>Ga0207022_10123_pt2 | contig 14720 bp, 13 predicted proteins | sample Alteio_BWMinCont_46_FD_153307 | JGI IMG/M metagenome (GOLD analysis project Ga0207022, IMG submission 153307) | Enriched cells from forest soil in Barre Woods Harvard Forest LTER site, Petersham, Massachusetts, United States -... | ecosystem: Environmental > Terrestrial > Soil > Temperate forest >... | reverse complement strand
GGGGTGAATGGCCGTCCCCACGTCCTGCGCCGCCGTGTAGCGCAGGATTTCGACTTTGCCCGTTTCCGGATCGACCTCGACGTCGACGCAATGCGTGGCGAACGCCCCGCCGCAGCCCTCGGGATCGACCGACCCGCGGCCGACGATCGGTTCGCCGGTCTTGTTGACCTGCTCGGCGATCTCCTTGAACGTGAATCTCTTCCCGTCTGGTCCAACAACCGCTCCGTGCTCGTAGCGGACCAGTTTGGCGTCGACTTCCCAGATGCGTGCGGCCCGTGCGATCAACTGCCGTTGAATGTCGAGGGCCGCTTCGTAAGCCGCCCAGCCCGTGGCAAACGTCACGCGGCTCCCCCCGGTGACGTCGGTATAACCCACGCTGTCGGTGTCGCCGACCGTGGGCACGACGTCGCAGGCGGCGATGCCCAGGGTCTCGGCCAATTGCATGGCGATTCCGGTGCGCGACCCGCCGATATCTGTCGAGCCCTCGACCAATGCCACCGTGCCATCGGGGTTCACCGTCGCCGAGGCCGAAGACTTCAGGCCGCAGTTAAACCAGAATCCGCTGGCGACGCCGCGACCGCGGTGCTTTCCAGTCAGAGGCGTGTTCCAGTGCTCGCTGCGCTGGATGGCTTCGACGGTTTCGATCATGCCGACTTTCGGAAAGACGGGCCCATCGACGCGGCGGGTTCCCTCGTGGGCGGCGTTCTTGAGTCGAAATTCCAGCGGATCGAGCTTGAGCTTCTCGCACACTTCGTCGACGACGGTCTCCAGCGCAAATGCCGCGTTCGTCGCGCCGGGAGCGCGATAGGCGCTCGTCTGCGGCTTATTGACCACGACGTCGTAGCCGTCGATCTGACCGTTCGGAACGTCGTAACAGGCGAAGACGCACATCGCACCGGCGCCGATCGGCGAACCGGGATAAGCCCCCGCTTCGTACGCCATGTACGCCTCGCCAGCCGTAATCTTGCCGTCGCCTGCCACACCCAGCTTGATGCGGATGTAAGAGCCCGGAGTCGGGCCGGTCCCCTCGAAGACATCGGCACGGCTCATCAGCACTTTGACGGGCTTGCCGGTGCGCTTCGACAGAATTGCCGCCACCGGTTCGAGATAAACGCGAATCTTCCCGCCGAAACCGCCCCCAATTTCCAAGGGCACGACTTTGACGCGCGAAATGGGAAGATCGACCAGCTCGGCCACCTGCTGCCTGACCGAAAATGCGCCCTGCGTGCTGGTCCAGACGGTGCAATGGCCGTCGGCGTTCCACATGGCGGTCGCATTGTGTGGTTCGATGTATCCCTGGTGAACCGTAGCCGTGCGGAATTCGCGTTCGACGACGACCTTCGCCTGCGCAAAACCCTGCGCCAGATTGCCCCGTTCGAAGCGGAAATGTTTGGCAACGTTGCTGGGCCTGGACGCAGGTTTGCCCAGCTCGTCGGTGAAGAGGTCGTCGTGCAAGAGCGGCGCGCCGGGCTTCATCGCCAGCTCGACGTCGACGACGGGCGGCAAGGCCTCGTAAACAACCTTAATCAAAGCGGCGGCCTGTTCGGCAATATGAACCGAATCGGCGGCCACGGCGGCCACGGCATGGCCACGATACAGCACCTTGTCGGCCGCCAGAATGTTGTTGCTCAAGTGCTTGAGATTGACGGCCCCTTCGCCAAGATCGACGATGCGGCTGCCAGGTTCGCGGAGGTCTTTGTGCGTGACGACGGCCCGCACGCCCGGTAGAGCCAAAGCCTGCGAGACATCAATTGACTTGATGCGGGCATGGGCATGGGGACTGCGGAGCACGACGCCGTAGATCAGACCCGAGAGATGAATATCGGCCCCGTACTTGGCACGTCCGGTGACTTTGTCGACCCCGTCGTGGCGAATCGGCCGCGTGCCGATCACCTGATAGGGCCTTCCGTTGCCAGTTTGCCCGTTGCTCTTTGTCTTGCTGTCGTGTTCGACCGTAGCCATGAACGAATCTCCGGACCTTTGAATTTCGCTAAAAATATAGTTTTGCTGGCGAGCCGGGGGTGGGCACCGATTCGAAGAGAATTGGTCCCCCCGGATTCGGTCCACACGTCCTATAGCGCCGCGCTTTCCAGCGCACATCGCTTCTTTGCAGCATCCAGCACCGCACGCACAATCTTGTCATACCCCGTGCACCGGCAAAGGTTGCCGGCCAGGTAGAATCGGATGTCATGCTCGGTCGGATCGGAGTTTTCGTCCAGCAGCGATTTGCACGACATGATAAATCCCGGCGTGCAGATCCCGCATTGCAGGGCCGCGTTCTCGAGAAACGCCTGCTGGATGGGATCGAGACAATCGACCCCGGCGACCCCTTCGATGGTTTCGATCCGGCAGCCTTCGGTTTCGACGGCGAGCACCAGGCAACTGTCGACCGGCCTGCTGTCCAAGAGGACCGTGCAAGCCCCGCAGTTGCCGTTGGCGCAGCCCTCTTTGGCGCCCGTCAGGTCGAGCGTGTCGCGCAGCACTTCCAGCAGCGTCTGCCGCGGCTCGCACAAAAACTCGGTCTCCCGCCCGTTGATCGTCGTGGTCACGACGCGTCGCTTTGCCATGAATACAGCCTCTTGAATTATTTCGGAATTGGGATTTCCCGTTTAGCCGCGAGGCGCAGCCGAGTACACTGGTCACGTCAGGCGTGCCCTGCAAACAGGACAAAAGGGTGGAACCACAGAGAAACAGAGAAAAAATGTTTTTTGAAAAAGATCACAAGAGTAGCCGATTCGATTGGTCCCCCACCCTTATCTCGCTGTACTACTAACCGTTCGTTTCCTTGCGCGCCGCGCAGAATGTAAATCTGGGTAAAAAAAAAGACCACGGATTTCACGGATGACACGGATACCTACGAAAACACGTTGATTCACGAACCGACTTGCAGAACGTTCCGAATGACTGCACAGAAGCAGGCAGAAAAAGCGGCGGCCCAGTCAGAAACCTCCGTTTCCTCTGCTGGCTCCTGTCCAGTTTCTTGATCCCCGGTATATATCCGTGCCATCGGTGTCATCCGTGGTTTTTCCGTTCGTCGGTTGCGGCCGAAGGCCGCGCTGGGATCTCTGTGTCTCTGTGGTTCGATTCCTTTCTGTTTTTCGTTTCATCTATAACTGGCGCCCTAACTGGTACATAATTGCCTGGCTCGCTTGACGGCTTCTTCGATCACGCGGCGCGCCAGGACTCCGGTAATATGCACGCGGAACTCTTTCGTGCCGCGCATGTCGTCGATGGGACTGGCGATGGCCCGCGCGGCCTCGGCGGCCTTGCCGATCGACTCGTCGCTCACGCTTTTTCCCGCCAACAGAGCGCCGGCCTCTTTCGCAAACAAAGGCGTGGGCCCCACGGCCCCCAGGGCGATTCGGGCCGAGACGAACGTCTCCCCCTTGCCGTCCAGCACGACCGAAGCGGCGACCCCCACGACGGCGATGTCCATTTCATTGCGGGGAATGAACCGCCGATAATGCGAGCCGCTGTGCGCCGGCCGGGCGGGAAATTTGAGCTCCACCAGAAATTCACCGGGCGTGAGAACGTTTTTCCCCGGTCCCGTGCAGAAGTTCTCGACGGCTACCTCGCGACGCCCCTTGGGGCCGGCAATGACGGCCACCGCCCCCAGAGCGATCAGCGACGGCGTCGAATCGGCCGCCGGACCGGAATTGCACAAGTTTCCCCCCACGCTCGCGCGGCTCTGAATCTGAACACCGCCGATGATCCGCGCGCTGTCGGCCAGCGCCGCATAGGCATGGGAAATTCCGGGATCGCCATAGATGCGATAGCAGGGGACGGCGGCCCCCAGCCTGAGTCCAGTCGCCGAGCTCTCCAGAACGCTGAGCTCCGGAATTTTCTTGATATCGACGACGACCTGGGGCTGCTGCCGCCCGGTGCGGATCTGGTCGATCAGATCGGTTCCCCCCGCGAGGGGCCGGGCCGACCCGTCATGCTGCGAAAGAACCCGAACCGCCTCTGCCACCGACGTCGGCGCCTCGTACTCGAAGTCGCGCATGGCTGGTGCCCCCTTTTGGAATGTCGATCATGTGGTGAATCGCGCCTCTAAGAGTAGCGGTTGTTTTTATGATGGCAAGTGACGGTTGCGATTTGCGGCGGCAGGCTCGCTCTGGCTTCGTTCCGACGCGATTAATCGTGCCTGCTACGATTCGGAAGCCGGCAGTGCACAACGACTGATCGGCAACGGGCGGTAAATAGCGCTACCAGAATACGGCTTCGTCCATCAATTCGGCCCGAAACGCGACGGAGTTGGGATCATTGATCGCTAACACACGAATCGTAGCACGCCCGTTGCGTGTCCGCCCGACGAGTTTTGCGCCGTTCCACGAAAAATGCCGATCCCAATCTTGTCGTCGCGGATGAAACAGGGGGACCAGCTTACCCGTCAGCGGATCGTGGCTGGCGATATTCGGGCCTTTGTGCTTGTTGCAGTGGAGACAACTCCATGCCAGGTTCTCAGGCACTGTCCGGCCGCCATGCTGCCGGGAAATCACGTGGTCGACTTGGAACGGCAATGGGTCAAGCGCCTCCGGGACCCGGCAATACTCACGACGGCCTCGCGCGAGCCGGCGAAGATCGGTGAGCAGCTCCAGGTTCATGGCCTCAACTTGCTTTTCTTGCCGCGCTCTTTCAAAGACCGACGCGCCTTCGATTTCAAAATGCCGAGTGTCTGCCCTACGCGGATGTAATTTTCGAGTTCCTCGCCCTCCGCTGCCGTCAACTTCCCCTCTCGGTTCTTCGCCGCCAGGCGATTCATGCGGGCTCGATCCCGGGAATGGAAATCGAAACGCAAAATCGCGCGCGCTGCACCCGGATCAAGAAATGGATTGTCCGCATCGACAATTCGGCGCAGAATTGTCATTTCGCTGGGTGGTGCCGCTGTCGTGGTGGCCATGTTCTATTGCCAATTCTCGCACTAGATCGGCTTGAAAGTATCCACGTTGATGATAACCAATTTCCGGTTTGGCCGCTGCGCTCTCTGAGTGTTTTTCGAGCGGTCGCTTCTTTGCCGTTATGGGGATAGACAGACCATTACTCCAGCAGCCACGCCACGGCGGCCGATGTTTTTTGGGCGGCTTCACCGGCGAACACAGTCAGCCGGTCTTTCTGGCCGGTGGCGCGATAGGCGTCGGAGACCAGAGGCGGCTCGGTTCCTTCGCCCGACAGCCACAACGCCTGCGGAGCGCTCAGTGCCAGTAACCCCGGAATGTCGAGGTACTTCGCGCCGCCGGGAAGGAACTGCGGGTCGCGGAAGTCGAGCAGCTTGCCGAACCGGAACGACCCGGTGTCGATTGCGGCGCGGTCGATGGCGTCGCCCGAAACGGCGCGGGCCGCGGCGGCCAGCGGGCCCGTGCTGCCGAAGCCGGCGATGGCGACCGACGCAGGTTTCGGGTGCCCGGCGACATCGGCGGTTTTCAAGAACTTCACCAGCGTCAGAATGTCGTGCGTGCGCTGGGCGAACAGCGAATGGTTGTAGCCCAGCGTGTAGCTGGCCGATTCGCGCTGATTGTCTGCCACTCGGCGGGTCTCTTTCACCGGCTGGCCGTCGGCCAGGAATTCTCCCTGATACAAGAGGTCGGCCCCGACGACCGTGGCCCCCGAATTGACGAGCTGCTGGACCGCCGGCTTTACCGAGCCGTCGGCGTTATAGAGCGACGACTTGCCGGCGTCGTCGAGCCATACGATGGCGCGGCCGTTCCATTTCTTCGGGTACAGCCAGACGACGGGCAGCTCTTCATGATGGGTCTTATTGCGGACGAGGCCGCTCATTTCCACGTAGCCATCGCGGTCGGATTTGTTCTTGAGCAGCCAGTCGGTTTCGCCAGCGCCGGCGAGCGTGCGGCCGATAAGGACTTCGACTCCGCTGCCGACCTCCTGGCGCAGCCGTTCGGGGGATGCAGCACTGGCTCGCAACTGCTTATCGGCATCGTCGGTAAACCATTTCAGGAGCTGGCGCTCGAATTCGGGGCTTTCCCGCGGTGGCTCGGGGTGTGCGGTGTCCCACACGCTGAGCTGGTCGCGGGTCAAGAGGTCGTAGTCGCGCTCGATGACCGGTTCCTTGAAGCCGAGCTGGAAGTGCTTGTTGAGGAACCCGTAGAACGCCGAACGCGTGACGGCGTTGTAGTTGTGCGGGAAATGTTCGCCGCGCTGCAGGATGACGTTGTCCGCAGCGCCCATCAGACCATACAGCTTTTTCAAATCGGGGAAGCCCTTGTCCGACAGCTCTTTCGTCCAGTCGTCGGCAGTCGTCATCCCTTGTGGCTTGGGGGCGAACAGGGCGGCGAACTCGATGTTGCCGGTGCTCACGCGCAACAGCGACGCGTTCTCGCAGGTGCAGCCCCCCTGCATCGCCGTGCTGACCATCACGGCGGGAAACGAGAGCGCCACGCGCGGGTCGACGGCTGCCAGCAGCATGGTCTGCGTGCCGCCGCCGCTGGCGCCGGTGATGGCCGTCCGGGCAGGGTCTACCTCAGGGAGGCTCAGCACGAAGTCGAGCGAGCGGATCGAGTTCCAGGTCTGCAAGCCCATGATGCTCTGCAAGTGCGCCTCGGCCTGCGGCGAGTAGAGGCCCCAGTTTTCCACGGTGTTCATCTCGGGGCGCTGTTTCGCGAACCCGTGCACCAGGTTGCGCGAGAGCTGATGCGAGTCGGAATCGCTGAGCATGTCCCATTGCCAGACGACGCAGCCCATTCGCGCCAACTGCACGCACATCGACTGGAACCGGCTGCGGCCGCCGCGCTCGAAGCGTTCCTGGCCGGTGGCGATTTCCTTCCGCAGGTTGTCTTCGGTTTCCTCCGACAGCCGGGCGTTCTGCCAATGCCCGTGGGCGAACAGGACGCCGGGGACCTTCCCCTTCACGTTTTTCGGACGGTACAGATTGCCGGTGACGAAAAAGCCGGGGGCGCTTTCGAAGAAGGCTTTCTCGACGCTGTATTCGGGGAAATCAATCTTGCCGTGGATTACGGCATTCAGCGGCGTCTTCGTAGCCAGGGGCCAAAGGCCCTGCGAGACCAGGATCTGGCGGCGGACGTATTCGGCCCGTTTGTCCCACTCGGCCCGGGAGCCGGGGGACGTGAACGGAAAGTACCCGTTCAAGCTTTTCGGCGGCGCGAGACGGATATCGTCGGGTAGTGTCCCGGCGGGAAGGGCGCGCGGCACGTCGGCCTTGGCCAGTGAGAGCGCGGATTGCAGCAGAACGGCGAGAGCCAGCAGGGTGCGTTTCATGATGATCGGTTCCCGATTCTCTGTTAGTAGTTTGTAGGGTGGGGCGAGTCCTTTACGAGGCCCACTGGGTTGGCATCCCATGGTCACTTGTCATCGGGATTGACGGCACGAAAGATCAGTGCGGCGACGGCGCCGCCGGCAAAATTGGCCACTAAAAAGATCCAGATGTTGGCCACGGACGACAGCCCCATTAATGTGATCCCCACGGCAACCGCGGGATTGAATGCGCCCCCCGAAATCGCACCCACCGAATATGCCCCGGTCATAACCACAAACCCGATCGCCAGCCCATAGAACGAGTTTCCGCTGGTCCCCTTCGCAGTGGCCACGTTGAGGACCACGTAACACAGGGCGAACGTGTACATGAACTCGGCGATCAGGGCCCGCACAACGTCGGGCTGCGGCGGGTCGACCGCCGCGCTGCCCTTGAGGTACACCATCGTGACGGCCGCCGCCGCCGCCCCGACCACCTGGGCCACGATGTAGGGAACGACGTCGGCCAAAGGGCACTTGCCGCGGAGGAAGACCGCCAGCGTTACGGCCGGGTTATAGTGCGCGCCCGAGACATGACCGCCGGCAAAGACCATGACCATCAGCGCCGCGCCGATGGCCAGCGGGGCCATGTCCCCGGCGTCGTGTGGTTTGAGGACAGTTCCCCCGATCGTGGCGACCAGGAAAAACGTGCCGATGAATTCGACCAGATACTTCCGCATGACAACTGTCCGTGGACCCATCCGCAATGACGGCAGGACGCTTTGCTGCCGGCACGTATTGGAATCGTCCGGCGGGCCGCCGTCAAGCTTCGCTTGTGCAACTTGATATCTGTTCCATCGCGCGCCACGAAGATCTTTTTTAGATTGGGCGGGGAACGTCGGGACCACGGATACCCCAGCGCGGCCCACTGCCGGAACTAAATCAAATTTCTTTCGCGTCTTTCGTGGTTCCCATTTTGATTATTCGAAAAGAGAGGAACCACGAAAGACGCGAAAGACACGAAAACTAAGACACGAAAGTGTCATCCACAGATTTCACAGATTAAGCGGTTTCGTCCGTGATGAATCTGCGTCAATCTGAGTAATCTGTGGATCAATCCGTTCGTCAACACAATCGACGCAGCACAGGAGTTATGTTCCAGCGCCGCCACGGCGATCGGGTCTTTTCCGCGGGATTTTGAGCAGGGGCGCAAGTAATTTCATCAGTGTGCGCCGGCGTCGAGCTCGTTCGCGATCCTCCATCCTCGATCCTCCATCCTCCATCGTCCTCCTCCATCCACGGCATTCCATCCAAGGATGCCAAATTGCACGCCAAGGATGCCAACCCGAAAGTTGGCACCGTTGCCGAAATTCCCGAGAATTCATCGAAGGATGCCACGAATTTCGAAGGGTGCCACAAGTTGCATGTGCACGTGGGGTAGGTTTCCAACCTGCCTGCGCGTAGTGTCCTTCTTTGCCAGATGCGCGCTCGGTGCGCGCATCTTGGCGCGTCGTCAATTTTCAATTTGAAATACGTTTACCGCATAGTCCGGCCCTTCCCGCCCAATCAAGTTATTGAAAATTGCAAATTGAAAATTGCAAATTTCAAATTGAAGGGTTGCGGGCGAAGCCCACGTTAGGGACAGATTTACAACCTGCCGTCCCACCCGTCCCGTTGGTCGTCGCGGGCCGACTCAAAGGGGGGACTGGAATCGGGCGAATTCCTCGAAGGCGGTCACGTTTCATCGTCGAAGACGGCCAACCGGCAATTTGGCCGCCTTCGAGAGATTCCCGAGAAATCGCTCGAAGATGGCCAGCATTTGCGAAGATGGCCACAATTGCATGTGCGCGCGGGGTTGGTTTCCAACCTGCCAGCCCGTTGCGTCCCGTTGCTCTGCTCCGGAGAATTACGCCGACGCCATCGCTTGCGCGTCGCGATCCTCCATCTTCAATCGTCATTTTCCTCCCCCGTTTCGCCTCTCTCCTCTGTCGCGCAGCGCCCTCCGCCCCCTCATATCCCTGAACACTTATATAACCACGAGGCTTTCGTGATGATTTATCTGTTATTTATTATGTACATGTGCGTGAGCATTGTCAAGTGCAAAACATCATGAGATTTGAAACAATCAACTGGCCCGAATCGCGCTGGCCGGCGTGACTTCCCTCGAGTAGGGTGTGTCGAGCAAGCGCGGGCTACGGTGCGTCTGCGCTCGCAGGAGATTCGCCCAGTTATTTACAGCGTGTTACCTGCACCGATCGCCGATTGCGCTGACGCACCTTCGGCTTGCGCGAGCTTGACACACCCTGCTTGAATAGTGCGGGCCAGGCCGTCCGATTTTCAGGTGGAAAGGAGGACCGGCCGGAGGTAGAATGGTCGGTGGGGCAAGCCAAAGCCACGATTTTCGTCGGAGATCACAATGTCAGCAACTCGCGAAGACGTTCTGAAATCAGCCATGGAACTGTCAGAGATAGACCGGTTGTTGCTGGCAACACAACTGATGGAGACCGTGTCCGACGATCTGCCTGGCTGGTCGATCGACGATCCTGACTTTGCAGCCGAGCTCGATCGCCGCGCCGATGACGGTTCCGCCGGCATTCCCTGGGAAACAGTCCGCGCTCAGCTTCAGGCGGACTTGGGCCCGTGATTGAGTTCCATCCTCTGGCCCACGAGGAGCTGCAGCTCGCGCTGGCCTGGTATCGCGAAAAATCCGCAAGGACCGCTTCGAGATTTCTTCGCAGCGTCGATCAAGCCCTTACTCGGTTGATCGTCGACCCATCGTCGTACCAAGCTATCGGGCGGCGATTTCGTTATAATCGTAAGAATTGAATTGATCAACTGGCCCGAATCGCGCCCTCCGGGGTATGATCGGGGGATGAGGGACAGATACAACCATTATCGTGGCGGACGCAGCGCGTTCTGGAACGCGTTCGCAGGATCGCTTCTGATCGCATGCCCGATCATCATGGTGGTCCAGATTTTTACCGATAAGCCGTTCGTGCAGGCAGTGGCCGTAATTCTCGCTGGCGCTGGCAGCGTGCTCTATGCCGTCCGATGGACGAACCGCCGCGATGATCCCGATTATGCGAAGCGACCGGCTGACGACCCGTGATTCCGATTCCGACTTATGTCAATTCAGACGCATCGGCTGAAATCGCGATCCGGATGGAATCTGTACCGCTGCCCATAATGGATGGCACTTGCACGCGCCGTCGCTGGCGCCTCGGGCTGGTATCGAGACCGTGGCTCATAAAGCCTCCAGTCGCGGCTACGCCGGCACGGGGCCGGTGGAGACCTGTTCAAGCACGAGTTTCGATTAGCATTCAATCGTGCTCCCACCGACGCGGGGTCGATGGAGGGCAATGCGCGACAGTGAATCTCAGCACCCACCTTCGGGATGGACAGAAAAATGAGGGACAGAAAAATCGGCAGGCATTTGCGATCGCGCGCCGCCTCGGCTGGCGGGTTGTGTCGCAAAGCGCGGACGACCGGTTGCCGGGACGAGCCCCGACGGGCAGGCGTCGGCCCGCTCTAATCTCGTACTGAACTACGCCCACGAGAAACGCCGCCGACCGGCTCATGGCAGGCGATAATCCGCCGGGCTACAATCGTGCCCGCTTCCAGCAACGAACGACAGCCGCAACTGCCGAGCCCGGGATCCAATGACGCCACAAGAATTCATTGCGAAATGGAAACCGGCGAAGCTCACGGAACGCGCGGCCGCGCAGGAACATTTTCTCGACTTGTGCGCGTTGCTCGGCCAACCGACACCGGCCGCGGCCGACCCTGAGGGGACGCATTACACGTTCGAGCGCGGCGCCCACAAGAGCGCCGGCGGCGAGGGCTGGGCCGATGTGTGGATGAAGGGACACTTCGGCTGGGAGTACAAGGGCAAGCGGAAAGACCTCGCGGCCGCGTACCAGCAATTGCAGCAATATAGGGAATCGCTCGACAACCCGCCGCTGCTGGTCGTGTGCGACCTCAACCGGTTCGAAATTCACACGAACTTCACCGACACCACGACAAAGGTCTACGCGTTCGACCTCGACGGACTGGCCAAACGCGAAAACCTGGACGTCCTGGGCCGGATATTCACCGACCCCAATTCGCTCAAACCCGGCCAGACGCGCGAGACGATCACCAAAGCAGTATCCGAGCAGATTGGTCGTGTTGCCGACAGCATGCGGATGCGCAAGGTCCCGGCGGAAAAGGCCGCGCATTTTCTGATGAAGCTCATGTTCTGCATGTTCGCCGAAGACATTGGCTTGTTGCCGGAAAAACTCTTTACCCGCATTCTGACAAACTCGAAAGCTGACCCGCCGCGGCTCACAAAACAGCTCCGCACACTGTTCGAAGCGATGTGCCGCGGTGGCGATTTCGGCGCGGAAACGGTGCTGTACTTCAACGGCGGCTTGTTCAAGGACGCCGAAGTCGAGGAGTTGGACCTGTCGGAGATTCGACACGTTTCGGACGCAGCCATTCAGAACTGGGCCGACGTGGAACCGCGAATCTTTGGGACGCTGTTCGAGCGACTGCTTGACCCGGAAAAACGATCGCAGATCGGTGCGCACTACACCAGCCGCGCGGATATCGAGACAATTGTTCAGCCAGTGGTAATGGCGCCGCTACGGCGCGAATGGGAATCCGCCGTTCCTGGGCGGCAACAAGGTGCGTCAGGAGTTGGGTGATCGATACGTCAACTCGCTATTCGAGCTGTACGACGAACGAGTTCCGGCATTCGCCGACCTGTGTTGCTACTGGTTCGAAAAGGGATCGCGCCAAATCAAAAACAACCACTGTAAGCGTGCCGGCCTGCTCGCGACACAAGGTATTCGCGGTGGGGCAAACCGGCAAGTTTTGGAAGGGATTAAAAAGCACGGGGACATTTTCTTTGCCGAAAGCGACCGCAACTGGATTCTCGACGGGGCGAGCGTTCATGTTTCAATGGTTGGTTTCGACAAGGGGTCCGAAACAGAACGACTGCTCAATGGCCAGCGCATGCAGACCATCAACGCTGCGTTGGCGTCCTCGGCCGATGTCACCTCGGCAGCGGAATTGCGGGCCAATCGCGCCGTTTGCTTCATGGGACCGTCACCGAAGGCACCGTTCGACATCAACGAATCCGTCGCGCTCCCGATGTTGGGGGATTCGGTAAACCCGCACGGCGTGCCGAACTCCGACGTCGTGCGGCCCGTCGCAAGCGCAATTGATCTCACGAAACATTCTCGAAATGTTTGGACGATCGACTTCGCGAAGATGCCATATGAAGAGGCCGTAAAGTACGAAGCGCCGTTCGAATATTGCAAGCGGACGGTGTATCCACTCCGCGCAGACAACCCACGACAGAACAATCAATGCTGGTGGCAGTATGAGCGCCCGCGCATCGAACTTCGCACCGCTCTTGCCGGTCTGCCGCGGTTCGTCGCGACGCCCGGAGTCGCAAAGCACCGCGTGTTCGTCTGGCGGACTCCCGAAATTCTTTGTAATCAGGGAACACTCGTATTCGCTCGCGAGGATGACATCTCATTTGGCGTCTTGCACTCCCGCTTGCACGAGGTCTGGGCGCGTGCGCCGGGAATGGGCACGCAAGTGCGCGAGCGCGAAAGCGGTTTCCGCTACACTCCAACTTCATGCTTCGAGACATTCCCATTTCCTGATCCGACTGACGAGCAACGTGATGCGATTGCCGCGGCAGCAAGGGAGCTCGACAGCCTTCGAAACGCAAAGTTGAGCCCGCCGGCGGCTGAACGCGTCGCCGTCAATTGACCGAAGCGCCCGCGATTACCGCCAACGTCACCGGTCATCCGTGGAGCGCGGGGGCGTTGTTTGCGACGGTGATGCAGACTGCTTAGATAGCGCTTCAATCTGTCTGTTCGTCGTATAAATCTGTACGACGACACTGGCAACTCCGATCAGCACAGAAATCGACGCGACGACAACGATTTCCCAAAAATGAATTCTATTTGCGTCACGGGCAAGAGACGACTCGCGTTCGCGAGACTCCCTTTCAATTCGAGCCTGATTCTCTCGCCACGCGCGATCCTTTTCCGCCTCTTTCGCCCGCCAATCAAGTGTCATCTTTCGATCAAGCATTTCCCAATGCTCTTTGGGATCAAATCCCTGTTTCCAAGGCGTGAAGCTGTCGCAATTGCGACGCTTGTCGATGATCTCCATGAACTGCAATTCACGTTGCAGATTTTCAACCTGTGCTCGCGCCTCTGTGCTCAGTTGCTCCTCCATCGCAAAGCACAGGGGTCGCACTTCGTGTATCGGGTCACTCCATGACAGGAATTGGCTCTGAACGTCTTCGCCTGGAAAGTCTCCTCCGTACCGAATCTGGTCCTCAACTTCCACAATCTCTCGCGTGTCCTTCCGCCTGACCCCGAGAAACCCACAATCCTTGCACCGCACATTTTCAGGCATGTTCAGATTCCCTAGCGGGCACTCCCGCCCGACGCCCGCGGGGGAATCTGTTTCCGTTGGACGTCGGGCGGGTCAGCCGGTCATGACCCTGGCCGTCCCGATGTAGAGATTCTACGAGTCCCCGGCGGTCCCGGTCAAACTGCTCCCGCGAGGGCGCACAAGTGATACCGGTCGCATATTCCAACGATCAAGTCCCGGTCGATGTCGTGATGGAACACACGCCCGCCTTGAGCGACATGGCGGCCGTATACCGGCAGCGCGTCAACGACGCTCGGCTGGAGGCGGTTGCCGCACATGTCAGGGCGTGGCTCTTCCCTGTTGCGAACGAGCGCGTAAGATAACGCATCGGGACGAACGCCGTATTGCAATACGGTATTCAAGCGGCCCGGCGCTGGCGCGGTGCTCCAATTCCACGGCCAGCCCCGTGGCCGGCCCGTGTAGACTGGAGCATTGTATGGCACCGAAAGCGCGCAAACGATATGTGCTTTTGCCCATCTGGCTGAAGGATTTCGGGCGAAGATTGAGCCCGAAACGACTGCGAAGTCTCACGACAACTAAAGACGCTAATCTCTCGGTGATCTGGCTGCGATTGAGGGACTTTGAATTTGACATCAAATCTCCCAAGCAGCGGCGCGTGTGGCGGCTGTTTCGAAATACGTCGATGATACGAATGTCAATGGTCCGCATTGTTGTCGGTAAGAACACGCCGCAGGCGATCAGATATTGCAAGCGCGCAATCGAGCAAGTTTGCCGGTTGGGCGATTCACCCGCGATGGGCTCCCTCGTTGAAGCAGTTGGTCCAAGAGCGGCTGAGCTCATCGGAGGGATGGTCAAGGTCGGCGCCTCGATGCTAGATAAGTCATTTAGTATTTATGATGCGCCAGACGAACGGTGGGCCCATTTCAGTCTCTTACATGGCCCACAGCCTCCCACCGATGACGAGATCAGTGCCGCGGTTAGCCATGCCGGTGGTCTTACGGAAACAGACAAATTTAACCTACTCATCGACGCGATCAATATTCTGTCTGTCGAGGTCGACAGGTTGTTCGGGGAATACTTTGACCCGGACCGCCCGACGGATCACGAACTCGCGGACG
>Ga0207022_10222_pt1 | contig 14722 bp, 8 predicted proteins | sample Alteio_BWMinCont_46_FD_153307 | JGI IMG/M metagenome (GOLD analysis project Ga0207022, IMG submission 153307) | Enriched cells from forest soil in Barre Woods Harvard Forest LTER site, Petersham, Massachusetts, United States -... | ecosystem: Environmental > Terrestrial > Soil > Temperate forest >... | reverse complement strand
TCAACGTGATCGGGCAGACAGTGGACGAGGCCACGGCGAACGTGGAGAAGTACGTTGACCGCGCGTATCTGGCGGGCATGCCGCGCGTCCGCGTGGTGCATGGCATGGGCATGGGGATATTGCGCAAAGCACTGCGGCAGTATCTGAAGTCGCATCCCAATGTGGAGAGCGTGAGCGAGCCCGCGCACAATGAAGGCGGATCGGGAGTGACGATGGTGGAGATGAAGAGGTGAGTTATGGCAAACAATGCAAAAAACCTATTCGATACGCTCACTAATGAGCAATCAATCTTGAACCTCATAGGCAAGCATGAGGATCCAATTCTCGATGCAAAGTTATGTAGTGTTCCTTTTCAAGACAGCGACAAAGACAAACTAGCGAAAGGAATGTCTGGGTTTTCAAATTCAATGGGTGGAATTTTGATTTATGGATTGGAAGCAGCAGGCGGTAACAAACATACTCCCGATATTATCAACAGCTCAAAACCAATAAAAAAACTATCACTATTGAAAAGTGAAGTGTTAAGTTTGGTTGGGCAAATTGTTGAAAGACCGGTATCCGGAGTAGAAGTAAGAGATGTTGAACTAAAATCAAAACCGGATGAAGGTTTTCTTCTTGTTTATATTCCCCCAAGTGAATTAGGACCTCATAGGTCAAGACGGGATTATCACTTTTATCGACGACACGGTTTTGGAACATATCGAATGGAGCTTTTTGAAATTGAAGAAATGATTAGGAGCAGTGTTTCACCATTACTAAATGCGGAAATTGTTTACAATCACGAATCTCCATGCAGGAAAATTGGAAACATCGTCAGGTTCGATTTTGTTCTTTCGATTATTAACGAAGGAAGAGGTATTGCAAAATATCCTGCTATTAGAATCAAAAACTGTAATGTATCTATGTATGGTTTAGACGGGAATGGAAACAATGGTTTGAATAGATTACCAGCTATTGGCAATGAGAGTTTTTTCGCTGGAGGTTCATCAATTGCAATTTATCCAGGCATGAAACATGGTGTAACCGTATTAAGATATGAATTCGAACCATTAGCGGTTTGGCCTGATTATATTTGCGATTACGAATTGTTTGCTGAAAATATGACAACGGTTACAGGCAGCATTACATTTAAGGGTATGGATCTGTACAAAAGATTCAACGTTATTCGATAAGTCGAATAATCTATACACTCACTCATATCCAAATGTATATTGTGGATTCAATTAAGCGAGGAAACATAATGAACCTGAAACCCATCACTGAGATCGCGGCGCAGCTGGGCATTGCGCCGGAACACTTGGAGCTATACGGCAAGCTGTCCGCGAAGGTTTCGCTCGACGTGCTCAAAGGCCGGGAAGCCAAGGGCAAGCTGGTGCTGATCACGGCGACCACTCCCACGACGAGTGGCGAAGGCAAGACGACGGTTTCGATCGGGCTGGCGCAGGCACTGGTGCGGCTGGGCAAGAAGGCCGTGGCCACGTTGCGCGAGCCGTCACTGGGCCCGGTGTTCGGCATGAAGGGTGGAGCGACGGGCGGCGGCGCGAGCATGGTGCATCCTGCGGAGAGGATCAACCTGCACTTCAATGGCGACTTCCACGCGCTGACGTCGGCGCACAACCTGCTCGCCGCGATGATGGATGCGCACATCCATAACGGCAACGTGCTCAAGCTCGATGTGAACAACCTGCTGTGGCCGCGCTGTATGGACATGAACGACCGCGCGCTCAGGCAGATCGTGGTGGGCCTCGGCGGGAAGACGAATGGCCCCGCGCGCGAGACCGGATTTGTGATCACGGCGGCGAGCGAGATCATGGCGATACTCGCACTCGCAGCCGACCGCGAAGACCTGAAGCGCAGGCTGGGGAACATTGTTGTCGGGTTCGATACAGAAGGTAAAGCGGTGAATGCGCAGCAGATCGGCGCGGTAGGTGCAATGTCCGCGTTACTTGCGGACGCGATACTGCCGAACCTGGTGCAGACGACGGAGAATGTGCCAGCGTTCGTACACGCTGGTCCATTTGCGAACATCGCGCACGGCACATGCAGCGTGATCGCGCAGCGAATGGGTATGGCATTTGCCGAGTATGCCATCAACGAAACCGGATTTGCGGCCGATCTGGGCGCACAGAAATATTTTGACGTTGTGATGCCGCAGGCGGGGATCAGGCCGAGCGTGGCAGTGATCATCGCGACGGTGAAGAGTTTGGCGAACCAGGGCGGTCCGTTGAAAAAGGATGAAATGCCGACGGCAGACCAGATCGCGAAGGGAACTGCGAACCTGGCGAAACACATCGCCAATATGAAGCGCTACGGAGTGCCCGTGGTTGTGGCCGTGAACCGTTTCCCGAAAGACACGGAAGAACAGCTACAACAGATCGTGAAGTTCAGTGAGAGCATTGGGACTCCGGCGGCAGTGGCTGAAGTCTTCCAAAGCGGCGGAGCAGGCGCGGAAGAACTTGCACGGAAAGTGATTGCAGCAGCGGAGTCTACGGACCTCTCGAAGGTGCAGTCGCTGATACCACTCGAGATGCCGCTGGAGCAGAAGATCGAGAAGACCGCGAAAGAAGTGTACGGAGCGGAAAAAGTCGTGTTCGAATCGGCTGCACGCAAGAAACTCGAGAAGTTCACCGCGCTCGGGCACGGCAACAAACCGGTCTGCATGGCGAAGACGCAATACTCGTTGACGGACAATGCGGAGCTGCGCGGAGCTCCGACGGGTTGGACGCTGAAGGTCACTGATGCTTTCCTCAGTGCCGGGGCTGGATTTGTTGTGGTCACAGTTGGCGACATGATGCTCATGCCAGGTCTCGGGAAGACCCCTGCGGCGCTGAAGGTCGACGTGGACACGCAAGGGAACATCACGGGGATGAGTTAAGAGCAAAAGCAACCGCAGATTGCTCATATAGTCGCAGATCAATCTTTGGAGTAAAACCAAAGGCAAATGCGACCGCAGATTTCGCAGATGAACGCAGATCGATCAAATCTTATTTCAATGGGACTTCGCTCATCAGGCCCATTGGGTTGTCTTCGGAGTCGCGGAACTCGGCGAGCCAGACCTCGCAGTGCGGAAGTTTGGCGACCATGAACGGATCGCCCTTGAACTCCACACCTTTCAATTTCAGTTCAGCGTACTTGGCTGTGATGTCATCGACATCGAAGTAAATCATGGATGTGTGGTCGTGTCCGCTGCCGGGGCCGCCGAGGAGGATGCGGATACCGCCGCATTGGAAAAACTCCATGACTCCGGCGGGGAAGAGATACTGAAGGCCGAGCGTCTCCTGATAGAACTTCTTGGCACGGGAAAGGTCTTTGGCGGTGATGGAGATCTGCTTGATGGATTTCATGGTGGCTCCGAATTGATGGACAGGATTCTATATGACAAATACCTCTATAGTCCTTGAATACTTGGAACGTTGGCAACAAGCGAGTGAAGGTTTAAGATGGCGCGCATGAAAATGCGCATGGTTCTCTTCCTCGCTATCGTCTCATTGCTCGCATCCGCACAAACTGCGAAGCCAGCAGCAACTGCTGCCAAACCTGCAACAAACAAGTCTGCGAAGGCTGCGCCTGCGGTGTATCCCATGCAAGAAGGTTTTGTGGATTCGGGCGGCGTCCTCATCTATTACAAGACGCTGGGAGTGGGCAAGCCGCTGATGATCGTCCACGGTGGGCCTGGCGCGTCGCATGATTACTTCCTGCCGTATCTGTTGCCGCTGGCACGGCACCACAGACTCATCTTCATCGATGAGCGCGGGTCGGGCAGGTCCACGAAAGCGAAAGACGTGAAGGACTACACCGTGGAGAACATGGTGGAAGATGTGGAAGCTGTGCGGCAGGGGTTGCAACTAGGAAAGATCGACCTGCTCGGACACAGTTATGGTGGCGTGCTGGCGCAGGCGTATGCGTTCAAGTACCAGCAGAACCTGAACCATCTGATGCTGTGCAGCACGTTCCACTCGACGAAGGAACTCAATGCTGTATTCGTGAAGATGCTGAACAACATGCCTGCAGAGCTGCGTGGCCGCATCAAGAAGATGGAAGCGGATGGCCTTTACGGACACGGCAAGGAATACGAGAAGAACCGCTACACGAATGACTACATGATCGCGGCTTGGGGCGAGGGGTATTTTCCGTATCTGTACCAGAACCATCCGGACCCGAATTACGACCCGACGAATTTCAGCGGCACGTCATGGGACCTGTACCGCGAGATGTGGGGCTCGAACGGCGAATACATCATCGACGGCAACCTTGTGAGCGTGGAGTACGCCGACCGCCTGCCCAAGATCAAAGTTCGGACGCTCATCACCGTGGGCGACCATGATGAAGTCGACCCTTCGATCGCGCGGGAGATGAACAGTCTCATTCCCGGATCAAAACTTGTTGTGCTGCCCAAGAGCGGTCACATGACGTTCGTGGACCAGACGGAGATGTATCTGGATGCAGTGGATGGGTTTTTGAAAGGCAAGAACTAGCCGCAGATTCCGCAGACGAACGCAGATTATTTTGGGGTATAGATGTGATTTTTTGGTAGGCGCGGCAGGGATTGAACCTGCAACCTACGGATTAGAAATCCGTTGCTCTATCCAATTGAGCTACGCGCCCGCGGTGCTGCTAACTAGTTCATCATAATATATTCGATCAGAGTTTCTGAGTATCCTTTGGACTTCCCCGCCATGCATTAGAATGCTTCTATGTGATTGATAATAAAGGCAATTGTTATGTTCGGTGGCCAGCGGCCGCACTTCATTTGAGGGTGATAGGAAGATGAAATTGTTCACCACATTGATCCTCTTACTTGCATGCTCTGATGGCATGACGGGACATACAACTCTTACCGCCTCCCCTGTATTGAAACCGAACCGAGATTGGATCTTGACCTGGAGCGATGAGTTCAATGGAGCGAACGGTTCGGCTCCGGATGCAACCAAGTGGAGCATCGTGACGGGCGGTAATGGATTTGGGAACAAAGAACTGGAGTACTACACATCCCGTAGCCAGAACGTGCATCAAGAGAGTGGAAAGCTCGTGATCGAGGCGGACAAAGAGGATTTCACCGGTCCGGATGGTGTGAACCGCAATTACACTTCTGCGCGGATGAAGACCCAGGGGCACTTCGCGCAGAAGTACGGGAGGTTCGAAGCGAAGATCAAGATCCCATACGGACAAGGGATGTGGCCTGCGTTCTGGTTGCTCGGGGATGACATTCCAACCACGAAATGGCCTGCGTGCGGCGAGATCGACATCATGGAGAACTCTGGCAAGAACCGGACGAAGATCTCAGGGACGATCCATGGGCCGGGGTACTCGGGGGGCAAAGGCGTGACCAGTGCTTTTTATCTTCCGAAGGGGAAACTCAGTGACAAATTCCACATCTTTGCGGTGGAGTGGGAGCCGGAGGTGATCCGTTTCTATGTGGATGACAAACTCTACGTCACGCGAACACCAGCCGACCTTCCGGCGGGGACGAAGTGGGTGTTCGACCATCCATTCTTCATCATCCTGAACCTGGCGGTGGGAGGGAATTTCTCGGGTGATCCGGATGAGACCACGGTGTTTCCGCAACGCATGCTGGTGGATTATGTGCGCGTGTATACGCGCAAAACAGACATCCAATGAAGTTCTTGGTCAATACGCCAATTCCTTACCGGAAGACAATATTCAGCACCACGGTGGCGACCAGAACAATGATGCCAAGATATGCCGGTTGCATGTACCAACGTTTCTCAACTTCCTCCGGTTTGGGAGTGAGAGAGTAAACGAGACCGACCAACTCTTTTTCTTCGCGGGGCTTTGACATCAAACTGACAAGGATGGTCACGACGAAACAGGTCGTCCAGGCCCAGATCGCGGTCCAGAAATTCTGCGCCATTTCGCTGGGATAGGAGTGAAGGTCAGCGATCCATCCACCTTTGATGCCGGGAACAGCGCCGGCAGGCAGTGTCAGTGCGTGGTGTGCTGCGGCGCTCAACGTGCCGGAGAGCAATCCGAAGAATGCGCCATGGCCGGTGGCACGCTTCCAGAACATGCCCAACAGGAATGTAGCGAAGAGTGGAGCGTTCACGAAAGCGAAGACGAGTTGCAGCATGTCCATGATGTTGTTGAAGCGTGTGGCCATGTAGGCTGCGATGATGGAGAGAGCGATGCCGAAAACGGTGGCCATGCGGCCCATCCATAAATAATGCTCGTCACTGGCGTTGGGACGGATGTAGGACTGGTAGATGTCATAGGTCCAAACAGTGTTGAACGCGGTCACATTCCCAGCCATGCCAGACATGAAGCTGGCGAGCAACGCAGTCAAGCCAAGGCCGAGCAGTCCTGTGGGAAGAAAATGCACGAGCATGTTCGGAACGACAAGATCGTAATCGAGTTGGGGAACGCCGTTCTTATCGACGATGACTTGTCCGGTAGCGGAATCGATCTTCGGTGGGATCAGGATCTTACTTTGCGCCTGTGAAACGGCTGACGCATCAGCCGGTGAAGCAAGTTTTTGTTCTGATATTCCTTGATTAGTCAGGGCAAGCGCGATCATGCCGGGAAGGATGACAAGGAACGGGAAGAGCATCTTCGGAAAAGCTGCGATCAATGGAGTGCGGCGTGCGGCGCCCATGGAATCAGCCGCCATGGCGCGTTGCACTACGAGGAAATCTGTACACCAATATCCGAATGAAAGAACGAAGCCCAGGCCCATGGCGAGGCCGAACCACTCAACTCCTAATGGGTTCGTATTCGGACTCGTCATTCCCGCCCAGGAATGAACATACGAAGGTGCGAGTGATGCCTTCAAACCTGACCAGCCACCGACATTTCTGAGACCTATCCAAACGAGCGGGAAGAATCCAGCGACGATGAGGAAGAATTGCAATACTTCGTTGTAGATGGCGCTGGTCAATCCACCGAGCAGAATGTAAACAAGAACGACCAGTGCGGACATGACGATGCTGGCGTGGAAGATCCAAGATTGGTCGATGCCCATGCTTTTGAATGGGCCGTCAAGTATGTGAAGAGTTTGGATCAGTTTGGCCATGGCGTACATCGAGATGCCGGAAGAGAAGACGGTCATGACGGCGAAAGAGATGGCGTTGAGTCCTCGGGTCTTTTCGTCAAAGCGGAGGCGCAAGTACTCTGGCACTGAGCGAGCGCGCGAGCCATAGTAGAACGGCATCATAAAGACGCCGAGGAAGACCATCGCAGGAATGGCGCCGATCCAATAGAAGTGGCTGGTCGCGATGCCATACTTGGCGCCGGAAGCTCCCATGCCGATGACTTCCTGTGCCCCTAGATTTGCGGAGATGAATGCCAGGCCGCAGATCCAGGCCGGCATCGAGCGCCCCGCGAGAAAGAAATCAGTGCTCGACTTCATGCGGCTCTTGGCAACGAACCCTACGCCAAGCACTACAACGAAGTAGGCCGCCATTATGAGCCAATCAAGGCCTGTCAAATTCATGCGTTACCTCGGGGTGCCTAAACTACAAAATGACTGTGTATGCAGCCATTTTGTGAAAGACCAGTACACGTGCAGTCAGTATTGCATAGGCAGTAGTTGCATAGCATGGAAATCTGGAGTCTTTGTTTTTGATACGGATAGTTGATCAACAGCTTTCGATGGAGCTACCGTACTGGTCTGTGCTGCTGACAAGTTAAGTTTGCCACGGAGTTGAATATCCTGCGATGAACTACCGACCAGGACTTCGAACTCACCGGCATCGGCTTTCCACTGTTTGGAATCCACATCGAAATACGACAATGCGCGCTCATCGATCTTCAATGTGACCCTGCGCTTCTCGCCGACTTTCAAGAACACTTTCTCAAAGCCCTTCAATTCTTTGGCGGGACGCGGAACTTTTGAGTGCTTATCTCCGATATACAGCTGTGCAACTTCAGCGCCATCACACTGGCCTGTGTTGGTGACGTCAAACGAGATTTCGGCGCTCCATGGTGCGCGCTTATCGCCGGATTCAGGGCTGGCTGTTATGGACAGATTGCTGTAGGCGAAGCTTGTGTAAGAAAGTCCGAACCCGAAAGGGAATTGCGGATTCTTGCCGTTCTTCTCATATCCGCGATAGCCGACGAATACACCTTCTTTATACACAACGCGTTTGGCGCCAGATTCAGGATAGTAGCTGCCATGCACAGGGTTGTCTTCCCAACGGCGTTCGAATGTCGCTGGAAGATGACCGGATGGATCCACTTTCCCGAACAGAATCTCAGCCAGCGCGGTGCCGCCTTCCTGTCCGGGATACCATGCCTGTAAAACTGAGGGAACGCGGTCGAGCCAGGAGTTCATGTCCACGGCACCGCCACTGGTGATCACCACTACAACATTCTTGTTGGCTGCGAACAACTCGTGGATCAGCTGGTCTTGTCCTGGAGGCAGATTGAAAATGCGGTCTGCGCCTTCACTTTCCGTATCGGGATCGAAACCGACCGCCACGACCACGACATCAGCTTTTGCCGCCATAGCTATGGCCTGTGGGTCTACAACTTTGTCATGGGAGAAAATACCAAGCCTTAAACGAGTGCCCAACCAGTTGGCGCGCCCGTGATGTTCGAAGACGATCTTATGGGCGGTTGAATCCAGTTGAAGGCGGACCAAGTTCATGAGGGCAGTACTGACCGACCAGTTATCAAATACAGGTTTGTCGTCAACGAATAGACGATAATATCCGCCATCTTCGCCGGATGAATCAACGAAGATGTCATATAAGCCTGAATGTTGGGGAATGTAGAAACCGGTCCAACGGTCTGAGCGCGTATGTTCGGGCATGAAATGGTTCGGTGTGCCATTGAAGTCGATGTATTTATCAATCCGGCTCACCGCTACTTCGCCTGTCAGATCTGCGCTGGCGAAGTACTCGGCATGCAGGCCTTTTTGCCCATCGGTAGAGGCAGTAGAAAATTCTGTGGACTCGGCCAGTTCGCTCAAAGTCGGTATGCCCCGGTTGTATGAGACAGGTGTGGCTGCACCAAGATAATTACTGAGACCCTGCAGAAAAGAGATGGCTGCGAAAGGTTTTACACCAGCACTGCCGCCGCCAATGGGCACAGCTGGATAGGCATCCGGGCCGATCAATGCGATGGACCTGATCTTGTCACTGCTGAGTGGAAGCAAGGCTCCATCGTTTTTGAGCAACACAATGCTCTCACGCGCGGCTTCGAGTGCAACTTGGCGGCCTTGCAGGTTGTAACGAGGGATCGAGGTGTCACTCTGATCGCGGTCCAGCCAGCCGAACCTGACGGCAACACGCAGGATGCGGCGCACTTTGTCATCAATGGTCGCCATGGAAACTTTGCCTTGCTCGATCGCCGGGAGCAGGGCCTTCTGGTTCAGGAATTTGCCCGAGGGCATTTCCAGATCCAAGCCACCGTTCGAAGCTGCGACGGCGTCATAGGTGGAGGTCCAATCGGACATGATGAGTCCCTTGAAACCCCACTCTTTCTTGACCACATCTGTGTTCAAAGCGCCGTTCTGGGTCATGTGGACCCCGTTCACGGGATTATAGGAATCCATGATGGCGCCGACTTGCGCTTGCTTGACGGCAGCTTCGAATACCGGGAGATAGATCTCACGCAGGGTACGTTCATCGATAACGGAGTCAGCGTTGTGACGGTCGTACTCGGAGTTGTTCGCCATGAAGTGCTTGATGGTGGCGCTCACACCCTGGCTTTGAACTCCTTTGATGTAACCAACAGCGATCTGCGAAGCCAGGAAAGGATCTTCGCCCAAGTACTCGAAGTTCCGGCCGTTCATGGGAGCTCGATAAATGTTGGCGCCCGGCCCGAGCAAGAAGTGAACACCTTTGGCCCGCGCGTCACGGCCGATCTCAGTTCCGACCTTCTCCGCCAAAGCCGGGTTCCATGTTGCCGAAAGCGCGATACCGGCGGCCATGGTGGTGGCGGGGCCGTCATTGCGGACCCCCAGCGGCCCATCCGCCATCTTGAAGCGGGGAATGCCCAACCGTGGCACACCGCGCACATAAAAATCGTTCACTCCGCCGAGCAGGTCGATCTTCTCCATTGTGGTCATCTGGCTGAGAATGGAATCGACTTTGCGTTCAACAGCGTCTGAAGATGCTGAGGAGGATTGTGCAATTCCACATGCAGTGAAAAGCAGGGCGATTAAAATCTGTGATCTAAGTATTCGCATAGGATGTGAACTCATCGACCGATGAAAAATATTCGAGATGGAACTCGAGGCTCTAATGGACTTGGGCTTTCTGTAGTTCAAGATAATATTTCTGAAGCACAAAGAATGCTTTCTTCTTCTCACCATGGTCGCTGACCAGACCTTTCCGGTTGTAATAATCCTGGATGTGAGGGAGGGTACGACGAGGACTGTGAAAATCTTTCAGGATCCAGGGCGTGGTCCCTCGTAGAAACGAGATCCTTTTGAGCATCGCGATCTGATGTTGATAAAGGTTCTCCTGATATTCCTCGCTCCAGCGGGTGAGAGCATCACCATGGAGGCCGTAAACGGCGTCCGCCCCGAACTCGCTCATGATGAGAGGCTTATCGTAGTTCGCCGTGAAATCCATCCGGTCCGCGTCGGCGGGGAGGTGAACGTACCATCCGATGTATTCGTTGTTGCCCATGATGTCCAAATCTTCGGCGATGGGGTCGCTGATGGTCACAGTGATACGGTCGCCATTCGGAGTTTCGTGAGAGAGCAAGGCGGCTGAGACAAGACGAGTTGGGTCCCATGTGTGGGCGTCAGCAATGAGTTGTTTCAAGAAATGGTTGCGAGCGTCGCTGGTGGGGGTCTCGTTGGCCACGGAGTAGATGATGAGGGATGCGCGGTCATGGTCGCGCGTGATCATCTCACGCAATTGGTTTTCGGCGTTGTGCAAAGTGTCAGGGTTCTCCCATTGGATGGCCCAATACACAGGAATCTCGCCCCAGACCATAAGCCCCATCTTGTCAGCCATGCGCAACATGGTCTCATTGTGGGGATAGTGCGCCAGACGTACGAAGTTGCATCCCAACTCTTTTGCCCAACTCAGCAGAGTACGAGCGTCATCTTCACTCCATGCGCGTCCGGGGTGGTTCGGGGATTCCTCATGGATGCTGACACCACGCAAGATCACAGATCTACCGTTGAGAAGAATATCCGTGCCTTTGGTTTCGATGGTACGGAAGCCGATTTCATCGGAAACATGGTCAGACTCAGCCGCTATCTCGACTTTATACAACTTGGGATCTTCGGGGGACCAGAGCTTGAGATCGGCATCGAAGCTGACTTCGGCGCGTCCTTTGGAATCGGTCTGGAATGATCTGTCAATGTTGGCTTCCGGAATCTTTACTGTGACAGTCTGTTGAAGTCTTCCACCATCAAGCTGGATCCAGCCTTTGATGTGCCGAGTCGATCCTTTTTCCAGTTGGACGATATAGTCCTGAATGTAAGTCGCCGGCACTTTTATGAGTGTTACCGGGCGGGTGATGCCACCATAGTTCCACCAGTCAGAATTCATGGCAGGGACCTGGTCTTTGCCGCGAGTGTTATTGACCCGCACAACAATGAAATTATCCTTCGGCTGGACTTTGTCCGTGATCTCGAAATCGAAGGGTGTGAATCCGCCGTAGTGGTGACCGAGTTCCTGCCCGTTCAGATAGACGTCCGCTTGGTAATTCGCGGCACCGAAATGCAGGAAGACCCTTTCCTGGGCTGATGTGACGTAGTCGAAAGAGCGTTTGTACCAGACGCTGCCCTCATAAAAGAACAGTGAATCACGTTGTGTGTTCCAATCGCCGGGGACGTTGAGTTGTCCGGAGCTGTCGAAGTCATATTCGACCAACTCAGATTTGGATTGAGGTTTATGGTCCTTGAAAAATGCATTGTTGTTCTTCAGAGGATGGGAATGGAAGTCGAACATTCCCGTATCGTAGGGATCTACGATCACCTTCCATGGCCCATTCAAACTGATGGTTTGGCGAGCGCCAGTGTTGGCGATCAAAGGCGTCACCTGCGCCGCTCCCTGGGTATCCAGGGAGGCTACCCAGAGAGCGAGAACGGCGCAGGCGATCCATTTATACATAGAAGGTTCCAAGTCAAGAATCACGACATTCTAAAACTGGAACCATTAGAAATTGAACTTTGCTCCGAACTGCATCTGTCTGGGTGGAGCCGAGCCAGTGATATTTCCAAAGCCACCACTGGTGACAGATGTCCCGGGATTGTTCCAATTTGACCGATTGAAGACGTTGAATGCATCCGCCTGCAATAAGAAGCTAACGCCTTCCCTCTTGGTAAATTTAAAGATCTTACGCAGTGACAAGTCGGTGGCAAAGTAACCCGGCCCGATGATATCGCCCGCAGGCGCGGTTCCTGCATAAGCATTGGAAGGTGCTGTAAATGCAAGAGGGTTGAACCAGCAGACAACTTTTGTCGGACATGAAGCGAATGAATACACATCTGCTCCACTGACAATATTGGCTCGACGGGAATACGACGATGCGCCTGTACCGGTAGGGCCAATGGTCTGAGTACCTGAGATGGTCAAAGGCTGGCCTGTTTGAGCGCGAGTAATACCGCTCAGTTCCCAACCCCCCAAGGCTTTACCAGCGAAACCTTCTTGATTGCGATAGAACGGAAGATGATACGTATATGTCGCAACGAGGATCTGGTGCCGGTCAAAGCTTAGTGGCCCATAATAAAATTGACGCCAGCTTACGGTCTGTCCTGCGGAATTCAAGCAAGAGAATGGACATTCAGGTTCAGGATTGTCATTGATACCACTGGTTTGTCCGTTGGCATGGGAATAAGTGTAGCTGACTGTGGTGTTCAGGTTCCCTTTACGTTTTGACACAGAGACCTGTATGGCGTTGTAAACAGAGTTGCCGTCGCTGCGGAATTGGGAGATATCCGTATAGCCGAAATAAGGCCGTATCTGGTTCGTGGCCACGCCAACTCCAGCGTTACCTGCCGCTGCTGTCAAAGCAGTCGTAAACGATGGCACGTTGATGTTCGGCTCACGCACTTCGTGCCGCCCAAGATTTCCAACGTAATTCGTTTCCAGTAGGAAACCGTCGGGCAACTCACGTTGAAAACCCAAACTGTACTGCATGGTCCGGGCGACAACAAAATTAGGATCAACTGCACTAAGGCCGAAGATGGTCGGGATACCGGCAGTACCGGCAGTGGGATTGGACAGGTTGGCATTCTGCAACGTTACAGACTGCAAGAATGGCACGACACCGGGTTGGCCGAAGATGACATTGCCTTCGGGCTTGTCATAGAAGATGCCAAATCCACCGCGAATGACCGTCTTATTGTCACTCAATGGAGAATAAGAGAAGCCGAGTCGAGGAGCTAACAGGTTCTCAGGTTTATAGAATCCACGCTGTGATCCTGCAGGGACCGCGGTTACGAATGGAGTGTTCCCGTTCGGCAATCTGCCTAACTGACCAGCCGGTACGACGCCTGCGGTCACCAATCCATCGATGATATATCCCATGTCTTGCAAACCGCCGGTCGGGACGTTGCTGCCGGAAATGGAAGTAGGAGCTCCAGCTGCGGTGTAGAGACTGGGGTCGAAGTTGACCATATTGTTCCCTTGGGTATAGGTCGGTCCTGTGTGTTCAAGGCGCAGGCCGATCTCGAGGCTGAGTCTGCGGTTCACTCTCCAACTGTCATTGACATAGGATTCGAAATCGTTGAACCGGAAATGACCGACCGGATCCGCAGACTGTTGGCTCAAAGTTTGAAAATTGCCCATCAATGCATCAGCAAACGGGTCACCCGTGGAGTTCGGATTACCACTGGCTTGGAAGTTGATGGCGCCATTGTATGAATTCGGACGGGAGTTCTGGTCCTTACGGTTGCGAGCATAGGCTGCGCCGAATTTCAAAGTGTGGTTATGGAGCTGCCATGTCAAATTGTCTGAAGGCGAAATATCGGTTGTTGGCGCAAGCAATGAGAAATACGGGCCGGAGAATTGTGCAGGCGATGCAGTCGGGTACGCGCTGCCAATACTCGTATATGTCACGTGTGGTATGCCGTTGGGATATGTACCTGCATTCGGGAACGGCAAGTTAAATTGGAAGCCATAGGTGGAACGTTCCCATGTGTTGCCAGACGGTGGGATCCTTTGTTTGTTCCACGAAACATTGAACTTGGCTTCATTGATGAGATGGCTGGAGATGGTCCATACATGCGCGCCTTGGTAGCTGTAACCGGGGCGGATGCGGTTGGTCGGCGTGGTCGGCAGTCCGCCCGGTGTGAATGTTCCGAAGGCATCGATCAAATTCAGGTTGTCATGGATATATCTGAAATATATGTTCTGGTGTTCGTTGATCTGATAGTCGATGCGGATGATGTCTTCACGCCAGTTTTGAGGGTCGTTGGGTTGAAAAGTCGTGTTATTGGCTACATCAGCATTGTTGAAGATCGCGGCTTGTTGCTCCATCAGCGAGTAGACATTCGCAATGGCTTTACCATCTGTTGTGATGCACTGGGATGTCATGACATTGTTGGTGATCGTGCATCCTGCAGGCGCATTCGCTGGCGTAACAAGAGTCTTGGGTGTGGAGGCGGTCAACAACGAGCTGAAGTTACCTGAAAGCTCTGCGGTGGTAGGGAGGGTCATAGTTTGTGCTGCGGCAGCGATACGAAGCAATTTCCACTCTTGGCCGGCGAAGAAGAAGAGCTTCTTGCTCTTGATGATCGGACCGCCGACGTCCCATCCGAAGTCGTTGTATCGTAAAGGTGACAGCAACTGTTTGGTGG
>Ga0207022_10221_pt1 | contig 14741 bp, 15 predicted proteins | sample Alteio_BWMinCont_46_FD_153307 | JGI IMG/M metagenome (GOLD analysis project Ga0207022, IMG submission 153307) | Enriched cells from forest soil in Barre Woods Harvard Forest LTER site, Petersham, Massachusetts, United States -... | ecosystem: Environmental > Terrestrial > Soil > Temperate forest >... | reverse complement strand
AAGAGGGCAATAAAGCAGGAACCACCACAGCAACTTCTTATTACACGGGTTCCTACCTGCTAGGACCTTTCCTGAATTTTCCTGTTGGAGATAAATTCACAATCACAGCCCGGGTTCTGGGTGGTCTGATGACTTCCAAATCTTCCACGCTTAGTCAGACAATTCCGGTTTTTGGCACTGCCACGCAGACGCTGGGTTCGGCTTCCACTTTTGGTTACGATGCAGGTTTGGGCGCCAAAATCGGTCTTACTGATATGCTTGGTCTGGGCCTGAATGCAGATTACCTCGGCGGTACTCCTACCTTCACCACATATACAAGCACATTTAACGGCAAAACATCCACCAGTACAGGGCATAAAATGGCCATGGGCACTGGCATCATCAATCTTTCGGTCGGACTTGTACTGAGTTTCTGATAAGTCGATAAACTTTGTAAATAGTAAAAGCCGGCAAAATGTATGTTTGCCGGCTTTTTGCGTTTACGATAAGCCAATTATTCTCCGTCGGAAAAGAATGCAGGGTGCCACGGAATAATGATTCCTGTATTGCTACAACAAATGATTTGAGTATAACGGTATCCCCCGATTCAATTTGTCTCAAAAAACCTGTCCATCAGATCCTTCTTGATCCATTTCCGGTCATGCATCGACTTTGCAATTTTAAATGCTTCGTACGCGTTGTTTGCATCTTTTTCCTCCAGCAACACGATACCGTATATGATATAAAGCTCCCACTTCTTCTTGTTTATCGCGTAGGCCTTGTTTATATAGTCAAGCGCTTCTTTGTTATTCTTCTCCAGATAGCTTACCATGGCCAGTCCCAGATATCCATCGTAGGTTTTACTTTCGCTTGTAATGGCCGTGTAATCCAGTGCAATAACCCTGTTATATATCTTTCTGGCCTCACCGTATTTTCTTTCGGAAACAAGCAAATTTCCCATCAAAACAAAATCAGTCGGGTTAGGGTCTACCGTCGGGCAGAGTTTAATTTTCTCTGCCAGAAGCTTTTCAAATGAAGCCGTATCCTGTAATATTTCATATGCGCCAAGTAAATAATTAAAATCCTCTTCAGGGTTGTCTGTAATCGTCCAGTTTTCCTTTGGCTTCAGTTCAATCGCCTTTTTTAAATATGGGACTGCTTTCCGGGGTTCATCCAGGAGCACATAGATGCTTCCCAAGAGTTTGTTCGGGTAGTATTTATACGATAATTCCTTTCTTTTCAGGCAGCCCAGAAAAAAAACGCTCTGCTCCCTTCAGTTTCTGTTTATCGGCAGCCGGAGCTTTGAAGAGAATGTGATCGGCATCAAAGGCGGTATCGGTCATGGAATTAAGGGGAACAATCGCCGAAAGAAAAACCTGCTGAGAAACGCGGTATAAATATTCAACATCAAATTTATCTTTGTTCCGTTCATAATATTTTTGAAGCAGATCCATGTTCAACAGGCTGTCGGTGTTCAGCATTCTTGGATTGCCTTTATCGTCTGTCTTCTTTAAAAGATCAATCATCTGATATAAATAAAACATGGGGACAGCCAAATAGCTATTTACAAAATCGGGGTATTTATCAATGCGTTCTTTTATGACCGCATAGGCCGAGTCAAACCTGTTTGTCAGCATAAATATGGTTGCAATTGCTACCGAGGGATCCGGTGAGTCCGGCTTTTTTAAGCCCGCAAGACGGTATGCGGCAATGCTTTCATCCAAACGCAGACCACCGGTATACACTCCTCCAAGCAATAAGATCGCCTGAAAACTATCCGGATGCTGTTCGATGACCTTATACAGGATATCCAGGCTTTTTTGCCGGTAGGATTCTGCCTCTTTGGGCATTTTCAGTCTCGAATACATGCCTGATATATTGACCAGAGTCCAGACATCGGAGGAGGTCCCTGTTAATGTCTTCTCCAGCAATTTCAGATTTTCCATGCTGGCCGGCTTGTCTCCCTTTTCATTCCTCTGATCAAAGAGGTCACTACTTGAATAGGACAACTTTATTTCCGGATAAAAGGTAAAACAATCCCTGGCCTGCTTTTCCAGAAAACGTTGATCTTCTTTACTGAGAGGGTTTTTTAACCGTACCTGTGCAACAACATGGCAGGCGCCTGCGATAAACAGGAACAGACAGAAAATGTATTTAAGCATCCGGATAAATACTATCATGTGAGTATATAAATATAGTTGAATTTGCAATGCTTTCCTTTTTATTTGGTCCTTTTGTAAAGGAAGAGCCTATTGACAATTTGTTCAAAAAGCTTTCTATATTTGACAGACACCCAAGCCACAGACCTGATTCCTTCACCAATGGCAACTACGCAGGATTCCAGCAATCATTCATTTGCATTGACAGCATCTGTTTTGTGTCCCTGGTGTGGGACGTATTATAAGATAAGACCTGAAGAGAATTGCGGCAATTGCGGCGGCCCTCTTCCTTCACCACCTGGTCCCGACAGGGGTGCAGCACCACCTTCAGCTCCGCGCTTGCTTCCGAAAAAGTACAGAAGAAAAGTTTTGTTTCTCACCAGTTGGTGGTTCCGCATGGGAGCCCTGCTGATTTTAATGAGTCTCCCTTTTCAATATCATCTCAATGGTCTTGATGTTTTATTCATTTCCGCTGGAGGCTACATGTGCTGGCTTGGATACAGCAAGGGCAGAAAGAAACTGGATGTGCTGGAAAACGGACTTGTCACCGAGGGAACGATAACCGAAGCCCGGGAAAATCCAAACATAAGTGTCAATGAAAAACACCCTTATGTTATCACCTATTCGTTTTCCCGAAACGGCCAGACGATGACAGCAAGCATGAATTGCTGGGACGAAACCAGCCTCAATCACTTTGGCGGCGAGCCTGTCTGGGTAGTCTACCACACTCTTGATTTTGAAAACAACAGCTCTATATGGCCGCCCCTGGCCTGAAGGTCCTGTTCATTATTTAGTCGGTTCGTCTCAAACATTTCATTCCCTTAATATGCACTTAACCGCGGGCAGGTATTTTTGCTGAATGAATAACTCCTCCTTTCCGAATCAAACGGTTCTTCTTGTCGATGATGAAGAAGACATTCTTGAAATGCTCTCCTATAATTTCCTGAAGTCGGGGTTTCGTGTTGTCCTTGCAAAAAACGGTGTGGAAGGCCAGCGCATGGCGATCGAAGAGATGCCGGATGTGATTGTGGCTGATCTCTGGATGCCGGAAATGGACGGCATCCGCATGTGCAGGTATTTACGAAGTCATCCCGCTCTGGACCGTTCCCGAATCATTCTCCTTTCTGCAGATTCCCATAAAAACAGAGCCATTGAGGCGATCAAAGCCGGCGCCGATGTTTATTTGAACAAACCCATTGCACCCTCCCATATCGTTCAGCTTGCAAAGAGCCTGACCCCTCTTAAATCGCCCGCTCTTCTCTAGAGCAGACAACCCCTGCGTGTTCCTATCTGCCCAACGGGTTGATTAACGGAAGGGGATGAGCCGATTTATATCATCGCACAAAAAGAAATAAGGTCGGCGCTTTATACAAAGGCTGAATGGCCTTTAAGGAAAATCAGCCTCTGCATATCCGGTTCTTCGTCAAATTGAGGGATGAATACCCTTAAATTGACCAAGAACCAGTATATCATGCGTTTTTTATACATTTACCTTTTCGATGAAATTTTCACCAATACCATCCAATGAAAAAATCCGTACTCCTCCTTTTATTTGTTTCCTGTTTCCTGAATTTTTATGGACAGACAAGCTCGGTAACTCCACCCCTCCCCCCTGCTCCCGCAGCAGATGAAAGCGACACCGCTACGATAAAACATGTGGAAGATGCTTTTGCCTGGGGAGATTTTACCTGGCTCAACGGAAACGACCGCCGTCATTACAATGCACTGGCTTCAAAATATTTTACAGGAAGCGTTCTGCTGGACGTGAACTACACCAATTCTTTCAGTCATCCCATTGATCATACGGTGGTGGGATCATCCACCCTTGCGCGCGACAACGAGATGCAGGTGAATTTCGCGGGCTTTGGCGGCGACTTCAATTACAAGAATGCACGCGGCCGCCTGATGCTGCAGTTTGGCACACGGGCCACGGTGGTGCCCAGAAACGATTTCAGCACAACACGCGGCCAGTTTGATCTGGCCAATGCTTACCGTTATTTCAGCGAAGCTTATTGCGGGCATCATTGGGACAAATGGAACGGCGTTAATCTGGATGCCGGAATTTTTATGTCTTATATCGGTTTGTTTTCTTATTACGGAGCCGAAAACTGGGCCTACCAACCATCCTTCACTTCCGACAACACCCCCTGGTTTTTCAACGGCGCCCGTTTACAGATGTTTCCCAACACAAAACTCAAAGTGGAAGTTTGGTTCATCAATGGCTGGCAGAGTTATGCCAAGTTCAATGAAATGCCCGGAATCGGCGGCTCTGTGATGTGGCGGCCGAAAGAATGGTTTTCCCTGGTCTCGAACAATTATTATGGCGCCGACACACAAGACAAACCGGGCCGCGTAAGGGTACACAGCGACAACAGTATTCAGGTGCGCTACTACAACCGTCCCGGCGCCAAAGGTATCAACAGGCTTTCATTCTCTTTAACGAGCGATGTGGGATTTGAAGATGGAGGAGGCGTTACTGCTTTCGGCGGCGGAGGGTTTAACGGTTCCGGAGGACCACCACAGAACTTCGCCAGCGGCATGATTTATAACCGGGCGATGATTGGCAAACATTTCGGGTGGACTGTCGGAGGTGGATTTATGCACAATCCGGGTCGCTATCTTGTTCTGTTGCCTACCGGAGATGCGGGACCCGCAGGAACACATCCCTTCACAGCAAATCCCGGCGATCAGTTTGACGGATGGGACATTTCCACAACCTTCGACTGGATGCCCAGCCAAAGCGAAACATTCAGGCTTGAATTCGTACACAGAGAAGCAAGTGTCCCTTATTTTGCAGGACCCGGAGGCGTGACTTCTCCCGATGGATATACCACCACTCCCCTGCCTGTTGGCTGGACACCTGATCTTCAAAAAACAGAAACCCGGATCATTCTCGCTTTTTTGGTAAGGTTTTAATGGCCGTCAGGTAATGGTTGTTTAGGATGCTTTCTATTTCGCTGGTTTCAGAAAATTAGTTTCTTTCATCTTTTAACCCAAAAATAAAATCAAATATGTTTGACACAGGAACCACCGGCTTTATGCTTCTTGCAACAAGCCTCGTCATGCTCATGACTCCCGGACTGGCCTTTTTCTATGGCGGGTTGGCGGGTAAAAGAAATATTCTTGGCATCATGATGCAGAGTTTTGTATCTATGGGCATCACCACCATCATGTGGTTTGTCTGTGGGTATTCGCTTTGTTTCAGCGGAGATTCCCTGGGAGGAATCATCGGAAACTTTGACAAGGCGTTTATGCACGGGGTAAACCTCAACACGCCCTTTGCCGGCAACACCAAATTGCCTGAGTTTGTTTTCATGGCCTACCAGATGATGTTTGCCATCATCACTCCTGCGCTCATCACCGGGGCTTTTGTGAACCGCGTTACTTTCAAATCCTACCTTATCTTTTTGGTTCTCTGGCAGGTGCTTGTTTATTATCCCTTTGCTCACATGGTTTGGGGTGGCGGTTTATTGGCGAAATGGGGCGTGCTTGATTTTGCCGGCGGAATTGTAGTACACGCTACAGCGGGTTTTGCCGCTTTGGCTTCTGTCATTTATGTGGGAAAACGAAGAGACAAAGAATCTCCGCCCAACAGCATCCCGCTGATTGCAATAGGAACCGGACTGCTTTGGTTTGGCTGGTACGGTTTCAATGCCGGAAGCGCGCTTGACGTCAATGCAATTACAGGTCTTGCTTTTGTGAATACCGATGTTGCCGCTTCATTTGCTGCCATTGTCTGGCTCATCATTGAGTGGAGCCAGCAAAGAAAACCCAAATTCGTTGGCTTATTAACCGGAGCTGTGGCGGGTCTTGCCACCATCACTCCGGCTGCCGGGTTTGTTTCTCTTCCATCTGCGGTCATCATCGGCTGCGCTGCCGGTCTTGTCTGTTATTTCGCCGTTCACCTGAAAAATAAAATGGGCTGGGATGACGCCCTCGATGTATGGGGAGTGCATGGAATCGGCGGATGTCTGGGCACTGTTTTACTAGGCGTCTTTGCCACCAAAGCGATGAACCCTGCAGGAGCAGACGGACTCATGTCTGGCGGATGGCACTTCTTTGCCAAGCAATGTATTGCGGTCGTTGCGGCCTGTGTCTATGCCTTTATATTCACATACGGCATGCTTGCCCTGATCAATAAAATTACACCCGTGAAAGTTACCGTAGCCGATGAAGATCTTGGTCTTGACGAATCTCTTCACGGCGAAAAAGCTTATGATGAAGGTGTTTTATAGGTAATGGCTTACACAAAAAATGTTTCACAAAAAAGGGATCCTATCTGGATCCCTTTTTTAATGCTATTATCGGCAGCCATGCCTTTCCGGCATTTTTTCAGGTTGCGTTTTGCCAGTTATAATATTTCACTTCCCGTTCAACTTTTCCGTTGTCGTGAAAACTCATGATTGAATAGGAAGGAGGGAACTGGTGATAATTCCCTTTCCACCACGAACCGCTGACGGCTCCGTTGCAGAAATAGTCAATGCCCAGATAATTGACATGGTCGACAAGATGAATGTGACCGCTCAGGCAGGCTTTGATGTTTGGGTGCTGATAAAAAAGGGCGGTTAGTTCATTGGCATCGGCATGAAGCGCATTGTTGGGTATGCTCCAATGTTCCTTGTCTTTATTTTTACCGATAAACATGGTGCATACCGCAAGTATGGGGATGTGGCTGACGATACACACAAACTGTGTGGCAGGTGTTTTTTCCAATTCGTTCTGCAGCCAGGTTGTCTGCGTTTCATCCAGTTTTGCGTAATAACCCGGAATAGTATCTCTTCCATGAATGCTGTCGAGCACGATGAATTTCCAGTTCCCTTTTTCAAATGCGTAATAGGGCTGGTCCATCTTGTATTCGTCCAGGGCCCATTTCTTGCCTTTGACATGTGCCTGGTTGGGTGAACTCCAGCCATACAGATCATGGTTTCCGATGCAATGATGCACGGGCAATGAATTATTATCCAAAAGAATTTTGTGAAACAGATCCCATTGATTTTTGACTCTTTCGCGGGACAGGTTCAGCGCCGAGTTCATGATCGAGTCGCCTCCGTTTAAAATAAATTCCGGTTTGTCGGCAAGAGAATTTACAGCCTGCAATGCATTTGCAAACCCGGCTTCAGATTCCTTGCCTGCCTCCACATGAATATCGGTGAGATGGGCCATCCGAAACACTGCGGGATCTGCCTTGGGGTCCAGAGAAGGGGTGTCCGTTCTTGAGGAAGATATTTTGGGAAGCATCAATGCCGCTCCCGATACTCCAACATATTTTAAAAATTTCAGCCTGCTTATTGTTTCCATTAAATTCTCTCTCTAAAAAATCAGGGACAAAGATACTCCTTATATATTATTAGCAATTTACCCCAATGTTATCTGTCATGCAAACCCAAAGATTTATTTAAATTATATTAGAAACGGGAGTGGGTTCAAGGATTTAGATCAGAGAAACAAAAGGATAGCCAACAAGGCCTTATTGCTTGCTGAGTTCGGGAAGTGGTTATTGAGCGAAATATTACCTGCGAAATACGGTATGCTTATTTCAGACCAATGGTAAACAATTCCTGATCCGGGGCTTCCGGCACTTCATTTCCCCGTTTGCTGAGAGTAACCTGTTTCACTCTTTTATAAAACTGGGTTGTTATCGGGTTGAAATACCAATCTTCAATAAAAATAAGTTCCCTGACAGCTCTGTATTCTGAAGTGAAATCCTGAGCACTGACATCCTTTGCTGCCTCATTGAATTTGGCAAGCGCGGCAAGGATTTCGGGTTTTGTAAGGGCGTGTTGCTGTTTCAGATCTGCAGGGCTCCATGCCTGGAGTTTGTTTTCTTTTACATCATTGAGCAGGCTTTGAATCAAGGCAAACCGTTCAGAAGGATAAATATAATTCGTTGTACCTTCATAATTTGTCAGCTCTCCATAACTCCTGTATTCCGGATTGGGGTTGACATTGTCTTCCAACTGTAAAATCGGAACCCGCATCTTTATGTCTTTCCCAACGAGATATTGTTCCTGAACAATCAGGGCCGGATCAGCAACTGGTTGAAGATCCACAGCCAGCAATCCGCCCACGCCTTTTGCACCACCATTCTCTTTCAGGTAACCAAGACCCATTCCCTGAACTTTCTTTTCAAAACGGCCGGTAGTGGGTTCAAATTTCCAGGATTCATAAAATGTGTACGCTGAAATTCCATGAAGGTCCAATGTGTCACGCAAAACCTTATCAACCGGCGGGTTTCCCGGAGTAAGTACGACCATAATGGTATCTGTACGTACAAATACGAAATCGAGCTCTCTGTTGGTGAGAGGAACCTTCCCGGAACCCCAGAGGCCACTGTTATCATACTGCTGCAGGCCGTATGATTTCATTTTCCCTTTCCAGGCGCTGCCGGCAAGGAACACGCCGGGAGATGTCACCTTTTCGATATCTGTGCATCTTATTCTCTCTGGGTTGAAGGACGCTGACGTATCTTTCATAAACTGACAAAACGTTGCTATTTTGGAAACGGAGCATGTTTTTTCAAATGATATTGGAACAGGAAGAAAACCGTTCAGTGGCAGAAAGGCTATGGGTATCCGGGTCAGCGTGTCGCCATAGCCGACGATTTTCATTTTCTTTGTTTCCTGATAAAAGAGGATGCCCTTTACCTTTTTTTGAAATCCGGGGAGACCTTTGTTATCAACATCCCAATCCTCCAGAAAATCCATTCCATTGGCTGCTTCTAGTCTGGAGGAGATGTTCTTTATCTCTTTTGCGTCTGGTTTTGCATCAAACGGGAAAGCTGTTCCACGCAACAATTCCGGCTTGCGAATGGCAACTCCGGCCATTTTTCGCAGGAGGAGCTCCCTTTTCACATTGTTTTCTGAATATTCCTTTTCGGTGGCTAATTCTGCATACGGCCATACAGTGGTAAGCAGGCCGGGGATGTGAACCAAACCGGCCTCGGATTGATTCGCAAGATCATTCATGGGTATATAAAAAAGAGCTACCTGCTGGATGCCTGTCCCATAGGATTGGTGCTGGAATGCTTTCAACAAAATTCCCTTCACCTTTTTTTGAAATGCCATTGTGCCTTCATCAAATTTCCAGTCTTCATAAAAAGTGATGTAACCCAAATTCTTTGGTTCCCTGGGGTCTGAAATCACCTTTTCTGTCATGTCAGAACCCGTAGTGAACACCTGCATGGTGTCCCTTTTGAACATCACAAGATCGACATCACGCAAGGACATTTCCTTTGTAAACGGAGCTTCCGGAAAGAAGACCTTGATTTCCCCTTTCTTTATTCTCTCAATCAGTTTACCAAACAAGGCTTCATTGCTGCGGTACTCCAGATTGTTCGCCCACCAGTGCGAGCAGGCATTGTCGCAGGAAATGTCTTTATCCAGGATGACGGAATAGGCGAGTTCTGCGGAGCTGACTGAGCCGGCATTTTGGCCGCTGGCCAGGACACAGGAAGCAACGGCGAACAGAAACAAAAGGCATTTTCTCATCATGTGGTTTTTAACGAATTAACTCTTTGGATTGTGGTGGATGGATCCGGTCCCGCTGCTTTTCATTTCAGGATGTCGTTTGGAAATTCTTAATAAATGTAATTCTTTATTCCAGCATTACAAGGATATTCCGTTTGTCTCCGAACGATTTATTTTTGAGCACCTTTCGCAAATTCAATTTGAAATTTCGGACCCAAATGGTTTCAAAAAGTGTTCTCTCCCATCTGTTGATTTGGTATTGAGTCCTTCGGGGCATCGTTTTATTTACACAATTATCTGAATTGGGAAAACAGGGTGTTTGAGTTGTATGGCCGTTATGGCGATCCGTGTTTTGCAAGCTTTTATGGGATGGAAGCGAAAGCGCAAAATCTGGTAATTGGAAATTGTTCTTTGTAAATGCTTTTGCCGATCTCTGGAATCGGCCTTCGCTGATCTTGCAGGATCATGCGCCGGGAATAAGGAAAACATCAACAGGAAACGTCTATTCCTTTTCTGGAGTTCTGGGAATCAAACGATTCGGAACGGTGAGTGTGTACGTGCAGCCCGGATATAAAACAGATGGATTTGTTCAGGGAGAAACGCTTGCCAATGGCTTTTTCCTGCAGACAGGACTTGGCGTTTCGGACCTCTGATAAGAAAAACCGGAGCGCCATTCATTTCATAAACCATTGCATGGCACCTTTCCGCTTCATCCTGATTTCCTTATGCGCTGTTGGCTGTGTAATCAATCTTAAAAACCATTGGATCACCTCAGATGGTTTCGCCTTTATTTTCCTGTGAACCTGCTCTTTTGCTTTCATAAGACAGCTATTTAGATGTGAGGATAAACAAACTTGTACCAAATGTAAACTGCCGGGCTGTTGCTTGCTCACAAATTCGTTGAACACCGGGTTTTTATGGATTAAAGGCAATGGATGATATCTGGCAATCAGAGACAACCCTTGACGAGGATGATTTAAGCGATACGAATTCCCCCTTTGCCGAATTCCGGATTTCAAAGACCTGCCCTTTGTTACATTTGGACATAAAACAAATCAATCGTTCATGGAAGAGTATCTGGTTAAAGTAAAATCGGTTCAAAAGATCACTCCCGATGTGTTGCAAATCGTAACAGAAAAACCCGAGGGATATACCTTTGTACCCGGTCAGGCCACTTCGATTTCGCTAAACAAATTTGGCTGGAGAAAGACCGACAACCCGTTTACATTTACCAGTCTGCCTGAAGATGAGGACCTGGAATTTACAATCAAGACGTATCCCGAGCGCAAGGGTCTGACCCACGAACTTCTCCGGCTAGAGAAAAATGACGAACTGATGGTGCATGATGTGTTTGGAACCATTTCTTATAAAGGAGAAGGTACATTCATTGCCGGAGGAGCGGGTGTCACTCCTTTCATATCTATTCTTCGCTTTCTTCAATTGAAAAATAAGATTGGAGAAAACAGGCTGATCTTTGCCAACAAGACGAAAGAAGACATTATTCTCCGCGAAGAATTCAGCCGCATCCTGGGTGCCCGTTTCATCAATATTCTATCGACCGAAAAAACAAATGAATATGCGAATGGCCGCATCACTTCTGATTTTCTCCTGAAAAACTGTCTCAACCCCAAATCGTATTTTTATGTCTGCGGACCGCCACCCATGATGGATTCGGTTGAAAAACAACTCCTCGACATGCATGTGGACGAAAAGCTGATTGTGAAGGAAGTTTTTTAGATCTTTTATCACTGCTGTCCGAACCATAACATTCGGTTAATGGATCTGGGCCACATTGGGCATTATTGGCATTTGATAAATAATTGTATTATGTTTGTTAGGCGCTGTTTTCATTCGTACGAACTGAAAATCCCTGGCTCCCATGAAGAAATACATCACCATCTGCCTGCTTCTTTTTCTCTTTATCGCAAAAGAAGGCTATTCCACACACAATGTTGCCGGACAAATTACTTACCTGCCACTGGATACAATTAACAGTCCCTGTCTTCAATACGAGATTACGGTTACCACTTATACAGACATGACGTCACAGTCTGACCGCTGTTCACTGACTGTTGATTTTGGCGATGGAACCAGCGCTGTTCTTAACCGAGTGTATTATGCGAATCAACAACCTGCCGGAGGAACCAACGGTTTTATTGGTTGCTCATTTCCAATTGGAAACGGTGTTCCTGTCTCCCCGGTTTTATCCTGCTTCAACACATTGAAAAAAAATGAATACATAGGTGTTCATGCATATGCCGGACCAGGCAGCTATGTGATTCGTATGAAAGATCCAAACAACGCTGTTGGAATTTGCAATATTGTGAATTCCGTCAACGTCCAATTTGTGTTACAAAGCCTTCTTGTGATCAATGCCATACCGGGAGGCAACACATCTGCTTTTTTCAACGCGATTCCCGTTGGCTGTGCATGTGCCAACACTTGTTTCTATTATCAGCCCAATATTTCTTTTGCCCCCGGCGACAGCACTTATTGTTTCCTGGCCAGTTATACAGATACAACAGGCTTACCATATTCCGGTTACAGTTCACCGCCGGTGGGAACCAATGGCTGGCTTTGGATCAACCCGGCAACCGGCGATATTGAATGGTGTTCTCCTCCGGCAATCTGCCGATATGATCTTTGTATACGGGTCAATCAATGGAAAACCGTTTTGGGAAAAACATATTATCTGGGCTATTCAACCCTGGTCATGCAGGTTGTTGTAAGCGCACCATCCGGAACAAATCCCTGTAGTGCAGGTATCAGCGAATCTTCAAAAGAGACCATGAGCCTGAATGTTTATCCCAACCCGGCATCAGGAGATATTCGTTTTGTTTTTAACGTTGCCTCAGGATCATCTGACAACATTGCTGCATCTCTTGAAATTTCGGATCTGACAGGACGTTGTCTTCGTAAAATCAAAGGGCCGTTCAGCGAACAATTTATACTTTCCAAAGGGCAGCTTCCTGCTGGTACTTACTTTTATACTTCTTCTGCTGCCGATAAAAAACGACTTTTTCAGGGAAAATTTCTGGTTCTTCCTTAATTGCTTTACGTCTTCAATGAGAAGATGCTGTATAATGACTCTTTCGCTTGGGTGTTTGGTACAGAAAGCATTTCCGAACCAACGGGGATGCAAGTGGCACCCTTCGCGAGCAGATAATCTAGTACAGGGAGCCGCTGGATCGACTCCGGTTAAATCAATGTTATTTGCATGCCTCAATCCCCTACCTTCATGGGGTTATAACCAGATAATTATGAGCGAATACAGAATACAGATCATTGGTCATAAACAGGTTTTTCCTTGGGTTCAATTGATAAACGCAAACAGATTTGAGGTTCTTCGTTATAAGCCAAGATCTCTGAATATTGATTTAACCAATATGAATTTTATTGCGCCGTATCACGTGGTTTCTCTGGCTTGTCTCATTGAGGAATATCACATGAATGGCGTTATAATAAAATTTAATCAGGCAACAATCCAGCGACCGAGTACCTGAACCAACTTGGTTTTTTTGAATATTGGGAGCCGGGATTCGATAGAAAAAAGTACCATCCCGATCGGTTGAGTACATCCTTTTGCCTCTGGCAGCTTGACATAGAAATGTTTAACGCGTACGTTTTTCAGGCCAAGGATTATTTCAATAGACATTTTTTCAGCGATAAGGATTTGCAACCATTGAATACCTCGTTAACAGAATTGTTTAACAATGTGGTTGACCACTCAGAATCAAAGGTCGGGGGATATGTTTTTACCCAGTATTTTCCAAACAAACACCAGATTGTTATTTCGGTTTGTGATTTTGGTAATGGGATTCCCAAAACAATAAACCTGTATCTTGAAAAAATGGGTCGAAATGTTGGTTCTCACCTAGACGCACTCCAATTAGCCTTTAAAAAGGGCTTTTCAACTGAGTCAACCCCAACAAACAGGGGCTTAGGGCTTGATAACATCGCCTCCATCGTCAAAAGTATGAAAAGTGATTTGTTAATAATTTCTAATGACGTGTGTCTCAATCAGAAGCCGGACGGTTCGGTGAAAAAAGAATTAATGCCGGAGGGCTTTCCTGGCACACTGGTTGTCATTTCCTTTAATACAAAACACCTGAAGCCCTTGGAAATAGAGGATATTGTTCATGCCGAATATACTTTGTAACTTTACTGTATTAAACAAAACCTGCCACAGGTATGAAAGCAAACCCGGAAAAAGTCGTAGTGATAGACGTGATGGATTGTGTGAGCGGAACGACAACACCTTTTGAGGCGGCTTCTCTTTTTAAAAAAATGAAAGAGTCCTTAGTGGATGGCTGTTCTGTCAAGCTATCGATGCTGAACGTAACACCCATGTCATCATCTTTCCTGAATGCGTCCTTCGGTGAATTATTTGACCTATTCGGGTATCAGACGATAAAGGATCGGATTACACTTATTGAGTACAAACCGTCTCAAGCGAAGCAGATTAAGGATTACCTTGACACAATCAGCAAGCTCGTAAAGTAACGCAATCACTGCATTTTAAGAAAACGAAAAGCTCCTTTTACCGGGAGTTTTTTGTTGCGTTTATCTTGGTTGCTTTGAAAAACAGACAGAAATAACTCAATAGGCCGTTGCTCTTTGGGTACTCCAAGGCAGGAATGGCTTCGCTTCTTCTTATTGCCGCTACCGCTTCTATGGAAAAGAGGGTGATGGCACTTCGGCTTGGGGGTGGAAGAACGGACAGAACTTCCGCGCCCTCGCAACATTATTTAATTCTGATTATACAGATACATTCATCAATCCATTGAAGTCATTTTCCTTCTTTCTTCTTTTATTCCTGCAAAGCATTGTCTCCTTTAGCCAGAAAGACAGCACCTGGAGTGTCCTGCTTTTGGAAAAAGGAAACAGCCTCAAAGTCAAACCCGATATGGCTGCACTGAGTAAAACGGGCTTTTATCTATATAAAAATTGTGTGTATGAAATTGATTTAAAAAACAAAGTGCACATTGGCGGACGGCTGGTAGGCATTAAGCGGGATACCCTGGTTTTTACAAATTACTTCAATATCGAATGCGCCTCTAAGGCAAATACAAAGCTCGACACGTTTGCTGTCTATTACAAAAATCTGGACAAACTGAATCTCATAGCCGACAGGGCA
>Ga0207022_10220_pt1 | contig 14760 bp, 19 predicted proteins | sample Alteio_BWMinCont_46_FD_153307 | JGI IMG/M metagenome (GOLD analysis project Ga0207022, IMG submission 153307) | Enriched cells from forest soil in Barre Woods Harvard Forest LTER site, Petersham, Massachusetts, United States -... | ecosystem: Environmental > Terrestrial > Soil > Temperate forest >... | reverse complement strand
AGTGCCATCGACGCCCCGTGGCCAGATCTTGATAACTTGGAATCGTCGCCCATGCCGGAAAGCCTCGCTCGACAAGGTCGCCGTTACTGCCCTTGGATACTCCAAGAAGGCCGGTAGTCGGAATTTCATTGCTACCGATGCGGACCATGCCTAACGGCTCTCCTTTAGCCGGATCCCCCACCGTCATTTCTAACGCAGCGTGGTCCGTATTGGCTCCGTACTTTCCCCAATAGAGCCTTGGGTGCGCATTGAATATCTGCAGGCCACTCATGAGTACCAAGAAAACGCAAAGCGCATTCAGCCAATGCAAAACTCGGGTCGCCAAAGAGTGACGCTGAACGATCGTTGGGGTCGACATGCTTTAATTTATACCCTCGTGCCGTAGGGCAATCCAGACCCCTTTCCGGAGGGCGCGATGTCCACGGTCGCCCGCGCCTGTCGGGCACCTTCCGCAACTGCGTGAGCCATTTTCTCGACGTGTCCGTAAGCTGAGTAATACAGAACGAGCATTTTCGCCATCGCCGCCTGCCGTTGATAAAGATCATTTGCAGTGAACCGTCCCCAGTTATTGTCGACTCACGCCTTGGCAATGACTTGAATGGGGATTCGGCGAATTAACTATTGCGAGGTTATTCGCAGTCTGACGTTCGGTCACGAAAGGCCGCATCTCGGTGCCACCATTCGCTTGAGGCCAGCGATTAAACTTGCCGCAAGATAAAGCGCCCGCGATGAAAATTCCAAAGGGCGTTCAATCTGCGTGCTGCGGCTATGGCCGCTCACACACCAGTTGCAGAGGTGCTCACAGTTGCTTGTCAGCAGGCGATAACCACGTTCGCCGACTCGCGATCGGGCTCGGCGGACGATTTCGTCATCGGAATAAGAGTTGGTTATCGTGCAAGGCCGAGAAACACGGTCAGAGCGCGATTTAGTCTAACCACATCCTCATCGTTGAGTTTTCCGATTCGTTTGCCGAGCCGCGCCTTTGGAACGGTTGTGACCTTGTCGACCATCAACCGCGAAGCGCTCGAAAGGCCGTTGCGATCGGTTGGCTCAATCAGCATTCGCAGTAACGGCGCTTCGGTCGGGTCGGTCGTGAACACGCAAAGAGTTATTGAGCTCGTCGAATCAAAGCGATCTTCCTGCACAATCACTGCAGGTCGAGGCTTGCCCGCGTACGGGCCGCCGCCCGACACCGTCCACACCTCGCCACGCTTCATTCGGCAGCGCGATCGGAAATGGCATTAATGAATCCCTGGTCGCCCTTCGCTCGCTTGCTGGCAGCAACAGCCTTGGACTGCTGACGTGCGGCGCGCACAAAGGAGCGTGCACGCACATCCGGCACCCAGATCTGAACCGGCCGCAATCCCTGAGCGCGCAGGCGTTCTCGGTGTAACCGGACCTTGTCTCTCGATGAACGGGTACTATCCAGCATGGAGTTGCTCTCTACGGTTACATGTAACCTAACAGATCAACATGAGTGACGCAACTGTAGTCGGCATCCAGCGTAAGGTTGAAATCCGAATTCAACTCGAATCGATTTTTCCAATTCGGGTCGCCGCTGCGTGCGATAGGCGCATTGGCCCTCAAGTCCACGGACGTCCAACGCCGTCGAATAATATCTGCCGCTCGCGCGGGGTAACTTTTCGGGTAACTTGCCTCAATTGTCTTGATAAACGCTTACAAAGCAGTTGGTTATCGCTCTTGTTCGAATCCCTCAGCCGGCACCATATATTGTTATAAATCCATAGCTTAATTTATAACAGACCATGAAAACCCGGTGATGGATACCGATTTTTCATGGTATGCGTGATGACATGCAAGGACAACGTCGACTGTCGAATTGGAGACTCTCGATAGCTCGGCGCCATTTTCCGGAGCGCCGCGATTCAATATCAGTCAGATCTCACCGCGTTTCATGGCCCCGACCGCGTGGTCGCACGCGCGAGCCGTGAGTGCGATGTATGTGAGCGATGGGTTCTGCCACACTCGAAGTCATGCAGGCGCCGTCGGTCACGTACAGGTTTGGGAGGTCGTCACGATCCCCGGGCGTACCCGCCGCTCAGCGCCGCTGCGACTATTGAGAAGTTGCAAACGGCTCTGCCGCGGCCCACAGCGCGTCAGCACCTAAGCGAATCTTGTAATCCGGATTCGAATAGACGTAGCGTATCGTGCCCGAGGTGTCGATGATGAAAACGGAAGGCACGGGAAGTTCATGTAGAGTGGTGCCGGTGCTGACCTCCAGGTCAACGCCATATTCCCGCATCTTCGCGAGCGTGGCATCGTTCACGTGATAGGCCACATGAAATGCCTGGGCCGCTTGGAGCTGGCTATCCGACAGGAGTGTGTAATGAATGTCGGTGGCCTTGAGACTCGAATACAGCAACTTCGGTTGATCAGTACTCAAGAAAACAATTTCAAAGCCGCGAGCGCGCAGTTTCGGTTCCACCGTGTGCAGGTCACTTAGCTGCGTGTTGCAGTATGGACACCAACCGCCTCGGTAAAAAATCACGATAGTCGGTTTCTGGTAACTGTCCGGACCGAAGGTTCGGAGCCTCCCGTCGACGGTGTGGGCCGCGAAGGCCGGTGCACGGGTACCGACGGGTAAGGGTTGGACCTGACTAGGGTCATCAGGGACGCCGGCATTCGCTACTACGGCAACCAATGTAGCCAACACTCCGATAATCCAAGTGGGTACGCGCATGGGAAAGCTCCGAAGGGATTGAAACCTAAAGTAACCGCTGCGGAAAAAGAGCAAGAACTTGGGCTAGGCCGTCGCAATGTGCCTAAACATGTTGCGCCGTGCCTCGGCGTCCATGTCCGACTTGAACGTGTACTTATCCTTAAGGGCGTTAGCGCGAACCGCGGCCGGACGAGCGCTGATCAAATCGAACCAGCGCTTCAGATTGGGCAGAGTTCCCCACGCGTCATCGCCCAGGATAAAGGGCACGGCACGCGTCCAGCCCCACGCCGACATGTCTGCAATGGTGTAGGTCGCCCCGAGCAGGTACGGTCCGGTCGCAAGCTGCGCATCGAGAATGCCGTAGTGTCGGCGCGCCTCGAACTGATAGCGATCGACCGCATAGTCGAGTCCCTTGGGGGCGAAGTGCTTGAAGTGCACCGCTTGTCCGGAGTACGGCCCGATGCCAGTCGCGATGAACATGAGCCACGATAAGAGCTCGCTGCGCGCCTTCGCGGTGTTCTCGGGCAGGAACTTTCCGGTCTTGTCGGCGAGGTATAAGAGAATGGCGGTGCTGTCGAAGACACGCACATCGCCATCCGTGATGGCAGGCGTTTTGCTGTTGGGATTTATCGCGACAAAGTTGGACTTGAACTGCTCACCTTTGCGAGTATCGACAGGAACCACTTCGTACGGCAGACCGGACTCTTCGAGGAACAAGGCCACTTTGGCAGGATTTGGCGAGGGGTGATAGTAGAACTTGATCATGGTGCGAATCCTCTGATTGGTTAGCGGAAGCTGCCGGCAGTTTGGCCAAACAAAATTTTGCGGCTCTCCTCGGTCCGATCGGCGCCCTCATGGGTGAGCGATGCGCGCGTTAGCGACCGCGGCTTGCAAATCTGCCAAGTCAGCAATATTCGAGATGGTCTGTCTGGCCACGAGGATGCCGGGCGTTCCTCGGATACCTAGCGCTCGCGCCTCATCGGAATTTCGCGTGAGCAGCGCCTCTATTTCGGCGCCATGTTGTTGCAAATCGCGATGTATTCGGCCGACGTCAATACCCACGTGCAGCAATGTTTCATCGACCTGATCATTCTGAGAAAGACGCGGTGCCGAAATCAAAGCATCGTGCGCCTTGTCGTACTGACCCTGCCACTGAGCCGCCAAGGCACAGCGTGCTGCGTATACCGATACTCCGCCGAAGATAGGCCAATCCTTATAAACGACCGCCACCGTGGAATCCGTTTTAACAAGAGCGCGAATACTGGGAGCCAGTTTTCTGCAAAACGGGCAGTTAAAGTCAAAATATTCAACCACTACGACATCAGGACTGGTTGCCCCAATTACAGGCACACCCGGTGAGTCAATAATCCGCTTCTGCGCCTCTAGCGAAATCAACAATGGCGTTTCGGCAAAGGCGGCGGCCGCAACTAACACAATGGCCGCACCAAGAAGGGCAACAGCACCGTGGATGGGGAATCGTTGGTTCATATAATTCACCTTCCTAGCCCTAATGACTAAAGCGATTCTCGACGGCGATGATCAACCCGTCCTGCAGCCAACCGGCGAGCATAGCGCCCGCGACCTCTGGAGCCCTGTCAGGCTCTGTTCTCTCCGCGATGGCCGCACATATCGCCGCGAAGCTCGCTCCGTCACAGGCCATCAGGAGAACGTGTTGCTCGATCGAATCGACAGCCCGAAAATTCGGTGCGAATTCTTTGCGCCAGACTCGCAGAGCCGCCGGCGCGTGCAGTCGCGCCGCTGCCGGCGGTTTATTCTTTTCCGAAAGGGCGGTCCAAATCGCCGCACAGTTGGTCGATATCGACCTCATACGCAATGTAGGGACGAGATGCAAGATTGCATGATCCCAATCGATGTCCGCCAGGGCACCGGGGGCCACCGGCGTCGCGTCGCGGCCATCGAAGGCGCGGCGTAACGACCAATCGAGCCAGGCGAGCTCCGCGACCTCGCGGTCGTCGGGATACAGTCCGCTCAGCGTGCGATCGAAGTCATCTCCATAGGCGCTTAAGGTCCAGCTGCGCGGCGGGTGCGACTCGATGTATCTGCGTGCGGCGGCTTCGAATCCCGCATCGCCGAGCCAAGCCCAGACTCGCTCGAATGTATCGCGCAGGCAATCGAGGAGCTGCGCGCGGTAGGCATGGTGATACACGGCGAGCCGCGAAGAGGCATCACCGTGGATCTGCGCTTTGATCTCGTCGGCGCCGCTAATGAGGTGGTCGCGCATGCTGCGCTGAACGGCGAGCAGGTTCATGCCGCGCGCTGCCACTCTGCTGCAAGCGCGCGAGCGAGGTCGAGCTCCGCGAGAAGGTCGCTCAACGGCGGAATATCATCGTCGCGTTCAATCATTGTCGCCACCCCGCCGAAGCGAGCACACGCCGCTTGATAGAGCGACCAGACGGGATCGGAAACGGGATGATCGTGCGTATCGATGAGCAGACCCCGACCGTTCGCACTGTGTCCTGCGAGATGAATCTGTCGCACGCGTTCCGCGGGTACCCCGGCGAGATAGGCCAGGGGATCGAAGCCGTGATTGGAGGCGCTGACATAGATATTGTTGACGTCGAGCAGAAGGTAACAACCGGTTTCACGGCACATCTCGGACAGGAACGCCCATTCAGACATTTCATCGTCGGCGAAACTCATGTAGGTCGACGGATTTTCTAGCAGCAGCGGACGTTCGAGCACATCCTGCGCAAGCAATATATTCGCGACGACGATCCGCATTGCATCCTCGGTATACGGCAGTGGCAGCAGGTCGTGCGAGTTAAATCCTTCGATGCCGGTCCAGCAAAGATGGTCCGACACCCACAGCGGCTGCACCCGATCGGCGAGAGCCTTTAGCCGAATCAGATAATCGAGTTTGACTCCGTCGGCCGAGCCTATCGACATTGAAACGCCGTGCATGGCCACCGGGTATCGCTCGCGGACGGCCGCGAGTACGTTCAACGGTCGTCCGCCCTGTACCATGAAGTTCTCGGAGATTACTTCGACAAAATCGACCGGTACATCGCCGCCGAGAAACTCCTGATAATGCGGCGTCCGTAACCCCAAGCCGAAACCTATAAACGAGGCGACTGAGGGGTCGGGCATTTGACTGTTGTCCGAATCTGGGCAAAATAATTTGGGAAGGTTTCAGCCGGCATGCCGCCGGCTGAATTTTCCGGTTGCGTTACTTTTGCGAGGTAGAACCGTGCTGTTCGCTGCACTGCTGCGCAGTCAGATCCTTAAAGCCCTGGCCCTTGCAGGAGTTTTGACCCTTGCACGCATGGCTCCCGGACTTGCAATCCGATTGCCCTTTGCAGGAGTTGACCCCGTAGCAGGGCGCAGCTGATTGGGTGCCTTGGTCGGCCGCGTAGGCGGAGGCCATCATCGCTCCGTTGGTGAATGCAAACAGGACAGCGGCGGATGCGAGAGTCAAGCGTGACTTTTGAATGAACATCGAAACTTACTCCTAAAATGATGAGTGACAATATCAGTCTAGTAGTTCGACGCGCCAACGAGATCGGTTACAGGCCCATCACCCTTTTCTGCGCCGTCGTCGACTCGAGGTCGGTGGCAGGTGCGCTGGTGTCGTCCTACATGGAGTGGTCATCTGATTCGGTATGCCGCGACGAATCGGTGCGCGAATGTCAGCGCTACCGACACCCGGCGCAGCAAGATTTACAGCAGTTCTGCCAAAGAAGCCGCGCGGGGCAGCAACGAAGCTGAACGGCTTACCGCAAAAGGGCCGTCGCGCTTCCAACAATCGGTCCTTGTCCAGCTCGCTGCAGCAACACGGCGACCCGAGTGGCGTCACCCGGGAACGAATCCACCGGCGCACGAAACATACTCTCTTGTCCGTTCCAGACACCGAGCGAGCGGAATTGTCTGACGATATTAAACTCTCTGAGCGTCCTCCCAGAGTTCTCTCCCCGCCCTATGTTAGTAGACGCCGCCGGCAGATAAGCGATGAGGTTGACGTCGTAGCGCCCGTGATCCTGCCGTTCAGGCACGGTGACGGTAAGCTCCCCGCGAGCCACTTCGACGATGATCGGAATTGTGTTGCGGGACTCGGCCAACTCCGCCAGGATGCGCCGCTTATCCGAGCCTACGAAACTACTGCGCCCATCGACCACTACTTGAGGCGTAAAAGCCGATGAGAGACCCAGTGTCTCAACGTAGCCGCGCTGACGCTCACGCGCCATCGGTAAGGCGAAATGGTCGCGCCACCCAAGGCTGTCCCAATAGTCGACATGAAATGAGAGGGCGAGAACGCTTGGCATCTGTGAGAGCTCGCCTAACAATGCATCCGCTGGCGGGCAGGAACTACAGCCCTGCGAGGTATATAACTCCACAACCGCAGGTCCCCGCGGCGAACTTGATTGCGCCCGCAGATTCGCCGCCGTTCCGAGTTCCAGGCCCATGAAAATCAGGGTAAGGAGGGCAGCGCGTTTAATGCGCAAGGTCATGGAATACCTCCGGCGATAGCGGTGTGGGATTAACTTTTCCGAATTCACCAACGCAACAGCCGTGGACCGAGCCACGCGCCGATAGCAGTGGGGATCAATATCCCGAGCAGATACCATGTTGCGATGAACGGTGTAGCTAGTTCCGGGCAATGCAGGGTATAAACGAGCGCACCGATGGATCCGGCGGCAAATCCTGCTCCTGCGCCCGCCCAACGCAGCTGTGTTGGGGCGAGATCTTTCAGGATCCACACAAAGGCAAAGAAAAGCGGCGCAGAGATGAATGCGATCAGGAACGGACACACGGCGAATGTGCTGCCCAGGAGCAAGTGAACGCGGCTCTGCGAAGCTGCTGAAACTAGGCTCATCGCGGCCAGAATCCACATGATAAGCACAACAGCGGCAATCCCGGCCGGCAAGAAACCGAGCTGAGCACCGGGACGCCCCAAGCGTACGACGCAAAGGAGCGCGAGCGCACCCAGGCTTGCGCAAAAGAGTTCACGAACCCAAAACCTAGATTCGGATACTTCGCGAGGCAGCGCTGGATTCAAGTGGAGGACGGCTCCCGCTAAGATGAGCGCTGCAAGCGTGCCTATGGAGATTCCCAGCGCATAGCGCCGCATCGTTCGCCACGAGTCCACCGGCTCGAGGTTCGTCGCTAGTAGCTCAGTTAGACTCTCAGTTCTCATACGGGGGCCTGTATGCTCGAGCCATCGCCTCTACTAATTATTTCGTTGGAGATGAAGGATTGGTTACAGCCACGAGTGCTGTAAACGTCGCAGAATTGAGCGGTCGCACCGGTCCGATTGTATTCAGTCCCTGCACGTTTGGGAACTGCGGCGCAGAACGCCTGCAATAAATGGGCTGGCTGCTCGGTCAACTCTGCGGGGCCGCTACGGTGCGTTGAAACGAACTCGCCCCTCTGCTGCGCGGTAACTTGAAGGTTAAGATGCAATTAATAGAGGAGCGGCTTCGTAGCCTTATGTTACGGAGTCTCGCCGACGACGCATCATCCTATCGCCTTTTCCTAGATGAACTGGCGACGCATCTGCGCTCTTTCTTGCGCAAGCGCCTGGCGCGATTGCCGGAGGAGGCCGAGGATCTCGTGCAGGAGTTGCTATTGGCGATTCACAATCAGCGGCATACTTATGATGCGAAGCTGCCGCTAACTGCGTGGGTGCATGCCATAGCGCGGTACAAGCTCATCGATTTACTACGCCGGCGTTCGCGGAGCGACTTGCTCTACGATTCCCTCGACGAGGCCGGAGAACTGTTTGCAGCATCGGATAGCGAAGCCGCGGAAGCGCGCTATGACATTGCAACGCTCTTGGAGCAATTACCGGATCGACAGCGACTGCCTATTCAATACGTGAAGATAGAGGGAGCCTCGGTAGCCGACGCTGCGGCTCGCACGGGCATGTCGGTCTCGGCGGTCAAAGTGGGCATTCATCGCGGCTTGAAGTCTCTGGCGGCGAAGATCAGGAGTAACGGTTAAATACGGAAGAACTGATCTTCGTGCTGGCCAGTGACGTCGAGGCGGCAGACTTGGTACCAGAATCGCCGACCTTTCATGTCAACCCTGTTGGCAGCCCTTGCGACCGTCGCCATCAGTGTAGGCAGCATGAAATTCAACCTAACTCTGGCAAAGGTGCTGCGTGGCCTGGCGCTCAAGATGCAAATATGGTTAGACGGGGTCTCCGCAGATCGAGCAAGTCGACTTACTAGGGGTCAAGCTGCCAAAATAGGTTCAACCGATGCCACCACTTCTGGCTTGACCGAGTTCTATGAACGAGGCGTGCGGGAGATTCGTTCACGCCGCCGATGAGTCACAAAGAGGTACCGTGCGTTGCACATGCCACAACGCACGGCACAGGACTAGACTCTACTTCCTAGCTCAATTGGCGGCAATTCCATTCAGACCCGCCGCTGCCGGAAGACTGCCGGCAGTCCCCAAACCGGTGAGAGTACCGTTGGTGGGTTGAATCGCAAACATGCCAATTGTTCCGGTACCCGCATTCAATGTGTACAGGAACTTTCCGTCCGCGCTGACAGTAATATCAATATTCGCCGAACCGGTCGGATTGAGCGCGAGGACCGTTCCTGGAAGCGGTGTGAGCGTGCCGCCGCTGCCGATCGCAAATCCGGATACCGACCCGGAGCCTGCGTTCGACACGTAGACAAAGCGGCCGTCGGGCGTCACGACATTCCAGCAATTGGCCGAACCCAACGTTGGTACGCTGCTGCTGATCGGCGCCAGTTTGCCATTGCTTTGCACGGAATACGAGGAAATCGCGGACAAGTTCGGCCCACCCGGGCCGGTCTCCGAAACTACTGCCACGTCGTTGCGGGTAAAACCCGCGCTGAACGCACCGGGGCCGACACTCTTCGTGATGGTGGCCTGTGACAGGGAGCCGTCGCTCAGTACTTTGAACACGTCGAGGTTGTTTGTCGTTTTCTCGGTCACGATCAAGAACTGTCCGTCCGGGCTGAACGCGACTGAACCGGATGCCACGGTGTTGCCGCTGAGGAAGCGCAAGGAATTCTGGATCCGAACCAGCTTGCCGCTGTTGAAGTTGAACCCGACGACGCTGCTGCTGCCGGCGGTGTTCAATACATAAACAAGAGACCCGAACTGGGCGACTGAGTTGGGTTCGCTGCCTTCGGTCGCGACGCGATCCGTCAATTCAAGTTGGGCGCCATTGACACGAAACACCGAAACACTGCCGCTGCCGGCATTAACGGCGAACAGCCATGCGCCATCCGTACTCAATGTCAGTGAGCCTTGCGACGCCAGCGGATCTACGGTACCACCGCTGCCGCGGCCGTCCGTGCCATAGCTGTTGGGATTTTCCAACGCGCCGTTAGGGTCGCGCTGGAAAGCAATCACCTGATTCGCATCGGCGTTGTTCGTCATCACGAACACGCCGTGTGCGGCGTGATTATTATCATCTGCGAAACTGATACCCGACCATGCAGCACCGGCCATGGCGCTCATTGCGAGAGCCGCTTTAATAGACTTCATGAATTAACTCTCCTATTCCCAAAAAGTATTGAGGTACAAAAGTGTGCGTTCCGAGGCTGGCCACCGGCGACGCGCCCTGAGCCGCCGATTTGCGTCAACCCTCTGCTAGTTCGTTGGCACGAAGCAAAAAGTTACATTGGAATAGTTTCCCGGTGATCGAGCTACCAACGCAGCAGCCGCGGACCGGGCCACGCCCGACAACGGTGGGGATCAACATACCGAGCAGGTACCGCTCCACCAGACGAATCAGCCCCCCGTCCGCCTCCATATCCATCCCGCCCCACTGTTGCTGCTCGTTCGGATAGACATGAGTCATCCATTCCAGCACTAGGGGGATCCACAGTCCTTGCGCGGCACTACACTCTTCTTCGGCGTGGATACTGCCTTGCGGCCCAAAACGGGCGTTGGGTCAGGGCTGAAGCTACTGTCCGCAAATACTGGCTACCCTACATGCCGGGAAAGATAGATATGCAGGAAGCGGTCGCACAAATGGATACGGAGATTACGGCGCAATCTCCAGCGATCGCGCGTTAGCGCGATCGCTGGCGGTAACACTGGGCACGCGGACATAGCCTGGGCTGCGCAATCACCTCATAGGCATGAAGAATGTGGCCGCATGGCGATCTTCCTGTCAGCGTCGGAAGCAAGAATTCCAGTCCTGAAGTTCACGGCAGCAGCATTCGCGTGGAAGCGTCGCCGTTGGGTGCGATACGTCGTGAACGCTACACAACCTGGTGCGATGCTCGTGCCCTTCATTGCACAATCCGCGCAATCAGTTGATCGGCGACATCCTCAAGATCCGTCCCAACAAGGGTAGGCTGCGGACCTACACCGAGAATGTCATTCCCTGGTCTTTTGATCAGGGCGGCACCCCACCCCGCAGCAACCGCGCCCAACGTGTCCCACGTGTGAGCCGCCAGCAAAAAGAGGTGTTCCGGACCGACTTGTAGCTGCCTCTCGACGTATGTATAAACCTCGCGAGCGGGCTTATGTTGTCGGACCTCATTGACGCTGAATCGGCGTTCAAAGAGGTCGACAAGTCCCGCATTTGTCAATTGCCTACCCTGCACTTCAGCTAGGTTGTTGGTCAGTGTGAACAATCGAAAACCCACCTGACGCAGTCGACGGAGCGCGCCGGGTACCTCAGGATGTGCAGGCATTGTCGAGAACTGATCCGTCAGTGCTCGCTTGTCCGCCTCTGTTATTTGGATGCCGCGAGTGTCGGCTAGCATTTTCATCACTGCCGCACCAATGTCAGTAAAAGGTGCGTAACATTGAGCCAGAGTGAGCGCCTCGGAATACAGGATCAGGTTTGCAAACCATTCGCGCATCGCAAACTTCTCGCGAAAAATGTACTGAAAGATCGGCGACATCACCTCTAAATCCAGCAAAGTCTCATTCACGTCAAAGACGAGCAGGGGTAGGGTCGGCATAACTGTCTCCAGGATCTCGGAAGTTGGAATGCGCCGGATCAGACCTCTTCGTGGACTGCGTTTTGCACCATTAACTCAGGAACTAACGAAATACACACCATCGAGGAGGCACCCGTCTACAGCCATGGACCAGCATTGCATTCACTTCGCTAAGTTGTTGAGACATCCGTTGCAGCGCTAATCGCGCTCGACATTCTCCGTTAACTCAATGCACGGCCTTACATCGTAGCTTTTCTCGCGTACAACGCGACTGCCGTAGTCTGGATAGCCTTTGAGCGGCCGGTTAAAGTAGCGAGTCATGAGTATGGCTCACACGGCCGTGCGTCCGCCGTCGACCGCAATCCTGGCGCCGTTAATATAGGCAGCCGAGTCGGATGTCAGGAATGCGACCGCGTCAGCCACTTCGGCCGGCGTACCTGGGCGGCCGACAGGCGTGGTTTTGCCCAGTTGTTCCAAGGCATCGCCCATACTGACAGTCCCCGCGGTTCGAATTGGGCCCGGAGCAACGGCGTTCACGGTCACACCGCTCGGGCCAAACTCTGCGGCCCACGATTGTGTCAGCAACTGCAGCGCCGCCTTGGTGGACCCGTAGAGGGCTCCACCAACCATGCCAAAATGTGCGGCCATGGTCGTGATATTGACTATCCGTCCCCATCCGCGGGCTGCCATCATTGGTGCTAACCGCGCCGCAAGAATGTAAGGGCCGCGTACGTTGGTAGCGAACATCGTGTCGAAGGCCACCGCCGTGGTCTCAGCAGTTGGCCCGAATGAAAAGATGCCGGCGTTGTTGACCAAAATATCAACGCTGCCGAGGAGTTTCACCGATGCTTCGGCAAGGTCTGATGCGGCGGCGGCAGTCGCCAGATCGGCAACATGAAACCGTGCATCTCCGCCGCGGGCGCGAATCATCTTTACAACTTCGTTGCCACGGGCTGGATCCCGGCCCGACACAACGACGCGGACACCGCGCGCAGCTAATGTCTCAGCAATGGCCTGCCCGATGCCCGAAGTCGCGCCGGTCACGAGCGCATTGCGAATGATCGTACTCATAAATGGACTCCATAAAGTGCTGTGTCGTTGATGAAAGTACATGGCCAAGGCAACGAAGGGAATCAGACTGCGGTCCAGGTTACAATGACATTTTGTCACCCTCGGGACGTGTCCATGGACCACCTGTCTGGACTTATGGCATTTGTGCATGCTGCCCAAGCACGAAGCTTCACGCGGGCAGCCCACCGGCTGGGCATTTCACCCTCCGGCATCAGTAAGGCAATCTCACGGCTTGAATCTCGTCACGGCGTTCGACTGTTGCAGCGAACCGCGCGCAGCATCACTCTGACATCCGAGGGTTTGGCCTACTACGAGCGATGCCAGAAGATCTTGGCTGACTTAGAGGAAGCCGAACATGTCTTGACGGACGCACATAGATCCCCGCGCGGACTACTACGCGTAACGCTGCCCTTATCGATAGGGCGGTTACACTTCGCGCGCATGCTCCCCGAGTTCGCGCGCCAGTATTCGGAAGTTCAGCTCGAAGTACACATTTCCGATCGCATGGCTGATCTTGTGGAAGAGAGGTTCGATGTTGCCATCCGCATCGGCAAGCTTAGCGACTCGCGCTTAGTGGCGCGGCGCCTCGCGAGCGGCACACTCACGACCTGCGCCACGCCTTCTTACTTTAAGCGACACGGTGTGCCAAAGCGTCCGGAGGATCTGGTGCACCATAATTGCATTCAGTTTGAGGTACCCAACACCGGTCGTACCCAGCCGTGGCAGTTCGAGAGGGACGGGCGGCGTTTCAGCGTGGCAGTGCGCGGCAACCTACGACTGGATCACGCCGAGGCCATGGTGGAGGCCGCCCTGGCCGGGACCGCCCTCATCCAAATATCCAGCTACGTGACCGCACCGGCAATCGCGCACAGACAACTGCAGCCCGTACTAACCGCTTACCAGGTAGACAGTCCGCCCATTTGGGCCTTGTATCCGCAAAACTCTAGTCCAACGCCTCGCCTTAGAGCGTTCATCGATTTCCTGGTGAGGTGGGGAGCAATCAGCAATTTTGCGTAGAGCGGTCCTCCCCTGTTGACTTGGATGCCTGATACCGGACCAGACCCTTCGCCAGAGTCATTTTTGTCGTGCCGCGATATCTCACTACACGATTTGGTGACAGAGTTCGTCATTCGACGGTCCGATAAGCTTTCAGTGGCATCGGTGTGGTTTGAATCAGACGGCCTTGGGCCGGTAACTACTTATGAAAGTGCAAAGCAATCCGCTGGCGTACGAGCTTTCGAATGACATCGGTAAGCGTGGTGTTTTTGAGGCGCCCAAGCAGCACGCTCCTGCTTGTGATGCCGTGTCGGGCCAGCTCGAAAGTAAAACTCAAGTCCTTTTCCCTGCCCGCAACATACTTGGAGATTGCCAGATCGTGTGCTTCGAGGCACAGGCCGACCGCCTGCCCCGTGGCCTCGCTCTTCACCAGGATTACTCGCTCAATCCAATCAGCGGGTAGTGTTGCGGTATCGGGACCTACGCCCTGAGCGTAGTAGCCGTAGGTGTCATGGAACGCGGAGAGCTCGCCGATCGCACCATCAATCGCATAGGCGAGCTCTGGCTCTCGCAGCGGGTAGAGATCTGCCTCCATGGATCGCAGCAGCTCCCCTGGAGCCTGCGGATATTGGCCCAGGATAGCCTGGCTGCCAATCACCACCAACTCTTGAGTGGGTGCGCGGCTGCCGCTGCTGATCAATATGGAGGCGCTCGCGCGCAACAAATGCTCCAGCTGTTCGCGCGTCACCGAAAAGCCTCGAAGATCCTCGCGCGCTCTTCGGGCGTCAGGAGATTCGTGAAAGGAGAGGACTGCCGAAGGCGCGATGCGTCCTCACGCATGCTTGCAAGAAAGGCGGCGATTTCCTCTGCGCTTCCCTCTAGGATGCGCCCCCACTCAAGAAAGTATGATGGCACAGGTTCTGCGGCCTGCGCTCTCCATCGCGCAAGCGTACTGCGCGCATGCGTGATGAGTGCTGGGTTTGCGCGAATTTTTCTGGCGACGAGGCAATGCATCGCGAGGCTCCTGGCATCGAGGTGCTGGTGATCGGAGTACACCCGGGGTGCCGCCTCGACCCAGCTCTGATGCAGGTGAAAGCCCGCGCGCCGTTTGCGCTC
>Ga0207022_10219_pt1 | contig 14791 bp, 18 predicted proteins | sample Alteio_BWMinCont_46_FD_153307 | JGI IMG/M metagenome (GOLD analysis project Ga0207022, IMG submission 153307) | Enriched cells from forest soil in Barre Woods Harvard Forest LTER site, Petersham, Massachusetts, United States -... | ecosystem: Environmental > Terrestrial > Soil > Temperate forest >... | reverse complement strand
TCGTGTTCAAAGGAATGATCAATGTCAATTCATGGTCGCCGATACGGTAGCTCGCCGGTTTTTCTATTGCTTGTGGGCGATGTTGGCGGTGTTCTTCAAACAAAGCGGCATAGGGCGACGGGGCAGGGGCGCTGGCAATCGGCAGGGTCAATTCGAGTTCGGCCGATTCGGGAATGCAGATGTCCTTGCACACCAGCCACTCGGCCTTGACCTTGAGCGGATAATCTCCGGCATTAAGCGCGGCAGGCGGTGTAATCGTCACCGGCAGCAGGACTTTTCCCACGTAAGCGAAGATGACCAGCGGGCCTTCCATGAGGCGCTTTGGTGCCGGCCAGTCGATGGCGCTGGCGTAAAATCCTTCCGGCAGCGTCCAGGTCAGGTTGGTGGCCATGCCGGCGTCGCCCGGATTTTCCCAATAAGTATGCCAGCCGTCTTTCGGCTCCAGCAACACGCCGACGGTAAACGGCTGTCCCGGCGCGATGCCGGTGTTTGGCGCGACCAGCGTTGCTTTGACAATGCTAGCTTTTGGCATGTCCGCGGTCCATGCAGGGGTTGAAAGCGATAGAAGAAGAAAAAACAGGATGGTTTTCAATGTTTGATTCTCTCTGCATGTTTGCGGTCGATGTTGATGCCCTCGGCCTGGATGTCCACCCGCACCTTGTCGCCGACCATCGGGAGATACGCATTCATGCCGAAGTCCGAGCGCTTCAGCGTTGCTTCGGCATGGAATCCGGCGACGAAATCCTGCGTCAGCGGATGGTAATCGGCCTTGTTGAAATGCACGTGCAGTATGACCGGCCGGGTGACGCCGAGCAAGGTCAGCCTGCCGGTGACGTCGCCGCTATCGGCGCCGGTGACGGTGACGGCGGTGCCGACGAAGCGAATGGCCGGGAATTTTTCCGTGTTGAAAAACTTTTCGCCCTGCAGGTCTTTATCGAGCGCCGCGCTGCTGGTGCGGATGCCGGAGGGTTTTATCGTGACGTCGAGGGTACTTTCTTCTGGTTTCGCGGGGTCGAACTGAAACGTGCCGTCATAGGCGGTGAAATTTCCGACCATGTCGGAGAATCCGAGATGACTCACGAAAAACATAATGGTGGTGTGCTCCTTGTCGAGCTCGTAATGGTCGAGGGCAAAGGCTGGGGCGGCCAGGAGCAACGTTACAATGAAAATCAGGGCGCGCATAATTTACGTGTGAATAGTATATAGTCGTCGAGCATGGACAGGAAACTCTCCCGTTGTTTTTTATCGCTAAGGCAATGTTCGGCATCGAACGCCTGTTCAGTATAGCCCAACGGGAAGACTTTGGGAAATACGAATAGCTGCAACGCTTCCAGCGGCGTTTTGAGATGATTGAGGCCGATGATGCCGCCGCGGCTGCCGGGCGTGGCGCTCATCAGCAGCGCCGTTTTCCCGGCCAGGCGGTTGGGTTTGAGGCGCGACGTCCAGTCGATGATGTTTTTGAGCGAGCCGGGATACGACCAGTTATATTCGGGCGAGCAGATGACGATGCCGTCTGCCTTCGAGGCACGGTGGGCGAAGCTCTGCGCGATGTCCGGTACGCCGCTTCTGGCGATTTCATCGTTATAAATGGGCATGTCGAATTCGCTGTATTCGGCGAAATCCACGTCAATGTTTTGCGCGACGACGTGCGCCGCCGCCAATTTTGCCAGCTTGCGGTTGACCGATTCCGGGCGATGCGAGGCGGCGAAGATGAGAAGTTTCATGGGTGTTCCTTCAAAAAATCGAGGAACTTGGCGAAGGCGCGGGCGCGGTGGCTGATACGGTTTTTCTCCACCGGGTCTATTTCCGCAAAGGTAATGGGATAGCCGTTCGGGATGAAAATCGGGTCGTAGCCGAAGCCTTTATCTCCGCGCGGGGGGAAGGTGAGTGTGCCATCGATGCGGCCTTCAAACAGGCGGGTTTGCTCATTTGGGATGCTCAATGCCAACACACAAATGAAATAGGCATCGGCAGGGTTATTTTGCAATTCTTTCTGGATGCGGGCGAAGGCAATGGAGAAATCCTTATTTGCCCCGGCCCAGCGCGCCGAATAAATGCCCGGTGCGCCGCCGATGGCCGGTACGACCAGTCCGGAATCGTCGGACAGCGCAGGCAGCCCGGAGGCCGTGGCGGCGTGCTCAGCCTTAAGCGCAGCATTTTCGGCAAAGGTGCTGCCGGTTTCTTCCGGCTCAACGATATTAGCCTTCGACGCCGAAATGACTTTGATTTTCAGCGGGGCGATCAGCTCGGCGATTTCCGCCACTTTCCCGGCATTGTGGCTAGCGATGACGAGAGTACAAATGTCAGAGGACAAAGGGCAAATCGCCATATGTTTTTTGATTTTTGACATTTGTCATTTGACATCCGGGCGCAACGCACGGCTTTGCATCGCGCATAATTTTTTGATGCCCTTGCGCGCCAGTTTCATCAGCGCATGGAATTCTTTTTCGCCGACCGGGGCTTCTTCGGCGGTGCACTGGATTTCGATGATGCGGCCGTCGGCGGTCAGCACGAAATTGGCGTCCATGCCGGCGGTGCTGTCTTCGCTGTAATCGAGATCGAGCATAGCGTTGCCTTTGTACATGCCGCAGGAAACGGCGGCGACCTGGCCCACGATGGGCGATACTTTGAGCACGCCGCTTTTTTTCAATGATTCGACTGCGAGGCACAGCGCGACGTAAGCGCCGGTAATCGAGGCGGTGCGGGTGCCGCCGTCGGCTTCGATGACGTCGCAATCGATGACGATCTGGCGCTCGCCGAGTAATTTCATATCGACCACGGCGCGCAAGGAGCGGCCGATCAGGCGCTGGATTTCCTGCGTGCGGCCGGACTGTTTTCCCTTGGCGGCTTCGCGCGGCATCCGGCTGTGCGTGGCGCGCGGCAACATGCCGTATTCGGCGGTGACCCAGCCTTTGCCGGTGTTGCGCAGGAAATGCGGCACGCCCGCCTCGACGCTGGCCGTGCACAATACTTTCGTGCCGCCGCATTCGATCAGGCACGAGCCTTCGGCATAGCGGGAGGCGGCGGGCGTCAACTTCAGCTTGCGAAGCTCGTCGGGTTTTCGGCCGGATGGGCGCATATCTAAATCCTGTGAATTGCGAAGCAATTGCACAGGATCCTGTGCAGCCGCTTGCGCGTCTCACAGGATTTGCACATCCAATAACCTTTGGGAAGCGGTTTCTATGGCATCTTGAAGCCTGGCCATGAATTCCGTTTTACTCAGGCCGGGGGGAATCGGCGGCAGGAATTCGATGATAATCGTACCGGAATGCTTGGTGAAAGCGTTTTTACCCCAGTAGACGCCGGAATTAAGCGCGACCGGAATGACAGGAACGCCAAGCTGACTGTAGAGCGCCGCCACACCGGGATGGTAATGCGGCGGCGCGCCGGGCGCGGTGCGCGTCCCTTCGGGGTAAATGATGATGGGGCGGGCATCGCTGAGTGCGGCTTTCGATTGGCGGATCATGTCTTTCATGCCGCTGGCCCCGGCGGAGCGGTTGATGGCGATCATCTTCATGCGCCATAAATACCAGCCCCAGAAGGGAATGTGCAGGAGTTCGCGTTTTAAAATATAGGCCGGCGATTGCAGTAACGTCAGGAAAATGAGAGTGTCCCATGCCGATTGATGTTTCGAGGCATAGATTATTGGCCCATCGACGATATGTTCGCGGCCACGGAGGTCATGGCGGATGCCGCAGATCAGCCGCGCCAGTAGCAAGGTGACGTTGGCCCACGGTGCACCGACACGTTGCGCCGCGCCCACCGATGCGATGAATAGCGGTGCGAACAGCAACGCTGACAGCAGCGACCAGGCGAAAAAGCAGAGATTGAACAGAAGCGAGCGCAAAAAAATGGTCATGAACGATGCGTAACAGAAACCATCCAATGGCGCAATTTGCTGGCGAGGAATTTATGGTATTCCAGAAGCACGAGGATGCGGCTGTCGGTATCGTGCCACCAGCCGGCGAGGGTAAAATTATCGGGAAATACCGGCGCCGGAACGATGACGACGCCCGGCGCGGCCTCTTCGAATTCTTCGATACTGCGCGGCATGTGGTAATTGGCGGTGACCAGCCGGATGCTCGCGTAGCCTTGCGCGTGAAGCCAACGCGCCGTTTCCTCGGCATTGCCGATGGTGTTGACCGCCTGGTGGCCGAGAACGATGTTCTGCGTGGCCTCCGGCGTCAGCTGTCCGCGCAGAAAGGCCGGGACCTGCCGCAGGAGGCTGTCGAGCGTGACGCCCTCGCTGACGCCGCTGACGAATAATTTTTTGCCTTTGCTCTCGATGAGCAGTTGCAGCCCGTATTCCATCCGCCCGCCGCCGCCGGTGAGGACAACGATGGCATCGGTCGGCATATCATCCCGCGCCGGTTGCGTCGGGATTTGCCATACGAACCAGGCAAGGCCGGTGAGCCATAGCATCAGGCAAAGGAGGAAGCTGAGGAGTATTCTAGAGGTCATAGCGCCTGCTGCAATTGCCTGAGTACCGACAGGCGCGCCGCCAGCCACGCCACGCCCGCGCAGGCCAGCGGCATCAGCAGCAACAGCAGCACATGCGAGCCGGTCACGGACAAAGGCGGCAGCATGGCCGCTTGCAGCGAATCGAGGTACGCGCCCACCGCCCAGTAAATCAACCCGGCCATGAAACAGCCGGGCGCCGTGCCGCGCAGGGTCAGCAGAAAGGCTTCACGTTGGAACTGGCGTGCGATGTAGCCGTCCTCGGCGCCGATGGAATGGAGGAGTTGCACGGTGCGGGCGTGCAGCCGGAGCGCCGTGCGCGAGGTGAAGGCGATCATGAGCGCCAGCGCGCCGACGATGAAGGCGGCGAGAACGGCGATGGTATATTGGGTCACTGCCGAAAAACTGGCAAAACTGGCGACCCAGCGCTCATGGGCGTCGACCTCGGTTCCGGCGGCGATGCCGGCCAGCTTGCTTTGCAGGGTTTTATAATCGATGGGTGCCGCCCCGTCCGCCGTCACGTCGAGCACGGTGGGCAGCGGCAGGCCGTCCATGGTGTCGCTGTTGCCCAGCCACGGCTTGAGCATTCCACGCAGATGGCTTTCGCTGACCTGCGCCACGCCGGTCACGCCGGGGAATTTTTTCAAGGCATCTTCTATCTTGCCGAGCTTGACCTGGAGGTCATCGACTCCGGCGGGGATGGTGACGGTGAAACGGGTGGTGTAGCTGTCATGCCGGTCGGTGATCCAGCCGCCCGCGGTCAGCCCCAGGCAGAGCAGCAGCGTCGCCATGCAGGCCATGACGCCGATAATCCACGGCAGCAGCGCATGGGCATCGTCGGCGGAGAAGGGAATATCGGAACGCATCGTTATGCCGTCTCATCCACTGTTTTCGGCGGTTCGCCCTGCCTGGAAACGACGACCATGGCGGGCATGAGCAGGCGGTCGCCGAGCGTATATCCCGCCTGCACCACCTGCACTACCATGCCGGGCGGGATGTCATCACGGTCGACCTGGGCGACGGCCTGGTGCAGGTTATGATCGAATTTTTTATCCAGCGGATCGATGCGCTCGATGCCGTATCTCTCGAAGATGTTGAGCAATTCGTACAGCGTGAGGTCAACGCCTTCGCCTAATTTATTAAGCAGGGCGTCGTTCTCCCGCGCGCCGGCGGGGATGCTGTCGGAGGCGCGTTTCAGGTTTTCGAGCACACCGGCCATGTCGCGGGCGAAGGAGGCGATGCCGTATTTCGCGGCTTCCTCGAGGTCGCGCTGGCTGCGCTTGCGGACGTTGTCGGTCTCGGCGACGGCGCGCACCCACTGGTCGCGGAAGCGGGCGTTTTCCTGGCGCAGCAGGTCGTTTTCCTCTTGCAGGCGGTTTTCCACCGACGCTTCGGCGGACACGGCGGCGGTGCTTTCTGGCGTATTTTCCTCTGCTGCCGGTTCTTCTGCGCTTTTTTGTGACGTCATGATTGCCTGTTCCTCGTTTGTCCTAATTTGGGCGCCTAATTCTATTTTTCAATAGATTTATGTTGCAAAAAAATATTTCACTCTTTAGACGGATTCTACATTACCTATAGGAATCAGGGGAGATTAGCCAGTGACAAAAGCAAATTTGGGCGAGAAGCGTATATGCGCGAAGTGCAGCGCCCGCTTTTACGATTTAGGGAAAAACCCCGCGGCCTGCCCGAAATGCGGGGCGATGAACGATATTACCGCGCCGGTCAAGGCGCGCCGCAGCAAAAGCAAACCCGCCGCCGAAGTCAAAATCGCCGTGCCGCCGGTAAAAGCCAAACCCGTGTCGAAGCCCAAGCCTAAAAAGCCGATCAAGGCCATCGAGGGCATCAACTTGGAGGAATTCGAAGACATCGAAACGCTCGACAGCGAAGAGGAAATCGAGGAGATCGAGGAAATAGAGGATATCGATTCGCTTGAGGAAATCGAGGAGATCGAGGACGCCGGCAAGGAAGGCGACGATGAAACCGCCATCGAGGAGAAAGCCGCCGCTGATACCGTGCTGATCGACGGCGTGGAGGAAACGGAAGAAGGCGAAGACGAAGAGGAAGACACCAAGCCCAAGCCCAAAAAGGGTGCTTCAAAAAAAGCGGCGCCGAAGGCGAAGCCGAAGAAAAAAGGCAAAAGATAATTTTTCCTTCTCTCGTTTATGGGAGAGGGGAAGTACAAATAAAGCCCCGCCATTTCCGGCGGGGCTTTATTTATTATGACCAGACCCCGCAACAAGTGCGGGGTGACACTATGCGGCCAGCACCTTGCTGAACTGCTCGGTGGCCTGGGCGACGCGCTCGTTGATCGGTTCCAGCGCTTCGGTGGCGTATTCGAACACCATGCCCGACAGCTTGACCGACTGGTTGAAGAAACTGTCGATCGAGTTCTTGACGATGCGGTTCTGCAGCTCGAACATGTCGTTGATGGTGCGGCAGGCGAAGAATTCCTTCGACAGCTCGATATTGTCCGAGAACGCCTTGTTGGCGGCGTCGAACAGCTCGCTGCTGACGTCCTTGCTCAGCGTCGCGGTCATGTTGCCGCATTCGATGCAGGTTTCGACATTGTCGCGCGACATGCCGATGCCTTCGTACAGCGCCTTGGTCACGGCGTCGGCCGACTTGGCGAAATGCTCGGCGCCTTCGCGGCTCATGGCGAACGCTTTTTCACGGACTTTCTCGGCTTCGCCGGTGCTGGTGGCGAGGAATTCCTTGACGGCGTTGCCGCCGATTTTCACGACGTTTTCCGCCTGGCTGCGCGTATGCTCAACGGCGCCGTAGGCGCTTTTGGCGGCTTTGTTGGCCATATTGGAAGCCAGTTTTGCGGCCGGCTGCGCCGGTTTTTTGGTCTGCGTATTCATAGGTTTCTCCTTGAAATGGGTTGGCTTACAGGTGTAATAATTATTTGTCGCAGTGCAGCATTATTGGAAACCACATATAGGAAGGGGCGGCTGCAATGTCAAGGTTTCTCTTGATTATACCATTATTTCAATATGGTACATTTATGCATCCGGCAGGGCGTAAAAATCATTTGTATCATCGTTCTTACACATTATCTTGATTTCCACGCGTAATTTAGCTACTATGAATAGAGAGGGTTTTTATAAAGGGAGCATAAAGATTTGCCAGTGAAACCAATTCGTTTTGTTTGGATAACATTCATTATCGCGGCGCTTGTGCTTCCCTGCCTCGCGCCGGCGGAGGGTTTCGCCGCCACAAAATCCCACGCCGCACATCATTCCCACCATAAAAAGCACCATGGCAGCCGGTCGCATATCTCGGCCAATCATTTTTCGGCGCTGGTGGTGGACGGCGATTCCGGCAAGGTGATCTACTCGAAAAGCGCCTCTTCCATGCGCTACCCGGCCTCGCTGACCAAGATGATGACGCTGTACCTGACCTTTGACGCCCTGAAAAAAGGCAAGATCAGGCTCGACCAGACCATGATGGTATCGGCCAAGGCGGCGCGGCAGCCGGCGACTAATATCTCCCTGGAAAAGGGCGACCGCCTGCCGGTGCGCATCGCTATCCAAAGCGTGGTGGTGCGCTCGGCCAACGATTCGGCGATGGCGCTGGGCGAGGCGTTGGGCAAGACCGAATGGAATTTCGCCCTGATGATGACCAAAAAAGCGCGCGAACTGGGCATGAAGGATACGGTGTTCCGCAATCCCTCCGGCCTCCCCGACAACAAACAGCATACGACCGCTTTCGACATGGCGAGGCTGGCCATCGCGCTGCGCCGCGATTTCCCCGAATATTATCATTATTTTTCGCTCACCAGCTTCGATTATAACGGCGTCACCTATCCCGGCCATAACCATGTGATGGAGCGCCATCCGGAGATGGTGGACGGAGTGAAAACCGGCTATATCCGCGCTTCCGGCTATAACCTGGTGACCTCGGCGCACCGCGACGGCCATCACCTCGTCGCCGTCATCATGGGCGGCAGGACCAGCGAAAGCCGCGACAGCCAGATGGTCACCCTGCTCGACCGTACCTTCGCCCAGCTCGCCGGCAAGCGCAAAAGCCTGGCGGACGATGCGCCGCTGGAAGATGATAATGCGCTGGAAGCCAGTAACGCCGCGCCGGTCCAGACGGCACAGGGATTTTAGGGCCGATTTGTCACAAATATTTCATGAAATGCATCGCATAATTAGGTATAATGGTATTTAAGTAGGTGCATTAACTAATAAGGATAAGACATATGTTCTCCCCGGAGTTTGGTACTGCTACTCGTATGAGCGCTAACGCATTAATGGGAGCGGTTGGTGGCGCATACATGGAAGCGGGGAAGGGTTGGGAGAATGCTATAGATGACATAGCAAGAACTTTGGTTCGCCCGGATTTGGCTGGGTTACAAGTAGCCGATATGAATAATATGGATGCCTTTGGCCACATGTCGCCGCAACTGACGCCGGGAATGAATACCGTCTATGGGCGCTCGCTCGACAATCGGGGCTCGCCATTCGGCATGGCCGCCTAACCTTTCACACTATTCACACTATCATCATCAGAACGGCGATACCGCATCGATGACCTGTCCGCCCCAACGCGGCTGCTGCATGTCGCTGAGCTGGCCGTGGCTGCTGTAGGTGATGCGCGCTTCGGCGATCTGGGTCGAATCGATGGTATTGTCGGATTTGATGTCCTCCGGGCGGATGACGCCTTTGACCGCCACGTCGCGCACGTCGTAATTCATAGTGACCTGCTGGCTGCCCTCGATGACCATGTTGCCGTTGGACAGCAGCTGCGTGACTTGCGCCGCGACCTGCGTGGTGATGACGTCCTGCCGTGAAATGGTGCCGGTGCCCTTGGTGTCGAGGGTGCCGCTGGTGTTGAGGATGCCGGTGAGGTTATTGGCTTGCGTTGCCGGGGCGAAATGCAGCAGCTTGCCGCCGAGGCCGAGCAGCGACGGTGCGCTGGCCTGGTCGGTGGTGGTGCGCTTACCTTCGGTCTGGTTGTTGAACTGCAGCTTGTCGTTGATTTTGACGTTCACCTTCAGGATATCGCCGACGCGGGCGGCGCGGCCGTCGCGGAAAAACGTGCGCGCGCCGGGCTGCCAAAGCGAATTGGCATATTGTTTCGCCGGCGGCGGGGTTTCCGGCATCGGCCAGTTCATCGGTTTATAATCGGGCTTTTCCTGCGGATTGGCGACGGCCGCCATCGGCGGCGGCTTGCCGATATGGTCGAGCTTGCCCATCATGCTGTCGCAGCCGGTGAGGAGGGTGACGGCGAGAAGTAGCGTGGAACGTGGAACGTGGAACGTGCTTCTCTTCACGTATAACGTTCCACGTTCCACGTTCCACGTCCCACGATTTTTTTTAATTCGAAGCATACGGCTCCCCCGTTCCCACGATGCTTACGGTGCCGGCATCAACCACGCTGGCGCGCACGATTTTCCGGCTGGCGGTATTGCGCACGCTGATGACGTCGCCCCTGGCGCCTTCGTTCATGGCTTGCCCGGTGGTGGTGATTTCCATGCCGGGCGAGGTGTAGCGCATGGAGACGATGCCGTTTTTCTTGACGATGGCAGGGCTGGCGATTTCATGCTCGCGCACCGGCCGCGACGGCGAAATGGCTGCAACGGGCGACTTGCCGATGAGCACCGCGCTGTCGGTGATGGTATCGGTGCGGGTGTGCGTTATGGGAAAATCGCGTATTTCCACGTCGGCCTCGCCGATGACGTCGCCGCTCCTTACTTCGCGCTTGAGCACCGGCACTTCGATCATTTCCTCATAACGGCCGCCGACCGGCATCGCCGAGACGACTTCTCCGTCCGCCATGAACAACAGGTTGGCGCTCCAGCGGCTGGGGCGCTCGAATTGCAGGCCGCGGATTTCGACCGAGATCGGCTTGCTGTAGGAAAAAAGCGCCTCGTTGTGATGGCCGTTGATGTTCGCCGCCACTTTCGCCCCGGCGCCCTTCTGCGCCAGCGCCTGGCCGATGGCTTGCTCGGCGTCATCATAGGAAAGCTGGAAGAGATATTGTGGATTGGCGGCGACAGGAGAATCCGCGAACGCGGGAATCGACAGGCCGGCGAGAATCAAGAGCAATGGTATGAAAAATCTATTCATAAGCTTATACGCTCTGGTTCAAGGCTTGCAGCATCTGGTCGGAGGCGGTGACGACTTTGGCGTTCATTTCATACACGCGTTGCGCCTTGATCAGGTTGGTGAGTTCGGTCACCGGGTTGACGTTCGAGGTTTCCAGGAAGCCCTGGATGAGGGTGCCGAAACCGTCCAGCCCCGGCGTGCCGATGATGGGCGAGGCGGAGGCGGCGGTTTCCGTAAATAAATTGTTGCCGCCGGCCTGCAGGCCGGCTTCATTGATGAAGTTGACGGTCTGGATTTGCCCTAATATCTGCGGCGTGGTTTGCAGCGGTATGGTGGCGCTGACTTCGCCCGACTGGTCGATACTGATGCTGGTGGCGTTTTGCGGTATGGTGATGGTGGGCGTGAGCTGGAAGCCGTCGGCAGTAACGATGGAGCCGTCCGGCCCGACCTGGAATCCGCCGGCGCGGGTGTACGCCGTCGAGCCGTCGGGCAGGGTGACCTGGAAGAATCCGCGTCCCTGGATCGCCATGTCGAGCGGCGCGGAGGTTTGCTGCAGCGTGCCCTGGCTCATGTTGCGGTCGATGGCAACCAGCCTGACGCCGGTGCCGAGCTGGATGCCGGTGGGGACGATGGTGCCGTTATCGGACGAATTGGAGCCGACGGCGCGCTGGTTCTGATAGAGCAAATCCGAGAATTCCGGCCGTTGTAATTTATAAGCGGTGGTGTTGATGTTGGCCAGGTTCTGCGACGTGACGTCGACATAAGTCTGCTGCGCCTGCATTCCCGTGGCGGCTATATCCAGTGATCTCTGTCCCATAACATCCTCAATTCATTATGACTGCTGCGCCCAGGCATCGGCGGCCTTGCGTTCCAGATCGTAAACCACCGCGATGAACTGGGCGGTATCGGTGACCGCATGTTGCAGCCCGACCATGTGCGTAAGCTCGTTCACCGGCTGCACGTTAGAGCTTTCCAGCATCCCCTGCATGACGCGGGCGTTCTGCGCCGGCTGCGGGATGATGTTGCTTTTGAACATGCTGCCGCTCAAGCGTTCCAGCAGCCGCGGGTTGTCGAACTGCGCGACGCCGAGATTGCCGAAATCCGAGCCGTTGACCTTGAGGTTGCCGCCTTCGCCGATCTGGATGCTGCGCGTGCTCTCGTCGAATACGATGTGCTGCGCCGAGGAATCGAGCACCGGGTAGCCTTCCGCCGTCACCATCGTTCCGTCGGGGGCGATGTGGAAACTGCCGTTGCGGGTATAGCGCGTGCCCAGCGGCGTTTCGACGGTGAAATAACCGTTGCCCTCAATGGCGACGTCGAGGTCGTTGCCGGTGACTTTCAGCGCCCCGGCCGTGTTGTCGCGGTAGGTGGAAATATCGTAGCCGAAGGATATCGGGTTGGAGACGCCCTGGCTGGCATCCTTCGTCATATAAGAGGAGAACATGATGTGCTCGGCGTCATAGCCGGTGGTGTTGGCGTTGGCAATATTGTTCGCCGTGGCGTCCATGTCGCGGAACAGCGCCAGCTGGCGGGTGAGCGTTACATATATGCCATTGTCCATGATCGTAATGCGCAAAAAGTTAAATGACGCATCACTGTAAGCACGAACTGTGCCAAAATTATTTTCATTTTCCCCTTCCGGGCCACACTTCCTCATGTTCTACTAGTCCTGAAGCCGAACTTATCGATACGGCTGATCGCAAGTTAGCTAACGGGATTGCAGGCAGCGACGACATTGCAATTTTCTGGCGCAGCGCCCTTAAAAGCGTATGCGGCCGTGCACAGAGTCGCATGAAGGAACCGAACGTGGTCATGACCGCGCCGGGGTAGCACCCGGTATAAAAACGAAAGGTAACATGCTGAAACATATAAAACTGAAATAACAACAACTCTTGGTGGTGAAGACTAGAACCTCCGGTTGTGAAGCAGTGCTTGAATAAGCGCTGCGACCGCTTTATAACGGTTGCACGTTTTCACCATGGAGTAGGACAGAATTTATGGCCAAAGCTAAATCCGAGGAAAAAGCCGACGAAGCGGAAGAAAAAGACGATAAAAAAGACGCCAAGGAAGAAAAAGACGATAAAAAAGACAAGGACGACAAAGAAGCCAAGGAAGGCGAGGAAGGCGAAGCCGCGGCGGAAGGCGAGGGCGCGCCTAAGAAATCCAAAAAGAAGATTATCATCATCGGCGCGGTGGCGCTGGTGGTGCTCCTGGGCGGAGCGGCCGGGGCTTATTTCACGCTGTTTAAAAAGCACGAGGAAAATAAGGCCGAAGTCGAAGTGGGGAAGGACGGCAAGCCTATCGACAAGCCGGTCTATTATACCCTGCCGGAATTCCTGATTAACCTCAATTCGGGCGGCAAGGCGACCAGTTTTCTTAAAACTACCGTCATCCTCGAATTGACGCAACAGGGCGACGTGGCGCTGATCGAAGCCAATATGCCCAGGCTCATGGATGCCATCAATACCTACCTGCGCGAGCTTCGCGCCAGCGACCTGGCCGGTTCCGCCGGTATCCAGCGCCTGCGCGAGGAACTTCTTCTCCGCGCCAACAAGGCGCTGGCGCCCGTCAAGATCAACGACGTGCTGTTTAAGGAGATTGTGGTTCAGTAGAGTGCCGTCATCCTGCGGCAAACGCGTAGCGTTTGAGCGCAGGATCTCTAGCCAATTGCACGAGATCCTGCGCCTTCGCTACGCTACGCGCAGGATGACGACTTGGCACGGCTTTTGCCGTATGATATAAATAAATGAACCAATTAGATACGTACTATGGCCGAAACCGAGACCGCAAAACCCGATGAAGCCGCTGCCGCCGCTGCTCCTGCCGCCGCAGGCGACGAGCCGCAGCGCGTCTTAAACCAGGACGAAATCGACACGTTACTCGGTTTCGATACCAAAAAAGAGGAAGCGCAGGCGGGCGGCATTTTCGCCATTCTCGACCGCTCGATGACGGCGTATGAAAAGCTGCCGATGCTGGAGGTGGTGTTCGACCGGTTGGTGCGCCAGCTTTCCACCAGTTTGCGCAATTTCACTTCGGAAAACGTCGATGTCAGCCTCGATTCGATGGTGAGCCTGCGCTTCGACGATTATCTCAACGCCATTCCGCTGCCCGCCCTGCTGGTGGTGTTCCGCGCTGTCGAGTGGGAAAATTTCGGGCTGGTGACGGTCGATAGCTCGCAGATTTATTCGATGGTGGATATATTGCTCGGCGGCCGCAAATCCAACCGCCCGGTGCGCATCGAAGGCCGCCCCTATACCACCATCGAGCAGGACATCGTCAAGCGCATGGTCGATATTGTATTGGCCGACATGGCCAGCGCCTTCGAGCCGCTGTCGCCCGCCACGTTTCATTTCGAGCGGTTGGAGAGCAACCCCCGCTTCGCCACCATTACCCGCCCCGGCAACCCGGCGCTGCTGGTGAAATTGCGCATCGACATGGTCGAGGATCGCGGCGGCATTATCGAAATCCTGCTGCCGCATACGACGCTGGAGCCGATCCGCGACCTGCTGCTGCAGATGTTCATGGGCGAGAATTTCGGGCAGGATACGGTATGGGAGAAGCATCTCGGCAAGGAATTGCGTAATACGGCTATCGAGCTGGAAGCGGTGCTCAAGGAAAAAACGGTGACGCTCAAGGACATTATGGGATTCCAGGTCGGCAGCACCGTGTTGTTGGATTGTTCGCCCGATGATCTGCTGACAATACGCTGCGGCGGCATTCCGATCACCAGTGGCACCATGGGGCGGGTAGGGGAGAACATCGCCATTTCCATCAAGGAACCGATTAAGCGCAAGAAGGACTCATGACACGATGACCGGTGCGGTGGCCAACCTATTGCTGAATATCCTGATCGTGGCGCTTTTGGCTGTGACCATCGCCTATTGCTGGTTGCTCAACCGCCGCATCCGCGTGTTGCAGGATAGCAAAAGCGAACTGGCGCAATTGCTCAGGCATTTCGATGAATCGACGCAGCGCGCCTCGGAGAGCATCATCGCGCTGCAGACGGCCAGCAAGAAAATCGGCGAGAACATACAGTTCCGCATCGACAAGGCCAATTACCTGCTCGACGATTTGTCGTTCATGATCGACCGCGGCAGCAAGCTGGCCAACCAGATGGAGGCAGGTTTCGCCGTCAGCCGCGCGCGCAGCAAGGTGTTGGCCGAACAGCCACCGCCGGTGGATGAGCCGGAGCCGCTGGCGGCAAAGCCGGTGCCGGTTATCGAGCGGTTTATGAAGGAACCGGAAAAATCGCCGACACAGCGGGAAAAAACCGCTGCCAC
>Ga0207022_10216_pt1 | contig 14894 bp, 17 predicted proteins | sample Alteio_BWMinCont_46_FD_153307 | JGI IMG/M metagenome (GOLD analysis project Ga0207022, IMG submission 153307) | Enriched cells from forest soil in Barre Woods Harvard Forest LTER site, Petersham, Massachusetts, United States -... | ecosystem: Environmental > Terrestrial > Soil > Temperate forest >... | reverse complement strand
GGCCTGTTCCTCACGGAGCGGGCCACTTTGGTTTTGGGCCTGTTGCCACTTTGGTGCCACTTCTAACCCCACGCGAACTACAACGGTAGCTCGTTGATGCCCTTCCGCAGGGCATCGGCGGGGATGCCGATGTACCACTGGTCCGTAACCGATGAACCGGGAGCATGGCCCAGGAGGGCTTGGAGCACCCGAGGGGGCACCCCCTTCTCTATGGCCGCCCACGTAGCATACGCCTTGCGGAGGGTATGCACCGTGATCCTAAGCGGCTTTCCGTTCCGGGTAATGTTCGCCTTCTTGAGTGCAGACTTAAACACCCGTTTCATAAGCGTTCTAGGTTTTTTCGGATCAGGCCCCGGAAAGACGTAGTCCGAGGCTTTCTCCTTTGCCGAAGCGTTCTGCTTCGCCATCCGTTGAAGCTGACCGAGCAACTCACGCCCGATTGGGATTTCCCTTTCGGAGTGAGCGGTCTTTGGCGTCCATCCCTCCTTTGAGCGGATGTGTATCACTCCTCGCTTGAGGTCCACATCTTCCCATCGAAGATTGAATGCTTCTCCACGACGGCACCCGGTCTCGGCAAGAAGCCGACCTAAGACCCGAACCTTGGCTGGAAGTGCCCGGATAATCCGGGCGACTTCTGCCATGTTCGGGACTTCAGGCGCCTTCCTGGATATCGGTAGCCGTTCTACGACAGGAACTTTCGGAAGTAGTTCCTCCCGATGAGCCCACCGAAGCACCTTGCAGATCGCCACCACGTCGCTGTTGATGGTGGGCGGCTTCATACCTTTGGCGAGACGGTCCGCTTGATATTCCGCCAACCGTTTCGCCGTGATCTGGTTGATAGGTACGTCGCCAAGAAAGGCCTTGGCCGATTTAAAGTGGTTCATATCCCTCTCAAGCGAAGAGGGCCGTTTCTTGAGTGTCCTTACCCGAAGATCTTGTTCTTCCAGCCAGCGACGTAAGCACTCAAAGAACGAGATGACTGCGGGCGCGGCTCGCTCCCGAGCCATTTCTTGCAGGCGACCGTCTTTAAATGCCTGCTGAATTTTCTTCGCGGCAAATATTGCGTCATTCACGGTGTCAAAGAGCGGGCGGTGTCGTCGTCCATAAATCCGCTTTGGGATGCTGATCTGAAACTTACCGGTCGGCTTCCCGTTGCGAGTATGCGGACCGATGCGGATCGGGCCGATTTTGATTGGTTTCATTCTGACGTTCTCCTTCGTCGTTGAGAACGCCCCCGCACGTCATCCAATATTTCACCTATCACCTCCGCCCTACCCTTGAAATTCTTTTTGGAACCCTCGCGGCGGGCGTAATTGAGCACGTCCTCCAGCCAATAGCGGCGGCATCGCCCAAGCCGTAGACGCGGTAACTCCTCCTCACCGATCCGGTTCAGGGTATCCAGGGTGATCCCCAGCAGGCGGGCCGCTCCTAGATCGTCGATAAGCGGGGGCGGGACGCACTGCCAAGGCTCAAGGTACTTGGGGACGGGGTTAGGAGCCTTCCCTTCAGCCGCACAAAATTCCCATCCATTTAGAATGGGCTGGGCTTCAACGTCCACTTCTCGGTTTTCCACAACAGGGGGGTGGCCCCCCGATGCGCGGACAAGCTTTAAGGATGGCGTTGGCCGCGATGTGTCCACCCTCGTTGTAGACGGCGGTTCAATCACGTCTCGAAGGTCACGTTTAATTAGTCGCATGATCGAGCCCTCCTTGGCCTACCCGCGTGCTCTCGGTCGATGGGAAGTGGAGACCCTGGGCTGACGCGCGGATTGGGCGGCTGCTTCCGCCGCCTCCGCAGCAAAGACGGCGGCCATATCTCGCTCAATGAAAGTCCTACGACGTACGAGAGAGGTACTATGTGATGGGCTCGCCTCACGAGCCCGTAGAGGAAAGGGAGCAAATACTCAGGATGTGTACGCAAGAATTCCGCTGCGGGAATGAATTGCGGAGTTAGGTGATAAAGGCCGCGCCTATCGCTTGGCTGGAGAACCCCTCGGCTCGTGAGGTTGCGCACGACGTGCCGGTCAAGTTCCGAGGTGATCGATTGGTTGCGGACTAGAACGAGAAGCACATCCCATAGCATATCAGGCCGCCTGATCGTTGCTGCGACGATGGCAACGAACTCAAAGGCTGATCTACCGGTAGCAGCTCCATTAGTTACCTCGCTTAATACCGCTTGGAACTGCGGAGCAACGTGGTCGGCGAACAGTCGAACCATCGCATAGAACTGATCCTCGCCTGTTATCTGAATGGACCTGCTGCCCGTCGCGTCCAGAAGTATCTGTGCGATTGCTCCCATGTTTAAGGCGCATTCAAGGCGCACCCGCAGATTAGTTTTTGAGTAGGCTTTGTATCGCTCGCCCTCGGCGCGAAAGCCCGATACCATTAGAGCGTCCGTTTCAACTCCCGAGACGCTCACTGAGCTTTGATAGTGGTGGTGGAGAACATTTCTAAACCTTCGCCGAACCGGCATCGTCAGGCGTTCGACCAAAGCATCTGGATCATCCGCCGCAACATCGTATGTCATCTCCATATATTGGAGCGTCATCGTATTAAGTTCACATCGGATACCGCGCCAGTGCGTCTCTAATTGCGCGGTAAACTGATAGAGGGACCGCTCAATATTCGTGATAAGACCGTAGGTGTCGGGGATGATCCTCCGTTTCTCGCGTAAACTCATGTCCGGCGAGACAAAGTTCCGGGCACGGGCGCCTTGACGCGAGACCTCACAGATCGAGGGCGGGTAGACCGGATGCAAGTACGTTAATGGACTAAAGCTGACATATATATTTAGAGCATCGTGAGAAGCCGCCAGCCGCATTTGAATATCGAACTCAAACTGAGCATCGTCGTAGAGAATGCCCGTCAGGGTGAAACTCCGCGTGTGAGCCGAAACCCTCTCAACGAACCGCAGGTGTTCGGCTCGACACGCGAGGCGATAATTGTCGAGGCTGATTGAGCGATTGAGGCTGTATTGATAATTGATGGTTATCTTATCAATGAACAATGCCCTGGGTCTCACTCTGTCCCTTGTTGTTGGTAACGGCATATAACCCCCTCAATCTTATTCGGCCCACATAAGGGCACTAAGCAAACTCTCCACAATTGGACGAGCTGCCGAAGATTTTGGGTGTAAGCGACTAGCTTGTCGCCGGACGGAAATTTCAGGTCGGATTGACGATACTCATGACCTCGTCAAAGTAATTACGAGCCGCGTGTAAATGCCAGTCATAGTCGCCGGTTTTAAGTCGGACCAACTTCTTTCGGATGCCCTCGCAGTAGCTGACCTTTGCTACGTCCGGGTTTTTAGATAGCCCTAAAGCCAAGTATTCATCAATATATGGTTTCAGTGGGAGCCAGTCTTGTCGCGAGAAGCCTTCTGCGCCGATTGCCTGGATATAACCTAGGATAAGTAACGCCCGAATTTTCTGGACCATTATGATCGAGAAGTGCCGTGCGCGGACATTGCGCCGTTGCGACGTGCGTTTGTTCTGGGAACTCCCCCCTTGAACATTATCCTTCCACCATTCTTCGGCAGCTATGCGTTCAATCTCCAGATCATCTCGATCATCCAGGAGCAGCCAGCAGGTACGGAGACCATGGATAAGGGCAATCTGCAATGCTGGGATATTTGGCACCTTCTTGGCCGCTCGAAATTCGGTGCGCGCTCTGAAAAGACCTTGCGGCACTAATACTCTGACTTCTCGGCACCGCTTGATAAAAAACTTAGGCACGTATAGAGGGGTTTCCACGACAGGCGACCTTCATTCCATACACACGCAAAAACATCTGACACGTCCATCAAAGGTTAGAATGTGCAATGGATCAATTGCAGATTTACCCCCTACAACACGTCGTGGGTACTTCGACTATAGCTTCGTTACGGGCCGCGCCGGAGAAAGCGTGCAAACGTTTGCACGGACCGCAATCTACAATGATCTTGTCGGTAAATAGGCGGTTTGCCGGGTACAGTTCTGCTTACTTCGAAGTGCATTACAGATTGGTCTATAAAATATTGGAGTGATTGCAAAAAGGTCGAAAAACCATGGTGCTTTTTGATGTACTTCGAAATGGGCTGTAATTGGGTCGATAATCGATTGGTCTAATTAAGAAAATCGCCAATATGCTGTTGCGTTTTTGATTACTACAAAGGGGAAATTGAATTTTTTGTCGGTGTTACCGACAAGGTTCTGAAATCTGCTATTGCAGATTTGAGCGCAGACGTATTCGGGGGTAGCAAATGGCGACGTATTCTCAGATACAGAACTGGGTTAAGCGACAATACGACTTTCAGCCGAAGAGCTGTTGGATCGCGCACGTCAAGTCGGATTGTGGCTTACCAGTCCGCGTATCCCATCGGCGTTATGATCCGTCCCGTCGAGAGGTGCCATGTCCACAGGACAAGAAGGCCGCAATCATTGCTGCCCTCAAGCATTTTGGAATGATCCAAACGGAGCCCGCACGCGGATAAGCACCATGGCAAATTCGTTTAGCTGTGAAAAAGCCAAGTCAGGAAAAACGCAGCGATGCCCACGTAGACGATGAACCAGGGGAGTTTGCTATACACACAGCCACGCCTACGCAGTCTGGAGGCGACCCAGGATGTTCCGCACAGTAGCGGCGTGCCACTGCCCGCCCCGGGCCGTGTGAATTCCTCGACTATTGAGGGCATCGGCTATCCCTTTTAGCGAGCGGACGCCCGAGGACATGATTTCGCGGATGACCGGCCCGACATTCGCCGCAAATCTGGTCGCCATCGCGGATTGAACCTCGTTGCCGATTTGCTGCGCAGTCGGGAGACTACTCCGGTTCCCGAGCTTCACGCCTTGGGCTTTTTTCGCTTGCAGGGCCGCTCGGGTCCGCTCCGAGATCATAGAACGCTCTTTTTCAGCTAGGGCGGCATAGACGTGCAGCATGAAGCTATCCACGTCCGGGCCAAGCTCCGCGACGATGAATGGCACCTTGCGGACCATGAGCCCGGAAATGAACGCTACGTCTCGGGAAAGCCGGTCCAGCTTGGCGACGAGGATCGGGCAACCGAGCTTCTTTGCATGGTCTAATGCGGCCTTTAATTGGGGCCGCTGATCCAGCGCATCCGCTCCCTTGCCCGTTTCGACCTCAGTATATGCCGCCTCAATGTGGAAGCCTTGTGGGGTGCAGAATGAGGTCATCCGCTCTGTCTGGGCGGCGAGGCCGAGGCCCGACGCGCCCTGGCGCTGAGTGCTGACCCGTGAGTAGGTGATAATTCTTTTCATTTGTATCAACCGTAAACGAGGATTTACGGTTTAAATTCTGGTCACCACCCCCAAGCCATGCAATTCAAATTACGGCGGTATAAAGATGCAAAGGTTGGCACCCGGCTATCGTCTATTCATGCAGTGATCGAAAAAGTATCCGTTAAGCCTCCCATTTATCATTGCTTCCTGAGCGCACTTTGCTTCATCGACTATCGTTCGCGCGTCGCGTCTCTTTTGCGCCCCGTCCCCAGCACAATTCGCTTTTGCTTCAAGCGCACACCACTCGCTCGCGGTTGCATTGGCTGGACGGCTGGTGTCTGACCGATAACGCTCCAACTCATAGCATTCGTGGAAAGCGTCCTTTTGACACGCATCAAATTGAACGTCGGAACTTTCGTTGATACTAGCGCGGTCGTCGTTAATTACACTCGGCAAATTAGCGCTCTTTCCCGAAGCTTCAATCGTGCTCATTGGAACTGAAAGTTTGTTGCCTGGTAACTCGTCACTCGGCTTTGTGAGGAGGGCTATAATTGGGCCTCCGAGGATGAATACACCTACGATCAGCGCTATCCTGATTTTGACATTGAGTTTGAAAGGTGCCTCATTTGGCGACTGATGAGCATTGGGACCCTTCGATATAGATAATTGCTCTAAAATGGGTGATTGCCCCAAACGCCTGATCCGATCTTCAATTTCCCGACCGCGCACTTCTAAATCGGTGCTCGTTGGTGGAGTTCCCAAGGTCATTTAGCCCTCCATTCGACAGTGTCTTAAGGTTCCCGATGCAAACGCGGGTTTCCGTATGCGCGCGCAGCGAGAATTCCAGGCAAGACACTATCCCATTTTGGGATATTTCAAAGTCTAGAGTGTCATTCCCCTACCAAGCAATTCGCTCGGGTCGGGGATGCGAAAGTCAGCGCACAGCGCCAAATATAAAAAGCTTATTGCCGCGCTTCGGGAGATGCGGCAATCCAAAGGCATAACCCAAACGGAGTTGGCGAAACGCTTAAGACGGCCCCAATCCTTTGTCGCCAAGTATGAGCAAGGTGAACGTCGCCTGGATGTTATCGAATTTGTGACAATTGCCGAGATGATCGGGGTCGATCCCATTGCTCTTATAAGGTCCGCGCTGGACACATAGCCCGGTCTATAGTGGAGATCGATCGGCGCGACGGAAGAATTATTAGGGTGACGAATGGTAAGTAGTTGTCCCAAAGACAAATCACGCAATCTCACTAAAGCTGAAGTCGCGCTGATAGAAAGACTTGTCGCGGGCACAAAGCATTCCCGGCTTGTACGGATTGTTTCAGACGCGCTTGTCGAGGACATGCACGACGGCGGAATGGGAAGTGTGCGATTTTGCAATCAACGCAATAGCCCTCGCGAGTTCGGACACGAGATAGCAGAAGTAACTTTTGTTGATGAGGATGGAACTCCTTGTTCCGTCACTCTCAACCTAGACCAACACGGAGAGCTGTTTGAGTTGGATATCTGGAAAGCCGATAATAGCCTGCTTCTTAGATATCCTACGCCAGGGTCGGTTCAGGTCGTTACAAGAAGCGACGGATGACAATCGCGTTGAGCAGCAGTCACCTTGGCTCTGGGCGTGTCGCCACGAGAAAAACTTGTGAAATGGATCTATCGTCGTGAGGTGACAATGTACTCTTGTAAAATGAAGTGGATGGCTATTCCGGTGGGCATCCTCATGGTACTGGCGGCACGGGGTGTCCACGCCGACGTTACTATTTGCCCAGATGAAGCGGCACGTAAATTTCAGTACGGCGCTAAAGAGGGAATGCAGTTTGAATTACCGAAAGGAGGACTGCCTACGCTGAAAGACTTAATCTTATCCTACGCAAATGAGCAGAAATTGCTTTATTCTGCCACTGGATTTGCCGATCCAGAAAAGGCGCCCGGCGTGGAAAAAGTCACCCACATTTTGCAGAGCCGTTCGTCAGAAGTTTCTATTGAGATCAATGCTGACAATCACAGCAATGTGGCGCTCGCAATTGTGCAGACCTTCTCGTTTCACTGTGTCGCGGCGGAAGAATGGAAACCTTACTGGCGTCATTTTGAAAAATTTATCAAGAATATGAATTTAAAAATTTTATCCGAGCGACCCATTCGCCCTACTCATCCTAGCCATATGCCTGGTGTACCGTACTAAGTAATCTGCCGGTGACCGGCTCTGTATTGCAGATTTGATCTGCTATGGTCGCTTTACCGAAATTCGCCAACGGTTCCCTTTTTCGTCTCTGGTGGGACACCAACGTGCGCGCACAAACGATTGAGTTTTTTGCTGGCAATCCCCCAAATTGAATTTACCTCCTTGGGCACGTTTGTCTTTTTTGAAATATAAAACGCATTAACTAAAACGACCTGCTCGCCGCGCCAGATGCGCGGTCGATAAAGTCGAATGACCTTGTTTGTATTTGGCGTTGGTGCTCGCGTTGATCGTCCGCTCTTACCGTGCTCTCTAGTCGGGCGCTTGATCCGCATTGCGGGTTTGCGAGATTGCGTCACGCTTAGCCGCACGACGGCGTCCGGCACATGCCCTGGAATTAGCCGTACATATGCCTTTCTTTCTTTTTTCAACCTCTGGGTCACAAACTCGGTGACGATAGACACATCAGAAGGGGCAGGTAGCGGCTCAAGGTCTGCCGACCAGACCTCTAACGATAGGGCAAGGGCATCCTCTGCATACCATGTAGCTTGAGCCAGAGTGTCTGCCTCGGCGAATGCCTCTGGAAAATCAAAAAGTCGGATCGTATAGCCAGAACGACGGCCCTTCAAAAAGATGGCCGGATAAAATACCTGTGGCATGGCCTGTCACCATCATTAGACGTGCAAACGTTTGCACTATTTGCTGGCAGCCTTCCTATGCGGAACTGCCTTTTTAACCGGAATGACTGACTGACTGAGAGCAGACTTCGCAGCATGGGCCAGCCACCCGCTCCTGCCGCGCTCGCCCGCCACCGCGTCGATCCGCTTAACGAGATCGCCCGGTAGCGTGACGTTGAGCCGCACAACAGGCTCGGGCTCGTGACCAGGGACGAGCTGGATGAACGTGCCCCCCTTGTGCTTCCCTTCGTGAACCTTGGTCGTAACGGTCGCTAGGTCAGTTGGGGCCGGGATGGTATCGCCCTCCTCAACACGGCACTCCAGGGCCAACGCCAGGGCTTCCTGCCCATGCAGGATCGCCTGTTCGATGGTATCCCCCTCCGAGATCGCTTCCGGCAAATCGAAGAATTGGATCGTATAACCAGGATCACGGCCTTTCGTGATGATGGCGGGATAAAATCGCTGTGACATAGATAGCTCCAACGGCTAGGGGACCAGCTTAATGCCCGTCTGCTTCTCGATGGCGTGCTGTGTTCCAGCCTTCAAATCGCCCCGATGCAGCGGAATGATGGTCTGACGCCCATCCTTGTGCTTCAGTTTGACGTGGGAACCCTTCTGGCCTACCTGCTCAAACCCGGCGGCCTTCAGAATTCGGACGGCCTCCTTGGCAGTTATCGGCATGGGAGCTCCCAGTTAGTGTGTATAATATACACACTAATCTCCGAAACTGCAACTGCAATAGCTTGCTGGTTAATTGGCGAGAGTAGCGGCGGTCGATACCCACCTAGCTGCGGCTTTTTCACGCAGTAGCTTTTTTCGTCTTCTTGGATGGGGCGCGAACCGGTGAAGCAGATGCGCCTATATCGCAGCTAGCGAGCAGGACGCGAGCATATCCATCAGCCGCATCTTTGACCCACGGTTCGTTAACAGCCAACATCCAGCAACCGAGTACGATAAGCGTAAAAGCGGTTCCAAAGACTTGGAAGAGGTCTAGCAGCGAAGAATGTATCCGAGCATTCGCCAACACAACAAGTTCGACCACCATACATACAATAGTAACCGCCACCCCAGTTGATCGAAGTCCATAGAGATTACGCCGGAACCCGTATGCGACATTTTCCTTAGCCACGAGGGGATATTTTTTGGCGTTGCGAGTGAACTCCAGCAACCATTTCACGGCGGCGTCGTAGCAAGTGTCGGCGTACCGCAAGTCTTGAGCCTCTTGTTCTTCCGTGGGCGCTACCCAATCAGGTACATGCGAAGACAGGAATTTGTGGTATCGCCCTTTCGTTATGGGGTCCAATTGCGCATCCGAGTGGCGAAGCCATATGGTTGTAGGACGCCCTCCCCATTTTTTATACAGTTCACGCTCTTTAGCCCTCCCCTGACTTCGGGCAAAATTAGATAGGACAAGCGCTCCGCCAAAAGTGGAGAGCGTTGGCACAAGCACTTTGAACCCAGTGTATATGTCGGGGAAGAATATAGCGGAGGTGACAATAAGCGGGATCAATACTACGAGTGCAGGCTGCAATCGCGCCTGAAAGCTGTATGGGTCAAAGAAACTAAGCCAATTCACTGTCCACCCTCCTGCACTTCATAGCCTCGCCGCATGTGCAACTTCCACCATGTATAGCGATGCTTTCCGTATGAGCATTTGCCCGGTGTTGGGCTCAAAAACATGGGGATAAATGCCGCGCGGGGTCACAATGGTTATATGTGTTGGTAACGGCACAGTGTCCAAGACGCCCTTTAGTCGGGCAGCGGCGACTATATCGACAATGCTCATATCAGGCCCACCAGCGGGATGTGTATGCCACTCCCCTACGTACCCGAGCAGTCCTCCCGTACACTTCTCAATGTTTTTTATTGCTTCAGGAAGATCCTGAATGCCGCGCTTGAATGCAACCGGACTACCCTCGCTGTCGCGAGGGGCATCCAGCAGACCAGTAACATAAACTATGCGCCTCTTGTTATGAACCATCCCAATTAACAGTCCGCCCGTTTCACTTGGCTTCGCACGTCGCAAAGCCGTTTGCATGTGTTGAACAACACTCGCGGAAAAACGGACCTGCCATTGTGGATCATTTCGTGCCGCACAGATATGAACGGGGGGCACAGATTTTTGTATAGTCCGAACGCTCCCATTTTCTTCAAGAACGGTAAGGAAAAGCCCTGCGGAATTGGATTTTGCCGTTGCACCCCAGACGACGTCACGCGCACGCAGCGACATTACTGCTCCGTGGAGGGCTACATTTTCATCGGAGAGACGCATTGTTGCCGAACTACAGCTTAAGCCGATTTGGACATCCTCTAGTCCCGATCCGACGGAACCGGAGCGCGATGTTTCGACAGATATAAGCCACCTGGCAACAGCGGTATCCTCAAACGCCGTGTGAAAAAGCGAAGCTTGGAGATCGTCAAGGCGCGGGTTTCGCTGATCGCCCTCTATCGACATAATGCCCAGACGCCCGTGGTGGCCGATCTCGGCACGCACTACTTTGAGGCCAGGCGGCAACGGCTCTTCGATTAGCAAATTCAATACTTGTGAAGATGCTGTAGCATCTAGCAGATAGCGGTGCGCTTGGAGTTGGGGGACTTTATCTCCTTTGACCAAATCAAAAGCGCTGCCTTCTATTGCAGTCAGTTGATCAAGAGTATCTTCCGGAAAAAATTCTTTTAGCTCATCCCTCAATGCTTCGGCCTTAGCACGACCGATATAGCGACCGCCCAATGTGTGCCTGACCATATGATGCGGTGAAAGTTTCGCGTGATCGACAAGGGTCATTGCCGTCTGACCACTACGTGCGAGATGCGTGGCAATACGAGAACCCAACGAGCCGCAACCCAGCAGAATTAGCGGCGCCATTTGATAATCTTCAGGATGTGACGAGAGAGAACGGGCGAAGCTCTGTGTAAGTGGAGTACGATGATCGGCTACGTTCACTTCCGCCGCCAAGTCCCAGTTACCATCCTTTGGCCAGTGATCGCCTGTTGCCAACACTAAAAACGTTAGTAATTCGAGATTAGAACTCGAACCGATTAGAGGTTTGGGCCGACGAATTGCCACGGTGACTGGCACGCCCCCAAGCAACTGATATCCGCCGGACAAGTAACTTGTCATCGCCTCCCGAATAGGGAGGCTTAGGTCATCGCCCCACGAAAACAATTCTTCCAACGATGAAGGTAGTTCACCGAAGTAGCTGGAGGAGATAGACGCCGGTGGCGCCCAGACTAGTAGGCCAAATAGGCGCTTTTTGAATAGCTTCTTGTATTCCTCTTTGCTTGCTAGCTCATTCAGCAGTTCCGCTACTTGCAAATGCTTTATCGCATCCTCATCAGATGGAACCGCAACAGCGCGAGCTGCATATCCATCAACCGCGACAGCAGCCTTGGCGTCTTGATCTAATAATTCATAAGCGATGAGCCGCGAGCCACCATTTGTTGACGCAATATTCGCCGAAGAGATAATTTCGCGAAAAAGGTCTGGTTCAAAAATTAATTGGCCGAATTGATCGATAAAGTGCGTCGGCTCAAAAGCGTCTCCATGTGGTATCAGCCGGTTTCTCGCAGCATCTCTCAGCCAAAAACGAACTCTCTGTACAAGATCCTCCAGCGTATGCTCTGCAAACCACGTATCCAGACTTCCTCGGTGAAGACAAAAGCTAGCAGGTACCCCCTTTCTCGTTGGGTTAAGGTGCGGCAAGGCAGCCTTTGGGAAACCCTTGCGGTTAGAATACGCAAACGGTGCCCGATATGGGTATTCGGCGCGGTGAAACAGAAGAAACACAGGTTCGGCGGCGCGAATATCAATATCGCCAACTGGTCCACGAGCTGGCAGGTTGACCGTTACTTCAACTGGCACAGCGATGTAATTTGAATTCCACCTGTGCGCATCAATTTCTTGCTTCGGGAAAATTGCGCGTAGCGTATTGATGGCACCTTGGATCGCACCACTAATGTTTGCCGGGTCTTCCTTAGGCTGGGAAGACGTGTGCAAATCAACCATGATTAACCGTAAGTTTGAGGCATTCCGACCGCGGTTTGAATTGCGGCAGATGATGCAACGGCGCTCTTGCCCGCAGGCTCTTCCAAAACAGGCCCATTCACTGAAACAGCGAATGTAATTGGAAGGGGACGTTTCTCCGTTGGGGTCTCGGATGTGCAACGAAAGTTGTCCGACCCAACACTTGATTTATAAAGCTGCGCCGCAGCCCAATGAGGCGGGTTATCATCATCGTCACGTATCGGCTTTGAGGAGGCTACAATTTGTGCGCCCACCCGCTTTTTAGAGAGAATGGCGAGTGAGCTATTCGCCGGCGTTTTGTTTTCCCCGTATGGCTCTTCGCTAAAGAAGGACCAGGAGCAATGATGGACCGCCATCAATATGTCCCATTGCAAGGTGACGTCATCACTCCGTTCTAGGATTTTCTCCCAGACGGCAGCCCCAGCATCGCCGCCAAAAAGTGCCAAGCCTGCGTCAGGCTTATTTTCAACGTCGAAGCGAGCTTGCAAAACCACGCTTGTGTCGTTCCGTTCCGCCCATTTGTCGTCCGTATCAATCTTGAATGGGGCATGCACGAAGAAACAGAAATCTGTCCGAAGCTGCCCGTCAACGACGTGAGCGTAGTTACCTGGCGTCGTAATCACATGTTCCAGCCCTTTGAGATCTGGATTGTCAGAATATCCTATGATCCTGATACGGTTACCGGGCAGGTCGCGATCCCCAGCGCGTCGCCGATGTAGTTCCATCCGACGCTTTGCTTCTTTCCGAAAGGTATCGGCTTCCTCGCACAATTCCTTTTCATGCGGAGAGAAGACACGCGGCGTGAACCACAGTTCGCTGATGAGAAGGAGACGGTCCTTGAGATGCTTGTCTGCATACTTGCTTGGATCACCCACGTAGAAGGTGGTACCGAACCCTCTACAATGGTCCTGATCAGGATGGGTTAGGATGAAAGCATTGACGTAGGGAGTGCTTCCATTGAGTTTCTTTGCACCATCGAAGAGGTGCGAATGGACATCATACCGGGACGTATCGTTTTCGGACCGGGCATCTTCGGTGATGTTGCAGTCAATAACGATCTCGACGCCGTCAGAGAGCACAATCTGCGAGCAATCTCCATTGCCGACGGGAAAGAAGGTGACTTTGGGGTCTTGCATAAGGCTATCCTCCAGAGACGCGCCTGCTACTGGCCTCTGAAGTGCAACTGGAAGCCCAGATCACCCCGCCCCGCACGCGACTATCAATTGTGTCGATGTGGGTAGCGCACAGCTATATGCAAGCCCCCAATGGCAGAAAAAGCTCGTATGCCGGGAGATTGGCAGAAACTCCCCCTAACCTATTGGAATTGCCAGGTATGCGCGGTATCCATTCATACGGGGCAAATGCGATGGGACATTTAGACACAAATTGCGAGGTCGTGATGACTGCAAACAAACCGAAGACCGTTGGCGAGTTGGCCGCAATGGTTAATGAGACCCGAAAAGCGATTAAGCGCGGAGATGAGCTTTTAGAGAAGATCGCTCAGGCTGGAGCAAACGTTCCGAAAGTTTGGGCTGAGATGGCGGAGGCCACCTTCAAGTTCCGGGACCGTCTCAGAACTGAGCTGGATGAGTTGGAAGAAGCGTTGGAACACGCGCTTAAACATACGAAATAGCTGAAAATGTGTTGCCACTTGTTGCCACTTTGGTGCCCGTGCGAAACCCATTCGAGGCCCATATCAAGAAATTTGGGGATGACGTGCAGAGGCGTAAGTTATTGGATACGCTTCATTTCTCGATATGGCTCGATAGCGGTTCTAGGGTTCGGGAGGCAGGGGTCGCAGGTTCAATTCCTGTCACTCCGACCATCAAAATAAGCCCAAGCTTCCGAACGAAACGGCCGCCTCAGGAATGGGGCGGCCGTTTTGGTTTTAGAGCATCGAGCCTGAAATAGGAATCGAATTGGGATTCCCAAGGAATCGAAAAGGTGATTCAAGGTGCATGCTGGGGAACGGAGGCCAGCATGCATGGGAAAATCACATCCGATTGAGCTTCGGGAACGGGTTCAGGCGGAGATCGCGAGCGGTGGGTCTCGCCGGTCTGCAGCAGAGCGGTTCAAGGTTAGCGCGAGTTTTGCGGTAAAGCTGGCGGCGCGGGTTGCGCGGACGGGCTCGGCGGAGCCGGCACGGCAGGGCCGACCGCCTGGCGGGGGTAAGCTTCAGCCGCATCTGGCGGCGCTTATCGGATGGGTTGAGGCTCAGCCCGATCTGACCATGCCTGAACTGTCGGCCAGATTATTGGCCGAGAAGGGCGTCGAGGCACATCCGGCATCCCTGTCGCGCGTTCTTATTCAGGCCGGGTTCTCCGTTAAAAAAAAACGCTTCTGGCCTCGGAGAGCGAGCGCGCCGACGTGCTTCAAGCGGCGGGCGCACCGCCAGCCCGTGATGCGCGAGGAAGCCCATCGGCTGGTCTTCCTTGATGAAACCGGGACGACCACAAAGATGACGCGGTTGCGCGGGCGTGCGCGTGTCGGAACTCGTCTACATGCCAAAGCACCCTTCGGCCATTGGGGAACGCAGACCTTCATTGCCGGCCTGCGACGTGATGGTCTGACGGCGCCTTGGGTCGTCGACAAGCCTATGAACCGGGTGATCTTCGAAACCTATATCGAGACCCAACTCGCCCCAACGCTGAAGCCCGGCGATGTCGTCATTCTCGACAACCTCTCCAGCCACAAAAGTGAGAAAGCCGCAGCCATCTTGAGGGAACGCGGCGCCTGGTTCCTGTTCCTGCCACCCTACAGTCCCGATCTCAACCCAATCGAGATGGCGTTCGC
>Ga0207022_10215_pt1 | contig 14939 bp, 13 predicted proteins | sample Alteio_BWMinCont_46_FD_153307 | JGI IMG/M metagenome (GOLD analysis project Ga0207022, IMG submission 153307) | Enriched cells from forest soil in Barre Woods Harvard Forest LTER site, Petersham, Massachusetts, United States -... | ecosystem: Environmental > Terrestrial > Soil > Temperate forest >... | reverse complement strand
ATGTTGGTGGTGATGCTCAGCGGGTGGGTCATGTCTTTGGCTTTTGACATGTCCGTACCGTTCTCCACATAGCGCAGAGTGAGGAAGTTCTGGTCCTGCGGTTCAACGTCGATCAGGCTGCTGCCCGGGGCCGTTTCCTTCCAGAAATATTTCTTCAGTTCCCCGTTGGAGTTGACCTTCAGTTCGGCGGTCTGTTCGGCTTTGGTGGCGCCGTCCGCATAGTGAAGTTCGCTATGGATGGTCGCCTCACCGCCGCGCGAATCGATGTGAAAGGTCTCCCGTGCCACCTGCCGTCCATTCATCGAGATCGAGAAGCTGCTAGCATCCAGTGCGCTGGTGGCCTGCGTTGCGTTCTTCTTGTCTTTGGAATCCGTGTTTTTTTGCGCGTATGACAATGAAGCCATGGCCAAGAAGATGAGCGTGGCCCAACTTGTCCATTTTCCGTGGATCACTTTTCGACCTCCTGCACTCCGCGCGATCTAGTGCTGCAATATGGCGCTGATTGCATTTTGACAGGCTTGCGCCACTTCTTCCACCGAAAGTCCTGTTGTAGTGATGCTTACTTGGGCACTCCTATAGTTCGCTTCACGGCTGGCGGACCGTTCCTTGAATGCGGCTTCCCCTTCTGCCAGCAAAGGTCGCTTGGCGATCTCCTCGGCGTTAAAACCGTCCGTGCACCGGCGCCACAACTCACCCACAGGAGCTTCAAGGTGGATCAAAAAAGCATTGGCTGCATGCAGAGCATTTCGGTTGGTCTCATCTTGCAGGGTCCCGCCTCCGAGTGCAATGACAGAAGGATCGCTTCCTTGCAAGAGTGCGGCGAGTGATTGTCTTTCAACGTCGCGAAATCCGGAGTCACCATGCTCTTGAAAGATTTGCCGGATTGTCTTCCCTGCTCGCAGTTGTATCTCCGCGTCGAGGTCGAGGAAGTTGCGGCTTATTTTCGCCGCCAATAGTCTGCCCACGCTTGTCTTTCCCGCGCCCATGTATCCGGTCAGGCAGATCGGGCGGACGGCGGACGCATCTCCACCTTCCCCGCCCTGACTGGAGATATTCATAAGTATCTAGTATGCCGGATTTTCGTTATGTTATTGCTTCTTGACGCGGATTTTCCCGCTGAAGGATCGCAGGTCGATCTTCGAATCACCATGGTTGCGAGTGCCTACCAGCGAGTTCGGGCCGGGTTTGGGTATGAACAACGAATTGATATGGCCGAATGCGGGGTCGAGTGGGAAGTCATTTTCCACTGAGCCTTTACGGCTCTTGGCATTGATCTCAACGGAAGCATCCGATGGGATCAGCACATCGATGTTGCCAGTATGGTTGTGGAACTTATATTGGCCGAACTGTCCGTCAGGCTGGGTGAAATTGCCGGTGTAACGAATGGTGCCGCTGGTGGACATCACGTCCACATTCCGCCCGGTCACTCCATAAAGCTCCACATTGCCGCCGATGGAAGATACTTCCACATTCGTGGACTTCAACCCATTCAGGTTCACCGTACCGTCCACGGTCTGCACGTGTACGCGCTGCCCGTTCTGGATGTTGCGCACGATCACCGGCGCCGTCTCGGTCTCGATGTTGATGGCGCCTTTGATGCCTTCAACGCGCACCTCACCAGAACTGCATTCCACGGTCAAGGCTGCATCGATCGGCATATAGACTTCGTAATCCACGCGCGTCGTGCTGGGCGCGCCCTTGAGCATGTGCGTTTCCACTTCAATGCGCTTGCCATTGGGATGCTGGTGGCTGTCCACTTCAACTTGGTCTTTGTTGCCTTGGATCACCGCGATGATCACCACTTGGCGTCCGGTGGATGGTTTTACAGATATGTTGCCGAAGTGATTGGAGAGCACGAGGCTCGAATCCGCATTCAATGTGAAATGGTATTCTTTGCGGTTGTCGGCTCCGGAGGCGGCGTTTTCGCCGCCTATCGTCGGCGTCATCACAGACGTGGCAGGCCATTGGAACGAACCCACAACGGGCTTGGCTGGGATCAGATCGCATGCGAATGCCGAAGTGGCGGCGATCGCCATTCCTGCGAGCGCGGTCAGTGATCGAATGGCAAAATTACGGGTTCGATGCGCGGAAGACATTCCGACTTTTGTATCATTCATCGAATGATTCGTCAAAATCTTGGACAACATGGTTACAACTCCTGATCTTTTTTCCAGATTATCTTGGAAATTACTCTGCTTTGGTGAGCACCCCTGAAATGTTGTTGCAGGGCGCTCACTGTGCTTCATCAACGCATCGATTGCGTCGCTGCCACATCCATCAGCATGGCTCTTTGGTTCTGCGCATCCCGTAATGATGCTACTGCTTCTGGATCATTGGGATCGGCATTGACTGCTTCTTTCGCATCGGCGATGTACCGATCCACTTTTTCCAGGTTCTTCTTGTACATCGGCTTCATCGCAGGCGCTGCTTCTTCCACTTCAGCCAGGAACGCGTCTTCCTCATCCGTGTCCACGATCGTAGAGGTTTGCGCGCTCGGCTTTGACATTACATTATTTGCTGTAACGTCACTTGCGGGGATCAACTGGTTCGCTGTGTTGAAGATCACCGCTCCTGTTGCCAGCACTATGGCTGCTGTGGCAGCCATCACCCATCGCGGAATGCCGAAGATGTGTGATGGCAGTGATGCTGCTTCCACGTCCGTATAGGGTTTGATCACGCCTTCCGTGCGCAACGTGTATTCGATGTTCTCCCACATGCGCGCTGGAGGCTCATGTTCGAGCGGCATATCAGCCGCCGCAGACAGCATGGCCTCGAAATCTGTTTTCAGCTCCGCACATGTCGCACACATCTCACTATGGGAGACGGCTTCTCCGGCCAAAGCATGGCCTCGCCCTTCCCACTGTTCCAAATTCGCTTCAAATTCTTGGCAGTTCATTTTTCCATTTCTCCTACCCCAGATCGACTTCCAACCGCTACCTGGTCCCTGCTCTTATTTTCAATCGGCCTGTTCTTCCAATGTTCCATTACGAAACAGCATCTCTCGCTTTGGACTCCAGCATTCTGGTCTTGGCCGCCAGTCTCTTCTTGGCTTCTTCCTTGAGCAAGTGCCGCAGCTTCAATCTTGCTTTGTGCAGTTGGCTCTTGCTATTTCCTACCGAGCATCCCAATTTGTCGGCGATCTCGTTGTGTTCAAACCCTTCCACGTCGTGAAGGATGAAAAACTCTTTATATCCCGGAGGCAATTCTGCGACCACTCGCTCCAGCGTCACCCGGTCGATGGCGCCGGCCAGGCTCGGGTCGAGGCTGCCGAACTCCATTCTCGGGCTGTCATCGTCATGCGGCTCCATCACCTCATCCAGCGAGATCGATGGCAGCTTCTTTTTCCGCAGGTGCATGAGCACCGTGTTCACCGTCATGCGATGGAGCCACGTGGTGAACGCGGAGTCGCCGCGGAAACTGCTGATCTTGCGGAAGAGTTGCAGGAAAGCGTCCTGGGCCAGGTCTTCGGCGGCCGTGGGATCTTTCATCATGCGCAGGCAGAGCGAATATACGCGCCGCTTGTGCATTTCATATAGGAAGTTGAAGGCTTCACCATCCCCCGCTTGCGCACGACGGATGGCCAACGCCTCCGTCAATACGACTGGTGCCTGCTTTTTCTTCGCGGGGCTCAATGTGCGTGTGCCTGTTCTTCCAACGTGTACCGCAGGGTTTGCGCATCGGGCCAGCATGCTTGTTTGGATGCGCCCGTTGCCTTCATTCGTTGCTATCTTTCTAGGATTACAGCAGACTGTTACACCAAAGTAATCGCCCGCTTACATGCATTATACGAATAGACGCTCTCAACGTTCTCTCGTTATTCAGGATTCCGTATTTCCACCCTCACCGACCTACAGTTTTCCGTAGGGTTTGACTGAACTTTTCCGCATTTCTTTAATCGCGTCATCCCGAGTCTTTGATCGTGTAATCCCGAGCGAGGCGCTTCAAGCGCCGAGTCGAGGGACCTTGCCTTTGCCTTTGCCTTTGCACTTTGATTTGCTATTGGTTTTGCTGACGGCTGATGGCTAAATTTAGCAAACTAATCCCTAGCCCCTAAACCCTAGCCCCTGCTTTCGCCCTCGCTCCCCGCCAGTACAACACCAACCCGATTCCCACCGTGATCACGCATCCCCCGACCAGCTTCTCCACGAACAGCGCTTTGTCCTTCGCGTCCGCCGGAGGTATCACCGCCACCACGATGCTCAGCACCGTCACTGCCAGTGCAACGCCAGCGGCCAGCCACATCCCCAGCTTCCCGCCTGGGACAAGCACCGCGTTCTCATCCTTCTCCCTGCCTTCGCGGTATGCCAGCTTGATGGCCGCAGCGTACATGTAAACAAATGGCAGGAAGTAGAGTATGACCGTTGCGTCCACCAGCAGTTGGTAGGCGGTGATCACGCTCTCGTTGTTCATCTGCGAGAGACCGAGCAAAGCCGCGCTGATGCCAGCCTGGATCAGCATCGCGATCCATGGCGTCCCCCACTTCGGGTGGATCCTCCCAAAGAACTCGGGAAGGTACCTGTCTATTCCAACCATCATCGGTACCCTTGAGACACCGGCCACTGTCGTCCCCACTCCGCCGGCATTGCCGGCCGTCACCAGTAGGGCGGAAATCACTCCTATTGCCCCCAGCCCCAGCATCACGGCTCCGCCCGTCGTCGCTTGGAACACCCCGCTCCTCGGGTCCACCTTATCCGGAGGTAGCATAGCCATGATCGCCAGCGTCCCCACCAGATAGATCACCACGATCAATACTCCAGAGAGATAGATGGCCCGAGGGAAGTTGCGCTTCGGCTCTTTGACCTCCTCGCTCATGATGCAGACCAGCTCCATTCCTGAGAAAGCGAACGCGATGCTCGACCAGAAGTTGACCGTGTCCCAATTCCACACCGGCATGGAGTTCGCCAGTGTGATCTCCGTCGCCGACCCATGCTTCATCCATATCGCCAGCCCCACTGCCGCCAGTATCACCAGCGGCACATACGTCCCTACTCCACCGGCGTTCTGCAGCCACTTGCCGATCTTCAGCCCAACGATGTTCATGCCCACAGCCACGGCCAGTAGCAGCAGCGAGCCGCCGATGAGATAGGGTTTGTAGGCGTTGAGGTGCTCCCACCTTGTGCCGCCTATATAGGTGGACATCGTCACGCTCGCCAACAGCAGTCCCGGGAAGTAGAAGAGTGTGTAGGTCCAGTAGCACCATCCGCAGACGAAGCCGTGGAAATCACCGAAGGCCTCTTTGGTCCAGACGTAGATGCCGCCTTCGTTGGGGAAGCGCGTGGAAAGCTCCACGATGATGAGTGCCGTGGGCAGGAAGAAGAGCAGCGCGGCCAGCACCCACAGACTGATCGACGACGGCCCATTGTGCGCCGCCGCCGCCACCCACCGAGGACCCAGCACCGCCGCAATGTTGAAGAGCACAATGTCCATCAGACCCATCTCGCGCTTCAGCTTGGGAGATGCATTTGTGCTGCTGGATGTGTCCAATGACATGGGATAGAGGGTAACAGAACAGGGATAAGGGTCGGCTGTTGGTTTGTTATTGTATTTGGTTACTGAGGACTGAGAACTGAGGACTGAAGACTGAGGACTGAGGACTGAGGACTAAAGATCTCTGTTTTTCAACTACCCACTAACGACTAACTACCAGCTACAATCTACTGTTTTCGCCTTACAACACACGAATTTTATTAACCAAAGCATATTTACCATTTGATAAGAGTAAAGTTTATGTTGTTTGTTAAATAGATATGTACAACGACAAAACTTTTTACGAGATTCTATACTCTATTGAATTGGAATATTCCATTTCTTATATTTTATTAACAGAGATACAAGCTAAGAATGTTCTTAAGTTGTTTAGATGCAATGCTTTCAATTCAATATTGCTAATGGCAATCAAAGTGCTTTATTACGTTATTAATAATTTTCGTGCAAGACCAATCCAAGCGAGGAGCCCTGACTATGACGAATTATCACATTCGCACAGCTAGTCTGACAAAAACAGTTGTTCTGGTTTTAACGATTCTAGCGTTTGTCGCTACGGTGTCCGTTCCGGTCTTTGGGCAAGTCTCAACTAACGGAACGGTCAGTGGGACCGTGACAGACCCGTCAGGTGCAATTGTCCCGGGGGCAAAGATCACCCTTACAGACACGTCCACTAAGAATACGTTGTCAACGGTCACGAATGAAAGCGGCCACTACATACTGTTGAATGTGACCAATGGTGTCTATAACATCGAGGCCTCGAAAACAGGGTACTTCACGGCAAAAGTGAGCGCAGTGACTGTAAACGTGGGCACGGCCATTTCGATCAACATTTCTATGAAGGTTGGCGCATCCTCTCAGATCGTCGAGGTCACGGCCAATGGAACAGAGCTACAGACCATGAACTCAACTGTCGGCAATACAATTGATAAGCTGTCTATCGATTCTCTGCCCACACTCAACCGTGACATCTCCACATTTGTGACATTGCAACCTGGCGTGAGTCCCTCGGGTGCCGTTGCCGGTGTGAGAGAAGATGAGAGCACGTTCATGCTCGATGGCGGACAGAACACCAGCGACATGGATGGGGGCATGACCAACTATACGGGCAGCTTTGCTGGCAGCCCCACAGGCGTCGCTGCTGGTGGTCCCTCGGGAGTGATCCCCACGAACATAGACAGTCTTGAGGAATTCAAGATCAATACGTCCAACCAGACCGCTGATTTCAACAACTCCGATGGGGCACAAGTTTCATTTGTTACCAAACGTGGAACCAGTGCATGGCATGGCACTGGATATGAGTACTACCTGGACAACAACTTCAATGCCAATACATGGCAGAACAATTTCAGGAATGTTCCTCTTACTTCTTACCATTACAGCCGTTTCGGCGCCTCTGTCGGCGGCCCGATCATCAACAAGCCCATGTTGGGTGGAAAGACGTATGTCTTCTTCAATTTTGAAGGCTTCCGCTTCCCGAACACTGAAAATTTTGATTTCGCCACTCCTTCGGCCAATATGCGCCTTGGCATCTTGACGTTTGGTGGTGTGGAATACAACCTCAATCCTACTGTCACCAACGACGCGTCAGGTACACCAGTACCATCAGCCGTTTGCCCTGGGTTGACGACCGCTACCAATCCGAACAGCCTCTGCGATCCCCGTTTGATCGGCCTGAACACCTCTGTAAAGCAGTTGTGGGCATCCATGCCGGCGGCGAACGCCCCTTGTAATTTCAGCCGTTGTACGGATCCGAATGTAGGTGACTTCAATGGCAATGTGGCGGTTCCTCAGAAATCCAATATCGGCGTGGCCCGTTTGGACCATGACTTCGGCTCCAAGCAACACTTCAATACTGTGTATCACTATTACAACCTGCAAAAAACCTCTGATTGCACCGTGCAATGCGACATCGGCGGCCTCTTCCCCGGTGATACCGTTGGGCAAGTGGCTGCGCTGGGCAGCCGTCCCCAACAGGCTTGGTCTCTTGTGGGTGGATGGACCAGTAATATCACCAGCAACGTCACAAACGAGTTCCACTACAACTACCTGCGCAACTGGTGGAAGTGGAATGACATTGGGCAGAGCAACGCGCAGATCTCATCCCTTGGCGGCGCCTTGGAGATCGGTGGGGAGGCCCAGGGTTCAACGCTGATCCCCTACAACATCAACACCCAGGCAGTACGCCAGCGCTACTGGAATGGACATGACAACTTCTTCAGTGACAATGTCTCGATCCTGAAGGGCAACCACTTTATCCAGTTCGGCGGCCAATACCAGCACAACTGGGACGCCCATCAACGTACCGATAACGGCGGTGGCATCGATTATCAGCCAGTCTATGAGATCGGTTTATCGTCAGGCTCGACCGGGATCAATGGCATTCAAACAGGAAGCGGCGGATATACACCGGCGGGTCTGTCGGCAGGTAATCTGACAAACTGGGGACTCGATTATATGGCCGTACTGGGTATGATCTCTCAAACCCAGCAGGTTTATACGCGTTCCGGTGCTAACCTTACTTTGAACCCACCGCTCACTCCTGCCGAAGACCAGAGTGTGATTCCGCTCTACAACGTTTACTTCGGTGACAGTTGGCACATGAAGCCGAACTTTACGTTTACCTATGGCATGGGATGGACCCTGGAAATGCCGCCCGTCGAAGCGCAAGGCCGGCAGGTAGAATTAATTGACCAGTCAGGAGCATTGGTCGGCGTACAGGCCTATTTGAATCAACGACAACAAGCTGCGTTGCAAGGGCAGGTTTACAACCCGATACTTGGCTATGACCTGGTCGGTAACGCTGCGGGTGGATTGAAGTACCCCTACAATCCCTTCTACGGCTCGTTCAGCCCTCGTGCCGCCTTTGCTTGGAACCCACGCTTTGATAACAGCATCCTCAAGAAAATATTCGGAGAGCATGATTCCGTCATCCGCGGAGGTTATAACCGCATCTATGGCCGGTTGAATGGCGTGGATCTTGTGTTGGTACCACTGTTGGGTGATGGCCTGATGCAGGCTGTAGCATGTGTTGCTCCTCAAAGTGCTACTGCTGGCAATGGTAGCTGCAATGGTGGCGCTACGACCACTCCTGCAACTGCTTTCCGTATCGGCCCGAATGGTGACGGTAATGTGGCTCCTTTGCCCGCACCTTCTGCCACTTTGCCCCAACCTGTTTTCCCTGGCTTGCTTGGGCCTAACTATGGGTCGCCTACGGCATCGATTCAGGCTTCTGATCCGAACTTCAGGCCACCTGCAGTGGACTCCATTGATTTGACCATCCAACGCCAGATTGGGAGCAAGATCACGCTGGAAGTGGGATATATCGGACACCGCATCACCCATGAGTATGCGCCCATCAACCTCAACTCCGTGCCCTACATGATGACTGAGGGCGGGCAGACCTTTGCCAACGCTTATGCATACCTGGAAACAGCCATTGGTTGCGCCACTTCCTATGCTGTTTGCGGCACGACTTTACCCAATACAGTAGCCGCCGCCAACTCACTTACACCACAACCGTTCTTTGAAAACGCAGCGACCTTTGGCGGCTCTGCCTCCGCTTATTGCACAACCGGCGGCTACACCAGTTGCACGGCTGCGGTTTTTGGACATGAGCGCAGCAACCTGAACACGCAGAAAGTTTGGAGCTTGTGGAGCGACTTGGACAATGGGAAGTTCCTTTTCCCGCGGACCATGATGAATACACCGATCGTTCCCGGCAACTCCGCCACCGTGCAAAACTCAGCCGGTATCGGAGTCAATGCCAGCATCGGTTATGGCAATTACAACGCTGGCTTCATCCAGATGAAGACCAGCGACTGGCATGGCTTGACCATGCAGCAGAACTTCACTTGGTCGAAAGCCTTGGGGACCAATGCGCAAACACAGGCCTCCAGCGCACTGACCGCGGATGACGCATTCAACCTGGCAGCCGGGTATGGCCCGCAAGCATTTGACCGCAAATACGTCTATAACCTGTTCTTCGTCTATCAACCGACCTTGTTCAGGGGCAAAAGTGGATGGCAGGGGAGGATACTGGATAATTGGAACTTATCACCCATTTTCACCGCTGGATCTGGAATACCCTTGCAGGTTTCCTGGTCAGGCTCCTCGCAAGCATTAGGGACCTCCGATGGGACCAATTTCACCGGGGTTATGAATGCCATCTTTGTCGGCCCCTATACTGGTGGAAATTCGATGAATTCAGTTCCTACAGGTACCCAGGTCAATGGCGTTACACTTGGCGGACTTCCCCTTAACATGTTCACGAATCCCAATGCCGTCTATAACGAGTTCCGTCCAGCCATCTTGGGGCTTGATACCAGAGTTGGTGGAGACGGGATCATCCGTGGCATGCCGTATTGGAATATGGATTTCAGCCTGCGCAAGACCGCCCAGATCTATGAGCATATCGGCGCAGAATTCCAGCTCGTGGTCACCAACATCTTCAACCACGTGAATTATGCCAATCCAAGCCTTACCCTCTCTTCACCCTCTTCATTCGGTGTTTCGGGCGGCCAAGGCAACAATCCTCGCCAGTTGGAGTTCGGCTTCCGTCTGCGGTTCTGATATAGGGCCCTCAACCAAAGGCCGGGAGTTTTCCTCCCGGCCTTTTTCTTTCGTATTCGCCGGATGTCCCTGTGCCCTAGGTTTGCCTAGAGCTGGTTTTATAAATGGTTTTCGGAGGAAGAGTGGCGCTTTAGCGCCACGTTATAGCCCTGTAAAAATTGGGCTTTATCCCTGGAACTTTGCGAATATGAACTTGAAATAGTATTTATGAAACCAGCTCTACTGAAAGACTGAAAACTGATGACCTTGTCTTGGTCCTGCTTTTCCCTAAGACCTGCGGCCTAAGACCTTCAGCCTGCGTTACTGGTAGATACGCACCTCGACCGTGCTGTTTGCGCCGACTTTATCAGATTTACCCAAGCCGACGATCTTCACGTTCCTGTCGTCGAACTTGAAATGTTGGACAAGGTAATCGCGCACCACTTTGGCGCGGGCCAGCGTCAGGTCGATGGCCGTCTTGGAATCTCCGACTGCGTCCGTGGCGGAGATCACCACCTGCTTGAACTTGCCCTGCTCCAGGTACTTGCCTGCCTCATCAAGAGACTTCTCGTGTTTGAGCTTCGCATTGTCGGGCTTGTCAAAGATGTCTTTGGCGTCGTAGTCGAAGACTTTCTCGGCGCGCTGCGAAGGGACTTTTGCGATCGCATCCTTCTTGAGGTCGCCTTCGTCCGAATATCCGCGGCGTTTGAAGTATCCCTTCAGGAAGAAATTCTCTTTCAGGCCATCCGCGACCTCCTGGAAGGATGCTGCGGTCGCCTTGACCTGGTTCGAGACGGAGAGAGCGGCTTCCGTGATATCGACCGGCGCTTCTCCCTTGATGGTGCCGCCGTTCTCCACCGCAGGGGATTTCTCGGTGCCGAATGTGATGTCCACATATTGGCTGCCCAACATGCCCTCTGTTTTGATGGTGGCGACCGAATCCTGCCGCACGATGTTCTTGGTGACATTATCCATGTCCATGGAAACCAAGAGTTTCCCTTTCGTGTCATCCGGCAGAGTGATGCTCTTCACGGAGCCCATTTGAATGCCGCCAACGCGCACTTCGGCGCCGACATCAAGACCGACCACATTGCGGAACTCCGCGCCAAGGCGGTAGGTCTTCGTGAATAGCAATTGCTTTTCGCCCACCAGAAAGACCCCGGCGGCGAGCACCAATAAAGTTGACACGATGAACAAACCCAATCTGAATGCTCGCCCCATAGGTCACCCTCTAAACTCCGCGGTTCGTGAATTTCACTACGAACTCATCTTTGCTTTTTTGCAGGTCTTGGAACGTTCCCGCGACCAAGATCTTGCCGTCGCGCATGAGCGCCAGACGGTCAGAGATGATCTTTGCCCCGGGCAGGTCGTGTGTGACCACGATCGATGTCATCTTCCGTTCCTTGTGCAGCTTCAAGACCAGATCCTCGATCTCTGAGGCGGTAATAGGGTCAAGTCCTGCCGTGGGTTCGTCATACAGCATGATCTCCGGAGACAACGCCAGTGCCCGCGCCAAGCCCACACGCTTCTGCATCCCGCCTGAGAGCTCGCCAGGGAGTTTCTCCATGTCTTTTTCCATCTCAACAGTCTCAAGTAACTCGCGCACACATTTCTTCCGCTCTGCGGCGGAGATATCACTGTGGCGTTCAAGTGGAAAAGCCACATTCTGTTCCACGGTCAAAGAGTCATAGAGCGCCGCGCTCTGAAAGAGGAAGCCGATCCTCTTCCGGATGTCATTCATCTGCTCGCGCGCAAGGCCGACGATCTCCTGACCAAGAACACGGATGGTGCCTGAATCGGGCTGTTGCAGTCCCATGATCAGTTTTAACAACACGCTTTTGCCTGTACCACTCTGTCCGAGCACCGAAAGCGTTTCGCCACGGGCAACATCGAGGTCTAAACCGTTCAGCACCTTTTGCTCACCGAAGGCCTTGAAGATGTTTTTCAATTGGATCGGAGGCCCGACATCTTTGGCTTCTTTCACTGTTCCGATTTTCTCTTCGTTCATTTCATCGGCAAGAATGTTGTTCGTCATGGGAAGAACACCTGGATCAGCCGCACGAGGAAAACGTCAGCGACGATGATGAAAAGTGCTGAGAGGACTACAGAATCCGTGGCGGCGCGCTGCACACCTTCTGTGCCCCCATGCGCGCGCATGCCCTGAAAACTTGAGACCACGCCGATGATCAGTCCGAAGATCATGGTCTTGAATGTCGTCGGAAGAAGGTCATGGAAGGTCACATGCTTGAAACCTTCTGTGATGAACATCTGTAGCGAGATCGGTTGGGTCAGGGTATTGGCTACCCAGCCGAATAGGATGCCGCTGAAATCCGCCGCCAGAGTGAGCAACGGAAGCATGAGAATGCAGGCCAGGATGCGTGTTGCCGCCAGATATTTGTAGGGGTCGACCGCCGATGCCTCCATCGCGTCGATCTGTTCGGTGACTTTCATCGCGCTCAACTCGGCGCCGATGCCCGCTGCCACGCGTCCGCTGACCACCAGCCCTGTGATGATCGGGCCGCTCTCGGTGATGATGGAGACGATCAGCAGTGCGGGAAGCATCGACTTGGCGCCGAAGCGGACAAGGCTCGCATGGGTTTCCATGGAAAGCACCACGCCGGTCGCAGCCCCCGCCAATACCACGAGAGGCATTGACTTTGCTCCCAACTCGTCCAACTGGTGGAAGAATTCCTTGAACTCATACGGGGGCAGGAATAGAGAGCGTAGCAATTGGAAACAGAAGGAACCTAGATCGCCGAACCATACAAAGAAGCGGAAAACAGGTCCGCCAGCCGGGACCGAATGGATTTTCCTCACACGCCCATGGTTCGAAGTTGAAGTGATTGCCATAGAGATTTCTTAAGATTGCATCGAAGACGGGACGAAGAGGTGTTATCCATTCTGTTGTTCCACTTGGATCTTTGTTTCTGTTCAGTCTTATCCAACTCGGAATTTGGTGACTGAATTGAGAACGTCGAAAACATTCAACAGCCATACCACCACTACGATGATGACCACAGCGTTCAAAATGGATTTGATTGTGGACTGCATGGGGATATAGCGGTTCACCAACCCTAGAAGGATTCCGACAACGATCAAGGTCACGACAAGCTGCACTAAGGGCATGTCTTTCCTCCTGTTTGCGTCGCATGATGACGCTGGCTTTGCTGGTTACATTCTGAATGCTTTGTTGGTCTTAGTCTGTGCTGTATTGCACACACAAAAGCTTGCGCGCTCCGCCCAGCATGACACTGTTCAATACTGTACAGACCGAGTGGTCAGATATGGATACAGTCATCCATGTAGTGAGGGGCACACAATGTCTGAATCCAATTCAAGAAGTCATTGTTCTGTCGCGTTGGTCATTTTTATCGCAATGTGCACCGGTTGGAGCATGCCTGCGGTTGCTATGAATTCCCCATCGCTTCTACCTCCGCCGACCGTGGTCATTGTGGCTCCGTCAAATGGTTCGATTCTGCGCTGCCCCACGATGACGGACATCGCGGCTCAATTCAGTACGTCCATGGACCCGGCTTCGATCAATTACTCCACCTTCACTTTGACTGGACCGGGAGGGGCAACTGTATCAGGAGTAGTCGCATACAACGACACGCGGAAACGCGCCTCGTTCACTCCTGCGGATACTCTCGTGCCCACCACCATGTACACGGCGGTCGTAAGCACCGGGGCAACGGATACGAATGGCAGTCATTTGGAGTCGAAAATCGCGTGGAGCTTCACAACGTCCCCTGTTTGCCGCAAGCCGAACTATCCCCCATCTGAGATTGCAGTGTCTCCACCGGACCGCTCTGAATTTGTCTGCCCCAACGGCGCATTGATCACGGCCAAATTCAATCATGCAATGAACCCTGACAGCATCAACTCGACCACATTCATTGTGACCGGACCAGGCGGAGTGAGCGTGAGTGGAACTGTTACTTACAGTGTTGCGACCCACGTAGCTACCTTCTCACCGGCGGTCGAGCTGGCAATTGGCACCATGTTCACTGCCACCATTACCACTGGGGTTACGGACATTGTCAACAAACCACTCAACGAGAATCTTGAGTGGTCGTTCACAGTCTCTTCCGGTTGTGCTTCACCGGTTCCTCGGATGTAAAAGAGCTTGTACCCGAGAGTACTGCAATTCGATATTCCATCATCCCCATTCCAAAGGAGTGCTCCATGAACAAGGACCAGATCAAAGGCAAAGCAAAATCAACTGTTGGAAACATCGAAGAACAAGCTGGATATTGGTCGGACGACAAGAAAACCGAGGCCAAAGGTGTCATCTTGCAGGTCAAAGGTGCGACACAAGAAACCTATGGTGATCTGAAAGAAGCGGTCGGAGATGCATTGGAAGACCTTGGATCGAAAAAAGAAGTGGCCGCTTCGGATTCGAAAAAGAACAAACGCAAGTCTGCTTGAAAGAAGGACCAAAATGAAGACCGTACAAAAGCTCTCCGGCAATTCGATGAGTGAGACACTCGCATCGAACAACCTTCCCATTCCCGTGATGCAACCAACGGAACGTCATATCGATGAAGAAGCCAAATCGCGCATGGATGACGAAGGCGGTTCCCTCGAGCCACATCTGAATGCGGGTACCTCATAAATTCAAAAAGACGTTGATTTTCCATTCCCCTGGACCAAAGTGTGAGTACCCTATTTTCCCCAAGGGAAAAGTGGCAACTCCAGAATTCTACTTCCACGGTTTTGATCTACCGTTTTCTTCATGCTATCCGTCCCATCCAAATTACAAACTTTTCTCCGCGTCTCAGTGCCTCGCGGTGGATTTTGTTTTCCCAAAACGGAAACCAGATATATTAATCTTGACAACTATATCTTATATGTTATCATTTAATGGACAGGTGATTCACAGGATCATGGATGGCGTAAGCACT
>Ga0207022_10214_pt1 | contig 15005 bp, 14 predicted proteins | sample Alteio_BWMinCont_46_FD_153307 | JGI IMG/M metagenome (GOLD analysis project Ga0207022, IMG submission 153307) | Enriched cells from forest soil in Barre Woods Harvard Forest LTER site, Petersham, Massachusetts, United States -... | ecosystem: Environmental > Terrestrial > Soil > Temperate forest >... | reverse complement strand
CCGTTAAGCGCTTGAAGAACTCCCGGTCGTGGGGGTCGTAGCCAATGAAAGCGCAATAAAAGCCTGTCTCTTCTGCAGCCACGAGCGAAGGTAAAGAACTGATCAAACCATCGGGTACGCCGCAACCGCGCAGGAACACCTCGGGGATCTTGCCCCACGATTGGTAAAGCGTATCCACGCCTACCGAGCTCGGTCCCCAATGCTCCACGGTCTCCAGCCCTTTCACAGAAGACAGGTCGACATTAGCGAACTTGGTTCTCCAACAAACGGCTCCCCGCAGGTTGACACCGCGCAGGTCGGCGTCGCTCAAGTCCGCCTCGCGCAAGTCGGTCCCGGAGAGGTCAGCCCCGCGCAGATCGGCACCGGTCAGGCGAGCCAGGAGGAGCGTGGCATGATTCAGTTTAGTCCTAATCAGGTCGGCTTTGCTCAGGTCTGCCCGCCGGAGCATGGCCCCGCGCAAACTGGCCCCAGTCAAGTCAGCCCACTGCAGTCTGGCTTCATACAGATTTGCCTGGTCCAGGCCGGCGTCGGTAAGGCAGGCGTCGGTCAGGGTGGCCTCGCTAAGGTTAGCCCACATCAGATCGGCCTCGCTCAGGATTGATCGATGCAGGTTAGCACCCTGCAAGTTTGTCCCGCGCAGGTTTATCCTGGCCAAGTCGAGGTTTATCAAATTAGCTTGATGCAGGTCGAGCCACCGATGCTGATTTTTCTCCTTCCAAGCACGGACCGCCTCGGGTCCTCGGTACACGATCTTTACGTGTTTTTCATTCGCCACGACAAATTCCTCTACACCCAACCGATCATGAAACTGAGCGCCACGGCATGGCCCAGTATCCCTCGGCCGAGTCTGTTGGCAAGCAAAATAGCAAGCGATTCGCGTCGAGACGGTCAAAGTCATTCGCTGGCCCGTGCGAGCGAGTCTGGCAATACGTCCTACACAAGCCTCGCATGCTCCTTCAGTCGGCGGGTGTGTGCCTGCATTGCTGTAGCTGGAACCCATTCTCCGTGGCCGCTCCCAGCGGGACATCTGGCAATGTCCGCAGTGACCTCGCGTCTCTCGTTAGTTCCTTTTCACTCACCTGGTGCCGCCTCCGCGTCCGCGGGCCGGCGCCTCTCCACGCTGCTCCAGCTAATCGCTCCCCAAAGATCGAGCAGGTACGCGAAGTGGGGATTGTCGACCATTGTTTGGATGACGTTGCGTAGCTCGCTCACACTCTGAAGGCGCATCGCCTGGGCGATGCGCTCGAGGGGTTCCCGCAAGTGATCGGGGAGGGGCTCGTCGGGTTCCAGAAAACGCAAGCGTCTAACCCTCTCGTTTCCAGCTCCGGTCGGGAACTCTTCGTAGGTCTGCGTCATGAGATCCATAGCGGTTCGGACGTTGTGACGCCGGAGGTCGTCGCGGCTCTGCTTGTCGGGCACGATCAGGTAAAGGTTGGCCTGATCCACTAGGTCGAGACAGACATAGAGATGAAGATCGGTGTCAACGAAGATTCGCAAGGGATTTTCGTAAGCAAGCTGGAGGACGGTGCGGATGCCGACGTAATATAGCTGGGCGAGGAGATCTTCGTCCTGGTCCACCAGGTGCATTAGCTCGGCCTTGCGCTCCTGTTCGGCGCTGCCGGGCCTTTCGTCGTAGAGCTTCTTCTTCAGAAACTCCAGGGCAGGGACCGGGATGAGCGCGCCGAGCAAGGCGGCGGCAGGCTTGAGGTCGGTGGTTGTGACTGACGCCAGGATTATGCCGATGAGCACGGATAGCGCCGACCGGGCCAGAAGATTGAAAAGCACAGGCGGCGTCAAGGAGAGGGAGGCGTAACCGGAGATATAAGAGGGGAAGGCGTAGACGAGCGCGCCGGCAATGGCCAGGGGGATCACGCCTTGCTGGAAAAAGGTTGTGAGAGATCCACTCGTGACCATCGCTTCGTAGAGGAGGACCGAGAAGAGCAGGCTTCCCAGTGAGGTGAGAACGAAGGGAAGGAAATAATTCGAGATGCGATTGTTGCCTTGCTGTTCCGTATCGAAAACCTGGTTGAATCGCTGGCGGACGGCCTCGGGGCTTGCATCGCGCACTTGCTCCCAGACGGGGCTGTAGAAGACTCGCAAGTACTCCTTCTCCAGCTGCAACTCGAGGATCTTTGCGTAGATGATCTTGCCGCGGAGACGACGGCGGAGCGCGTAGTACGCGAGAATTAGCGCGGGCAGAGGGAGACCGGCGAGAGTGGCAACGAGCGCGCTCGGCAACGCGGACGACATCCTCTTGCCGTCCGCGGACGGGCCTGATCCGGCAGACGGTGCTCCACTTGGTTTCGAGGTTGGGGCCGGTGGCTTTCCCGGTGCCGAGCCATCTCCATCCGATGGCGATAGCGCCTGGTCCGCCGACCCGCCTTCAGGCGGCCACTTCTCGACAGGCCTGGTCGCGTTAGCCGTCGCCAAGACCTGAGAAGAGACGGCGACGACGATCATCTCGTAGGGTAGCGGCTTTCTTAGCATGCCCGGCTTCTTTTTGCTTTCCTGGACACGCTGGTCGACAGCCAAGTCAAACCGGGAACCGGAGCCGGCGTGGCCTCGTGGCATTCGGAAGCTCCTTCGCGAGGCGCGGCTTTCTCTCACGGACCATCAAATGGTCCTCGCTGCCGCGCGTCAAACAATCCGCGACGAACAAATTACGCGCGTCATGGAGGCGCTATGAGCAGCCGGACCCCAAGAGTACTATGGATCGATGACGACCCGAGCTTCTTCGATTGGATGAAAGTCGTTGCAGAGATGCTGGGGCCGGGGTGGCAATTCGTTTTCGCATGCGGCGGGGAAATGGGCTTGCGTTTGTTATGCAAAGAGGGGCCTTTTGACCTTGTCGTGACCGATTTTATGATGCCTGAGGTGAACGGCGCCGATGTCCTGCACGCCATTCGATCTGGTCGTACAAACACCGGCTCCTGCGGTACCCGGCCTGACGTGCCGGTCATCGTTTGTACCATCTTGGAAAGCGGGGCTGTTCTAGAGAAGTTCGACGCTCATTTGCAGCGACCCTTCGCGTGGGAGACACTCGCGGATCAATTGGAACGCGTGATCGCCGGAAAGAGCGAAGTGGGCGACTCGTGACGCAAAGAGAGTTATGACCCTAAATCGCCTGGTTGATTCCTTTCAGCCGCTTGCCATTCCCGATGTCCAGCGAACAACCCTTTCGCTTGACATTCTTGGCCGTTATGTCTGTAACACTTGGGACGAGGCAGTGAACAACGGCGGCGCGCCGTTCGACGTGGTCATCATTGGCGCGGGCATGTTTGGTGGCTACTGCGCCGATCACCTCTTCCGCAGAAGCCGCCTCCGCGTACTCGTCTTGGATGCCGGTCCTTTCCTGGTCTCAACACATCTCCAAAATCTGCCTGATATTGGCCTGTTCGCGCCGGGCTCAATCGATCCGGCCAGCGACCCCGGTACGACGCGGAACCTGGTGTGGGGGATGCCCTGGCGCGGCGATTCACAATTCGTCGGCCAAGCGTATTGCGTCGGCGGAAAATCACTGTTCTGGGGCGGCTGGTGCCCGACGCTCCTAGCCGACGATTTACAGAAATGGCAGACATTCTCGCCTTCCGTGGCTCAATACTTGAGGGACAATTACGCGACGTTGCAACGCCAAGTAGGAATTCTGGACAGTCAGGGCAACATCGCGACGGACTATATTCAGGGCCCGCTCTTCAACGCGCTCAAGGCGAAAGTGGACGCAGTTGTCGCCGCGCAAACGGTGCCGAATATCGACGCAAGCGAGAACGCTCCCTTGGCCGTGCAGGGGGCTCCACCGGCTTCGGGACTTTTCCCTTTCGACAAGTACAGCAGTGCCTTCTTGCTAGTCGAAGCCGCGCGAGAAGCCGCGGGCGCGTCCGACCACGACCGGCGTCTGTTTGTCGTGCCAAACGCGCACGTGATCAGGCTCCAGGCGAGCGGCGGTGCCGTGACAGGCATCCAGGCATCGTTCAACGGCACCCCGAAGCTCCTGACCATCCCAGCGACGACTGCCGTGATTCTCGCGCTCGGCACCATTGAGTCCACTCGGATGGCGCTTGTCTCATTCCCGACGAACTCCGACCCGTCAAAGGAACTCATGGGCCGTAACCTCATGGTCCACGTCCGTGACAACATCCTGGCGCGGATCAAGCGGTCAGCCATTGCGGCACCGGGCGCCTTGCCGGCGAAGTTGCAGGCAGCCGCGCTCCTCGTTCGAGGCTCCACGGCCCAGGGGAAGTTCCATTTGCAGGTGACCGCGTCCGCCGATATCGGTTCAGACCCGGACCGCCTGCTCTTTTCGATGATCCCGGACATCGACCAGATCGACGACCTTCTGGCGATGGAAACCAGCGACACGATTTCGCTCTGGTTTCGCGGCGTGTCGGAAGCAAAAGGCAACACGACCACGCCGACCCCTTCGCAGAATGTGAGTTTCATCAACCTGAGTCCGTTCGAGTCGGACGAGTTCGGCGTTCCGCGCGCCTGGGTACACATTCACCAGGATGGGGATATTCCCTTGGCCAATGCCATGGATACAGCCGCCCGCCAATTGATCCTCGCTCTCGACCCGAGTGCGGAAATTGTGAGCACGAACCGGGACCCAGCGGGCTCGACTTACCATGAGGCCGGGACCTTGTGGATGGGGGACGATCCAGTGACCTCTGTCACAGACGCAAACGGCCGCTTTCATCACGTCGCTAACGCCTATTGCGTTGATCAATCCCTCTTCCCAACGGTCGGATCGGTAAACCCGACATTGACGGGGCTGGTGCTGACGCGCAAAGTCGCGGAGGCCATCATCGCCCGTCCCTGAAAACTATCGTGCTGCCGTGCGAAACGAGGCGCATGAAGGGCCCGATTTTCCTTGACCTCGCTCATGCCCCGGTTAGACTGTGCGCGTCCGTGGTCGAGGCCGATCTTGTCGAGGTGGCCAGACCGCTCTTCGGGGCAGGAGGCATTTTCACTTAGGCAATCAGCAAGAGGAGTACGGCGATGTTGCGCAAAGCTGTGGCGGCAGTGTTCGCGTTGATGTTTTTTGCTTGCTTGGCCGCGGCCGCGGACAAGGAAGTGAAAGGCAAAGTCGTCAAGGTAGACGCCAAGAAGAACACGATCACTGTGAACACGCTCGACGGCAAGAAGGTCTACACGATTAGCGATGAAACCAAATTCGTCGGCCCGCGTGGCGGGGTGAGCGATGACGGCATCAAGGATGACCGCCTCAAAGTGGGGGCGGAAATCACACTCGTCATCGCCGGCAACAACAAAACTGTGCGCGAGGTGCGACTGCCGATGCGGGAAAGAGAAGAAAAGAAAAAATAACCGCGCGGACCTTCCCGGCCGCCCTCCCCCGGCTCAAATTTTCCAGCAGCCAGTAGCGCGGTTGACGTTTTTCTGGTCGTGAGCGAAAACGTTTTCCGAAACTCAAATTGTCAGCATACTAAAGTGGGGCGTAGCCTTCCATGGAGCCGTTCGCAGACCGGGAGTATGTCGAAGTAATCCGTCGCGCGCTTTGGTGCCGCCGCGAATTCGGCCGGGCTGCGGTCATGATCGGAGCTGGATTCAGCCGGAACGCGGACCCTGTAAGGGATTCGGCCCAGCCTTTACCGCTTTGGCCCGATTTGACCCGGGGGCTTGTGGAACGGCTCGGGTTACCGCCCCCCAACACCGAGGAGCGCAAGGCGGCACTCGCGCGGGCCCAAGAGACGAGCCGCGCGCTTCGGCTGGCCGAGGAATTTGAAGCGGCCTTTGGGCGGCACCAACTTGATGAATGGCTTCGCGGGCAGATTATTGACCAGGATCACCAGCCCGGCGGCCTTCATCTGCCGTTGCTTCGGCTGCCTTGGGCGGACATCTTTACAACGAACTACGACACGCTTCTTGAGCGAACTGCGCCGCATATCGTCGAGCGCAGCTACGACATTGTCCGCATGCCTCAGGACGTGGCTGCCGCCATGCGGCCTCGCATTATTAAGCTACATGGCAGCCTCCCTTCAAACCCGCCATTCATATTCACTGAGGAAGACTTCCGCACTTATCCGCGTCGGTTCGCCGCCTTCATGAATTTAGCGCAGCAGGCGATCATGGAGAACGTCTTTTGCCTCATAGGGTTCTCTGGAGACGATCCAAACTTCCTCTATTGGACTGGGTGGGTAAGGGATAACTTGGGGGACTCTGCCCCTCCAATCTATGTCTGTGGACTCTTGAACCTCACTAATTCGCAGCGACGTGTGCTGGACCATCGGAACGTGACTCCGATCGACCTCAGCCCTTTGTTCCCCCGAAGCAAGGTCGCAGATGACAAGCTCCGCCATCGTCTTGCCATTGAATGGTTCTTGCTCAGTCTCGAACGTGGCAGACCACCCGACCGATTTTCGTGGCCTCTCGCAGGCCCGCCTTTCACGCCACCCTCACCTGAAATGCCTCTGGACACGCCCCCTCTAGAGTCTCCTTATCCGCAGCCCCAACCCGAACCTTGGTATCCATGACTGAGCCATTAGCTGAGAAAGTTCAACAACTAGTTGCCGCCTGGAGAGCAAACCGCCATTTGTACCCCGGCTGGCTCACGTGCCCGTCAGAGAACCGGGAGCGCGTCTGGAAAAACACGCGGAGCTGGCTGCTGGTATTTGCCCACCAGTTTCCCAACCTCGCGCTTGAGGTTCGGCTTCTCGGGCTTTACGAGATGAATTGGCGGCTTGAGACGGCCCTTGTGCCATTATGGACCGACCTTGCCGCCGCTATCACCGATTGTCTCGACTTGATCAATCCGTTTCCAGGACAAATTGATTTACCCAAGGCGACGATAACATTTCTCCCAGACAATGCCGACCGAAAGGACCCCCCTTGGAGTGAGATACGACGCTGCTGGCTCGAGCTGGCCTTCGCGCTATTGCGCTTTCACCGTGAAGAAAGGCACGAGCAGGAATTTACCAAGTGGACTGATGGGCTTGGCGCTATTTGCGCACAACGGCCCGACTACTTGTCCCGACTTTGTTATGAGAGAAGTCTGTACGCATTGGGGCAAATGGACGACGAGGCGGCCCGCCGGGCTCTGGCCCTATGGCCTTCAACTGTGGGCGATTTGTTCTGGGCGTTACGCAGGGCGGCGATATTGGCAGAACTCGGTGAAGCGGGCGAGGCGACGGCTCTAACTGAGTCCTTGCTAGCTCATTTGCGCGTGGGGCTACGGCATTCACCCGAGGATATTCCCTCTCTTTCGCGTGAAGGGTGGGCAATGTGCCTACTGTTCGGTCTGTACCACCACCGGGCGAGTACGGGGGAAGGTAAGCGTCCTGACTTTCGGGGCCGATGGAGGCAGCTTGCGAGCTACCGGTGCAATCCCTGGGAAGAACTGGAGTTCTTCGAGCTCCGGCTCAATCAGCCCGTGCCTCTGCCTAAACCGGAGTTCACCGAAAAGCCTAGCTTCCATCCTGGCGAGTACACGCGATCGCGCTCTTTTTTGAGTGACGCTCCGGATAGACTGATCCCTGCCTACCAATACATGCGCCTAGTAGAGGAAGCCACTTTCCCGCCGTTCTGCGGCAGCATTGGTCTGAGCGGCAAGACATTGCGAGATGTGGCCGGCTGGTTCATCCGGTACGACCCTGTTCGAACACAGACGCTCATATGTCGGCTTGCAGACAAGGAGCTTATTGAACAGTACTTCAAGCGACACCGCGTTGCATGGCTGTCGCCGCAGGCGATCATTGAATTCCACACGATAGCATATCGCGCAGTCCTCGCCGCCCACCCGAAATCGTTTGCGATTGGCGCTCGTGGTGAAGACGCGCTCGCGTCAAGAGCGGATCGCATTCTCTACGCAGGCATCGAAATCCTTGCAAGGTTAACGGTCCGTCTTGGCTTTGAACAGTTGCAACCACTCTGGACGCTTGCCGTGAACTTGTACCACTCCCCGGTCCTTCGCCAAAGTCCGAACCTGGACAGGCCTCTGGGAAACCTGTTCAGAAGCTTAATCCTCTCCTGTCCGCGGCAAGATCTAGAGCAGCGTTTCAGAGAGCTCATGGCGTTGCCAATTCCTGGTTCCACTTCGTTCTCAGTCGCGTTCCCAGATTCTTGGCCGGAAGTAGTAGGGGCACTGACACAACGATTGTCATATCTGCCACCGAGGTCGCAAACGGATGAATGGGTCGGCATTACCAACAGCCTCTTGGTAGCAGCGGGGGAAGCCGAACCCGCTGTTCGTGGCCGAGCAATCCTCCGTTTATGGATCTTGCACGAGTACAACTACCTCACCTCCAGTGAGACTGAACGGCTGGGCCAAGTTTACTGGCAGAAGGTGAATGAGAACTCCCAGCTCCCGGACGTTCGAGGGCTTCCCAGGTGGATTTGCCTGGTTCTTCCGGAGCCCCAGCCGGGCCTATCGGTCGAGCGATTTCGCCAATTCGCCATAGTAAGTAACTTACCTCCTGCGGAGGGCGGCATAGTCGATGCGAGCGGCCTGCTGACAGACTTGTTGCACGCAACCAAGATTCCAGGGCGTGAGCTTTCGAGGAGGTCGCCCCGGCGCTATGTGGATTGGACCGCGTCAGAGGCCGAGGCACTCGTGGATAGAATGAGCGAGTGGTGGCACGCCGCAGGGCGCGCCCAAGTCGCCCTCGTGCGTTCCCCTCTTCCACACGATCTGTTCGGCGATAGCGCATTTGATGAGCGGATGACAGCTGTCTTGGACGTGTTGCGCTACATTGTGATCCCAAGACTTCCCTCAGTGTCTCCCGCGGCCGATAAGGTCTTGAATCTTGTAGCAGACATGGAGCAGTACGGCACGGCGGTGGAAGCTGTTCTCCCGGCATTGCTTTTGCTGCGCCAGGATCCTGAGGCAGCGCCACGGCTACGTCGTGGCCTGGCCAGCGCAGACAGGGCGAGATACGTCTCGGCACTTCGTGGCCTCATTCACTGGCTCGAGTATCAGCCGCCACTCGGTGGCCAGGGCGAGGCGCTCGCTCTACCGCCGCCGCCTCAAGACCTCCTCCACGAACTCGGAGGGATAATTGCAGGGCGTCGTCAGCCAGATCTCATTTATGCCTTGGACGCGGCAGGGGCCATCCTTAAACAATCCAATGACACAATCGACGAACAGTTCAGGCAGTCGCTGGTGATCGGGCTAGAATATCTATTCTCGGAAACAGCCTACCGAAGTGCCGAGGATCCAGGGGAGCGAATCCCATACGATGAAGTCCCCATTTATCGCGCAAAATCCGCACACATCGCGACACTGCTCCACTCTAAATTCCACGAGACAGCTGCGAGCATTCAGAAATGGATCGAAACAGCCAAAAGCGATCCGTTGCCAGAGGTGCGCGAGGTGGCCAGAGCAGCGTCTGCGGCGGATTAACACTCGCGTGTCCTTTTTGCTCGACGGCCTTACGATTCATTTCGTGCCTTCCGGGCCGAGACGCTATGCGAACGATACGCCGCCCGGACTACCTTGACAGCGATAGCCAGTGAGAGGACGACAGCCCCGAATTAGTCGAACTGCCCCAGCGCACCGTTTGCATAATGCCTCGCCTTCTCCGGTGGTTGCGCCGTTGAACTCAAATGCCGTCATGCCGGCCCGGTCCACGATACATCCACCGAGATCATGGGGGCCGGTGAAAAGCGCGTTGACCTCGGCGCCGGCCGCGTTCAGCGCGGTCACGGTCGCTTCGCCGTGCGGGACGTGGCCGGTCCGCTTGGCACAGCGCGATCGCCGACGAGCGGTCAAGCCACCGGAGGGTCACTGGGTGTTTCGCCGAGTGAAAATCGCGAATTAACTCCTCCGCCGCGACATAGTCAGGCTTGATCACTCGGCCCGATGGACCCACAGCCAACCTCTCGGCAGGCGCCCGGTACAGCTTAGATGCCGGACAGCGGATGTGCTCCCCGTCCGCCGTGTCGGCGACCACCCAGCCGGAGGCGTCTACGGCAACAATCCTCGCGAGCTTGCTGACTTGGCTGGTGGTCTCTCCGGCGCGGTCGATGTGGGTCGTCTTGAAAGAGACGAGCACCTGCTTACCCAACGCCGCGTTGTGCCGACTAGCTGACATCATCAACGCCCTTCCAGAAGCGCACTACTTACTCGATCTTGACTCAAACTCTCTGGAAGTACTCCTGTGAGCCGACAATTTGGGCGAACACCTGCTCATCGCGCATTCCCTGGGCCAACTCCGCCGTGAAAGCGTTCAGCCCTGCACTTTCCGGTTGCCGGCGCAGGAATAATCCGTAGGCCTCGGTCACCACGTCCTGGCGATACTCCGTGCTGGCCAGAATGGCGGCCGCAACCTGGGCGAAGCTGGCCCCGTTGGCCAGAGCCTGCTTCCAGACGGCTCTGCCACCGGGATCAACAGCTCGGTCCAGGGCATCTTGATAGAGCGCATTCAGGAAGCCGTCGCTGGTGCTCATGCCTTGCCCCTGCAGAAACTCCGGCGAACTGACGAGCATGTCGATCAATTGCTCGATGGTGCCGCCCGAACGCAGAAAGTTCATGGAGTTGCTCAGTCCGCCCGGGTCGGCAATGCGGTGCAGGTACTGGGCGTACAGCGCTTCCACCGTGTGGCTTTGGAACTCCGGGCTAGATTCAATATCCAGGGCAACCTGGGTGCGGCTGGTGCCCTGGTCGAGGAGGTTGCTCCATTGCGCCAGGCCCACGCCGTCGACCGGCCGGCCGAGCAGATCAAGATAAGCCTGGGCCACGAAGCGCTGGTTAGCCGTGGGCAGCGGCGTGTCGGCGGTGAATCGTGCCAGGGCGAACGAGCCGCCACTGGCGTCGCCGGCTGCGACGGCGCGCCCGTCGGGTTGCACCAGCACCTGGTGAGCGCTGGAGCTGGACCCGGTTGCGGGGAAAGCGATGGCCTCGCCGCCGGTGCCGAACGTGGTGTCCAGGCTGCCGTTCGGATTGTAGCGCACCAGGGCAAAAGAACTTACATCGGCAAGGGCGGTTTCTCCCGCCGCCACATAGCGGCCATCCGGCTGCACCGCCACGGCGTTGGCGAATTCGGCCTGGCCAAAGTCCGTCAAGGTTTCCCCATTGCTGCCGAAACTGTTATCCAGGTTGCCGTTGGCGAAGAAACGCAAAATGGCGAAATTGCTCGTGCCATTGGCTCCCACGCCGTTGCCGACCGCGACAATACGTCCGTCGGTCAGGATCGTGAGACCTTGAATGCTGACCGCCTGTGGCGTCTTCGCTATGCCTCCCTCGCCGAAGCCGGCATCCAGGCTGCCGTTGCTGGCAAAGCCGACCAGCTCGCTGCTGGTGGTCACCACAATCCGGCCGTTAGGTTCAATGCCCAGGCCTTGCGGAATGGGTACCACGTCGCCATTGATAAACGTGCTCGCCAGGCCGTTCGTGCCGAACGCGGTATCCGTCGTGCCGTCTGCGTTGAGACGTGCTACAACGAGAAGCTGGATTGTGGTGCCCATGCTCGGGCCCATGCCGGCGACGACAATCTTGCCGTCGGGCTGGACCGTGATCTCCGCTCCCTGGAGGCCGGAACCCACGGGGAATATGGAGGCGAGCGTCCCATCGGCCAGGAAGCGTGCGACCACGATGTCCTGTCCCTCATACAGGAAACCCTCTCTCGTTGCGGCGACCAGGATCTTACCGTCAGTTTGCAGAGCAAGCCCCGTGACCAGTCCTACGCTGGCGGCATTCACCTGCCCGCCCGAACCAAACGTGGCGTCGGCCGTGCCGTCGGAGTTATAGCGCTCCAGCACCACGTTCGAGCCCAAAAATCCCATGTTCGAATTTCCGGCGGCCACCAGCTTGCCGTCGGGTTGGAGAACCAATGCGATCACCCCCGTGCTATTGGCAACGGGCGTGATCACCTGGCCGCCGGCGCCAAAGGTCGGGTCAAGCATGCCGGCGTTCAAGAGAGTGCGGTCCTCAAGACCTTCTACCAACAGCCAAAACGATCGACGCGGTTGGCTTCCCGGTCGAGCGCTGCGATTTGAAGGATGGTGTAATCGCTTCTGCCACCATCGCGGTCGAACGACTTGCAGCATGGTGCACTCCTCATTGAGAACGACCTTGACAGCGCGCTTCGCGAAATCGGAGTCACGCACCGTAGGCGCGATGACTCGCTTTGGCCCACGACACCAACCTCTCCAGAAACTCAGCCTGCTCCGGCGTGATCGTTTCTGCCAACTCCCGCGGTTCCTCTTGCGCCGACGGGCACTCACGAAGGTTGTCGGCGAGAGCAAGCATCAACATCAGGATGCCGTTGGCGTCGTAGGCCGGATCGCCGCCAACGTTCGTGAACTCGCGGAGGTACTGCCAGAGGGCCGCGTAGCTCCCACTCCACGCCATCGGAGGGCCTCCGCACGAAAAAGATAAGTTGTCGGGCCGGCTGCACCGCCTCAGATTCTAACCTGGCCCGAACCGCGAGGCGAGCACTAACGCCGGGCACAGGCCCCCAACCCCGCCTAAGGACCAAAATCCAGCTATTTTAGCCCGGGGCGGCGCGCCTTCTTTTTGCGTGAAGTGTGCTGAGTGCCATCCACGAGCCGTTCCAAATCGTACACGGTGAGATCAGGAAATGTTCCCACAACTTTACCGCGGTTATTTCGGACAACCGTGTGCGCGGACCCGACCAGGGCTTTGTACACCACTCCGGTGCCTTGGAAAGCTTCGCCGGTTGCCGGCTGAATTCGGTCGTGCCGCTCGGCCCCGACGTGGAACGCAAGATCGAGGCACGGCTCGCCGTCCAACTGGCCCTCAGCGAGGGTATGGTAACCGCCGTAGACGACCTGGAGCCGGACGCACAGTTGCCCGATAAACGCTTCGACCGGATTCGTCATTGGCTAGCCTCCGCTCACTTCTCGGAGCCCCATGCTGAGCTTTGGGCTACACCGGACTGTCACGACTTAGTTCCACGCTCCGCGAAACTGGGACATGTCCGAATTCTGAGCTACGCGCCCGGTCCGGACAGGCTGCCATTCCAGGGCAGGAACAGAAGCCCGCGACAAGCCTCCTGCAACGCGACCTGCACCTCCATCATCGTGTTCATCTCATCGAGCGCCTCGTCCAAGCTCTCAAAGCTAACCTCGAAGCGGGCGTCACAACCCTGCATGGCGGCGGCGTGGGGCGTTCCCTTGCTGATCTCAGCAGCCTCCTCGCGGACCCATGGCTCGGCAGACAGCCCGACATCGAACTCCTGGCTGTTGGGACGGCCCGCGGTGAGGTAGCCATCTCGCTTTGCCACGGTCAGGCCGTAGCCGCTCAGCGAGCGGAGGGCCGCATCGAGATCACAGGTGCCTGACTTGAAATACACTTGGAAGGCGTTCGCCATCTGTTACCCCTTACCGATGATTCGGCTGACCGACGCCGCCAGCAGAATCGGGTCCCTTGGCAGCGTTTCAAATTCTGACCAATTCTCCGCGACCCTGACGGGAAATTCAAGGCGTGACTAAGCGGGGGTTAACCGCCTGGGACCCATCGCGCGCACCCCCGGTGGTGTGGCAAGATTCCCCCCACTCGCCAGCCCGTCATTTCTTGAGGCGCGGCGCGATTTGACCGCGCGCTCAGCAGTGGGTTAGATTTGCTCCCTCGTTAGTGGCAAATGGTCAGCCGGCAAAGCGAAGGGGTGTTCGAGCGTCACGCTCGAACACCCCGTCCAGGTAAGACGGAAAGCCGGTAATCGTCGCCGTTAACGCGCGTACATCCCCTCCTTGACCACCCTCTGCCCGCAGCTCTCTGCCCAGCCGCTGATGAAGACACATCCCGGCCGTGGGAAGGGCTCGTGGGCGGATAGCGTCGGGACTTGCGCCAGGCCGTCAAGAACTATAAACTGGCGGAATGACGCAAGCTCTTGTCGATCTTCGTTGCGGCGACCTGCTCGACATCCTCCCCACCTGGCCGGAGAACAGCCTCGACCTCATCATCGGCAGCCCGCCCTATGCTGAGAAGGGGCAACGCTATCCCGGTGCCGTCAAGAAGATGTCAACGGAAGCCTGGGTTGACTGGATGCTGCAAGTCACCGCGGCATCGGTGCGGGTCTGCCGCGGTATGGTGCTTTGGGTGGTCAACGGGGCGGTACGCGACGGCCGCTACCTGCCAGCATGCGAGGGTCTGGTCTGGGAGTGGTACAAACGCGGTGGCTGGTCCGATCGCTCCTGCATCTGGCACAAGAACGCACCGCCGAACCGCAGGGACTGGTTCGGCAACGATTGGGAATTCGTGCTGGCGTTCAAGAAGCCAGGGGCAACGATTCACTTCGACTGGCGGGCCATCGCAGAGCCGCCGAGATACAAGGCCGGCGGCCGATTCCGGCAACGCTCCGCGAACGGCGAGAGGCGCCTCGGGTGGCCCGGCCGCGGGACGTGTTCCGCGTGACGGTAGGCGGTGGTCACATGGGCTCGAAGCTGGCCCACGATGGCGAGGCTCCGTTCCCAGAGGGTCTGGTCGAACCATTCATCAACGTGCTGACTCGCCCAGGCGAGCTGGTCTGCGATCCGTTCCTGGGGACGGGGACAACTGCGGCCGTGGCGGCTCGGCTGGGGCGGCGGTTCGTGGGATTCGATTTCAGGGAATCGCAGGTCGAGCGGTAACCCAGATAGGCCCAGGAAGCCGTGAAAGCAGTGCATCGCGTTAATGGTGCGGCGCACCTTACGCAAGCCTTGCCGCGTTCATTCGACGATCAAGCAGACCCCGGCAATGGCGAGCGGATGCACGGCACGCAGACAGGGTACGCGCCGTTCACCGGCCGCGGCCAAGGCGTATATCGGGGCTGGAGAGCCTGTTGCGGTTCATCGACGGGCCGCCCATAAGATAACCCTCGGTCTCCCGACGGTTCCGCGCCGGTCCGGCGTGCGGGCGGTCTGTCCGGTCCATCCTTGCTCTTTTTCTCTGCCCCCGGTTATCATCAGGCGTAGGCGATTCGCCAAAGCGATGGAGACGCCGCTTGAGGGGCTTATCGCCGAAGGGCGCAAGGCTAAAGCGAACTAGAAAACAAAAGAAGCCCGGCCAGCTTTGACCGGGCTCCGTTAGCTGCATTCTTCGCTAGCCAGCCTTCTGG
>Ga0207022_10141_pt1 | contig 15127 bp, 10 predicted proteins | sample Alteio_BWMinCont_46_FD_153307 | JGI IMG/M metagenome (GOLD analysis project Ga0207022, IMG submission 153307) | Enriched cells from forest soil in Barre Woods Harvard Forest LTER site, Petersham, Massachusetts, United States -... | ecosystem: Environmental > Terrestrial > Soil > Temperate forest >... | reverse complement strand
TTGATAGCCTTCATTTTTATACTCGTCATCCCTAGAAGTTGCACCTGATGTTTTCTCTGGATCTTTTTCTTTGGAATCATCCGTCGGCTTCGCGGCAAGCTTTTCCTTCTTCGCTTCGCGCAGATACACGAGCACATTCTTGGCAGCTTCTGGCCTTGCCAAATCTGGAAGCTGGAAATTCTTGATATCGGCTATTCGAACGACCGTGCCACCGGATAGCTCCATGATGACCAAACTGCCTTTGGGCATGTCTTCGATTTTTTTCTTTTCTTTCTTGGCCTTGATGACGTCTGCCTTCAATGGAAAAGTGGTGAAGACGAGCGTGCGATTGTCCGGCGAAAATTCGATGGTGATGTTGCGCTCGGTAGGCGGAGCATCTTCGAGCAATGCGGCGAGGGGATCAGGGCGACCCGGCTCAGGACGCGCACCGGCTGGCTGACGCCACTCAACACCTGTGCGCAGGTTGCGCACCACGACTTCGCCGTCGCCATCCTGCGGAAAGAGCGCGTAGGCAAGAAACTCGCCATTGCGCGAAAGCGTCTGTGTATTGATGCTGCGCCAGGCGTCGTAGTCCGTGTGCTTCAGTGGGCGCTTGGATTGTGCATTCGTTGAGCCGGGGAAGACGAGTATAAAAATGAAGGCTATCAACACGTAGGCGTGAGCACGCAAATTCTTTTGGTTTTTCATGGTGCAGGGAGTTTAGCGCAGGTAGGGGGAACGGTCTAGGCTATGGCATGAGGCTCTGAACGGAAAACGAGTGATCTGCTCTTAACTGTTGTTTTTTGAATTTGATATTGGTTTTTCCAGATACTAATTACTGACTACTAACTACTTTCTGATAGAACTCCACATACCTCGGAATGATGCCCGTGGAACAGAAACGCGATTGAGCTTCAAAGCGCGCATTTTCACCCATGGTCTTCAGGCGGGCATCATCGCTGAGAAGTTCGATGGCGTACTTGGCCATAGCCTCCACATCGCCGACGGCGGCGAGCATTCCATTCTTGCCATGTTCGATCAATTCAGGAACACCACCGGCGCGGGTGGAGATCGATGGCACCTCGCAAGCCATCGCTTCCAGTGCAGCCAATCCGAATGATTCCAGTTCGCTGGGCATAAGCATTAAGTCGCTTGTGCCGAGCAGTTCCTCGACTTTTTCATGCTTCCCCAAGAAGTGGACACGGTCCTGTATTCCCTTCTTGCTTGTTAGGTACTCGGCGTTAGACCTGTCAGGGCCGTCGCCCACCATGAGCAAACGCGAAGGGATCATCTTCTGCACGCGGTCGAAGATCTCGATCACATCGAGCACTCGCTTCACTGGGCGGAAGTTCGATAAATGAACCAGCACTTTCTCGCCGGGGTCAGCATATTGGACGCGTAGTTTCGCACTATCCGGCGAGCGTTTATAAATATCGCAATTCACGAAGTTGTGAATCACTTCGATGTGGTTCTTCACGTCGAATTCTTTGAGTGTACGGTCTTTCAGGTACTGCGAGATAGCTGTCACTCCATCACTTTTCTCAATAGAGAATCGTGTCACGGGAAGATATGAGTGCTCGAGACCGACGAGCGTGATGTCAGTTCCATGCAACGTGGTCACGAACGGTAGCTTGCGTTGCATTCCATTGCGTGCTTCTGCCAGCATCTGCCGCGCGAGGAACGCGCTCGCAGAATGTGGGATGGCATAATGCACGTGTAATAAGTCGAGCGAATAAAGACTGGCTACTTCAGCCATACGCGTAGCAAGAGCTAGATCATACGGCGGATACTGGAAGAGCGGATAATTCGGTACATTTACTTCATGGAAGTGGATATTCGCCTGGCCTTCGACCAGCCGGAACGGAGGTTGATACGTGATGAAATGGATCTCATGTCCGCGTTGGGCCAGTTCCATGCCAAGTTCGGTGGCTACGACTCCGCTGCCGCCGTAAGTGGGATAACACGTGATACCTATCTTCATTATTCATTCCCTAATTGGATCATCACAAGACAGCTGTTAAACCCAACTTCCATAGCGCATATCATTCGATGCGCAAAGGTATCACGGGATGCACGATTCGTGAGGGGAAAATGACTAAGTCCACCAGAACAAAAATACACTGCAAATTGCGGGCTCGCGTTGACCCTAACGTGCAACGTCAACTATACTGAAAGAGTCAGCAAGCGTCGCAGATCGAGGTTGCGCTTACTGTTCGGAGGGCGGTTAGCTCAGTTGGTTAGAGCACCTGCCTTACAAGCAGGGGGTCGCAGGTTCGAGTCCTGCACTGCCCACCATCTTCCGCTTGCTTAACCGGCCCAATCCGCTTACCCAAGCGGGGACGTAGTTCAGTTGGTTAGAACGCTGCCCTGTCACGGCAGAGGCCGCGGGTTCGAGTCCCGTCGTCCCCGCCATCTATTCAATAACTTACAAGCTGACGTGGGGTTTCCCCACAACAATAATCATGAATCATGCGTGATCTACTTTGCCGGTCAGCATGATCAGGTCAGCCAGGCGCTCTTGTGCTTGTAGCCATTTGAGATCATGGAGTGCTTTTGAAGGCTTAACGAGAAATATGGCAGTTAAGCTCGACCATACTAATTCTTGATTTCCAGAACTAGAGAATAACTTGATTATTTGCCCAGTACCCCACACTGAGCAGCTCAGTGTTTTGTTATCTTTTCGCTTCTAGTCGACACCGCAGGCATGAACAACGTGAATCGCGAACCTATGCCGACTTCACTTTCTACATCGATCTTCCAACCAGCTTGTTGAACGATCCCGTAGACTGTGGCGAGTCCAAGCCCTGAGCCAGCGCTGAATTCTTTTGTAGAGAAGAATGGTTCAAAAACCCTGTGTTTCGTGGATGTATCCATACCATGACCAGTATCGCTGAATACTAACTTGATCCAATTGGGAGCATTTTTCTCAAAATTCATGGGTCCGAACGACGAACTGATGGTGAGACGCCCGCCGTTAGGCATCGCATCCTTTGCATTCATCGTTAAATTCAAAAGAACATGTTCAAACTGGACGGGATCCATGCAGATCTTCTCACCACATTCCGAGACCATAATCAGCTTGATGTTCTCACCCAACATGGACTGCAAACGACCTGCCATTTGATTCAACAAGGGGTCCAACTCGATAACTTCCGATTGGAAAGGCTGGCTTTTGCTGAAGTTCAATAACTGTTTGGTCAAATCTGCACCACGATTCACTGCGTCTAAAAGAACCGACGAATACACCGTTGCTTTCTGGCTATCACGGGCTTGATTCGACAGTAATTCGACATATCCACTGATAATACCGAGGATGTTGTTGAAATCATGAGCGATCCCGCCAGCCAAAAGACCCACAGCTTCGAGCTTCTGCACCTGCTGGGCTTTTTGTTCCAGGGACTTCTGCTCAGTGAGATCGACCATCATCCCAATGATGCATTCCATCCCGTTCACATAGGTCAACTCAGCGGAGTAAAGGCCTTCTTTTCTATTGCCCAAGCCGTCAAAGTACGGCATATGCATATTTTGAACAGATCCGCGTCTGCGTAATTCCTGGTCAAAATCATTACGCCGTTCAATGTCTTTCCAGAGTCCCAGTTCCATCGCAGTTTTACCGATGATCTCATCTTTGGACCTAAGCATGACGGTCAAGAATGTCTCATTCACATCCAGGAATGTCGCGTCCTCAACCTTGATGATCGAGCACATGATCGGACTCTTGCGGAAGACGGTGGAGAAACGCTCTTCTGAAAGACGTAGTTCAGTTTCAGCCTTTTTTTGAGGCGTGATATCGATCAAGGTCCCTAATATGGTCTCTTGCTCATGTTCGTTCACCAATTTGGCTGAATCCAAAGCCCAGAAACGGCCGCCATCCGCCCTTTGTTGCGCGATTTCGTAATTGTATAAAGTCCCGGTCTTGTAAAGATCTTGAATGAATTTTGGGCGGTCTTCACGCACGGTAAACAAGTCCGGTATATTCGCGGACAGAGCCTGATCTTTGGAAGTGAACCCGAACATTTTCAAGAACGCCGGATTGCATTCCAGCAAGCGTCCTTCCATCGTTGAACGATACACTGCCGCAATATTCAACTCGAACAACGACTGGTATTTCAATGCCGCTTTGCGTACATCGATGGCTTGCTCTTCCATGAGTGTCAGCAACATGCCAGCTGCAACGAAGAACTTGGGAATATTCCAAATCTCTTTGTTCAAGATGACATCTGGGTGGCTATTGGACAACCAATTGGCAGTCGGAAACACTGAAGCCCAGGCAAGAAAACCGAATGAGCTCACAATCACACCCGCCGAGAAACGTCTGTATTTACGCCAATAGACCAGACCTGAAAGGGCGAACAGTACTGTCAACGAATAGTAAAGACCGAATTCAGGATCGTCTTTGAGAACATTCTGAACCATCCACACCAAGGACACACTACAAACGATCGCAAGATACACAATGAAGAAACCGATCTTACTTAAAAAATATGAAATGACAGTAAGAGAACCCAGCGAAGCCAGAATGATGCATAACAGATAGATCCAATGGGCGGTCACTCCCCAGGTAAGACAATTGACATATACCATCGCGGGGACAGCGATGAGACACAGAAGAAGATGATTTAGCCTGCGCGCCTTGAATGTCATGGATAATGACATCAGAAAAGTCACGGCGGAGAGCTCTAGAGCGCTGACACTGACGGACTGGATAATCTTTGAAAAGGTGCCAGAATAATCTTCACCCAAAAGTTCCGCCCCAAAATGAATAAAAACAAGGAACCACGCAAAGATCCAATAATTCACACGTATGGAATCATCGCGCCGCTTGATCGATAGAAACATGCCAATGATACAGACGAGAGCGAACATTGTTATATACGAGGGTATGTGATTGATCATAGGTATCTCAAAGTAGATAGGGCAATCTCATCGCCAACTTGCAGGACAAGAAAGTCTTGTAAATCTTTTGTTATGTGTGGATTGCACTTGACGACGGTTGTGTCAACAAATTCAATTCAATATCCAACACAGTTCAGTGTATGAAAAACGAACACCAGTTTATTTTTTGAAATTCAAATTAAACGTGTAGAAACGAGAAACTGCCTACGCTCATCATCTCTCAATTGAATCCCTTACTGCTCCTGTACAGATAGTATTGCATCCGTGCATAAATACACAGACCTGAAGCCCTTACGTTGGTTTTAATTCACAATGGGCATTGAGGGGATTTACAGCGCTTGGATACCCAAGACTGTTGCGAGCGGTTGCGTCAACTGACATCGAGCACTTCACGGACTTTCCGACCCAGGTCGGAAGGCGAGAAAGGTTTCATCAACAAAGGTATCCCTTCCATCTTGCGGCCATGTTTGACCAAAATGTCATCCGTGTAACCTGAGATGAATAAGACCTTCATCGCTGGTCTTTTTATTTTTAACCTTTCTGCGAGAATGGCACCATTCATTTGCGGCATGATCACATCTGTGATTAGCAGGTGGATAGGGCCTTTGATTTGCTCCGCAAGCTCAAGAGCTGCTACCCCGTTATCAGCGCGCAAGATGTTATAGCCACGCTCCTCCATCACTTCTGATAACAAGCTTCGGAATACAGGTTCATCTTCCACCAATAAAACCGTCTCTGTGCCGACGATGCGCTTTCCTTGCATTTCAGATCTTTTATCCTCACGGGAGGGAGCTTGGATAATAGGCCAATATAGGGTGAAAACAGTCCCTTTACCGGGTTCACTTTGTACTTCGATGACGCCCTTGTGCTCCTTGACGATGCCATAGACGGTTGCCAGACCGAGGCCAGTTCCCTTGTCTTTTTTCGTCGTAAAGAATGGCTCGAAAACATGGGCCGCAACTTCGTTGCTCATACCTTCACCGGAATCACGCACGGTGAGTTGAGCGAAGTTCCCAACAGGCAACCCCAAGGGATGATTCACATTGCTGTTCAGGAATTCCGTAGTCGCTATGCTCAGGTTCCCACCTTGTGGCATCGCATCCCGAGCGTTGATGGCCAGATTCATGATCACCTGCTCAATCTGGCTCGGATCCGCTTTTATCTGTAATGCGGCGTGGTGAAGATCGAAATGGATGGAAATGTCCTCAGCGATCAGCCGCTCCAGAAGTTTCTTGCTTTCCTTGACCAAATGATTCAGGTCTAATGGCCACATTTGCGTCTTTTGTTTACGACTGAAGACCAACAATTGGCGGGTCAACATGGAAGCGCGGAACCCGGCCTTGCGAATCTCCTCTGCCCGGTGGCGGGACGGATCCTCGGGCAATAATTTTTCAAGGATCATTTCACTTTGCCCGATGATGATACTCAGGATATTGTTGAAATCATGGGCGACACCTGCGGCCAACAGGCCGATGGCTTCAAGTTTCTGTGCCTGATGATACTGTGCCTCCAGTTTTCGCCTGTCTGTGATGTCAGTGCCTGAACTGAATATGCTTGTCACGTTCCCAGCTTCATCTCGAAGTAAGGTATTGTGCCATTCAATCAACCGCTCTTCGCCCGATTTGGTGAGAATCGGGTTCTCCATGCTATGTAGATCATCTCTGAGCAGACTTTGGAATTTATCCTTGAGATCATCCCGAATACGTGTTGGAATGCACATTTCGATCCAATCTTGCCCGAGCAACTCGTCCTCATTCCATCCGAGGACAGAACATGCATAGCGATTGACAAGGGTTATGCGCCCTACCTTGTCAAGCGCGAGGAGAATGATCTCGGCCGTATTCAAGTACCGCCGTGCCTTGTCACGTTCTGACCGCAATTCGGCAATACGTGATCCCACTTCGCCTTCGAGCATGTGGCTGTATTTGTCGTGATAATCGCTATAGGCCTTGAGGCGCAAAAGATTCTTAACGCGCACACAGAGTTCGGCGCGATCCACGGGTTTCGTGAGATATTCCTCAGCGCCTGCGAGCAAGGCGCGCATCTTGGCATTACGATCGTCCAGGGCTGTGATCATAATGATAGGAATATTGTGGGTGGCAAGGTTGCCCTTGATTTCAGCCACAACCTCGTATCCGTCCATACCTGGCATCATGATGTCGAGCAGAATCAAGTCGGGGGCTTGCTTTGACACTATTGTCAAAGCTTCATCACCAGTTGCTGCGGTAAATAGTTGATAGCCTTCTGGCTTGAGCATGACTTCAAGCAATCTTCTATTTTGACGTTCATCGTCGACGATGAGGATACTTGCTACATAGTCGGGGACATGGTGAGAGTTTGCCATTATAGGGCAACTACCTGAGTGGCAATCACCGCCAGGAATTCTTTATATCTCAATGGTTTGGCGATATATCCGTCACATCCTGCAGCACGGATGCGTTCTTCGTCGCCTTTCATCGCCAGAGCTGTGAGGGCTATCACTGGAATGTCGCGTGTCAATTCTCCGCTTTTGAGCTGCATAGTCGCTTCCAATCCGTCCATACCGGGAAGCTGAATATCCATCAGAATCAAATCTGGTTGGTTTTCGCGCGCCATCATCAGACCTGTCTCCGCATCCGCAGCACAGAGCACGGTATGTCCCGCTGACTGTAGGATGAATACTGCCAATTTCATATTGGCAACACTATCTTCGACGATAAGGATTTTTGACATCTCAAGCGACCATTTTGCGGCCTGACATGGCACGCCGGACCTCTGAAGTGAATCTTTCATTGTCGAATTCGGCATTTTCCATGATCGTCGTAACAAAACCACTGAGTTTTTTGCGGTCCTCGGTGGTAATCTGCTTTACCGTCACTATGAAAATTGGGATCTGGGAGGTAGAAGGCGTATCTTTCAGCGCCTCGACAACGTCAAAGCCGTTGACTTCCGGCATCATCAGATCGAGCACGATCAGATCCGGCAGTTCACGGCGCGCGGTTTCGACCGCTTCACGCCCGCCATAGGCCCTAAGCACGGTACTGGCTAGGCCCATGACGCGGACAGCAATCAACTCCACAGTCTTGGGATCGTCATCCACAATGAGGATCTTTAGCGTCTTGCCTTGTGAGATAGGGAATAGGCCGAGATCAACGAGCGAATCGTGCAATTCTAGGCGGGAGATCGGTTTTTGCATGACCGCAGATGCACCGAGCGCGAACCCTTTATTACGGTCGGAAACGATCGAAATGATCACAACCGGAATGCTCTGCAGGTTCGGAAGTTGTTTCAGGCGATTGAGGAATTCCCAGCCATCTATGTTGGGTAGCATGATATCCAGTGTGATCAATGACAACGGCTGCTGCAAAGCAAGATTCAAGCCTTCTTCGGCGGAGGAGGCAAGGAGTACTTTGAAGCCTTCTTCTTCAAGCTGCACCCGGATCAATTCAGCGGATTTAAAGTCATCTTCCACCACTAATGCCGTGCGTGATCCCATCAGAGTGTCGAATGGGATGACAATCGGTAATTTGGTGGTTGTGACTATCGATTCTTGATGCTTTCGCAACGGCAGCCATGCCGTGAAACAGGAACCTTCTCCCAACGCGCTTTCCACTGCTACCGCCCCACCATGCAATTCAACGAGGAGCTTGACCATGGCCAATCCCAGACCTGTGCCTTCGAATTTCCTCGCCAAACTGCTGTCGATCTGGCTGAATGGCTGGAACAACCGTTCCAACTCATCACTTGACACCCCTATACCGCTGTCCGTGACGCTGATCTTGAGAAATTCGGTGAATTCATTGTCTGCAAGCGGGAAGCATCGGCCCTTCCATGGACTGGACAGAATGCACACTTCTGCCCGAGGTACTTTACATGCGCGTAATGACACATGACCGCCATCGTTGGTGAATTTCACCGCATTCGACAACAGGTTATACAAGATCTGTTTGACCTTACGCACGTCGATCTGAATCGAACCCAGATCCTCTTCAACATCTATATCCAGAGAGATGTGACGTTCTGCTGCTTTCTCTCTGATGATGGTCAAACTATTCGTGAACAAGGCTGAGATCGAAATCGGTTCCAAGTCGAGGATCATCTTCCCAGCTTCCACCTTGGAAAGGTCGAGGATGTCATTGATCAGAGAGAGTAGATGTGTGCCGCTGCTGAAGATGTCACTGATGAACCCCCGTTGTTGATCGGTCATCTCACCCAATAGACCGTCCCTGAGCACTTCGGAGAAGCCGATGATGGCATTCAGGGGCGTCCTTAATTCGTGTGACATGTTGGCGAGGAATTCAGACTTCATGCGGTTGGCTTCCTCGATCTCGACATTTTTCTTCAGTGTTTGTTCGTAGAGTTTGAGTTCGGTCACATCACGCGCTGCTGCGAATACACCTTGCAAAACCCTTTCACGGTCATAGAAAGTGGTGGCATTGTAAGACACGACGGTGAGTTTGCCATCACGAGCGCGGGCGGTGAGTTCATAATTGGTGACTTTATTCTCGGCCAGCACTCGTTTTATGCCGGCATCAGCCCACTCTGGGTCCGTGAAATAGTTCTTGAACGGTGCGCCGATCAACTCATCACGTGTGCACCCAGTCAGTGCCTCCATCTGCTTGTTGACATCGGTGATGATGCCGCGTGGATCGGTGGTCATAAGAGCATCGATGTTGGATTCGATGAGCGAGCGCGTGTAGAAGTGCTGGTCGCGCAACCGCTGATCGAGCTTCATTCTCTCCTCTTCAACCTGTTTGCGGGCGGTATTGTCTGTACCGATCAGCAGATATCCAATGATGGCTTCCTGCACATCGCGCAACGCCGTGACCGATACAACCGCAGGGAACCGGCTCCCATCCTTGCGGATATAGGTCAGCTCGTAGATGTCCTCGATGCCATGTGAGGCTTTAAATACCAACGCCTCAAAACCAGGAGCGATTGGAGTACGAAGTTCTATACTGAGCGCCTTGGCGCGCCTAATGAGTTCCTGAGGATCGGAAATATCTGCTGGTGTTATCTGATTCATCACTTCTGCGGCGGTATATCCCAACATCCGCTCAGCACCTACATTGAAGATCTGAATAACTCCCTTGGCATCAGTCGCGATGCTCGAGAAGTTGGCGCTGTTGAAGATCGCACTCTGTAAAGCTCCTGCCTTGAGAAGTGCATCTTCAGCCTGTTTGCGCGCGGTATTGTCAGTGCCGATCAAAAGATAACCGATGATGACGTCCTCTGCGTCGCGCAGTGCTGTGACGGAAACCACTGCTGGGAACCGGCTTCCATCTTTGCGGATGTAGGTCAACTCATAAATATCTTCGATTCCACGCGATGCCTTGAATACCAATGCTTCAAAACCGGGCGTGATCGGCGTCCCGAGTTCATCACTCAATGTTTTTGCACGAGCGATCAATTCCTGAGGATCGGAAATGTCAGCCGGAGTGATCTGGTTCATTACTTCGGCGGCTGTATAGCCGAGCATCTTCTCAGCCCCCACATTGAAGATCTGGATCACACCCATCGCGTCTGTGGCTATGCTGGAGAAATAGGCACTGTTAAAGATCGCACTTTGCAAGGCGCCCGCTTTTAGAAGTGCTTCCGCTTCAGCAGTGCTTTTGATAGTGTTAGGCATGTATTTTGTCCATGATGTTCCAACGTTTCACGTAATCACATGACCATGGAATAGATGAATTAGCACGAAAGTATTTCCATAGCCAATTCAGCAGCGTATATTTAAGATGACTTGTGAGATCTGCTTTTTCAGCCAAGATTTATGGTATTTGCTTGGCGATATGCTATCTGTTCAATAGTGAACACAATCAAATTAAGAACTAAAAGGAAAACAACTGTTCAATATCTGTACACAGGCGAAAATAACCGTACGTCTAAGTTGTATAACAGACAATGGACTTAAACTTCCCATTGGATGGGTGTGAGCTGCTCCCCTCAACCAATTACTAGAGTTCCATTAGTTTCCGGGGAGATTTCATATTGAGAATTGTGGAATACATCCTCTACTCTGATCATAAATATCACTTATATCTACAAAGGATTCATTCCATAAAGATTCTATTCATTGACTGTAAAAACAAATGTTCAAGAAGGTCCCTCCACAGAAGTGAAACTTGATGCTTCTAGAGGAACTTGCTCGAGATCAGCCAATGTTTTCTCATGATTCATTGCAAGTTTGAGGCGTTCGAACATTGGCCCGTAATTGGCTTCGATGGCTGAACGGAATACAGGGTCTTCACACATCTTTGTACAGACTACCCGCCATTGGTCTCTGGCAACATTCTTTGACCCTTGGGGAGCGTCCAAAATCGTGCTCATGGCCGCGATCTCAATATAGAGATCTTTGATGCGTTGCATCAAATAACGGAAGTAATGCAACTCGTGTGAAGTCATGATCTTACGCCTTCCGCTTTCATATACTTTTCATCAGCTATATCCGATTAGCGTGCACGATAAATCTTCTCGGAGCTGGACCGATGTAATCGAAGGGATAGCAGGTCACCAATGTCAAGGTCGATCCACCCATATCCTTTAACATCGCAACATCATCTGGCTCGACCAAAGTCAGTGAGTCCACACGATATTGATAAGAGCCATTGACCGTAATCAGCGAAATCTGATCGCCCTCCCGGATATTGCGAAGTGGACGGAAAAAGGTATCTCGATGACCCGCAAGCCCAACATTGCCATGGACACCGGGCAATGCTGTACCTTCAATATGGCCGACCCCGCGGCGCAAGGTTTTTGCGTCAGTACCTTCCAAGATGATGATTGAGATCCCCAACCGGTCAATCTTGACTCGCCCCAAAATTGAACCTTCTTCAACCTGCAGTGGAGGGGCTTCTATTTTCGAAGGTGAGGTTACAAGAAATTTTTCCTGCTTTGCCTCTATGGTGGACTGGTACTTTACAGCGTTATCAAAACGCCTGTTCTCATAAGCCTGGAAGAGTTGGGCATCCAGAAGTGCGTAACCGACATATCCTAATGAAGTTATACCAAGAACAAGAATGATCCGGCGAAAAGCATGAAGATATGATTTTCCCCAACGAAACAGCGCCCGAGGCATCTCAGTTCCGCATTTCTGGTTTGACTGCTCCGACCGTTGGGGACCTCAATGGCGCCACGTAACCGGCACGCGTCACGACAGTCAATCCGTGGCTCGCCTTCACTTGGATGGCGCGGAATGTGCCATCCATTTGTTGGTTCGATGGGACATAGGAAATAGTGTATTGGTTTCGAACCTCATGGGCGATGCGTTCGCAAATCGGCAGAACTTCGCGCAATGTGGCCGGATAATAAGATTCGCCGCCGGTGGCTTTTGAGAATTGACTCAGCACGTGGGGATCACGGACATCCGGGTCATCCGGTTCGTAAATACCGAGGCCATAGATGATCGCATCAGACTTGGACGCCAAAGCCAGGACCTGCGCTTTGGTGTGCACACTGGCATTGTCAGAACCATCACTGATAATGATCAATACTTTTTTATCGCGGTCCCCTTTTTTCAAATGCTCGAGGGCAATGGCCACGGCGTCGAACAGTGCGGTTTGACCATCGGCGATAAATGTATCCATTGCAGTTTTCAGTTGCTCAGGTTGGTCAGTGAAGAGCATGCCGGCGGGCAGGCCGAAGGAAACATGCTCATTGAAGTTGACCAGGAACATCTGGTCGTGTGGATTGCTGGATCCTGCGAAAGCCAGGGCCGCGGCGATGACCTCTGCCCGTTTAGGCCGCATACTGCCACTGTTATCGATCACGATGCCGACCGTGACTGGGATGTCCTCATGGCTGAAATGTTTGATCGGTTGAAGCACATGGTCTTCGAAGACCTTGAAATCATTCTGACCAAGTCCAGCTACGGGTGTTCCATTATTGTTGCGTACGGTCGCATGCAACAGGACTTCATGGACATTCACTTTGACGGTAAAAGAATCGTCAGCATGCGAAGTTTGTTGCGCTTGGACCGTCATCGATTGCCATATCATCACGAGAGTGACCAACAAAGCATTCAAGACCTTGAACATTGGAACCTTCTTTCCGAACTCGTTCCATTCAAGCATCGCATGGGTATTGGGACACAAGAAACGATGTGGCTGTACGCGCCGGTCAAGTCGCCGGTACGTACAGCTCAAGTAGAGTTCCTCCACCCTTCACTTCGTATCATTGCCCGCACTTGATGCTTATGCAGCGCGTTTGGTCATCACGGCAGCCGTACCTAACGAGAGCAATCCAAAGCAAAGGAGCAGCGGCAAATTGCTGCCCGTCTTCGGCAAGGACTCGGGTTGATCTGCAGGAGCGGCAACAGCAGCTACTGCTTCTGGCGGCGGGGCCTGAACTACATCGGCCACAGGAGCATCTTCACCGGTCGGTTTCACAGCCGCGATCGGAGCTGTTCGTAGCACTTCAACTGTTTTCACTTCGTCAGGCGTGTACAGCACAGGCTCATTCTCGATTTTGGCAAACTCGACAGCTTTTGACTTCGGATACACGAACTCTTCACCCCAGGTGTGTCCGGGATAGAACCATGCGCGGATCGCTTCCGGCTGGCCTTGTGCACGTTCTTTGAAGGTGATGACGGTCTTATCTGTTGCATGCATACGGTAATTCGGGATCGCCAGGATGGTGGTGTAAACGTGGGTCATTTCTTTGTTCATGATCTGGACGATGTGACGGTCAGATAGTGAATCGAGGATCTTGAAGACATACGTGCCAGCGGGCAGGATCTGCGCGTCGGTACCCGGAACTTCGAACGGTTCACTGAATGTGACCACAGTCTTTCTGTTCCACTCGTCAGCCGAAGCGAACGGCAGAACGAACAGACTGACGGCAAATACACAAACGATGATCGAAAACTTGGCAATGAATTTCATGACTTCCTTCTCTCTTCTTGCTGGTGAACGGCCGCGCGGAATACGTGGCAGAGTCTCGCATCACCAATATCGGCTTTTCAAGCGGGTAATACTGGTCAATATTGACCTTCGTAGTGATTATTCATCTCTGAAAAACATGAAAAACTGCATGTCGAACAATTGAATTCGACATCCAATGCCAAGAAAACCCCACCCCTGACGTGGACAGGGATGGGGTATCGAAACCACAATCAAGTGTTATTTCTTGTCAATCGGTTTATTCACGCTCTGGACTTTGATCAGAGCCAAATAATCCTTTGCGTTGAATGGGTAACGATGTGTAGATTGTTGGCCAGTGGTGTTCAAGGAAACGTCCACACGGCGGTTGTTAGCCAAGACCATAACGGGCAGGTCATTCAGCATCACTTGCCTGTCTTCGGGACTTAAATCAGGATTCTGAGCGATCTGGTCTCTGAGCTGATCGGCTGTGAGTTGGTCTTCTTTACCGGAAGACACTACATCAATATGGTCCGCTGCAACTCCGTGCTCCACGAGATAACTCTTCGTGCGGTCCACGCGACGTTGAGTCAAATCCAAGTTGTATGCCGCTGACGCGCGTTGATCCGCATGACCATTCAAGATCAGATGGGCATCCGGTTTGTATTTCAGATAATTCAAATAGTCCTCGGCCAAGGTTGCAAGGATCGCTTCCTGACTATCGACCAATCCACCTTCCGGTTTAGCTTCAAATGGACGGTCGGTTTGGAAGTAGATGCTATGGAGTTCGAGCCTGGTCTCTAATACTGCAATCTCAGGGACAGCTTCCACATTCACATAGGTAGTTGCGGATGCAGAGAGCGGATGCGTGTGGTCATCATTCACATTACAGGTGACCATGATGCGTCCGGGCTGTGAGCCGCGCGTATTCAATATTGTGGTCGAATTCGACCCTGAGATCGCACCGGAATTGGCTGAGTAACTGTATGTCAATCTGCGACCATCCGGGCTGCTGGCGACCGAAGTGATGGTCGGAGTACCGCCCACTTGCACGGTCGATGGGTCCGCTGAACAAGTGATCTGTGGAGGACTGGGTTCCCGAACAACCACTGGTCGGGGCTCGCGCACCATGATGACAGCACTGCAAGACGCATTTCCGTTCTTAAATCCATCACTGAGTTTGGCTGTGATGCCATATCTGCCAGGTTTTAAACCAGTGGTGTCAATTTGCGTATTCGCATCACTGCCGGAAACCATGACACCGGTTCCACCCCAGCTATAACTGACTGAGTGGTTGGAATGGAAATTCGACCCGATGGCAGTTGCGGTAACAGGTTCGCCAGCAAAGACATCCGGAGGTTGCACTGAGCATGCTGCACTTGGAGAAACAGGGGCGACATGGTCGCCACCGAACATGA
>Ga0207022_10211_pt1 | contig 15172 bp, 14 predicted proteins | sample Alteio_BWMinCont_46_FD_153307 | JGI IMG/M metagenome (GOLD analysis project Ga0207022, IMG submission 153307) | Enriched cells from forest soil in Barre Woods Harvard Forest LTER site, Petersham, Massachusetts, United States -... | ecosystem: Environmental > Terrestrial > Soil > Temperate forest >... | reverse complement strand
ATTTGTTATGAAATATTTATGATAATTACGAGTTGTCAATAACCTGTTATCTGGTCAAAAAATTATCGCCGTCTTTTACCCGCGCGCGCCAGTAATCCAACAGATCCTGCATGGTTTTTTCAAAGGATATTTCCGGCTTCCAGCCGGTATGTTTCGCAAATTTCGCCGTGTCGGGAACCTGCAGGTCGGCGTCTATCGGCCGCAGCCTTTCCGGGTCAATTTCCACTTTGATTTCTTTGGATTTAGTCGAAAGCGAAATCAAGTGGTTCAGCATGTCGCGCACGCTGCAGGTATAGGTGCCGCCGATATTGTAATATTCGCCGCCGACCGGCTTTATGGTCACAAGCATGTAGTAAGCACGCACGGCGTCGCGCACGTCGGCGAAGGTGCGAAGTGAGTCGAGGTTGCCGACTTTTATCACCGGTGCAATCTGCCCGTGCTCGATCATCGCGATCTGCTTGGCGAAACTTGATTCGGCGAATACGTCGCCGCGCCGTGGGCCGGTATGGGTGAACATGCGCGTGGTCATCACTTTCATGTTATAGGCTTCGGCGTAAAACCGCCCGACCAGATCGGTGCCGACTTTTGAAATGGCATAAGGGGAGGCGGGATGAAACGTGCATTCCTCGTTTATCGGCAGTTTTTCCTTTGGCACGCGGCCGAACACTTCCGAAGACGCGCAGACATGGATAACCGCGTCTTTTTTGTATTGCTTGAGTGCCTCCAGCACGCGCGACGTTCCCTGGATATTGGTCTCGTAAGTATCCAGCGGTGCGGTGAAGCTGGTCTTGGGATAGCTCTGCGCAGCAAGATGAAAGACATAATCCGGTATGGCTGTGCGCACCATTTCGTTCATCGAATCGCTGTCGCGCAGATCGCCATATACAAGATGGATGCGATCCTTGCGGTTGATGCACGGCAGATGATGGGAGATATTGTCCAGCGGGCTGCGCCAGCGGCACAGGCCGTAAATATCCCAGTCGGTATGCTCCAGGAGATAGTCGGCAAGGTGCGAGCCGACCATTCCGGTAATTCCCGTAATGAGGGCGCGCGCCATATCGGATTATGCAGCCGAAGCGGCTTCCTGAACCGAAACGTAGACTTTATTGCCGGTTTTATGATGGAATTCCACTGCGCCGCCCGTGGTGGCGAACAGGGTGTGATCCTTGCCGAGGCCGACATTCTTGCCCGGATAGAACTTGGTGCCGCGCTGGCGCACGAGAATATTGCCGGAGAGCACAATTTCGCCCGCATAACGCTTTACGCCAAGCCTGCGGCCGTCTGAATCGCGCCCGTTACGTGAACTGCCACCCGCTTTTTTATGTGCCATCGCCCTGCTCCGTTACTCTCTGTTATGTTTTTACTTCGGTGATTTTAAGCGCCGTAAGCTGCTGGCGGTGGCCGTTCTTGCGGCGGTAGTTGTGACGGCGGTTTTTCTTGAATATCAGAACCTTGTCTGTCTTTTCCTGCTTAACAATCTCCGCCTTCACGGAAGCGCCTTTTACCAGCGGTGCGCCAATCTTATCGCCCAGCGCGAGCACTTCATTGATGACTACCTTGTCACCGGCTTTGCCATCAAGCTTTTCAACCAGGATTATGTCGTCCTGCGCGACCGTGTATTGCTTGCCGCCTGTGCGGATTACTGCGAACATGTCCATCTCCATTCAAGAACCGCGAATATAGTAATATGGCGAAGCTTGTCAATTGTTTTTCTAAGGAAAAGAAGCGATTGACTTTTGAGAGCCGGGCTTTTACAAAAACTCCCTCTTTCTATGCTACGGCATAGGGGCTCGTAGCTCAGGTGGTTAGAGCGCACGCCTGATAAGCGTGAGGTCGGAGGTTCAACTCCTCCCGGGCCCACCACGCTTCGCCTTCGGCTACGCGTGGCGCAGCCACGTGAAGCCGGCCTTAGGCGAAGCAGTGCCCGGCGTAGCTCCGAAGGAGTGAAGACGGGCTTAAGCGGCTGTCACGCCGAAGCCTTGGCGAAGGCGGACTATTAAAGTATGCAAAAAGGCGTTTATGACATATAAAACCATCATAAAAAAGCCTTTGCACATAACCGTAGCCATATTTACGTTGATTTGTGGCATTATTCTCTGGGATATAAGCGATTTTTTCCTTCCTGGCGGCCTTGAAAAGCCGGTCACGCTGGTATTTGCCCCTAATACGCACGTTACCGATATTGCAGCCAGTCTGAAAGAAAACAAAGTCATCCGGCATCCTCTGGTTTTTGAGGCGCTGATGCTTGCCACCGGCCAGTATTTCAGGGTTAAGGCCGGCGAGTATGCTTTTCCCGCGCACATTTCTGAACAGGACGTTGCTATGATGCTAGCTACGGGCAAAACCGTCATTCACCATTTTACTGTTCCCGAAGGGCTGATGACCTTAGAAATACTCGATATGCTAAAAAAGAATGACCTGCTTACCGGCGAGATTACTTATGATGTAAAGGAAGGGGAACTGTTGCCGGAAACCTATAATTTCTCGCGCGGCGACAAGCGTAACGATCTTATTGACCGTATGCGTCATGCAATGAAAAAAACCCTCGAAGAAGCGTGGGCAGGGCGCGCTGACAGCCTACCGCTTAAAACGCCGCAGCAGGCGTTGATACTGGCTTCGATAGTGGAAAAGGAAACCGGGCTTGTCACCGAGCGCCAGCGTGTGGCCTCGGTCTATATCAATCGCCTGAACAAGGGGATGCTGCTGCAGGCGGATCCCACCACTGCCTACGCCGTCACCGGCGGCAAGGAAAAACTTACCCGCCCGCTTACCCGCGACGATCTCAACCTGAAATCCCCGTATAACACCTACCAGTCGCCGGGGCTGCCGCCCGGCCCCATTGATAATCCTGGAAAAGCAGCAATTATCGCAGCGCTGCACCCGCTGCTGTCGGACGATCTCTATTTCGTCGCCACCGGCAATGGTGGCCATAACTTCGCCCGTACGCCCGAAGAGCACGCGAAAAACGTACAAAAATACCGGGAAGCGGAGAAGGACAATAGAAAATAAGTCTATTTCCCGCGTTCTTTTTCTATCTGCTGGACGGCGGCGCCTATTTTAAGCGCAAGGAATTTTTTGCCGTAATCGCTGTTGGCGTTGATCGAGGAGCCGTCGGCGCCGACTTTGTTGAAATCATTAATGGTATAATTACCGCGCAGTTTTTCGCGCACGCCCTCGGGGTGGGCGGCGAGCATTTCCGAAGTATCCGCCAGTCCGCCATGTGCCTCAACATTGATTTCCTTTGGGTTTTCCTTCTGCATCCACGCGACCTGGCCGTTATTTTCGTCATAGTAGTCGCTGACATGAATGACTCTCACGCCTTCATCCTTCCATTCTTCCGAAAGTTTTCTGGCGACCTGTGCCTGCACGGCCTGGCTTGCGCCATGCTCGCCGACAAAGCAGATGATTTTGAAGCCATGCGCCTTGAGGCTTCGCACCGTATCTTCCAGGACGGCGGCGAAGGTTTCCGATCTAAGCGACAATGTGCCGGGGAATTTCATGTGTCCGCTCGGCGGATCGATATTACCCTCGGGGACGTAAGCCATAATCGGCGCAACCAGTGTATGCCCAAGCTTTTCAGCGATGGCGGGCGCGGTCTTTTCAAGAATGAAATTATGTTTTCCAAGCACGATATGTGGGCCATTCTGTTCGGTGCCGCCGGTCGGGACGATGACAGTGGTGTAGCCGTCCCTGATGGCGGCGGCGATTTCCTGCCAGGTCATATCCCCCATCATGACGGTGGAGGCAAGGGCAGGGGAGGAGATAAACGATAAGAGGAGAAGTATAATGATTACACGCATGATGCTATTTTATGGCAAAGAAAATTCAATGCAAGTCATAGATCTTGTCCAGCCTCGCACTTGACAGCGGGAGGCTTTATCCTTAAAGTCCACAAAATTCTCGGAGCGGCACCCCTCAATGTCTGGAGACCATAGCGCCCTGCCTTCTATGAACGCAGCTCTGCTGCTTGCGGACGGAACAATCTTTTGGGGACACGGGATAGGCACCGCGGGCGTAGTTTTCGGCGAAATATGTTTCAACACGGCGATGACCGGCTACCAGGAAATCCTTACCGATCCTTCCTATAACGGCCAGATAATCACTTTCACTTTTCCGCACATCGGCAATGTCGGCTGTAATGATCAGGATGCGGAATCCGGCGACAGGCACATCGGGGCGTGTGGGGTAGTCGTTCGCGAACGCATAACCAGTCCGTCCAATTTCCGTTCGCGGCAGAACCTTAACGAGTGGTTGAGCAAGCGCGGTATCAGCGGCATATCCGGGGTGGATACGCGCGCACTGACAAGGCACATACGAAAAAACGGCGCGCAGAATGCGGCGATAGTGAGTGATAAGTTGCAAGTTGCAAGTTGCAGGTTGCAGGAAGTGGTGGAACAACTGGCCAGTTATCCTCCCCTGAATGGCATGGAGCTTGCAAAAAAGGTTACGACCAAAAAAAATTATGAGTGGAGTGAACCGCGCTGGCAACTTGCAACTTGCAACCTGCAACCTGCAACTTCCTTTCACGTCGTTGCCATAGATTACGGCGAAAAGCTTAACATCCTGCGCTGCCTTGCCAGCTATGGCTGCAGGGTGACGGTCGTGCCTGCGAAGACTCCTGTCGAGGAGATACTGGCGCTGAAACCCGACGGCGTCTTTCTTTCCAACGGTCCCGGCGATCCGGCGGCCACAGGCAAATATGCCGTGCCGGTTATCCGCAAGCTGATTGAACTCGGCTTGCCAGTATTCGGCATCTGCCTGGGCCACCAGATGCTTGCCCTGGCACTTGGTGGCAGGACGGAAAAGATGCATCAGGGGCACCGCGGCGCCAACCACCCGGTAAAAAACCTTGAAACCGGAATGGTGGAGATTACCAGCCAGAATCACGGGTTCGTGGTGCACGAAGACAGCCTGCCGAAAAACGTAATGATAACCCACCGTTCGCTGTTTGACGGCTCGGTTGAAGGACTGAGGCTGAAGGACAAGCCAGTATTCAGCGTGCAGTACCATCCGGAAAGTTCACCTGGACCGCATGACAGCATGTATCTGTTCGGGCAGTTCGTGGATACCATGAAAATGCAGGCTGCCGCATGAGCAAAGCCGCTTCGAAACTTTATATCGTGCCTGCCAGAGTTGAAGAAATCCATATTTATAATGATGACTGCCTGAAAGTGCTGGACGGACTGCCGGAAAATTCCGTGGACATGATATTCGCCGATCCGCCTTACAATCTTTCCAATGACGGTATTACCTGCCGATCAGGGCGCATGGCGAGCGTGAATAAGGGCAAGTGGGACAGAAGCTGCGGTGCGGAGGAAGACTTCCTATTCCATAAAACATGGATAGAAAAATGCCGCCGTGTGCTCAAATCTTCCGGCACGATATGGATAAGTGGCACGTATCACAGCATTTATGCCTGCGGGTTTGCGCTGCAGACTCTTGGGCTCCATATCCTTAACGATATTGCCTGGTTCAAGCCGAACGCCAGCCCGAATCTTTCCTGTCGGTTTTTTACGGCGAGTCATGAAACGCTTGTTTGGGCGCGCAAGGGCGAAAAAGCAAAGCATACGTTTAACTACGATGCAGTGAAGAACGGTGATTTTCCGGACGATTATATTAAGAAGCCGGATAAGCAGATGCGTAGCGTATGGGCAATAGGGACGCCTAAGAATGATGAAAAAAAATATGGTAAACATCCCACTCAGAAGCCGCTGGATCTTTTGAACCGGATTATTGCCGCAAGCACTAATGTAGGTGATGTCGTGCTGGATCCGTTCATGGGCAGCGGTACGACCGGGATCGCCGCCGTCACGCAGGGGCGAAGCTTTATAGGAATCGAGCGCGAAAAGGATTTTTTTGCGCTGGCGCAGAAAAGATTAAAGGACGTAAATGCCGAAACGCACTGATATAAAATCTATCCTCATCATCGGCGCTGGCCCGATTGTCATCGGCCAAGCGTGCGAGTTTGATTATTCCGGCACGCAGGCCTGCAAAGCCCTCAAGGCCGAAGGATACAGGGTCATTCTCATCAATTCCAACCCGGCCACGATCATGACTGATCCTGATCTGGCGGACGCCACCTATATTGAGCCGATTACGCCAGAATTTGTTGCAAAGATCATCGAAAAAGAGCATCCCGACGCGTTACTACCGACGATGGGTGGCCAGACGGCGCTTAACTGCGCCAAGGCACTGGCGGAGGACGGAACGCTTGAAAAATTCGGCGTCGAAATGATTGGTGCGAAGCTGAAGTCGATAAACAAGGCGGAAAACCGGCAGTTGTTTAACGAAGCCATGGAACGCATTGGCCTGAGTGTCGCCAAAAATGCCGTGGTGCATTCGCTGAAGGAAGCACGCAAGATTCTGCCGAAAATCGGCCTGCCCGCAATTATAAGACCGTCTTTCACCATGGGCGGAACCGGCGGCGGCGTCGCCTATACGGAAGAAGAGTTCGACCGGATCGTCACCGGTGGCCTCGATGCATCGCCGACGAAGGAAGTGCTGATAGACGAATCGCTGCTGGGTTGGAAGGAATATGAGATGGAAGTCGTCCGCGACAAGGCGGACAACTGCATCATTGTCTGCTCTATCGAGAACGTCGATCCGATGGGCGTACACACCGGCGATTCGATTACGGTTGCGCCCGCGCTGACGTTGACCGACAAGGAATACCAGATCATGCGCGACGCCTCGATTGCGGTCTTGCGCGAAATCGGCGTGGATACCGGCGGTTCCAATGTGCAATTCGCCATCAACCCGGCAAACGGGCGCATGGTGGTGATTGAAATGAATCCACGCGTTTCACGCTCGTCGGCGCTTGCCTCCAAGGCAACCGGATTCCCGATTGCTAAAGTCGCGGCAAAACTTGCGGTCGGCTATACGCTCGATGAAATATGCAATGATGTCACCAGGGTAACTCCGGCATCATTTGAGCCTTCCATAGATTATATCGTAACTAAAATCCCACGCTTCACCTTTGAGAAATTCCCCGGCGCGGATTCCAACCTGACCACGGCGATGAAATCGGTCGGCGAAGCGATGGCCATCGGTCGTTCGTTTCCCGAATCCTTGCAGAAAGCCCTGCGCTCGCTGGAGACCGGTCTTACCGGGCTGAACGAGCAGCCCGGCGCTCTGGAGGATTTACGCCGGTCAATGGCGATTGCGACGTCTGAACGCCTGTTGCAGATTGCCCAGGCTTTAAGGCTCGGCATGAGCGAAAAAGAAGTGCATGACATAACCAGGTATGATCCGTGGTTCATTGGGCAGATTGCCGGGATTATAAAAATGGAGTTGCAGGTTGCAGGTTGCAAGTTGCAAGAGAATAAAGCCTTTCTGCTTGAGCTTAAGAAAAATGGCTTCTCCGACGCACGCATTGCCGAGCTTGCCAGGATTAAGCCGGAAGAAGTCTATGATATAAGACAGAAACTTGGTATTAATCCGGTCTACAAACGCGTGGACACCTGCGCCGCGGAATTCGAGTCGGTTACGCCGTATATGTATTCCTGTTATGAGGTTGCAAGTTGCAAGTTGCAGGTTGCCGGTGACAAAGAACTTGCAACTTGCAACTTGCAACCTGCAACTGCTGAATGCGAGGCCAATCCTACGGATCGCACGAAAATTATCATCCTCGGCGGCGGCCCGAACCGCATAGGGCAGGGGATTGAATTCGATTATTGTTGCGTCCATGCGGCGTATGCGCTCAAGGAAGCCGGTTACGAGACTATCATGATTAACTGCAACCCGGAAACGGTTTCGACCGACTACGATACCTCCGACCGCCTTTATTTTGAACCGCTGACGGCGGAAGACGTCATCGCCATCGTGCGCAAGGAGCAGGAGAATGGCAAACTGCTGGGCGTTATTGTGCAGTTCGGCGGCCAGACTCCGCTGAAGCTTGCGAAATCACTTGAAGCTGTGGGAATACCGATCATCGGCACCTCACCTGATTCCATAGATATGGCCGAAGACCGCGAGCGTTTTCAGCAGCTCCTGCATAAACTCAAATTGCGCCAGCCTGCAAACCACATCTGCAAGTCAGTGGACGAAGTGATAGAACAGGCGCAGAAAATCGGATATCCCGTGGTGGTGCGGCCGTCTTACGTCTTAGGTGGCCGGGCGATGGCGATTATTCATGATCCGGAAACATTGAAAAGCTACACCAGTGAAATCGTGAAATCTTTTGGTGATGGGCCAATTTTGATTGACAGCTACCTGAAGGATGCCATCGAAGTGGACGTGGATGCGCTTGCCGACGGCACGGATGTCTATGTCGCGGGTATCATGGAACATATAGAGGAAGCCGGTATCCATTCCGGTGACTCTGCCTGCTCGCTGCCCGCCTACTCTTTGCCTGCTGAAATCTTAGGCGAAATAGAAAAGCAGACGATAGAGCTCGCCAGGTCGCTTCATGTCGTCGGGCTCATGAACGTGCAATTCGCGGTGAAGGACAGCGTGGTTTATATCCTTGAAGTAAACCCGCGCGCATCGCGCACCGTGCCCTTTGTGGCCAAGGCAAGCGGCGTTCCGGTTGCCAAACTGGCGGCACGCCTTATGGCCGGAGAAAAACTGAAGTCGGGAAATGGGGAAGTCGGGAATACGGGAATTTCTCCACTTCTCCACTTCTCGACTTCCCGGCTTCCTCTAAAACACGTTGCCGTCAAGGAAGCCGTTTTTCCGTTTGCGCGCTTTCTGGGGGTGGATGTCATCCTCGGGCCGGAGATGAAATCCACCGGCGAGGCGATGGGAATTGATACGGATTTTGCCCGCGCCTACGCCAAGGCGCAGATTGCCACCAACATGCACCTGCCGGAAAGCGGGCTTGTGTTCGTGTCGGTGAAGGAATCCGACAAGCCGCTGCTGACCGAACCGGTGAAGAAGCTGCTTAAGATGGGCTTCGACGTGATAGCAACGAAAGGGACGGCCAACTATCTTGCGTCAAAAGGGCTTAAAGTGGCGCAGGTCAACAAGGTGCTTGAAGGCAGCCCGCATATTGTCGATATGATGAAAGAGGGTAAAATCAGCCTGGTCATCAATACTACGGAGGGCGCTAAATCCATCGCTGATTCCTACAGCATCCGCCGCACCGCGCTGGTACAGAAGATCCCCTATTCCACTACGCTTGCCGGTTCCCGCGCGCTGGTAAATGCCATAGAAGCCGTCTCTGGTAATAGCTTGACCGTGCATCCGTTACAGGATTATTTTGCCACATGAGATTATTTTTAACTATGCTTATGATAGCTTTTTCCTTTGCCGCCACGGCGGCAGATTTGCAACCGGATGACAGGAATAAGAAGGACCAGAATATTACCATAATTAATAACAAAAAATTCTTTTCCCTGCGCGACGCAAGGCGTTTTTCCGGCAATCAAAAACCCATGCCGCTGACGGCAAAGCCTGCCACCTTGCGCCAGCCGATCATTATGGCGCGCGAACGGATACCGGCCATTAAATCTCCCGCTCCTGAGGCCAAATCCTCTGTTCTGGATAATAAGCCGCCGGCACAGGACACGGTTAACCTGAACACGGGCAACAATGGCGGCAATTCCGCAGGAGGCAAAGCCAACGGCGGAAACTCTCCCGTGCTTGACATATTTGCCCCTGAAGACAAGAAGTGACGGGAAGTTATGGGATATTATTCGATAGCGGGAAGAATTGGCCGCCTGTTGCCGGCGGAGACTGCCCATAATGCGGCCATTTGCGCGCTCAAGTCCGGCCTCGTGCCGCCGGCGAAATCGCCGCAATATGACAGCCTAAAAACGAATGTTTTCGGCATTGAATTTGCCAATCCCGTCGGCCTTGCGGCGGGGTTTGACAAAGATGCGGAAGCCATAGACGCGCTGCTTAACCAAGGGTTCGGCTTTATCGAAGTGGGAACCGTAACGCCGCTGCCGCAGCCGGGAAATCCAAAGCCGCGGCTTTTCCGCCTTACGGACGACGAGGGACTCATCAACCGTTTTGGTTTCAACAGTAAAGGTGTGCACGCATTCGCCGCCAATCTGAGAAAGCGCAGCCGGGCAGGGATTGTCGGCGCGAATATTGTCAGAAACAAAGATTCGCTGGATGCCGCAAATGATTATGCCAAAGCGCTGGCGGCGGTTTACGACCTGACCGATTATATCACCGTGAATATTTCTTCGCCCAATACCGTGGGGCTTCGTGATCTGCAGAAGAAGGAAGCGCTTGATTCCCTTGTCAAGGCCATAGAGGAGGAACGTAAGCGACTGATTGCGGCGGGCGGCAGGCGCAGGCCGGTGATCTATAAAATTGCTCCCGACCTCATGCAGCAGGACAAGGAAGATATTGTTGAAGTAGCGCTCGCCAATGCCATTGACGGCCTGATTGTCACCAATACCACCGTAATGCGTCCGGAAAGCCTGCGAAGCCGTTGCCGTAATGAAAAAGGCGGCCTGAGCGGAAAGCCGTTGTTCGCGCCTGCGACCGAGGTGTTGCGCGACATATACCACCTGTCGCAGGGGAAGATACCGCTTATCGGCAGTGGCGGCATCGCATCCGCCGAAGACGCGTATGCGAAAATAAAAGCGGGAGCGTCGCTGGTTCAGCTCTACACGGCGCTTGTATACCAGGGGTTTGGGCTAGTACGCGAAATCAATGAAGGGTTAGCCGAATTGCTGGAGCGCGATGGGTTTATGAATGTCCGTGAGGCCGTGGGGAAGGGAATTTAGAGAGTTTTATACTTTCCTGAAGATCAACGAGGCATTAGTGCCGCCGAAGCCGAAAGAATTGGAGAGCACGGCATTGATGGTTCTTTTCTTTGCCTTGTGCGGCACAAGATCGATGTCGCATCCTTCGGAAGGGTCATCAAGATTGAGGGTCGGGGGGGCGATTTGATCGCGCATCGCCAGTATGGAGAATATGGCCTCGACGCTGCCCGCGCCGCCGAGAAGATGGCCGATGGCCGATTTGGTGGATGACATCGAAAGCTTATAAACATGCTCGCCGAACATGCGCTTTACCGCCGCGAGTTCGATCTCGTCGCCCAGAGGCGTGGATGTGCCGTGCGCGTTTATATAATCGATGTCGGAAGGTTGCATGCCTGCCCGGTTGATCGCCGCCTTCATCGCCCGGTAGCCACCACTGCCGTCACTTGCCGGTGCGGTAATGTGATTTGCGTCGCCGGACAGCCCGTAGCCTGCCAGTTCGGCATAGATTTTAGCGCCGCGCTTCCTGGCGTGCTCGTATTCCTCGAGCACAACCATGCCTGCGCCTTCGCCCATGACAAAGCCGTCACGGCCTTTGTCCCATGGGCGCGATGCCTTTTCCGGCGTGTCGTTATAGGAAGTGGACAGCGCGCGCGCGGCGGCAAATCCTGCAAGCCCCGCCCGGCAGATGGCGGCTTCTGTGCTGCCGGCGATCATCACGTCCGCATCTCCGAACTGAATAAGGCGTCCGGCGTCGCCGATGGCGTGCGCTCCCGTGGCACAAGCTGTTACCACAGCGTGGTTGGGCCCCTTGAAGCCATACATGATGGAAACATGTCCGGAGGCAAGATTAATAAGACTGGCAGGGATAAAAAACGGGCTTACCCGGCGCGGTCCTTTTTCGCGCATCTCCAGCACGGTTCTTTCAATTTCATTCAGGCCGCCGATACCGGAACCAATCATGACGCCGGTGTGTTCCTTTTCTTCGTCCGACTGGGGCTTCCACCCCGAATCACTAACTGCCTGGACCGCCGCTGCGACAGCAAAAATGATGAAATCATCCATCTTTTTCTGTTCTTTGGGCAGCACCCACTTATCGGCATTGAACTCGTGTTCCGCATCGCCGCGCGAAACCTGCCCGGCAATGCGCGCTGGCAGGTCGGACACTTCAAAATGCGTGACGGATTTCACTCCGGACTGAGCCTGCAATAACCGCTGCCAGCTCGCTTCCACTCCGCAAGCAAGCGGCGTGACAAGCCCCAATCCCGTAACTACAACGCGGCGAGTCATCAAAAGTATGATTAATTGTTAAAAAAAGCAGTCTTACGCAGCAGCGGAAGCATGTTGCTGGATGTAATTGATTGCATCCTGTATCGTCAGTATTTTTTCTGCAGCTTCGTCCGGGATTTCGCAGTTGAATTCTTCTTCAAATGCCATAACCAACTCGACGGTATCGAGACTGTCGGCGCCCAGATCGTCAATAAAGCTTGCTTCGGGTACAGCCTTCGCTTCGTCAACGCCAAGGTGCTCAACTACGATCTTTTTCACACGTGCGGCTATATCGGTCATAAGTCTAAAGTCCCTGTTTGTTATGTAAGTAGCAAAAGCTAACTAGCACAGTGGCAATGGTTTGTCTAATATAAATTATGGCGAATAAGCTGCTGGCTGGAAGGTGAAAAACCATTTTACGTATTCAATACCTGCTGCTGGCCTTCGGCTGCCGCACGCTCATTTACTATAGATTGCGCATGGCTGTCGGATTTCGTGGGGCGCTGCTGCGGCCTGGCGGCTTTGTCTTCCTTGGCCGCCCAGCGGCCGGAATTGATTTCATGCGGCTCTTTCTCGACTTTGTCGAGCGACACGCTTCCGTCCTTGCCGACTATGACCCGGTGTCCCTCCGGAACGAGGCCTTCCCGGGTCACTTCGTCTATCGCCTTTTTTATCTGCTTGCCGATAAGCTTTTCCCTGACGGAGCCGGTCAGTACCTCCATGAATTTTGCCATGGTGAACGACCAGCCGACTTCTTTTATGACTATGCGCGTCTGCTCGGCGATGACCATGCTGTTATTGTCATTATCCACCTTGCCGTGCTCTTCAAGGCGGTCGAAGTGATCTGCCATATTGACCTTGATCTTATCAATGCTGGCGTCATGCCTTTCAAACCAACTGGCCCAGCGATCGGTCAGTGATTTCGGCATTATTTTGTATACCTGCCTACCCAGGTTCCATGAGAGCGTATCTACGCTCGGGAGGTTCTTGCTTTCCAGTATTCTGCTGCCACGATTAACCACGCCGTCTCCCGCAAGTATCGCTCCCGTCATTCCTATGCGTGAAAGCCACAAGGCAGCAATACCGGCATTTCCCTTGTTAACTCGCTTCTGAATTTCCTGTTGAATTCTTTCTTCGGCGGTTCTTGGCTCCGGCAATTTTTTCATCTCTTCCGGCAACACGTCGATATCTTTGCCCAGCATCCTATTAATCCTGTGGGATATCTGGCCGTAGTATTTTAGCAGTGGCGTCATAACCACAGTAACAAGGGTACCTGAGATCATCAGGAACGTGATTTCTACCGCCGAGCGGATACCGTCGACAGTGTTTTTGCCCGGAGTGCCGCCGAATCCCCTGGCCAATGCATTGGCCATCCTGTCTTTCGCCCTTTTTACATTGTCACGCGGGTTAAGGTTATAGGCTATGAGGAGCGACAGTACCGCATTGGCAACCCAGCCCATAACGTAAAAAATAAAAAAATTGGTGATCTTTCCGCCTGGGGTTTCGCTAATATTTTTCTGTTTCACAGAAAGAGGCGCCGGCGCAGCAGTAGCTGCCTGCGCCGGTGGATTTTCGGGGCCTGCCTGCACCTCGGTTTCGGCTAGATTCTCCTTGTCGTCACTTGCCATAAGCATCCGGTTTTATTTAATATACAACATTATAATGTAATTTGTATTACAGTTTGGTTAAAATTATGGTGCCACAATGGTATTCGCTGTTTCCGCATATCTCCTTATTTCTTCTCCGGAAACCCAGTTTACATGCTGTTTTTGCTCTGCTTTCTTGCTTCTTAATTCCTTATTCGCCATTGGTTTTCCCTGCGATTCGCTATCCAGTTCCACATTGTCCGCCACTATAACGGTATTTTCGGCAGCGGTTATGTTGTTGGCGCTCTTACGTGCAAAAGTGCGGCTGGTGAAGTAATGCACAGCGGCCGCCAGGCAGGTAAACAGTAGATCAAAGATTGCCAGGTTAGCCCACTTGTTGACCTTTCCCCGGTCAGCATGCGGACGCCACTTCATAAAGATGTTAGCAGCCTTATCTCCCAATGCGTTCTGGACTTTTATTGCCCTGCCAGGCCCCAGAGCGATAAATGCCAGATAGCCGAAGACTGTTCCGCTTAGCCTTCCCTTAATAAGGCTTGACCATGTCTGTTTCGGTTCTTTTTGCATGGTATCAGAATTCTGCGGGGGCTTATGAAAAGCCTTATCAAACCAGGAAGATATGGCTCCTCTTCTATCTTCAAAATATTTTGTGACTGGTAAAAATGAATTACTGCCCATCCATAAGGCGGTAAGCAGCGTCGTAGCGCTAGCCCATTCTTTGGAACCGCTGCCGCTTCCCCATATTTTTTTAGCAAATGGTTTATCAAAAAGTTGGAATTTGGGCTTCAGCCAGTTCACCGAAGCGTTAAACCATTTGTTTAGCACACCCGAACCGTTTTGCGCTGAATTGCCCACAAGCAGGGCCAACCCCCACACCCCGATCCACTGAATGGGAGGCCATACTGCCCAGTCAAACACTTTATTACCAAAAGTACGACTTTTCTTTTTATCGGCAAGCGTTTCCGGTGCTTGTTCCCCGGTAGATTTTTCTATGTCCTGCCTCTCCTGCATAACAAATGCCTAATGTATAGCTGTGTTTTGGGATGCCACAATGGAATCCTGCTCATACCTTTGCGCCATCCCGGCAGGCTTTTCCTTGGGTGCTATGTCTTTTTTACCGACGGTGCTGGCGAATTTCCCGTCTCCGGCTGCCGTTTTCTGGTCATGGTCTTCTGCCTGTGCATCACCGCTGTCGCTTGTGGCATGTTCATGTGATGCGGGCTGCGTTACGCCGAGATTCTGTTTAGATTTATTGCTTTTAAGTCTGGCCAGGAAGCGGCTGGAAAAATACAGGCCGGTAGTGCAGACGGAGCAATAGAAAGATTCAAAGAACGTGGTCTTGAACAATCCTGGTATATCCATGTTCCCGAACAGTTTTGCTGCCGCCGGCTTTTTTTCTATCCATTCCCCGGTTTTCCTGCCAGGATTGCTGAACAATTTTTCGTTCAATCCAAGCCTGTCGAGCGCCACGGCGGTGGGAACGACGATAGAAACGACTCCGAGCCTGCCGCCCAGGACGCTCCACCAGCCTTGCTTGGGCTCTGCCGCGTACGCCGACTCGTCTTCGGGTTTCGTGCCTAGTATGGCATCGATCCGGCGGGCGAATTTTTCTCGCCGATCTTCCAATACTTTTACCAGCGG
>Ga0207022_10210_pt1 | contig 15174 bp, 17 predicted proteins | sample Alteio_BWMinCont_46_FD_153307 | JGI IMG/M metagenome (GOLD analysis project Ga0207022, IMG submission 153307) | Enriched cells from forest soil in Barre Woods Harvard Forest LTER site, Petersham, Massachusetts, United States -... | ecosystem: Environmental > Terrestrial > Soil > Temperate forest >... | reverse complement strand
ACGAAAATGTCAGTTATCTCTTCCGGCGCAGGCAGCCGCATCGGGTCTTCGCCGGGCATCGCCGCCGCCCGCATAGCGGTACGCACCACGCCCGGATCGATAAGGTTTACCTTGATGCCCGATTGCGCCGCTTCCGCCGCATAGGTGTTTACCAGCATTTCTAGCGCCGCCTTACTCACCGCATAAGGCCCCCAATAAGGATGTGCGCTCGCCGTAACTCCGCTGGTGACGAACATGGCGCGCGGTGCATCGGACAGGCGAAGCAGTGGATCGCAGATGCGTATCAGCCGCCAGTTGGCGGTCAGGTTGACGGCGATGACCTTGTCCCACATTTTTGCGTCGGCGTGGGAAAGTGGGGTTAAATCTCCGAGTACGCCCGCGTTGCCTACCAGTATGTCAAGCTTGCCGAAGCGTTGTGCGATGCTCGCGCCCAGCTGATCAATCTTGTCATGATCCGCCATGTCCATCGCCACCAATGTTGCTTTGCCCCCTGCCGATGTTATTTCATCGTCCAGCGCTTCGAGCCCGCCAACCGTGCGGGCTACAAGTATGACATGCGCGCCTTGGGCAGCAAAACGCTTCGCCACCGCCGCGCCGATCCCGCGCGACGTACCGGTGATGAGGGCGATGCGGTCTTTGAGTGGCTGCAACATGGTAAAACTTTCCATAAAGGTTGAGTGTTTTCAGGTTTAGTCGCCGAAGGCGTCAGGCTCATCGCGAAGGCCAGCAGGCCGGAGCGGGAGCGATTTAAAAACTATATCTCCGCGAATCCGGCGAACAGGTCGTTCTGGTGATGTCCCTTGCCGAGGCTGTGCTTCTGGTCGGTCAGCGCAATCGGGTAATCGCCGGTGAGGCAGGCATCGCAGAACTGCGGCATGGAGTTATCGCGCCCCGCTTCGTTCATGGCGCGGTACAGCCCGTCGATGGAAACGAACGCCAGGCTGTCGGCGCCGATCAGCCTGCGCATTTCCTCGACGTTGTGCAAAGCGGCAAGCAGCTGCGATCTTTCCGGCGTATCCACCCCGTAATAGCATGAATTGGTCGTGGGAGGACTGGCGATGCGCATGTGCACTTCGCTGGCGCCGGCGTCGCGCACCATGCTGACGATTTTCTTCGACGTCGTGCCGCGCACGATGCTGTCATCCACCAGGATGACTTTTTTCCCCTTGAGCATCGCCTGGTTGGCGTTATGCTTGAGCTTGACGCCGAGATGGCGGACGTGATCGGCAGGCTCGATGAATGTGCGCCCAACGTAATGGTTGCGGATGATCCCAAGCTCGAACGGTATCCCCGATGCCGCCGCGTAGCCGATGCCCGCGGGCACGCCTGAATCCGGAACCGGCACCACCAGGTCGGCCTTCACCGGCATTTCGCGCGCGAGTTCCGCGCCGATCCGCTTGCGCACCTCGTAGACGTTGCGGTTGTCGATCAGGCTGTCGGGACGGGCAAAATAAATATATTCGAAGATGCAGAAGCGCTCCTTTTGGGGGGCAAACGGCTTGATGCTGCGGATGCCTTCCTTGCTGATGATGATGATTTCCCCCGGCTCGATGTCGCGCACCAGCTCGGCGCCGATGATATCCAGCGCGCAGGTTTCCGATGCCAGCAGGTAGGCATTGTCGAGCTTGCCGAGTACCAGCGGGCGGACGCCTAAAGGATCGCGCACGCCGATGATCGCGCCCTCCGTCATACAGACCAGGGAGTAGGCGCCTTCCACCTGCTTCAGCGCGTCTATCAGGCGATCCTCCACGGATGCCGCTGCGCTTAATGCCATAAGATGGATGATCACTTCCGTATCGGACGTTGCCTGGAAAAGACTGCCGCGCCGTATAAGATCGCGGCGAAGCATCATGGCGTTAGTCAGGTTGCCGTTATGCGCCATTGCCAGGCCGCCGAAACTCAGCTCGGCGAACAGCGGCTGGACGTTGCGCAGCAGTGTCTCGCCGGTGGTCGAATAGCGCGTATGGCCGATGGCGATGTGACCTTTGAGTTTGTCGATGGTGTCCGCCGAACTGAAATTGTCGCTTATCAGTCCCAGGGCGCGGTGGGAATAAAACTGGTGACCGTCAAAACTGACGATGCCCGCCGCCTCCTGTCCGCGGTGCTGTAGTGCGTGCAGCCCGAGGGCGGTGTGGGCGGCGGCTGCGCTTGCGTCGAATATCCCAAATACACCGCATTCTTCATGCAGGCGGTCGTCGTCGTAGGGATTGGTGCCAAGAACCATGCCTGTCCTAATTAACGTACCGAGTTGGTTGCTCCCGAATGAGAATCAGTGTCCGTTCCGGGAGGCGGGTAATTCTGCGGGTTGGTCTCGTGGTCAGTCTGCTTCTTTATGAACGCCTGCATGTCGACCATATATTTGGGCGCCGCATCAACCAGCATATCTGCGCCGATTTTAAGGTAAGGCTTGGTGATTGAGGTTTTCAGCCAGTCCGGCTCAGGCTTCGGCACGACCGTCGAAAGCACCAGGAAGCCGAACGACACGATGAGCGCACCGCGCAGCGCGCCGAAAATCATGCCGAGGAAATTATCGAGCAGGCCGACGTCGGCGTCCTTCACGTACCGCAGGATGATGGAATTGATAATCGAGATCACGATCAGTGCGATGAAATAGACGCCGAGTGCGCCGCTTCCTGCGGCGACTTTGTCGCTCTTGACGTACTGGTGCATCCATTGATCCGCGTGTGGGAAAAAATAGACGGTTATCATCGCCGCGCCAACCCATGCGCCAAACGACAGGAGTTCGCGGATGAACCCGCGGAAGAAAGCGATGATGGTCGAAAGAAAAAACACGCCGAGCACAATGGTGTCGAACGCGCTCACGTCAAAGTGCAGGTTGCCGCTTGTCATAATTGGTTGCCCTCATGCTGTGCGCATCCGGGCTTGGTCGTCACGCCATGCCCGATGCCTTAAGATTTTTCGAAGATCGAAAATACGACAGAAGCTCTTGTACATGATGTAGCCCCTCATTGCCAATAGGCAATTTGCTTTTTGACAAAACCGGCGTAAGCGAGGCCTTAAAGCCGAGTTTTTCCGATTCCCTGAGGCGCACATCGCTGCGCCCGACCTGGCGTATTTCTCCGGACAGGCCGATTTCTCCAAATATTACCGTATGTTCCATGACGGGAATATTGGTGAGCGCGGAAAGAAGCGCGGCGGCCACGGCCAGGTCGGCGGCCGGTTCATTAATGCGCAACCCTCCGGCGACGTTCAGGTACACCTCCTTGTCGTGTATCACCACGCCGCAGCGGGTTTCCAGCACCGCCAGTATCATGGCGAGCCGCGCGCCGTCCCACCCCACCACCGCGCGGCGCGGGGTGGCAAGCGGGCTTGATGCCACAAGCGCCTGTATTTCAACAAGGATCGGCCTTGATCCTTCCATGCCGGCAAACACTGCCGCGCCGCTGACCTGTCCGTGGCGCTGGGAAAGAAACAGTGCCGAGGGGTTGGCGACTTCCTCCAGTCCCTTGTCGGTCATGGCGAACACGCCGATTTCGTCGGTGCCGCCGAAGCGGTTCTTCACCGCACGCAATATCCGGAATTGGTGGCCACGCTCGCCCTCGAAATAGAGCACCGTGTCCACCATGTGTTCAAGTACGCGGGGACCTGCGATCTGGCCGTCCTTGGTGACGTGGCCGACGAGGAACAGCACCATGCCGCGGCGCTTGGCGAGCTTGATAAGTTCGAGCGATGCGGCGCGCACCTGCGTCACCGTGCCGGGCGCGGCCTCGATATTGTCGAGGAACATGGTCTGGATGGAGTCGATCACCGCCACGTCGGGCGCATCCATGCCGTCGAGGCTGCTGATGATATCACGCACATTGGTTGCCGCCGCAAGCTCCACGCCCGGCTGCACCAGTCCGAGGCGTATCGCGCGCAGGCGCACCTGCGCTATGGATTCCTCGCCGGAAATATAGGCGGCTTTGCGCCCGGACTTGGCCAGGGCGCTTACCGCCTGCAGCAGCAATGTTGACTTGCCGATGCCCGGATCGCCGCCGATGAGGATGGCCGAACCCGCCACCAGCCCGCCGCCAAGCATCCGGTCCATCTCCTGAATGCCGACGGGGATTCGTGGCTCCTGTTCGGTGGTGCCCGCCATGCTTTCAAACTGGATTTTCCTTCCCTTGCCGGTACCGAGGCCTTTGGGCGTCACCTCCCGGGCAGCCTCTTCGGCAATCGTGTTCCACTGCCCGCAGGCTTCGCACTTGCCTGCCCATTTGTTGGTGATGGCACCGCACGCCTGGCAGACAAAATTGTGAGAGGTTTTAGTCATGCCGTGAATGTACTTTCCGGCAGAGGGTTAATAAAGGAAAATCTGTCTACAGCCTGTCCAGATAATCGGTGATGATTCCGTCAACCTGCATTGCCGATGCCCTCCGGATGTTGCTTGGTTCGTTCACCGTCCATGTAAATACTTTCATGCCGAGTTCGTGCGCCGTTTCCACATGCTGTGGGGTCAACAGGCAGTGATCCGGAAGAATGGTGTGCGCCCCGAGTTTTTTCGCTTTTATAATATCATCATGCTCAAATTGTTCTTCAAAACTTGCGCCTATACGCAATTGAGGAAATTCTTTTATGGCCGCCTGCAAGGCAGTAAGTTTGAAGGATACCAGATACAGTTTTTCTCCCTGCCATCCCTTCTTCACGTAACTGCTGATTAACTCTGCCGTGGGCAGCGCGGCGTCCACGGTTTTTACCTCGACAAAACAATATATATCATCACCGAGTGCTTCAAGAACCTCTTTGAGCGTAGGGATATGCTCGCCGCGGGCAATGTGCAATTCCCGCAATTCGGCAAGCGTGAAATCGGAAACCTTGCCTTTTCCGTCGGTTGTGCGCTCGACCGTATCGTCGTGAATCACCACCGGCTCGCTGCTCTTGCACAGATGTACGTCAAGCTCGATGCCGTCGGCGCCGAGTGCGATGGCTTTGCGGAAACTGCTTATGGTATTCTCAGGCATAACTGGTGGTGCGCCGCGATGGCCTATCTTAAGCATCGGCGAGGTATTCCCGGGCAAGTTTCTTGCCCTGCTCGACTGCGGGCTGGTCGAACGCGTCTATGTTCCACAGCTGCGCCGTAATCATGGTTTCCAGCATGAAATGCATCATCAGCGCGCCGAGTGTTTTCTCATCAAGTCTGTCAATGCCGAAAACCCGCAGCGGGCATTTATTGTGCGTGAGTGTCTCGGCGGTGGCTCGCTGTTCCGCTGCCATCAAATTGCCGATGGTATGGTTGTTGAGATAGCCAAGCGACTTGTCTTTGGCGGAAGGTATCGCCTTACCCACGTTTTTCTGCTCCAGCAGGATCATGGTGATGAATTTATCGTGCGGGCCGTCAAGGAAGAGCTGCAGCTGACTGTGCTGATCGGTTGCACCGAGTGCGCGCAGCAGCGCCGTGCCGTGTCTGTCCTTGCCGAGGCTTTCCTCCCACAACTGCTGGTGCCACGCGCCAAACGGATCCAGCCGGTCGCAGTACGGCATCAGGACGGAGATCGTCCGGCCTTTTTTAAGCAGGGTGTTATGCAGCGCCGCGCCTTTTGCCGGTTCCGGGTCGGCGTCGGAAAGCGTGTGATGCACTACGTCCGCCGCGCCGTGTCGTATGGCATGGATGTCAAGCCCCGCCGCTTTTGCGGGCAGGAGGCCTACCGCCGTCAGTGCGGCGAAACGCCCGCCGATGTTCGGATCGTGCTCAAGCATGGGGATGTTGTATTCTTCACCCAGGCGGCGCATCGCGTTATCGTGCGGTTCGGTGATGAAAGTGAAATGATCCGGGATGCTGTTTCTGCCGAGATTGCTTTCCACTTCCTTCAGCAGCACCAGCACCTGCGCCAGCGTTTCCGCCGTGCCGCCCGATTTGCTGATGGCGAGGAACATGGTCGTCTTCAAGGAAACCGACGACAGTAGCTGGTCAAACGTATGAGGATCGATGTTTTCGACAAAATAGATTTTCGTTTTCCCCGCCACTGCGGTATAGGGATTGCGTGCGAGCGCAGTTAGCGTGTTGCCGCCGCGCCCCGATCCGCCCATGCCGAGCACCACCAGGGTATCGCAGCGATCGCCGATGCGTTTTGCGGCGCTTTCAATGAGCGCGAGATCGTCTTTTCTTTCCCCTATATTCAGTATTGGTAACGCATTGTTTTTTTTGTGTTTGAGCAACAGGGCGACTGCTTTTTTCGCCGCATCCATGTCCGCTGCAAATTCTTTCTTTCCCGCTCCATGCGTGCCGATGGCTTCTTCAAAAGCATTGCCGATGTCGTGCGTGTAAATCATTTATGTTTTTCCTCTTCGGGTGCGCCCGCCATGACAATGATGGGCGTGTGTGAAAACAGGGTTTTTGCAAGCTGGTTAACTTCGGAAAGTGTGACGGCGTTTATCAGTGCGTTGCGCCTCTCCAGGTAATCCATGCCAAGATGATAACGCTGCATTTGCGTCAGGTATTCCGCAAGCGTGGCCTGGCTGTCAAGCTCCAGCGGGAATGAGCCGGTGATATAGCGCTTGGCCGCATCCAGCTCGGCCTGGCTTACGCCCTTGTCGCGTATTTTCTCCACTTCCTGCATGAAGATGCCGACTGTTGCTTTCGCCTGATCATTGCGCGTGGCGGAATGTACGGAAATATAGGCGGCGTGATCGAATTCCTCGATGTCGCTTTCGGCATAATAAGCCAGTCCCCGCTTGTTGCGGATTTCTTCACCGAGTCGTGACGAGAAAACTCCGCCGCCGAAAATATCGTTCAGCGCCACCATCGCGTAATATTGCGGATCGTTACGCCCCACGGCGGGCAGGCTTGCCTGTATGACCGTCTGCGGTACAGCTTCTTTCATTATCACCGGCTCTTTTCCATCCGCCGGTTTCACGTTGACGATAGTGGTGGCAGGGAGAGTGCAGTTGCTTTCCGGTAGTATCGCGGAGAGTAATTTTTTTGTTTCATCCGCGCTGATGTCGCCGATTACGGAGATGATTTTCCGGTTACAGGCAAGCACGGTGCCGGCATACTTCCGCAGGTCTTCACGTTTGATAAGCGCCAGCGATTCCAGGGTGCCGAATCTTGGTTTCTGGTAGGGATGCCCCACAAACGCCAGTTTCTTCCATGCCAGCGACGCCGCATAGATCGGGTTTTCCTGCATCTCCTTCAATTCGCTTGTCAGCCCGGCGCGGGCGCGTTCCACGGCATCCTCGTCGAAACGCGGTTTATTCAGCACGAGCGCAAGCAGTGGGAAAGCATCGTCCTTGTATTCCGACAAGGTTCGCAGACTTACGGCAGCCGAATCTTCATCCGCATCGGCGGAAAGGCGCACGGCATGGGCTTCCAGCGCGCGGTTAAAGGCAAGCGAATCCATATCTCCCGCACCCTCGGTCAACATCTGCATGGCGAAAGTGCTGAGTCCTTCCTTGCCTTTTTCGTCGTAGGCCGTGCCGCTGTTTTCAAATTCGATTTTTACCGTCACGATAGGCAATGAATGATCTTCCATCAGCCATGCTTTCTGGCCATGAGTTCCTTCCACTTCCACTATCCTGGCGGCCGCCTGGGCGAAGGATGCCATAAAGATACAAAACAAAAAGAGCAAGACTTTAATTATGGGGGGCGCGCCGCCCCCGTCCGAACTCTGTTCGGACTCCCCTGCGAGGTCGTTGCTTCGCTCTTCCACGTAACTCGCTATTCCAGTCATTCGCATCATTTCGCTCCTTCTTCGGGAAGCAGGTAGCCCGTGACGGAACCTTTGGGATCGAAAATCTCCACGGCGGCTTTATGCACGTCGTCGGCAGTGACGTTATCCACCTGCTTCGGCCAGCGGTTGAAATAATCCACCGGCATCCCTGCCATTACCAGCGTTCCGACAATTCTTGCCATGTTTTCCATGCCGTCGCGCGCGAAAATAATGTCGGCCTTGAGCAGGATTTTCGCCCGGGACAGATCCTCGCCCGTAATATCTTTCGCCGTATAGGATGCTATCTCCTTGTCGAGCGCCGCCTCAAGCTGCGGCAGGAGAACACCCGGCGCGGAAGTGACTTCAATCTTGAATGTGGCCGGCCCGGCCCCGATGCCGTCATAATCGGCGGAAACCGCCGTTGCGATTTTTTGCCTGGCCACCAGCGACTGGTACAGGGGGCTGGTGGTGCCGCTGCCCAGCACCTGCTCCAGAACGAATGCGGGAATGACCAGCTCTTTTCCATCCGTATTGACGCTGGGCGCAACATACCTCCGCACCAGCTCCGGTTGTTTTACATTCGTATGGCGCATCTCGATATGGCGCGCACCGCGCTGCGGCGGCTCGCTGCGCCAGTGGCGGACGTATTTCTCGCCGGCGGACAGGTCGCCATAGTATTTTTCCGCCAGCGTCTGCAGCTGCTCGCGCGTGATGTCGCCCGCCACTACCAGCACCGCGTTGGCCGGGTGGTAGAAGCGGCGGTGGAAATCGAGCACGTCCTCGCGCGAAAGCGCCTGCATCTCGTGCATCCAGCCGATAACCGGATTATGATAGGGATGATTGCGGAACAGCATCGCCTTCATTTCTTCGTCCAGCAACGCTTCCGGCTGATTCTCGATGGACATCCTGCGCTCCTCGATGATCACTTCGCGTTCCTTGGCGAAGTTTTCCTGCGTCGGCGCGAGGTTGAGCATCCGGTCGGCTTCCAGCCGCATGAGCAGCGGCAGGCGTTCCCTGGCGATGTTGACGTAATAGGCGGTGTAGTCGTGCGTGGTGAATGCGTTGAACGTGCCCCCGTTGCTGCCGATGATGCGCCCGAATTCGCCGCTGCCTGTTTTCTTCGTTCCCTGGAACATCATGTGTTCGTTATAGTGGGCAAGTCCCGAATGCCCCGGAAAGTCGTCGCTGGCACCGACACGGTACCAGAGCATGTGGGTTACTGCCGGCGCGCGGTGACTGGGGATGAGCACCACCTCCATTCCGTTCTTGAGCGTGAAGGTTTCAATCGGCTGATCCGGGTACGCGTGTGCCGGAGGGACTAGCGATAGAAGCAGTAACATTACGCATACTACGCTTCCCCCATATATCCGTGCTCTTTTCTTGCAACTTGCAACTTGCAACCTGCAACTATTTTTTTTCTTAGAAAATATCACCAAGGATACCCTTATCCTGCTGGATGACCGGCGTATCGCCTTTGGTAGGTGGTTGATTCTGCTGTTTATCCTGCTTCAACCTTTGTGCCTCTTTGGCAGGATCAACCAGCGGATCAGTATTGTTCGGTGAAATCAGATACGTACTGCTCTTCGGTGCAACTCCGTTGTTATTATCGCTGGTGATGGTCTGGCGTATGTTCTTATCGGCCTTTTCGGCTCCGGCGTTTGACAGGAACTGCGAGTCGGCATTGTTAGGCAGAGGAGCGGAAGAAACTTCCGGCACAGCGGTCGCTGCCGAGTGGGTAGAAGCTGCCGCAGGCACGGGCGGTTTTCCGGCGACGATGCTGTGCGCCTGCTCATCCGCCGGAGCGCCTACGGCATATTCCGCCCCGTTCTTCGGCACCGGCAGGTTGTAATCCGGCGGAACGGTAAGCGGCGGCCGCGAGAATACCTGGAACTCGTCCGGTCCCTTGCGGTTGAGCCCCAGCGTGTCCCGGAAGCTGTCGGCATTGCCGCAGGCAAACAGCGGCAGGCACAGCATGATGGATAAATATCGCCTGAAATTCATATTCCGTTATGCTCTTGAGGTTGCGTTCTGGAGCATAGTATATTCGTAAATAGGAAAATCACAACACCCATGAATATTGCGCTGTCGGCGACGTTGAACGCCGGCCAGTGGTACCTGCCGATATGAAAATCAAGAAAATCGGTGACAACGCCCTCGCTTAAGCGATCCACGAGGTTGCCGACGGCACCGCCGATAATCAGGCCAAGCGCGAGCATTACGTGTTTTTCACGGGTGCGCGTCAGCCATACCGCCAGCAGGAGCGTGATAAGGGAAAGGCATAATGGCAGGAGCATATTTATGAACGAATGCGACTGCGCGAACATGCCGAAGCTTATTCCCCGATTATACACCAGCACGATATTGAAAACCGGCAGCAGCGTGACGGGAAGAACGGCGTTTTTTGCCGCGGCGATGATAAGCGCCTTGGTCCACTGGTCAAATCCTGCGACGCTGCCGGCAAGCAAAATGCCGATCAGGCGGAAATGGAGAGAAGAAAGTTTCATCTTTTACTCGAAAAATGGTTATAGCCCACGCGTTCCAGATAAATCTCCCTGCCGGTTTTATCAACAAGTTTTACGCTGTCGCCCGGTTTTATTTCGCCGATGCGCGTGATATTTACGCCCGCGTCCTTTGCAAGGGAGCACAGTTTTTCATGCATCGTCCGCGGTGCGGTGAACAGCAGTTCGTAATCGTCGCCGCCCGCCGCAATCGTCTCATGCGGGCGCGCAACCAGCGGCAGAGCGGATTTTGCTGCATCCGATAGCGGGATATCTTCCCATATAACCACCGCGCCGATGCCGGAACATTCCGCGATGTGCCCCAGATCCTGCATGAGCCCGTCGGAAACGTCGATGCTGGCAGTGGCGACGCCGCGCAGCTTTTGCCCCAGCTCCACGCGTGGTGAAGGCACCCGGTAACGTTCCAGAAGATGCGCATCCGCTTCCTTGCTTACCTGCAACTTGCAACGTGCAACTTGCAACCCCAATGCTGCATCGCCAATCGTGCCGCTGACGTAAATGCCGTCTCCTATCCTTGCGCCTGCGCGCCTTAACGCCTGCCCGCGCGGCACAAGACCGAGCGCGGTAAGCGACAGGGAAAGCGTGCCCCGTGTCCGGGTCGTATCGCCGCCCATGAGGGTGATGCCGAAAATTTCCTGATCGCTGCGAAGTCCTTCGGCAAAGACTTTAATCCATGCTTCATCGGTTTTTTCCGGCAGCATGAGCGCGAGGAAATAGCCGTAAGGCCTCGCGCCCATCGCCGCCAGGTCGGACAGGTTGGTTCGCAGCAGCTTCCTGGCAATGAGCGCCGGAGGTTCGTTGCCGATGAAATGCACGCCTTCGCTGATGGCATCCTTGGTGACTACCAGTTCCATCCCTTCCGGGACTGCCAGCACCGCTGCATCGTCCGTAAGGCCAAATGCGCCGGTTTCACCCGTAGAGAGCGGGGCGAAATAATTTTTTATGAGATCAAGCTCGTTCATGTTTTACCCGGCCACTCACACCACTTCCTTATGATACACCGGCCGCATTCGGGTTTGCGCGCCTTGCAGACATAGCGCCCGTGCAGGATCAGCCAGTGGTGGGCATGTTTCTTATATTTCGCCGGGATTGTTTTTTCCAGTTGCTGCTCGCACTTTTCGGGCGTGGTCGCTTTTGCCAGCCCGATGCGGTTTGACACCCGGAGCACATGCGTATCCACCGCCAGCGTTGGCTGGCCGCGCGCGCAGTTGAGCCAGACGTTCGCGGTCTTGCGTCCCACGCCTGGCAATGTCTGCAAAGCATCGCGTTCTTCCGGGATTTTACCTTTGAATTCCTTCATGAGCATCCGCGACAGTCCGATAATATTTTTGGCCTTTGAATTAAACAATCCGATAGTTTTGATGTATTTCTTCAGGCCATCCTCGCCGAGTGCTGCCATCTTTGCGGGATTGTCTGCAACCGCAAACAGGGCAGGAGTGGCCTTGTTCACGCCTACATCGGTCGCCTGCGCCGAAAGCACAATCGCCACCAGCAGGGTAAAGTCGTTGGTGTAATAAAGCTCGGTCTTTGGTTCAGGATTTGCAGCCTTGAGTTTCTCGAAAATAGCTGAAACCCTGGCTGGTTTCACGCGTGGCCTTCCGCCCGGTAGCACCAGACCCTTGCCGGCGGGAAGTTGCCCCAGACGCGCTTGGCGACTTTGCCCTTGATGCCGATGCTGCGCTGGTGTTTTTCATTCACCGGCGATGTTGGCCCATAGGTATATTGGATAAACACGCCGTCCGGCCTGAGCACTTCAAATGCCGCGTTCACGATGGCATGGCAGATAGCATCCGGCATGGCAAGCAGCGGCAGGCTGGACGCCACCGCCGCCACATGCCGGATATTGTGTTTCTCAAGGAGTTCCTTCAAGTGCCTTGCGTCACCCTCCACGATAATGGCCTGGGGGAAGTCGTGCCTGAGCTTTTCGACAAAACGGTGATCGCGCTCGATGATCACCAGGTTTTTCTGGCTTACATTCGACTGGCAGATCGCCCGTGTGATTACCCCGGTTCCGGGGCCAAGCTCCACGACGCATTCATCCGGTGAAACACAGGAAAGCTGTGCGACTATTGCCCGCGCCAGATTCTTGCTACTTGGGATAGGGACACTGACATGATGGGGATTTCTGAGCCACCGCAAAAAGAAAAGGCGTCTTTCCCGTGATAACACGGCGTCAGCCTTGACGCGCTTTGAAGCGGGGATTTTCCTTGTTAATTACATATACGCGGCCCTTGCGGCGCACTACGCGGCAGTTTTTATCACGCTTCTTTGCGGATTTAAGCGAACTCAGCACTTTCATAAAATCTCTCCTAGGGAAGGCATGGCTTCTATCGGTAATAGGGGGTTCTGTCAATCAAAAAGGTCTGGTTGTTCGTTGTTCGTGCGAAGGGGGTACGTGGAGGAGCGCTTTGCGATGATCCCGCGGGAGATTTTGCGGAGCGAAATCGGGGGCAGCGTGTCCCCCATGATAAAACCTAATGCAGCTTGCGCTCCAGTTCAGCGGCTGCCTGCTTGACCGTTTCCTCGTCGCCGGTACGCGCCAGGTGCCCGATGATGATGGTGCGCGCCACCGATACGGCGATGTCCACCACATGATTCTGCACTTCCTGCAATGCCTTGCTTTCCGCCTGGGCAATTTTGTCAATCGCCAGCTTCTTACGCTTCTCGAGGGCGGTTTTCAGCTGGGTTTCCGCCTGGGCGACCATAATCTCGGCTTCCTTTTTCGCGCCGCTTAAGATTGCTTCCGCTTCCTGCAGGGACTCGCGCTGCCTTTTTTGGCAGGCGGCAAGGACGTCCTGCGCCTCTTCGCGCAGGCGCCTGGCTTCCGCCAGTTCGCTTGCAATCTGGGCGGAACGCGCATCCAGCATCTTGCAGAACATGCGCGAGATGGGACGCGCCGCAAGCAGCAGGAATCCGGCAAAAGCCACGGCCACCCAGAATTCAGGGCTAAGACTACTCATAGGACGGTTTCCTTCTCCCTGGAAAGGTTGCGCATGGCCAGTTCAAGCTCCTTCGCATCTGGTTTGTAATTAACCACGAGCTCGACAATATTCTCCGCCAGCCCACGCGCTACCGGCAGCAGTTTATCCATGACATCGTTTTTCGCCTTCTGTATCCCGGCTTCCGATTCGGCTATTTTTGTCGCAACCATTTTGTCAAGCTCCGCCTGCCTCGCGTTTGCGGTTTCGGCCACCTTGTTTTTAGTTTCGGCAATGGCGGTGTCGGACTGCGCTCTCGCTTTCACCAGCGTTTTCTCGTACTCGTCCTGAACCCGCTCGGCTTCCGACTTCAGGGTTTCCGCCTGCGTCAGGTCGCTTTCCACGGCGCGCGCGCGCAGATCGAAAATGCCCTGTATGCGCGGCAGAAGAAAACGCGCAAGCACGACGTAAAGCACGACGAAAGAAATCGTAAGCCAGAAAAGCTGGGTGGAAAAATTTGCCGGATCAAGCTGTGGCATGTCTTAGAAACCTTTGTGAAACTTATTTTACGACGTAGAGCACCAAAATCGTCACCACGAAAGACAGCAGCCCCATGAATTCGGCGAGCGCCATGCCCATGAAGGCGAACGCCTTGATTTTGCCTTCCTGCGCCGGATTGCGGGCGATGCCGTTCAGCGCTGCGGCGAAAATCAGGCCGATGCCGATGGCGGCGCCGCACATCCCCGCGGTGGTGAGGCCTGCGCCGATATATTTTCCAAGAAGTTTGAGTGCTTCTGCGTCCATGTGTTTAGTCCTTTCGTGATTAAATAATTAAAGTTTTAGTGCATGTTAAGGGCGTCGTTGAGATAGAGGCTGCACAGCAACGCAAAAATATACGCCTGCAAGCATGCAACAAATAACTCAAACCCGATGAATATCAATAAAAAAGCGAAGGGAAAAAGCCCGATGATGCCGACCGCGACGAACGACGCCATGATCTGCAGCAAAATGTGCCCCGCCGTCATGTTGGCGGCAAGACGTATGGAGAGGCTTACCGGGCGCGCCATGTAGGAGAACAGCTCGATGATGATCATGAACAGCGCAAGCACCAGCCCGATCAGTCCGCCAGGCAGTCCCTTGGGCAGGAAATAATGAAAGAAATGCAGGCCGTGCTTGTAGAAGCCGATGAACGTCACGCCGATGAAGACGAACGCCGCGAAGGCAAACGTCACAATGATCTGGCTGGTAACGGAAAAGGAATAGGGGATAAGGCCGAAAAGGTTGCAGAACAGCACAAAGATGAACAGCGAGAAAATAATAGGGAAATATTTTTTCCCCTCCGCTCCGGCGCTGCTTTCCACCATGTCGGAGACGAACTGGTATAACATTTCAACCATCGTCTGGAAACGCCCCGGAACCAGTGCAGGCCTGCGCGCGCCAAGCCCGATGAACAGGAATACGCCGAGCACCGCCAGCGCCATCCACAGGGAGGCGTTGGTGAACGCGATATTGTACCCGGATATATGCGGAAAAGAGAAATAATCCCTGAGTTCGAACTGTTCTACCGGATTAAGCGATGCTTCAGCCACTGTGGTTGTTACCCTTCATATCTTCTTTATCTTCGGTCATTTTCAGCGTCCGCATGATGGTAAGGAAACCGCCTGCAGAGCCGAGAAAAAAGCACACTATGAACAAAACCGGGGACGTATGAAGCCATTTATCGCCATAATAGCCCGCAATTCCGCCGACCAGTGCCCCCGACATCAATTCCACCCCCAGCCTTAAAACCAGCGCTGCGTCTTGCGGCACCGGTCTTGGCTTTCGGGCGGTTTTTTCACGAAAACTGCGGATGTCCTCGTCCAGCCTGTCAAGCGACGGAATATCTTCCGATTTTGCCATGAGGGCTTCTACGCATTTCACCCCCGGCTGTCAAGTGTTTTTGCCTCTTTGGCCGTAGGGATGAAATACGCATAAATCTGTTGGCATGACAGGGCATATGCGTATAATCGTTTTTTTCACGGGGAGGAACTATGGGTTCGACACCGGCAAAACACAAGGCGCATGAGGCGGCGGCGCGCAGCGAAACGGACA
>Ga0207022_10209_pt1 | contig 15216 bp, 8 predicted proteins | sample Alteio_BWMinCont_46_FD_153307 | JGI IMG/M metagenome (GOLD analysis project Ga0207022, IMG submission 153307) | Enriched cells from forest soil in Barre Woods Harvard Forest LTER site, Petersham, Massachusetts, United States -... | ecosystem: Environmental > Terrestrial > Soil > Temperate forest >... | reverse complement strand
GCGCGATGCCCGTATCGGTGTTGTTGCCGGTGATGGTATTGGCGCTGACGGTGATGCCGGTGCCGGCATTATATAAATTGATATCGGTAATATTAGGCGCCGTGGCGCTGGCAACACCGCTGATGGTATTGCCGACGATGTTGCCGGTGGCGTTGTTGGTCAGCTCGATGCCGGACTGGCTGCCCGTCGTGCCCGTCCCAGAGCTGACGACGGTATTGTTATCGATGAGGCCGGTATAACCCCGGCCGTTGATCACGATGCCGCTGCCCTTGAAGTTTTTAACGGACGAATCATGTATGTACAGGACATAGGCTCCGAGATTGTTATCAATGGCGGAGATGCCGGTGCCGGTGGTGCCGGTGAGGGCCACGTTACCGATTTCGCCGCTGGAATTGGTATAAACAATACCAGACTCAGCCTTTTGGCCGTCTATAGCCATATTGAACAGATTGACGCCAAGAGAATTGCCCACTGTGAAGGCCGGATTGTTGCTAAAGCTCGGATTCGTTGATGCCTTGACGATGCTGTTGGCTGGACCCTGTCCGGTAATGGTGAATCCCCATTGAGTATAGTTGCTACGATTGACAAACGAAGATTCAGTCCAGGTTCCCGCATCCAGGTTAAGGAACGCGCCGCCAGAGCCGGTTTGACCCACCGCGCTGATGGCATTCTGAATGCTGCCTGCCGGGCTTTGGTTCAGCGTTATGCTGCCGATACCGGTTGGGCTGTTGGAGAGGACCGCCAAATTGGGATAGCCAGGATAGATCTGGCCTCTGAAAGCGCCAGTATTGTTGATGTCGATCGCCCCATTGGTCGTGGAAAGGGCGCCGTAGAGCGTCACGTTGTTGGCGTTGATGGTGATAGCGCCGTTAGTGGTGCTGAAGAACGACGGGAAATTGGATAACAGCACGTTACCGTTAGAAGGCGTATTGATGGTAAGTGCGCCGGTGCCGCTGATCGCTATGACCGAGTTGTCTGACTCCACGCCCGGGCTGCCACCGGCACCGATGCCGGTGAGAGTGATATTGCCGTTTACGGATGAGAGACCGCCGGTCACTGTATTAAAGTTCCCTGTATTAAGATAAATACCTTGGTTGTTTATTTGCGTGCCGCCGCCGGTGCCGGTGAGGTTTATCAGGCCATTGCCGGTGGTGCTTATGGTTGTTCCATTGTACAGGTAAATGCCTGGGTTGTTTCCCTCGTAACCCAGATTGATATCGGAAAAATCGCTGCCGGTACCGCCAGTGCCGCTGATATAGACATTGCCGCCGCCGGTGCTACTGATGGCGGCGTAGATGAAATCGCCCGCGTTACCTCCCGTAGTGCCGGTTTTGCTGCCGGTGCCGGCCAGCGTGATGTCGCCTTTATTCGTGCTAATCGTGGTACCGTTTATGTCAATGCCATAGTTGCCATCCGTTGTCCCGGATGATTGGCTGGCGACGCCGATAACGGTGACATTTCCGGTGCCGCCGGCCTGAAGCGCGCCGCCGGAGATCGCCACGCCATCGTTGCTGGATCCCGCACCGCCACCCGTGCCGGCGACCAGAATATTGCCATTGGCGTTAGTGAGGTTAGTGGCGACCAAGTCTATGCCTATATCAGAACCTGTACCACCTGGTGCGGTACCATTCGGGCTGCCGAAGCCGATTAAGTTGATGTTGCCATTGGAAGAGGTGATATTGGCAGATGAGACTTCCATGCCAAAATTACCCTGCCCTGTGCCCGTGGCGGTACCATTGAGGTTAATCGCCCCGTTGACTGAAGTAATACTGATCGGTGTTGTCGGGAAATTGCCAAGTATGAGGATGCCGGAATTAGAATCGCGGCCGTTGCTGCCGGTGCCGGTAAAATTTATCGTGCCGGCGCCATTGGTACTGACGCTCGCGCTGCCCTGATACGCGGTATACAGGTCGATGCCATAGCCGGCATTGTTACCGCCGGTGCCGCTTACAAAGATGCTGCCACCGCCGGTGCTGTTAATATTGGTATTGTTGATCTCTACACCATTTCCTATGCTGCCGCCGAAGCCAGCCAGCGTAATGTTGCCGGTATTTGTGTTGATAAGGCCGAAGTCGTTAATACCGGAGTTGTCATGTGAACCATAGCTTGCATCCGCCGTTGGGCTGCCGGTACCGATAACAGTAATATTGCCACCACCGCTGGTCTGAAGTAACCCAGCTAATTCTATACCAAAGTTGTGATCGCCGCCACCCGCTCCTGTGCCTGCAAGCAAAATATTGCCTTTGCCAGTAGTAGTAATCGTGCCGCTCATATACACGCCATCCCCGTAGCCCGTCGTACCATTTGGGCTGCCGAATCCGATGATGTTGATATTGCCGTCGGAAGAGGTGATGTTGGTATTTGCGATGTTCATGCCATAGTCATTCGCTCCCGTGCCGCCGCCGGTGCCAACGAGATTAATCGCGCCGTTGCCGGAGATGATGTTAGTCGGTGCACTGGAGGAGCCAGACAGATTGATGCCATAATTAAAGTTAAAATTGTTACCGCCGGTGCCGGTGTCGCCGCTGCCACCACCGCCGTTGATGGTAATGGTGCCGGTACCGCTGGTTTGAACGGTGCCGCTGATGCTCACACCGTACCGATTGGAATCAGAACCGCTAATGGATGATCCAACGCCGTTGATGGTAATGTTGCCACCAGCGGCATTAAGCGTGGCACTGTTTATTGTCACGCCATTGTTATGCATTGCATCGCCGACCGCCGCACCGGTCAGCGGATTTGCGCCGCCGCCCATAATTATATTGCCGCCGTTGCTGTTAATGGAGGAACCGCTTAGAAGCGCGATAGCACCACCTGTTCCGGCTGTGTCCGAATCCAGCGTGACGTTCAGTTTTCCGCTGGTGGAAGAAATACCAATATTGGAGTTCATAACGATGTCGCTGCCCGCTGCCAGCGTGAGGCTGGCGTCGCCGCCCGAGGTCTTGGCAATGTTGGCGGCGTCAGTAATGGATCCGCTGGCTATCACGCTGGTGCTGCTGCCGCTGTTGAGGGTTTGATCGAGGGTGCTGGCAAGCGTGGAATCAATGATGACGTCGGTGGGGTCGAGCACTACCTTGCCGCCCTGGCCAGCGGTGATGACCGCGCCCGGCTGAACCGAGAAGGAGTTGGAATATACGTCGATAGTGCCGCCGCCCGCTTTGCCGGACGCATCGAGCGTGCCGCCCAGCGTTACATCGCCGGATTCGTTATCGAGGGTGATATTATCCGCCTGAACGGTTCCGGTATTAACAATACCGCTGACCACATTCTGCGCTGCGGCAACCGACAGGTTCACCGTGCCGCCGGAAGCATTGATTTTTCCGCTGTTCTGCACCAGTTGCTGCGTTACCGCTGGGCTAGCCTGCAGGTTGATCAGGCCGTCACCGTACATATCAAGCGTGAAGCTGTCGCCGGATGCCAGATTAACTTGCCCCAGCTTGGCCTGGATCACACCGCTGTTTATGACATTTGGAGCTACCAGGGTTACCAGGCCGCCATCTGCTACGGTAATATTGCCTTCATTGATGATGCTGGCATTGGGGTTGCCGGGCTGGCTGAAGGCGTACTTGCCGTTCATGAAATTCGAATCGCTGATATTTGCCGTGGCGGCAACCAGGCTGTTCACATTCACGTTGGAATTCGGCCCGAACACTACGCCATTGGGGTTGATCAGCCACACGCTGCCATTGGAGGAAAGGCTACCGAGGATTTGTGATGCAGAACCGCCGCCGGTGACGCGATCCAGTTGCACGGAGCCAGCACTTGGCTCAATGATATTAATGGTTTCGTGGTTACCAATGTCAAAGCCCTGCCAGTTGATGACGGCCTTCTGGGTGGTCTGCGTGATGGTTTCGCTGGAGGAGGAATTTTGCGTAATGGTCGCCTGACCCTGCGACACATTTCCCCCGGTCGGCAACGCATACGTCTCGCCGGACCAGCCGAATTGCGCCATCAGCATAACAGCCAACAGACTGCGAGGTGAAGTGAGAACAGTCGAAGCGATAAGATTTTTCATATTTTTCCGTGCTACTGCCTGGTTCGTCGCCATAAAATCATCTTTTGTTACAAATGTTAAAATCTAGGGCATAATACGCATTATGCCGGATTGATTTAGGTAGAATGCCGGAGTTAGGTGGAACTACAGTTATTGAAGTTATCTATAGAGATTGCTCTATAATGAATCGATGCGGAAAACCTTTACGCGCATATTTTTTGCGTAAGGGATGGTAGTTGTTGCAACTCATTACATTGGTGCAGGGGGGGCCAGGCGATCTGCAAGTAACGGTTAAAGATACACAAGCTGTATAACCCCATTCAGTGAATCCTTACACAAAAAATACACCTGAAAGGGTTTCCCATATAGCTTCATTACATACCACCATTTAGCCTCTGCCTATTGCGGGTGATATCATACCAGGCAGATAGGCGAATAATGTTTATTTTTACTCTTATTCTTAAAATCGCATTGGATTTCGTTATCTTATTGATAGCGATTTATACCATTCGTCATTATGTATTTACCTTGAACCGCCTCTTCGGAAAACAAAGATATCCTTATATTAATATTGATACTGCGTCATGGCCAAGCGTTACTGTATTAGTATGCGCTCATAATGAAGAAGCAGTGATTGCGCACTCGCTCCAGGCGCTTCTTGAAGTCCATTATCCGGCAGATAAACTTAAAATTCTGGTTATCAATGATCGCTCTACCGATCGCACACAGGAAATCGTGAATGATTTTGCCACGCGCGCTCCCCATTTGATTGCAGGTTTTCATCGGCTTGAGGGCAAGCCTGGCAAAGCTTCGGCGCTTAAAGATGCTACTCCTTATGTTGATAGTGAAATTGTCATCCTGTTCGATGCGGATTATATCCCCGGCCGTGGTTTGATTAAGCAATTAGCGGCTCCATTCTTCGATCCCGAAGTCGGTCTGGTGATGGGAAGGGTCGTTCCGCTCAATACAGGCCGTAATATGCTTACGCGCTTACTGGATTTAGAGCGTGTGGGCGGTTATCAGGTGGATCAACAGGCGCGCATGAATCTCGATCTGGTTCCTCAATATGGCGGAACCGTAGGGGGCGTAAGAAAGGCAGCACTCGAAAGCGTAGGCGGCTGGCTGGAAGATACGCTCGCGGAAGATACGGATCTAACCTACCGCGCTATTCTGAAGGGTTGGAAATCCGTCTACCAGAACCGCTCCGAATGTTATGAGGAAGTGCCAGAAACTTGGCCGGTGCGTATTCGTCAGATTACCCGCTGGGCTAAAGGGCATAACCAGACCATGTGCCGTTATACGGGCAGCTGTTTTTCCAGTCGGAATATAAGCCTGCATGAAAAAGTCGATGGCCTGTTTTTGCTCGGAGTTTACCTGATGTCGCCGGTTATTTTTACGGGCTGGATATTGGCGATCATTTTATTTTATTTAGGTGACAATAATTTGATGAGCGGGGTACTGGCCCTAATGGCGGTTGCTGCTTTTGGAGCCGTCGGAAATTTTGCTGCCTTTTTTGAAATAGGTTCTGCGGTTTATCTCGACGGGGGAAGTAACCGGATTCGTCTTTTACCTTTTAATCTTTTTAGCTTTCTTATCAGCACTTTTACGGTTTCGGCGGCCACTGTTACCCAGGTATTCAGGGAGAGGACGACTTGTAATATCTGGGAAAAAACCCTGCGCTTCCGCAAGGCAAGCTTTGTTATGGGAGAAGCAGCGTAATGTGGGCGTCCGCTTTCTTTCTCTTTACCTTTCTTCTGTTTCTCCTGCCGCTTCTTCCAGGCGTTCTTGAGTTGAGGCTGGCAAGCGATGCCAAGCCGCTCAAGGTCATTCAGGAATACGATACGGACATCACTTATTTCGCCGTAGGTTTTAAACATTATCTGGAAAAGAATTTCGCCAATTTTTTCTCTGTCCAGAACAAAGCCGCCGCACCTTTTCAGCAAGGCACTTTAGGAGATCGCACCGATTTCCAGATTATCCGCAATGGAAAAGAACCTTTTTTTGATAAGAAGGAAACAAACCGTTCTCAAACTTCCAAGCTTATTATTGCACAGCCGTTCTTAGAACTGCCCGGAGGAATGCTTTTTGAAAAAGAGGTATACAGCGCGAGTTCCATAATTACGGGTAAAAATAGCCAATTCCGAGCCATACTCGCGGAAGAGAATATTACGCTCGGAGAGGGTTGCACCATCTTCCGATGGATACATAGTGGTGCCTCGCTCACTGTAGGCAAGGGCTGCGATCTTTATGGGAGGGCTTCTGCAGAAAAAATCATTTCTCTGGGCGGACATTGTAAATTTGAAAGAATAAATGCTCCCAGGATTCTGTTTGGCCATTCTGAGCGGAGCTATGTCGATGAAAGGGAGGTAAGCGGGTTAACAATGCTGGAAACGCTCTCTAACGTGAAAGACCGATATGGCAATCGCTGGCTTGTGGATGGGGATATAAACATTCCTGATGCCCATTCTTTTGAAGGGGACCTCGTTGCCAGCGGAAATATCGCGATAGGTGCCGGCTCTTATGTAAAAGGCAGCCTTAAAAGCAATAAGGATCTTACCCTGGGCAAAAATGCGCGGGTTACAGGCGCAATGGTAAGCACTGGCGACATCCATATTGCGGAAGGGTGCCATATTACTGGGCCGGTTGTTGCCGAAGGAAACGTATTGATTGAATCCGGTAGCGTCATCGGATTGGAAAATTTGCCCACTACGCTCAGCGCTTCCATTATTACCATTATAAGCGGTGTCACCGTTTACGGTACTGTCTGGGCTGAAGAGCGCGCCCAGATGTTTACGGGAGAAGCTGCATGAGGTGTGCTCTGGCTATACTCTTCTTTATGATGCTGGTGGCTCGCCCCGTTATTCTATTGGCGCAGGAACCACTGTTATACGGTTACCAGGAAACGAATGGCGCTGTTACGAATGGCTATGCGGGCGATACGGTAGATCCTTATTTCGCAACCAAAGCGATGCTCATCCTGCTGGATACGGATTCTAAAGCCAAACAACCAGCGATGGCCTGGGTTGTCTGGGGCTTGCAGATGCAGCGTTCTGACGGGCTGTTTGAGCGTTATAAGCGCGATGGTGAGGATAACTGGCATCCTTATGCGCGGGCCGATGCAGATGATGCCGTACTCGCATTATGGCTGGAACTGCTTTATCGTCTTACCCCGGCCGAAGGAATGCAGGAGAGCTGGAAAAACAGCGCGGAAATGGCAGAGAAACAACTTTCCGCCCTCTATGATCCGGTGCAAGGCATTTACCATATCTCCGTAGAAATGCCTATCGGCCTGTTGATGGATAATGTCGAGATCTATTCCGCTTACATGCGGATTGCCAAAGAGCAACATCGTCTTGGCCTGAAGGCACAAGCAACCGCATCCAGGAAAAAGGCTGCAATATTGGCGCAAAATATAGTAAAAATATTCAAGCCGGAAGGAAGCGTAGGCTATCTTGTTTCAACGCAGCAGCCGAACGGGGAGCTTTTTTATCCCGATCGGGTAGCGCAGCTTTATCCACTGCTTTACAAACTGCCGGATGGTGATAATGCCGCATCTGTCTATACAATTTGGATGTCCGCCAACGGCAAAGAATGGCTTTTACAGAAGGACAATAATTACGCCTGGGGTTTAGTCGCCATCACCGCGCTTAAAAAGGATGATAATTATAGCGCCTCCTGCTGGCAGAACCGTGCCGAGCCGATGCGCTATTCCGAACATTGGAATGTACTGGAGGAAGCAGCGCTACAATACGTTAAATGGCGGCTCCAGGTTCGGCATTATGACACTCATATTCCATGCGTAGGAGGCAATTTATGATGCCTCAGGATAGAATTTTACTCTCCATGGGAACGCGCCCGGAGATCATCAAAATGGCGCCTGTGTATTTTGAACTTAAAAACAGGGGTATAAAACCGATATTGCTGCATACCGGTCAGCATACCGATATGGCGTCAACACTTTATGATCTTTTCGGAATGATGCCTGATTATTTCATCGACCTGAAACGCATTGTCTCTTCCGATAAGAATGCCGAACATCCGCCTTCATGCGAATTGTCGCAGTTGAGCGCACTTCTGCTGCAACGCATCTCGACGGTGATGATGACGATCAATCCTTCCATGGTATTGGTGCATGGAGACACCAGCAGCGCGCTTATGGCCGCAATGGCTGCATTTTACCAAAAGCGCCCCGTTGCACATATTGAAGCGGGTCTTCGCTCACATAATGAATACAATCCATTTCCCGAAGAAAAAAACCGCGTTCTCATAGGACAACTGGCGCAATGGCATTTTGCTCCCACCAGCGGCGCAAAGCAGAATCTCCTGGCGGAAGGCATCGATCCGACCCACATTCATATGGTGGGCAATACCATCGTGGAAGCCGCGCGCTTAGGAATCAGCAAACTTGCTTCTTATCAAAGCGCGAATAACTGCATTCTTATTGAGCAATTAAAGCCCTGTCTGGCTTCGCAGAGAATAGTGATGGTGACTATGCACAGGCGTGAAAACCAAGAATCCAATATCAAATTAATAGCCCGGACAGTGGTGGAAATGCTGAAGCAACATACGGATATGTGCGTGGTCTGGCCGGTGCATCCCAATCCAAAAGTGGAGAATGCCGTTTATAGTGCGCTGGAAGGCGCTCCTGCAGCGATTACAGAACGTCTGCATATGACCAGGCCGCTCGATTATCCGGTATTGCTCTGGGTGCTTAAAAATTCGTGGGCAGTTATGACGGATTCCGGCGGCATTCAAGAAGAAGCAGCAGCTCTGAATATTCCAGTACTGGTACTGCGCGATACTACCGAACGCCCCGAAATCATAGAATCCGGCGCCGGTATCATGGTTGGAACCAGACAGAAAGATATCCTGATGCAGATCGAAAAACTCACTCAAAACCCGCATACATACAGACGTATGTGTGAAGCGAAAAATCCTTTCGGCGATGGAACATCGGCCGCCAGTATATGCGATATTCTTCTTGGAAAAAAAGCCGGGGAGAAGAAATGTGCATAAGTATCTCGCATTTTTTTGCCTGGCACTGGGTTTATACCCTGCAACCGGCTATGCCGATCCTTCTTCTGTGGACCAGGTGCTGGCGCAGCTTTCTTCTGTTCCGGGCGGTGGTTCAGAAAGCGAAGTGCAAAGCGCACCTGTTGTACCTGTTATCGCAACTCCCGTGCCGGCGGCACCTGTTCCCATCGTTCCTTTCAAGCCAAGCGGCTATGGCGAAGCCGGCGGTAATTATAATTCCGTATCGCATAATTACGGCAACTGGCTTGGAGAGTATCTGAAAGGAGAAGTTCAGACCGATCCTTCTAACCGCTGGAATGCGGAAATACTTAACCAAAGGGAATTTAGGTCTACCGGCGTCTATGGCAATATCGGCAATACCCATATCTTCAATGAGGACTGGTTCGGCTCCGTTACCGCAGGCGCGGGGGATGGCGGGCTTTATCTGCCGCGTTACCGCTTTGATGCTTTTATCAACAAAAAATGGCTGGAGGACCGCCAGTTGATTACCACTTTAGGCGTAGGCATGGATAAAGCCATGGACCCCCATAGGGATGCCAGCGTATTCCTGGGCGCTACCTATTACTTTAAGACGCCATGGATCATCCAGGGCGGTATAAGGCTTAATAACAGCAACCCCGGCAATATCAACTCCACTTCGCAGTTTATCGCCGTAACGCAAGGCGAAAACAAAAAACATTTCATTACCCTGCGTTATGGTTTTGGCCACGAAGCCTATCAAGTTATTGGGCCAGGCCAAGTGCTGAGCGATTTTCCCAGCCAGCAGGTTTCTCTGGAATTGAGGCAATGGGTTGGATCGGATTGGGGCTTCAACCTGAGCGGCGAACGGTACCATAATCCCAATTATGACCGCACTGGAATTAACATAGGACTATTCATAGAGTTTTAATATGACTGAAAAACAATCTGCATTATCGAAAACCTTATGGAATTATCGCCATACCGGCGCCAAAGGGACTCCTATCCGCATGCATCGCGCGCTTAGAAAATTAACGCTGAGCCCGTCCATACTCATGGCGGTTATTTTGCTTCCCTTTCTTTTTGACATGATTTTGTGGATTAATCTGGATGCAATCACCGGCGCATGGGCGGATATATTTAATTTCTGCATCGATAAACTTCACCTGGCTGGCCAGGTTTCTTACGCGGGCGTTAAACTTCTTCGCCATAAAATGCTCATGCCTTATCCGGATTTGATGGCCGGTCCTCCCTTATTGATGACGGTATGGGGAAATGGCATGATGGCGGCATTGCTTCTACTGCTTTCCAATTTTATGCCCACGCGCACCATGCCATTCGCATACTTACTGAGGGCAGGGCTTCTTATCCAGATATCATCCTCACTTTATTTCTTCTTTAATCCCGATCATCCGCCCCATGATCTTGTGCCTTATATAACGGGAGCACTGACCTTTGGAGTTTATTTGCTTTTCTTCATTTCACCGCTTTTAGCGCTGGTCTATTATATTTTCGATATCGCGTTCTGGCGTAAATGCATCATAACCGCACTCATACTTATTTATTTCATTATTGCCCTGCCTTTCCAGTACATGCTGCATGCCTATATTATCAGTTCCTGGAGCATGATTTTCATGCCTGTGCTGTATCTACTCTTTGGCGTGCTGCTGGATACGCTGATGTTTGTATGCTGGTATTCAGGGGCGATGAGCTGGAGCGGCAAAAAACAGGGAGAATCTTTTAGGGCGGTTGCAGCCTCATGACTTTATCAGAGGGTTAACGTGCATAAAAACGCCGTCCTACGCTGGCCCAATGAAGGGTTGCGTATGAACAAGGAGAAGCGCCCATACCTAACCAGAGGAGACGAACTTATCCGCACTGGAAACGCGCGGATAACCGCTATAGGGGCCGATGGGACTTGTTGGCCGGAATGCCGAGCTGCCCCCGCATTTTTCCCCCCGGAAATTTTTACCAATAGGCAGATTGGCAAAAATGTGGGTGATGATAATAGCCACAAGAGGAATCGACGTTCGGGTATTCTCTCCGGTACCTGCGGATCGTTGTTGTACTACGGCGCTACCGCTCCGGCGATGGCGATGCCATATTTCGCCCAGCACTGCGCGTTGGTTAGGTTGGCTTCGGGGCAGCCGACTAAATTCGGAGAATTGTCCAGCGGCACGATGTAGTTCGCGGCCTGCTCGTTGTAGAACACCTGGAAGTTGTCGCCCTGTACGCCTTGCCAGTTTGTGACGAAGACCTTGTCGGAAACGATGAGGTTCCCAACCGTGCCGCCATTCCCGCCACCGAAATTCATGCAGATCGCGCACGGATACATCCACGCTGGATACGCCTGGTTTACCACCACCGTGGTGTTGTTGATATCCAGTTCGTGCGGCGGCAGCTTGTCGCTCCTGTCGGTCGCTGGCGCAGACGATGTTGCATCAATAATGCCGTAGGCGGCGTAGATATAGGAGTTGTTGATCTGAAATGGTCCGCTGATAAACGTTGAGGCGTTAATGCCGGTGGTGGTTCTTTCAATGTCGGCGTTGGTGATGACGAATTTATCGGCCATGTAATCGCTGGCGAAGTATCCTTCGGAGGAGCCGGCTGTCGCGTTCGGATTATAGTTATTGTATTCGTTGGCGGCCGTATAGCCCGTGATTAATACATTACTGGATGGATAGGAGTAGATGATTTGACTGGTCTGATGCCAGGCGGTGAAATTCGCGAACGTGCTTAAGCCCGCGTTGGGGTAAGGCGTATCAAGGCCGGCATTGATCCACCAGAAGGTCAACCCGGTGGCGCCGCTGTTAACCACCTCGTTATTGTTGAAGGCCAGGACCGGGATTTCATCCGGAAAAACGGTCACGTACTGCGAATAGTCGGCGCCCTGAAACGGCGGGGCCAGCACGCCGTTGCTGCTTGATATGGCATAATAAGTGTATCCATAATACGCATAGCCGTGCGCCTGGGAATGGTTGTCAGAATCGACCCAGTTATTGGTGACGGCGTTGTTAGGATTGCAGAGCCATATGCCGCCGCCCTCGAATCCGATATCGTACTGCGCCGGCGACCATCCTGGAACAGGGTGACCACCGCCGCGGCTGTCGGCGCGGTCGCCGTTGCCGGGCATCTGGGCGACGTAATTGCCGTCGATGACATTGGCGGTCTCCGAGCCGGTCGGGGCGATGATGCCAGCGCCTTCCCAGTTGACGACGACGTTATTCTGCACCAGCCCGTAATGGCTGTCATATATATTGATGCCCCAGCGAAACGGCATGGGATCGAGCGGGCACTGCACCACGTTGTTCGCGAACGTGTACTGATAGCCGTTAGCTTGCGGCGTGGATGGCCCAATAAGATGCAGGAAGGTAATCGGGTTGCGATTTTCCTGGTTGATGCCGGCATGCGTCACGTTGCCGCTGCTGTCGAATATGGTGTCATTGTAGTACGCCTCGGTAGTGCGGCCTAGCCCATTGAAGCCCACGTTCTCAATGTCCACATTGGCACGGTCGCTGAACATCGTGTAGGCGCGAGTAGTGGTGACCATGCCCTGGCTGGAGAATACCGGGTCGATAGTTCCCGGCCAGTCAGCAGCAAAGGCAGCGGCGGCGGTTGTGGGACTGCCGTTCAGGGTGTAACTCACATTGAACGCGTTTCCCGATTTGACGATGACGTTGCGTGTCATGTTGGCCACTTCCGCGCGGGGCTGCTTGCCGTTATGTGTCACATAGCTCAAGCCCGGATGATCGAATTGCGGCGCGCTGACCAGCGTCAGCGTTAGGCTGTCGGCGGACACGCCGGCAATCTTGACTTTTTCGTATTGTGGTGACCAAGCGTAGGTGCCGTCACCGCCCTGCATCAGCTGCTGGGTGTTGGGCAGATAGACGCTGTCCCCCACATTCCACCCGGTGACGGCGGTGGCCAACGTAAGAGTGGTGTCGCCCGTGTGGATGTCGCTGGCCAGGCGGACGAACGGCGTTTTAGCCGCGCCATGCATATTGACCTTACCAAAGGCAAGAAGCCCGTGGCCGTACTGGGCGGGGTCTTTGCCGGTGTCGATGGGCAGGTCGTTGAAGACGATGCCGGCGGTGACGTTAGCTGCGACAGGCTGAGCCTGTGTGCCGACCTGGAGCGTGCCGTCGGGCATCACCACCAGGTTGGTGACATAAAGCACGGTAGTGATGTCGGGGCGGAAGTTGAGCGTGCCGTCGATGCACACGCTGTTGATAGCGGTGGCGGAGGTGCCGGCCATATCATAGGTGACGTTATGGCCGATGGATACGATGTCGCCTGTCGCCGGGACTTTGCCGGTGGACCAGGTGGTAGGATTCGACCAATTGCCTGATGCGACCGATGTTATGGTCGGAGCACCGCAGAAGTTGGGAATATACTTGTCATAAGGCGTGCTGATGTATTTGGGCGTGACCGTGACGTTGCCATAGACTTGGGCATAGGCCTGCTGCCCGGCGGGCATGATATTGCCTATCACTAGCAAGAGTATGGCCAGAGCGGCGCGGCGCCATTGCGGCTTCTTAGTGGTATGATACGTTGCGGTCATAAAACACTCCTAGAGTGAATCCTGCCTGCCGACGGGAAGCCTGCTCCGGCAGGCGCAGATAGGCTGAAAGCCGCGGAAATCCTAGGCACGATTCTTGCTTGCTTGCTTGCTTGCTTGCTTGCTTGCTTGCTTGCTTGCTATTTTATCTGGATGCATTTTTTGCATCTGTTAATATTAGGATATATAGGTTAAAGATTGGTTAATTAGGATAGACGCTGATTCGGAGTCGTCTGAAAACGTTGTTCGGTGCAAATATCTCGGCTGCTGTGTGAGACCGTGAGATATTTCCCACGACCTCAGCCTTACACGCCTTTAATGAACGTAAGGAGGTTGTATACCTGAAATTAATGTCGCGGCTATCGGTTCTCATTCACCTACATATTTTTGGGAAAATTTTGGGGAATGGCTTTTTGCATAAACATAAGCCATTGAATTTTATGGCGACCCCTACGGGAATCGAACCCGTGTTCCCACCGTGAAAGGGTGGTGTCCTAACCGCTAGACGAAGGGGTCGGCGGAAAGAGGCGTACTATCAGCGAGAGAAGGCAGTTTAGTCAACCAAAACCTGCGAATATTTGCCTGAACAGGCTAAGCGTAGGCGGGAATGGCCGGTGATACGAAGGAGTAGGCCGGTTCCATGACGCCGGGTTGCTCGATGACATAGGCGATGTCGTCGGCGAACAAGGCGCGCAGCAGGGCGTTGTTGATGGCATGGCCGGGGCGCACGAAAGTGAAGCGGGCGTCGATGCGGCAGCCGGCGAGGTAGAGGTCGCCGATGCAGTCGAGTGCTTTGTGGCGCACGAATTCGTCCGTGTAGCGCAGGCCGTCTTCGTTTAAAATGCGGTCTTTGCCTATGACCACCGCGTTTTCCAGCGAGCCGCCCAGCGCCAGCCCCATGCTGCGCAGCGCCGTCACTTCATGCTCGAAGCCGAAAGTGCGGGCACGGCTCAGGCTTTGTTTGAAGGTCGTTTCCCGGAAATCGTAATGCGACGCCTGCCGGTCAATCAGTTTGCTTTCGAACTCAATCTCGATGCCCAGGATGCAGCCTTCGTCGCCCTCCCTATTCGGTTCGATGCGCGCCAGGCTATCGCCGTCGCGGACTTCGATGGTGCGCAGCGGGCGGAGGATTCGGCGCGGCGCCGACATTTCTATTACTCCGGCGCATTCGATCATGAAGGTGAACGGCTCGGAGCTGCCATCCATGATCGGCACTTCCGGCCCGTCCAGTGCGACGACGGCGTTATCGACCCCGGCGCCCCACAGCGCCGCCATGAGATGCTCGATGGTGGCGACCTGTACGCCGTGGCGGTTGGAGATGGTGGTGCCCAGCCGGCTTTCGCATACGGCGTCGAAACGCGCCGGGACGAAGGCCTGTTCGTCGGGCACGTCAAGCCGTTTGAATAGTATGCCGGTGTCGGCGGTGGTGGGGTAGATGGAGAGATTGACCTGGCTGCCGCTATGCAGCCCGATGCCTGAGCAGGAAACTTTATTGCCGAGCGTGGTTTGCCTGGCGGCCTGGTTGGCGATGTATCCGGTCATGTCAATCCATGCAGTTGTTTGTCGCTAAAAACTGTATGCCCGGCAGGCATGGTTTTCAAATCACTGTTTGTTACAGTTTGTTACAGCAGGGATGGGATTTTTATTATTTAAATTCATATGGTTAATTAGT
>Ga0207022_10027_pt2 | contig 15254 bp, 13 predicted proteins | sample Alteio_BWMinCont_46_FD_153307 | JGI IMG/M metagenome (GOLD analysis project Ga0207022, IMG submission 153307) | Enriched cells from forest soil in Barre Woods Harvard Forest LTER site, Petersham, Massachusetts, United States -... | ecosystem: Environmental > Terrestrial > Soil > Temperate forest >... | reverse complement strand
CAACAGATCGACGCCTTGTAATTCCGGCGGCAGCGGATAGGCCTCGCCCCGCGCCGGTGGTGGGAATCCCTTCTTCTCCTGAGCCTGCACACCCGCCGGCAGAAGGCGCAGCATCAGCAAAAGGCCGCCGAGCACGATCGGCAACGACAGCAGGAGCGAATAGCTCCCCGGGCGTGTCAGGCGTCGCCTCGTCTCCATGAGCCACCCCACCTCGTTACCACTCACGACGATCGGGTACCAAGCCTCAATAGGTCAACTGAATCTGCATGAACGCGGCCAGCATCGGGTTCACGGGATCCTCGAACCGGTTGAAGAGGTCCCGGAAGCCGGCCCCGGGAATAAGGCCGGACAATCCCATGGTGACGATGGCGTTGTTGTTCAGGAGCGGCCTGTACTCGATTCCGGTGCTCAAATCAACGCCGATAAAATGGTGAATGTTGTTCTGGAAGGTGAAGACTTTGAGCGGGCTAAGCTCGTCAAACCAGAGAAAATTGCAGTTGTTGATAATGCGGAACTTGGGCGTGACTTCAAAGTCCACACCGAGGTTTCCCAGCCAGAGCCCCGGATTCTCGAAGTTCGCCTGCCCTTCGATCTTGCTGGCACGCAAATCGGGCACCAGGCTTTCCCGGTTCGTCAGGTTGACGCCGAACAGCCCAATCGCCTGGCGCTGCCAGTAGCTGAAGTCGCCGCCGGCGAACTCAGGGTGGTCGAGGATGCTGTCAAAGCCCGTGGCATGGCGGTTATTGGCATTGCTATCGCCGGACGAAAAGAAGAACGACGTGCGGAACCGAACCCAGTCCCGGTCGTAGGACAGTTCGACGGCGGCCATCTCGGCGCTAATCTCCTGTGGCTGGCCCGCGATCGGGTTCCGGGTGTCGTGGCCGACCACCCAGTAGAAGGCGTGGTTGATGTTGTAACGGTCGATATGCCCGTCGCCGGTCCAGCCAAAATAGACGGCATCGACGCGGTGCTCCTGGAAGACACCTGCCGGATCAGGCCGGACGAGGAAGTCGTTCTTGTCATAGTGGAAGGTCGGGTTGTCGTGATCGTAATGCAGGCTGACCTGGGCGGTATAGCCGGGGAAGATGAAGTCCTGCCGATAATAGTTGGCGATCAAGACCTGCTGATGGCGCATCTGAAAGGTGTTCAACTCGCTGTTGGTGTCTTTCTCCTGCTGGTCGAAGAGAATCAGGTTGAACTGGTCCCTGTTGGACTCCCGGGTGCCGAAGAGACGAATAGCGCGGTTCGTGTCGACGAAGATGAAGCCGCGGAAGTCGCTGTTGAACGGCTGCGAGCCGACGCGCAGTGACACGAAATCATAATCGGGGCTGAGGTCGGCAAGCTTGGCCTCGACAAAATATTCTTCCAGCGAGAACCAGGTCCGGCCGCGCGTCGTGCCGCGGCGCACATCAGGATTAACGACAGCCAGCTCATCGACCGCCAGGTAGTTGACATTGAAGATCGGCGTCACCTTCACGCGCCAGTCGACCGGCTTGAAGGCGGCGTCGCCATGGAAGAGGTCGAGGCTGGTGCTGACGTAATTCGTGAACAGGAACTGGTTGGGACTGCCGAAGAACTCGAAGCGATTGGGGCGCGTCGTGCTCTCGAACGGCGACGTGGCGGTCGGCACCTGGCGGAAATCGAACAGCATCGTGTCGGTCGCCGTGATGACAAAGAACGTATGCTGGCCGATGATGGGATAATCGCCCTTGAGGACGTTCTCATTGTAAGGGTCCCACCAGTGCCCCTCCTTGTAGGGATAGTCTTTGCCGAGCGGGTGCCCCTGGTTGTAGCGGTCCCACGCCGGAAAGCCGATGCGCCAGCGGTCTTCCATGGGGACAAAGTGGCTGTTCTCCTGGCTGTCGCGCGGCAATATGCCGGACGGGCCGGTGTAGCCGAGCGGCGGATCGACGGGCAGCCGCAGCAACGCTTCGGGAGCCGGAGGCAAAGGCGTCTCGGGCACCGCGGGCTTCGGACTATCCAGTGGCCGGGCAAACAACGGCGAAGGCTGTGCTTCTGTATCTTCAGGCGGACTGGTAAATACGGGCGAAATCTGCGGCTGGATGTTGGCCGGGTGAGCGTAGGGGGATTGGGCGCGCACGGCGGTAGCGAGGCACAGACCGAGCATCAGGCCGAAAACCTCGCGGCATCTTGCCGTACCACGCGCCATGAAAGAATGCTCCCGCGCCATGTCCTTTCCGAGCGAATGTCTTACCGTCCGTTATCGACTGCATTTATTAACGATCTTGAGTAATTTGACAGATTTGCGGGTTGCGTTGCCTGGGGAAACTGGCCAAAATATTACGAATCCGAGTAGATTCTGCGATTTGGGTAAAACGGCTGTAGTGGATATGCCGATGCTATCGAGAGAGTATCCGCATCTTGAAATATTCAAACATCGCCACGGCGCCCGAGGCAACGTGGCCAAGCCATATCTAGAGGAGTGGCGGCATGCAACGGAACAAAGGCACGCAACGAAACGATTTCAGGCGGGCTCGCCTGATGCTGGAGCCCCTGGAATCCCGCGAACTGCTGGATGCGGCGACCACCGCGAATTTTATCAGCAAGATTTATCCCGACCTGCTCAACCGGCCCGCCGACACGGCTGGCCTGAACGTGTTCGGCGCCGCTCTTCAGGCAGGCCAACTGACGCGTCCTGCCGTCGTCACGGCGATCGAGGCCAGTCCCGAGTATCGCACCGGCCTGGTCCAGGGGCTTTATTCGCAGCTTCTGCACCGCAGCGCCGATGCCGCGGGGCTTGCGGCGTTCACTAATTTCCTTGGCCTGGGTGGAACGCCGGAACAGGTCGCCGCCCTGCTCGCCGGCTCTCCCGAATACTTCCAGAGCCGCGGCGGCAGCAGCAACGATGGTTTTCTCAACGCGCTCTACGCCGATGTGCTGCACCGCACTGTGGACGCGGGCGGCCGGACCAGCTTCGATCAGCTTCTGGGAATGGGCGTCAGCCGCATCTATGTCGCCAACGTGATCCTCACGAGCCAGGAATATCGGCAAGACCTGGTGCAGAGCTATTATCAACGCTTCCTGCACCGCGCCGCGGATACAGCCGGGCTCACCGGTTTTGTCAGTATCTTGCAGAGCGGCGGCACGGACAACACGGTCATCGCGTCCATTCTCTCCTCGGAAGAATACGCGCCGGGCGCTAATGATCCACCCAACAGCGACCCGGCGACGCTTGACGCGGGCGAGGTCGGCACGCTGTTGGAACGCGCCGCCGGGGCCACACCCAGCCACGATGCGATTATTGCCATTGTGGACCGAGCGGGAAATATTCTGGGCGTCCGCGTGGAGAGTGGCGTGTCGCCCACGCTCATGGCCAATCCGGCGACGGCAACATTTGCCATCGACGGCGCCCTGGCCGAAGCGCGCACGGCGGCGTTTTTCGCCAACAACGCCGGCATCGGCACGCCGCTGACCACACGCACGATTCGCGATCTGAGCCAGTCCACCATGACGCAGCGCGAAGTCATGTCCGATCCGGACATCCTCGATCCGAATTCCGTGATCCGCGGGCCAGGCTTTGTTGCGCCGATCGGCATCGGCGGCCACTTCCCGCCAGGCGTGGCCTTCACGCCCTCGGCGGACCTCTACGACATCGAATCCACCAACCGCGACAGCATAATCAGCCCCGGCCCGGACGGCGTCTTCGGCACGCCGGACGACATTGCTCTACCGAATCGCTTCAACGTCCCCAGCGCCCTTATTCCGCCGGGTCAACAAATGAATCCGCCTCTGTCGTACGGCCTGGCGTCCGGCCTTTTCCCCCAGGGCCAGTCGCGCGGCATCGGCACCTTGCCGGGCGGCATCCCGATTTACAAGATCGAATTCGGGCAGAACTTATTGGTGGGCGGCATTGGCGTCTTTTTCCCAGGCGCCACCGGCTTCGCCACGGAAGAGAACTCCTCCCTCGGCGCGACCTTCAATCCGAACCTGCCCGACCGCTCTCTGGAAGCGGAGCTCATGGCCCTGGCTGCCGTCGGCGGCGCCCCGGGGCTTGCCTTGCCGGTTGGCACCATCGCCGGCGTGCCCGCGCTTCCCGAGATCATCTTCCCCGCGACCCCGGACAGCGTGATTACGCTGGTCGGCATTACGCTGAGCATTGTTGGGCCCGGTGGTCCGCAATTGGGACCGCAGGCCCTGGTTAACTACGGCCGCGCGCTTGGGCTTGGCCAGGGAAATCCGAATGACGGCCTGAACTATCCGGTGGTTCCGGGTCTTCCTCCGTTGTCTCCGGCCGGGACTCCAGCGGTCAACACCATGGGGGGCACCACGGTGCCCGAAGGCTGGCTGGTGACACCGCACGCCGGGGGCGGCCTGACCGCCGACGATGTAGTGCGCATCGTCACGCAGGGAATCTTACAGGCCAACACCACGCGCGCTGCCATTCGCCTGCCGGCCGACACGCCGGCCAAATTTGTCTTCGCGGTCTCGGATCGCGCCGGCAACTTGCTCGGCGTCTACCGCATGCCGGATGCCACCGTTTTCTCCATCGCCGTGGCCGTGGCCAAGTCGCGCAACGTGGCCTATTACTCCGACCCGACGCAGTTGCAGCCGATCGACGAGGTGCCCGGCTTGCCCCCCGGCGCCGCGGCCAGCAACCGCACCTTCCGCTTCCTGGCGTTGCCGAACTTCCCGGTGGGAATCAACGGCGCGCCTCCCGGCGCCTTCTCCATCCTCAATGACCCGGGCACGAACCCGAACACCGGCCTGCAGGTTGGTCCGCCCCTGCCGCCCTCGGCTTACACGAGCGTGCAAGGCCATAACGCCTTCTTCCCGGACAGCAACTTCCGCGATCCGAACAACGTCGCCAATCAGGACGGCATCGTCTTCTTCCCCGGCAGCGTGCCGCTCTACAAGACGGTAAACGGCATCCAGGTCCTGGTCGGCGGCCTCGGCGTGAGCGGCGACGGCGTCACCCAGGACGACGTCGTCACCTTCGCCGCCTCGCAGGGCTATCTGCCGGCGCCGACCGTGCCGACCGCGGACTTCTTCTTCGTCAACGGCGTGCGCCTGCCGTACCAGAAGTTTGACCGGAATCCCGACGGGTAGTTTTGAAGTTCCCGTTCCCGAGAATTCTCGGGAACGGGAAACGCATCGCCAGGCATTGCAGGCGTCAAACTTGTTTGCCAGTTTGCCAAGTTGGTGGCCACGCGTGGCAAACATGTTTTCAGTCGCAACTATCCACGGGCGCTAGGGTTACGAATTCGTTAAAGGCAAGTTTGCCACTTTGCCACGGGTCACGGGGGGCAGCGCCGTTCGTCGTTGTTCGGCGAACTACCAAAAAGTTGCGCATTGTTGCGGACTCGAGCCAAATCCTGTTGACGGCAGGCCATTTGGCCGTGCAGGTCCGGAATCTGAACTGAGCTAAATGGATTGCACTGCGCTGCGACACACACAGGGCATATTGGGTGGTCTGCTGAGTCCTTTTTTCTTTTCGCTGGTGGTGTCCCGTCGCCCTCGTTTTGAGTCCAAGGATCGCGACATCCAGCGGGAAATGTCCCAGGCCTTGGCTAAGCTGTTCCAGGTGGACACCATCGACTGGAACAAGCAAATTCGGGCCGACGTTCGAGTCTTGCGCGATGAATAGAGCTGATCGCGGCCGAGCTTGGCGACGAGCTCAACCCCTCTCCTGTTTGCTCAAATTGACAAGGTCCCTCTCTCTTGATAGCATCCCCTGGGTCGCTCACAGCACACTTGTGGCCTGCACCAGCGCGCAACTATGTGGATGCAAAAACCCGTCTATCTCCTGGTTTTCCTCACTTTCTCGGCGCAGTTCGATGATGTGCTGCTGACCCCATTCCCGCCTGTACACTCCGCTTCGGATGCAGCCAACGATGACGAATACCTGTCGGTTGAACGTGAACAAGCCCGAAAACGGACTTCTAGCCTCCAGAAGTCGGTGCTTGACGCTCTAAAGCCGACCGCCCGCTATTCCTTCTCCGCCAAAGGCGACGCGCGGCCAGGGTCGAAGATCGATGGCCTTACCCGCGCCTCTCTCTACGTCTTCATGTCCTTGCAATTGTGAACCTACCGGACATCCCCAAGTGCACGCCGCCAGGCTGGTGCATGTCTGCGCCCTTGGCCGCGAGCACACTTTCCAACTCCGTTAACTGAACAAGCATCATTGAGGATAGTGCCAATCACACTCTACGACTTTCTCTGGGAGGCATCAGCACATGGCAAATTTGCAGCAGCTGAAAGTCCAAATCTTGGCCGATGGCATCATCCAGGACGAGGATGTCGAGGTCATTTGTCGTGAACTCTACCCTGACGCCAAGTTCAACAGAGAGCAAGTCGAGTTCCTCATCGCTCTGCGGAACGAGGCAGACTCGGTTTGCGTCACCTTCGAGCAGTTGGTCTTCGAGGCGGTCAAATTTCACGTGTTGATCGACGGCTGCATCGACGCCGAGGAGGCCGCCTGGTTGCGGCGGATGCTTTTCGCCGACGGCAGCATCGACGAACGCAAAAAGAGGTTGCTCCGGGACCTCAAGAACGACGCGGGCCGCGTCAGCAGCGAGTTCGAGCGGCTTTATGACGCGTGCCTGAAAGATGCTCCCGGGGCCGGTGAATGACAGAGGAGTGGCAATGATGATCGCAGCGCAGGCAGACTTACTGGTGGCGTCAAATGCTTCATGGATCTGGAACGCTTTGGGCCTGTTGAGCGTTCCCCTGCTGGTGGCGCTCAACGGGCTGTTTGTAGCCGCTGAGTTCGCTCTGGTAGCGCTACGCAAAACCCGAGTCGAGGAAATGGTGCGTCGGGGCCAGCAAGGGGCCAAAGCCGTCGCGGATGCCACGGCCAACCTGGACCGTTCCATCGCCGCTACCCAGCTCGGGATTACGCTCGCCAGCATTGCTTTGGGTTGGGTAGGGGAACCGGCCCTGGCCCGCTTGCTGGAGCCCATGTTTCGCTTTCTGCCGGACAGCTGGGGTGCGGTCGCGATCCATTCGGTCGCTGTCGGGCTGGCCTTCCTCGCGATCACCTTCCTGCACGTCGTCTTTGGGGAGTTGATCCCCAAGACGATGGCGCTGCAAAAGCCCGATGGCACGGCCCTGTGGGTCGCTGGTCCGCTCGTCCTGTTCGGCAAGCTGACCCGCCCGCTGATTGCCCTGATGAACGGGACAGGCAATGGCATCCTTCGGCTGTGCGGTTTCCGGCCGGCCAGCAGCGCCGAACTGGCCCACTCCATTGAGGAACTGTCCCTCTTGATCGAGGATACGGAGGAGGCCGGAATCCTCGGCCCTGCCCAGGCCGAGTTCGTGCAGAAGGTCTTTCGCCTTTCGGGTAAACGCGTCCGGGACTGCATGGTGCCCCGGGAAGAGATGGCGGTGCTGGAGTTGAACAGTGCGCCCGAGACGGTGCTGGACACCGCGCGGCGCGGGGCGCATACGCGAATGCCGGTCTACGAGGGGGAACTCGACAACATCGTTGGCATCGTCAACACCAAAGACCTGTTCTACCTCTTTAGCTTGAAAGGCGTCGTCATCCTCGAAGACGCGCTGTATCCACCGCTCTTCTTGAAGTCCGACGAGGACGTAGCCAACGCCTTTCAACTTTTCCGCAAAGCACGTCGCCCGATGGCGCTGGTTCGAGACGCCGAGGGCAGGATTCTAGGGCTGATCACGCTTGAAGATGTCCTGGAAGAGATCGTGGGCGATATTGAGGACGAACACGACCGGCCGTCTCCCAAGCTGGCACGCCGCAAGAGACGCCAGCGCCTTAAACCGGGGGCTAGTTCAGCGGAGCGGGACGGAGCGTTCCCCCGGAGGTAGAAGCAGGATTGGCCGCCGCTACAATCAATGTGGTTCCGATGTTTGCTGCGCACTGGATGAAAGACTTTGCCTGGTCCTGGAGTACGGGGTTTTGGGGCTTGCTCCTCGCCCTGGCCGTTTTTCTTGTCAGCAGCGTGCTGGTTATCTTCGTACTGGTCAAGATGCCGGCCACGTACTTTCTTGACCCCGCACCGCCTGCGCTCTCGGCAGGACGTCATCCTGCTCTGCGTTGGGCCATCGTGATCGGCAAGAACCTGCTCGGCGTTGTTGTGACATTGCTCGGCGTCCTGCTGTCGCTGCCGGGCATTCCGGGTCCGGGCCTCCTCCTCATCCTGATCGGGATGACACTGCTCAACTTCCCAGGAAAACGCCGGCTGGAACGAAAGCTGCTAGAAAGACCAAGGGTATTGCAAGCGATCAACTCGCTGCGCGAGCGTTTCGGCAAGCTGCCTTTGGTTCTCGACGGTAAACCAAGCGAGCCGGACGCAGCGAGACGGGCTGGGCGCCAGCTTACACAGGCCGGGTGTGCACCTGGCCCGACGAACGCCGATGGATGATGTCGGCCGCACGGAGCGGCTCGAGGAGTTCCGCATGTGGTGGTTGTGGATCGGTTTCACCATCCTGATTGTAATGCTGCTGGCCCTGGACCTCGGCGTGTTCCACCGCAAAGCCCATGTGGTCAAGGTAAGGGAAGCGTTGATCTGGAGCGGCGTGTGGGTGGGCATGGCGCTGCTTTTTAACCTGTTCGTCTACTTCGGTTACGAGTACCACTGGCTCGGCATGGACCTGCCGAACGTCGAACCGGATGGGCGGGCGGCGGCGATGTTCTTCTTGACCGGCTACGTCGTGGAGAAGTCCCTGAGCATGGACAACATTTTCGTCATCGCACTGATCTTCTCCTATTTCGCCGTGCCGCCCGCCTATCAACATCGGGTCCTGTTCTGGGGCATTCTCGGGGCGTTGCTCCTGCGCGGAGCCATGATCCTGGCCGGGGCCATGCTGATCGAGCGGTTTCAGTGGATCCTGTACGTCTTCGGGGCGTTCTTGATCTTGACCGCTGCCAGGATGCTCTTCTCCCGGCAGGAGTCGGACCCGAAGAACAACTTTCTGGTGCGACTCGCCCGACGCCTGTTCCCCGTCACGGCGGATTTCGCCGGGCCAAAGTTCGTCGTCCGAAAGGACGGCCGGCGGATGCTGACGCCCCTGGCGCTGGCCCTCCTCGCCGTGGAGAGCGCCGACGTGATGTTCGCCGTCGATTCGATCCCGGCAATCTTCGCCATCACCGTGGATCCGTTCCTCGTGTTCACGAGCAACGTGTTCGCCATCCTGGGCCTGCGCTCGCTCTTCTTCGCCCTGGCCGACCTCATGGAGCGCTTCCATTACATGAAGTTTTCGTTGGCCGGGCTCCTGGCCTTGATCGGCGTGAAGATGCTGCTCAAGGACGTGCTGCACGACGTACCTGGCCTGACCTACTACACCCTCGGCGCCATCGCATTGGTTTTGACAGCGGGCATCGTCGCCTCACTCCTGCTTACCAAACGGAAGAGACCGGAGGTCGGGTGTGATGGTCCGCCTACCGTTTTGACCCAGGTTCCAGGACAGGCAGCGATAAATAGGCAAAGCGCGCACGAAGCAGAAACCGGAGCGCGCCCAGAATGAACCCAGATGACATATTCCGGCCCGTCCTCGTCTTCGGCTTTTTTGCCGCCATTCTAATCACTCTGTACCACCGTCTCAAATCCCGGGCCTCGGGCGAGAAGCTCGATCGGCGGCAGGAAGGTCTGTTCATCCTGGTGACGTTGCGCCCCGTCGCTCTCCTGCTCTGGCTGGGCGTCATCGCCTACATGATCAATCCGGCCTGGATGGCCTGGTCGTCGGTGCCCCTCCCAGCCTGGCTGCGGTGGACGGGAGTCGCTGTGTGCGCCATTGCCGTTGGGCTGCTCACCTGGACCCTCCGCGGCCTTGGGACGAACCTGACGGATACCGTCGTCACGCGGCGCGCGCACACGCTGGTCACACACGGTCCGTATCGTTGGGTCCGGCATCCGTTCTACGACTCCATGGCGTTGCTGATCCTGGCGAACTCGCTGATTGCGGCAAACTGGTTTCTCCTGTTGACCGGCAGCGTCGTCTGGTTTCTGATCGTCGTCCGAACGCGAACGGAAGAAGAGAAGCTGTTGGCCCGGTTTGGCGACGCCTATCGGGAGTACATGATGCAGACTGGACGTTTTCTGCCTAGAAGAGCCTCACTTTTCAGCCAGCGCTTTCTTTAATGCCTCCTGCACTGCCGGGGCATCAGTCTCATTGATCGACCGATAGCCGAAGCGCTTCGCTACTCGGCCCTTGTGGGCGACCACAGCAGTGAGGTGGGCGTCAGCATTAATTCCCCAGTCCTTCGGCCCCGCCTTCTCGCCCGTGAAACAGGTCAGTGCCGTATTTTGTAAATTCAGAGACTGCTGAGCGCGAGGCAAATAGGCCTTGGTCTTGTCGGCGTCATCGGTCAGCCACACCGCTACCACATAAGCGTCCTGGCTCTCCTTGAGCACGGTTTCGTCGAGTTTGCGGAGGAACCGGGCCATGGGTCGATCCCACTTATCTGCCTGGACGAATACGTACACGGTTGGCTTGTCTTTCCGTTCCGCCACGTAGTCCACTTCCTTGTCCCGGCTATTGCCAGTCGCATCAAAAACCTTGAGCGCCGAAACCTTTTTGCCGTGCTCCGGTCCAGAATCGACATCCTGTCTCGTTGCTGGCCACGCCAAAAGCAGACCCGCGAAAAATAGAGACGCATTGATAGAAGTCATAGCACTCCTTTAGTGTGCAATGAGCCAAGAATGAGTGGATCGTCCGATGAGGCGATGCTGGTCGCTGTAGCTGCCAGTACGCCGTCATTGAATCACCCGTCGGGATGCCAGTCAACTATTGCTTGTGCCAGCCATGTCTGCTGGGATAATGTCTTTCGCCGAAGGGTCGGATTGCGTATGCTTGCCGATAATTCCGGGGTGTTCTCAGGCACGAAGGAGGTTTGCCATGCGGAATTGCTTTATCGGGTTCTTGGCCGCGCTGGTTGTGACGAATGCCGTGTCAGCCGCAGCCAACGACGCAAAGGAGCAGGCGATCAAGAAAGAGCGCAAGAAGTACGCGGGCACCTGGCGGGCCACCTCCTTGGAAGTTGACGGCAACAAGGCGTCCGAAGACGATGCCAGGAAAATCGCGGTGGTCAACCGCGAGGACGGCACGTGGATCATCCAGGTTGACGGAAAGGAGATCCACAAAGGCACGAGCGAAATCGACCCCACAAAGAAACCCAAGACCATCGATTTCACCCCGGACGATGGACCGGAAAAAGGCAAAACGTTTCTGGGCATTTACCAGATTGACGGGAATACACGGAAGCTGTGTTTTGCTCCGTCTGGAAAGGATCGGCCCACCGAATTCTCATCAAACCCAGGCAGCGGGCATGTCCTGGTAGCCTTCGAACGGGTGAAGTCGGAATAATCGTATGTGGCAGAACGAACGATTGCCAAAATGGTTCCCGTTTGTCTGTCCTGGTTGCGGTCGCTATCTGCGGTTGAAGTTGCCAGAAAATCCATGCCCGCATTGCCAATAAACTCTGGACCGCTGGATGGTCAGGTGGTCGTGTCTCTGTCTAGTGTGGCTCGGCGTTGTCCTTGCTGGCATGATACTAATTGGCTTCTTGCGGCATCTTACGTAGGCCGCCAGCCCGGCGACACTGAGGCCGAGAAAATCTCGACGGCTGAAAGAGGCATCGTGCGAGGAAAAAAGCATTGCGGGCTCCTTTATCTCGATTGCATGAGTCCCGCTGTTGCCCACAACAATCACTGCCGTGGGGACGGCTTTCCTGGCGGCTGCCGCCGCTTACGTACATCGAAGAGGCGGAAACCCCAGTTGCTAGTGGGTCGCTGCGCGTCGTCCCGGAGGTTGCCGGCGTTGCTGAGATTACCAGCCCTGTCCCGACTGTCATCCCCCACGGAATAGACCACGATGCCGTCGGCAAACGAGCGGATGCGTAAAGGCTGGCCGTCAAACGGGTCGGCAGGTGCTCGGGACAAATAAGCAGGGACGAGGTCATCCATTCCCTGGGGCCAATGCTGATGGGCACGGCGGTAGCGCTCGGCGGCCAGCATAACGATGCCGCACCGCAAGGAGGCCTGGCTTCGCAGATATCTGAGAATTTGCCGGTCCCAGTTATCGATGGCCATCTGCCAGGCGACCGAAGGCAGATTCCTGGTGTCGAGATTCAGTTCCTGCAGTTTGGCGTGTATCTCCTCCACCGGCAGCTTGGCGAACTCTACGAATTGATTGTTGAAACGCAGAAGTGCCGCCCGGTCGGCGAGCACACTGCGCGGAGCGAGCATGAAGGGCACCTCGAGAAGTGCATCTTGTTGTGACGAACGATTGGAGCGTCGGGTAAAACCTACCAGGTTCTTCCAGGAAAACTTCACCGCGCCACTTTGCATGGCCGCCAGGCAGCCATCGTCCATGGCCCGGTTGCCGCGCGCGCCTTGCAGCAGCGTGGGTTCGGCAACATCTTCCTCCAACAGATGCTGCAAAGCGGCCAAGGAACTCTCGGATAGTTCTCCTTGAGCCAGCACACGCTCAATTCTCTTCAGAGTCACATTATGAATCGCCCAGCGGATCAACACGGAGATCACCGTGGGTTCGTCGCCAATGGCTCGGCCGGCGTGAAGCATGCAGCGACAGGCTTTCATGGCGCCTTCAATGTCGCCGTCCTGCGCACGCAGCAACGCGTCATCACCCAGGAGGTCCACGAGTCGCCGCACGCCCTGGCTGTGATCCAGCGAAGTGCTTATTGAATCTTTCGAGTACGCGATGGGAAAGCGTCCGTGTGGCTTATCGGCTATTTTGTACAGCTCAACGAGTGTCTTCTCCGCTTTCTTCAGTTCGGCGCGGAGAGCCGTGGCCCGAGGCGCGTCAAGAAGTGCCGGCGGCTCGGGACTGTCGATTCCTTGCCAGAACTCGGCGAGGTCGTCCGCGGTCCAGCTCGCCGGCTTGGAGAAGCTAGGCCACGGCATTGGCAGCATCGCTCTGGCGTTTACTGAATTGATTGCCGAATTTTGCTCGCCGGTAATCGCGAGGCGTTTCGCTTCGAGCTCCTGGAGCCGCCAACCAGGATCGGTCCGGTCCGTTTCAGCCAGCGCCGCTTCGAGATCGCGTTGCGCGGCGAGGCTAAGCATGAAGTAAGCGCCAGCCAATGCCAGAGGCAGGAGAGTGAAAATGCCGACCAGATAGCATCGCCGGCGCCAGCGCCGGGGCAGTGGTTTCGACTCGCCTGTTGGATCGGGCTGTAGCATGAGGCGCAGCCTCGGGTGGTTCGCTCTGCAAGCCGTGCTTGACGGATGGCTTCAAGTTTACCATCTTCGCTCCATCAATACCAACGCTGGGGAAGAAGCCGGAAATAGTGCAAAAACGTCCCGAACTGCGGAAGTTGGGTTAGCACTGCCACGGTGGCTTGTCCCCGTGGAGCGACGATTGTCAGCCGGGCCGTCAGGCGCGGCTCCACGGCCGAGCCCCTGTGGCGGCCATCGTATGTACGCAACGGTTGCTGGCCGTCAGTCATCGATCCACCGGGACGAGCCCGGCGGAGTCGATACTGCAGAATCGCGCACGCCGATGTAGGCCTTGCCCATTGTTAAGGGCCAGAGTCCACACGTCGCACACGAGAAAATGCCCTTCCTGAATGACGGCCGGTTGTCACTCAACTGCCGCACCCGCAGTCTATTGCCCGACTCAAAACATTACGAAGACAACAGCAGCTAGTCTGTCCGCTACCTGACGTAGAGCGGTACACCGTTTGCTCCGCACTCTGGCGGTGCGGACGAGTGACATGCTGCAACGCCTTTTGCTCGAGGAGCATCGATGTCAAAACCTGTTTGGCCAAGCCGCACGGGAAACCGGCTGCTCGATCGCTTGCCGGAAGACGTGTGCAAGCGCCTGTCGTCGGTCCTGGAGCCTATGTCTTTGCCTCACGGTGAAGAGCTCTGTAGCCAGGACGGGCCCATGACCTACGTTTATTTTCCTACGATCGGGGTCTGTTCTGTCGTTAGCGTCACCGATGACGGCAAGGTCGTCGAGGCGGCCACGGTCGGCAACGAGGGCATGATTGGGATTCCGGTCATCCTCGGCCTTGAGTTCAACCCCAGCAAGGCGATTTCTCAAGTTTCGGGGAAAGCTTTGCGCGTGCGCGTGCCTGCTTTTTTGCAGGCCCTGGAACCGGGTGGAGCGCTCGACCGGTTGTTGCGCCGCTACATTGCTTATTCCCTGCGCTATTCGTATCAGGGTGTGGCATGCAACGCGCTGCATTCCGTGGAAGAGCGCATGTGCAAATGGCTATTGATGACGCACGATCGCGTGGGCCAGGCCGAGTTCGTTCTGACGCAGGAGTTTCTGGCCGAGATGCTGGGCGTGCGCCGCCAGAGCGTTAGCATTGTCGCCGGGACGCTGCAAGCCGCGGGTTTCCTCAACTATCGCCGAGGCCACATGAAGATCATCAACCGGGAAGGTCTCGAGGATGCCAGTTGTGAGTGCTACGAGACTCTGCGATCGTACTACGAGCGGATCATGAAGTGATGAAGTACATCAGGACCGGTCATTCAAGCTCGCAAAAACTTTCTCACTTCCACGCAAAAGCGTGCGCCAAGTCGCGCAAAGGTTTTCCTTATCTCTCGGGCTCGTAGGACTTGTCCGCAAGGTAGCGGACACATGAAGCCCGCACTGACGACTCAGTCCCGTGAGCCAAGCTGTCTTTGTCATAACTACTTGCCCAATAAGCCGTAAGCACCAAGCTGGCAAAGTCACTGAACGCGGAGCGTAGGTCGTTCTCTGGGCAGACATTCCTGCCACATGCCCTGTGGAAGATAGGAATACCCCCCACGAAACTGAAACGCTACCAGGTAGGGCGTCCGATTGAATGGCACATGAAGTGCTTTGATTCAATTACTCCTTGTTGTGAGCAGCCGCATTCATTCACGGCACGGGGCTGCCTGATGGCCACTGTATCCGGCCATTGTCGGCCCGCGCCTGGGGATGCTGCGCATTCACTGCTGCGCATTCACTATAGAGGTCTGATCGGTGACCAAGTTGTCTGTAACTCCTCCCTGGCAGCGTGCTCTGATGGTCCTGGCTGGTACGGGCGTGGGCGTAGTCGTCATTGCCGGCTTGTACTGGGCCCAGGTCGTGTTTATGCCGGTGGCCGTAGCCGTGTACCTTACTTTCTTGCTGAGCCCTTTGGTCAAGTTCCTGCAGCGCCGCGGTCTGGGCCGCCTGGTCTCGGTGCTGCTGACCGTCCTGACAACGGCGCTGCTCATCGGCGGTCTCGGCTGGGTGCTTGTCAGCCAGGTGTCCGGCCTGGTCCGGGAATTGCCGACCTATACCGCCAATATCAATGCGAAAATCAAATCGCTGAAGGAAAAGGGCGCTGCTTC
>Ga0207022_10208_pt1 | contig 15365 bp, 15 predicted proteins | sample Alteio_BWMinCont_46_FD_153307 | JGI IMG/M metagenome (GOLD analysis project Ga0207022, IMG submission 153307) | Enriched cells from forest soil in Barre Woods Harvard Forest LTER site, Petersham, Massachusetts, United States -... | ecosystem: Environmental > Terrestrial > Soil > Temperate forest >... | reverse complement strand
GTTGGATGGCTTCCGCTTTTTCAGCCTCGTGGAGGTTTACTGCAAGGTTTCTCAACAGCCCTTGCAGCCGATAGACTTCAAAATTCCATTCATTCTGCTTCTGGAGCGCATGCGCAAGCCGCTGCCGCGTCTCGTCCATTGTTGCCTTGAGATGGTCAGTGTTCATTGTTCTGTATCCTTGTTTAGTAACTTGGTTTAGTAACTCGCAAGAGCCGAAAAGCGCGTCGCTACTCAGGTCCTCAATCAAAAAGTACGAGTGGAATCACGGTGTCCGTCGCCGACCACAGTCTTTTGCTTCTCGCCAGAAAACCCGCGTACAGTGATCACGAGAGTAAGGGCGCGGCTATATTGCCTTGTTGCGACAGAGCAAAAATACTGTTTCGATAACCACTAATTTGCGAGTAATTCACATGAGCAAAGCGGGAGGTCTAGAATTTACAAGGCTTCGTGCGACCTTTTACACTGTGATAGCCGCAAACAATTATGTAAAACTGTCTTACAACTCTGCGACTAACTTTTCAATCTGGCAGAATCGACTGCAAGGGAACTCTTGATGATCACATAATATAGGTACAGTGGGAACTGCTGCTCCCAGAAGGACAGACCAGTGTGGGGCGGCGACGCATCCGACACAGCGCCCGGCGGGCGTGCTGGCTCAGTTCCCGGTAATTGTCTGGACAAAAGTTCGGTAGCTCGTGCTGTTTCCAGTGCGCGCCCACAGATACCCCGCGGGGTTCAACTCCAATGCTTAGGCCGGAAGGGATTCCAACCCACAATCGCCCGCACTGCTGGCGCACAAACTCCCACACCAGCCGGCTGCGCTGACTGCGCAGACCATCCACGCGATATAGACGATGTACGACGGATTCCCGTTATCCCTTAAGAACGAAAGTCACAAATTCGGATGGTTGCACGGTTTACGACGACCGCTTTTGTTTACTTTCCCATTAAGAAAATATGGAAGTCACCCGTTTTGAATACCAGAACGAATGTTTTAGGCGACTTGTCGATCTGCCTGGAGTTTATGATCTTCTCCTTTCACGAAAAACGGTAACATTTCCCGTAGCACTTCTTCCGGCTGCTCCTCCGCGAGATAGTGGCCGGAGTCGAGAGGTCTACCTTGCACCGAGCCATTGGAATAACCGCGCCAAACGTCCAGGACGTTCCACAGCTTGCCAATCGCGCCTTTTCCGCCCCAGAGAGCCAGCAGTGCAGCTTCAATTTTTCGATTTGCCCTCTTATCGGCTTCATCCATTTCGAGGTCAATGTCCGCTGAAGCGCGGTAGTCTTCGCAACTCGCATGGATCGCTTCGGGTCGGCAGAAACATCGCCGGTATTCGGCAAGAGCATCATCGGTAAGCGCCCCGCGCGTCCCGTTCTGAATCTCGAAATGCATGTTCAGAAAGAAAAGGGAGTCTGCGCCGATCATGTGCTCCGGCAGCGGCTCCTTCTGAATAAGAAAAAACCACCACATGTACTTCGTTGCGAATTCCTGGTTCGTTTCGCGATACATGGTAAGGGTCGGAACGATATCCATCACGCAAACTTTGCGCACGACCTCGGGATGGTCGAGGCACATCCGATGAGCGACTCGCGCTCCTCGGTCATGCGCTCCGAGGAAGAAGGTCTCGTATCCGAGTTCCCGCATTGCGTCCACTTGGTCTTGTGCCATCGCGCGGAACGAGTAGTTTTCGTGCCGAGGGCCGCCTTCGGCTTACTTGAGTCGCCATAACCACGAAGGTCAGTCAATATGACGGTGTATCTCTCAGAAAGACGGTTAGCAATCTTGTGCCAGATCACATGGGTTTACGGGTACCCGTGGAGACGCAGTAGTGGAGGCCCCGAGCCTTTCCGCAGACAATGAATTGTCGCTCTGAGGTTCGCAAGTCTATGATCTCAAAATCTGGAAATAGCTTTTCGACGGGCATGCATTCCTCCTTCTCCTTGCGTTGGAGACAGTGAGAGTTGGGGACGTGACCATTACGATGACCGGCAGAGGTTCTAGTTGTTAGAAACGTCGATTAGAAACGACCTGAGGACCACCTTCCTGTCGAATGTGATCGTGTGCACTAAAGATCAGATTGATGTCCTCATATTGCTCTCGACTGAGGTCTTCGCAATCCGACCCTTATGGTAGTGGGCCTTCCGTGAATTACGGTAGTGCTCATTCCCGGCCAAGGCCCGTAGAATCGCGACCTGGAGGTGTGCGGGTTTGCACCTCAGGTGATGAGGAGACGAAACATGAAAAAGAAGAAAGTTGTTATTCCCGTGATCATCATCGTTCTGTTCGTCGGCTGGTACTGGTTTCGGCCGGAGGGGCTTGTCGTCAACCGTCGTGTGGACGAAGGATTCCCCACGAGCAACGATTCACAGCCGCAGATCGTTGAGTCAGGTGCTTTCCATAGCGGTACGCACCCAACCGAAGGAACAGCTACGATCTATCGCACCGAGAATGGCAGCCGAATTCTTCGCTTCACGAACTTCAAGACATCGAACGGCCCTGACGTTCACATTTATATGGTGGCCGCCGAAGACGCCAGGGACAGCGCAAGTGTGCAGCACGCCGCGTTTATCGATCTGGGACTCATCAAGGGAAACATCGGCGACCAAAACTACACTCTCGGCTCCGATGTAAACTTGGCGAAGTACCGCACAGTGTCTGTGTGGTGCAAACGCTTTAGTAAGAATTTTGGTGCCGCACCATTGACATCTCCATAACACGACATCACCGACCCAACTCTAGGTTTTCAGACTCGCTCGCTATTGTCGCCGCCGCAGCCGATTACCCCGATTACAGTTGAAGAGGATCTTCGTTGTGCTATCTTCCTCCCATCCTATGCGGACCGGATAAGGTCGCAATGTCCGATTGACTTTTTTCAACTTCCGGTTTCGCCGTAATCCGAACAGAATCGATGGCAAGCGCGGAGATTACTTCCTACAAGCCAACTTGTGGATACTTATCGGAACGTCTTAACTGTCGTTGCTGGCTCGGGGGTATGCGGCGCCTAGTTCAGTTGGTTAGAAGGGCTGCCTCTCACGCAGGAGGTCGCTCAACAGCGATCGAATCGACCGGAGGCCGACCACCTTCGGTTTGATCTCTATAGCCTCAGTTCTCATCCCCAATTTCTTCTCAAGTCCCAACATTCTGGCCGTTTCTTTAGGAGCCTCAAAGCTGTGTTGTTATTCGCGGTTACGGTGTGCGGGATTTGTGCGGGTACTCACTACTAACTGGACCTAAATGCAACAGCTGTGCCTCGCCAAAATTCTATCCGCACCGAAATCAGTGAAATTCAGTGGTGCATTTGCATGAACCGAGTGTGCTTGAGCCTTGTAGAAACAGGCCGAAGTCGATGTCCCAGACGACTAAACTGGGACGACCCTCACAGGGAGGGGAACGACACGCAGACTGCGTCATCGCTCCTTGCTATTAGGCGGCTCGAACGTAGCGGTGGTGCAAGCCGCCTAGGCGCGCTCGAGACACGACTGCACCCCGATCCGTGGACCGAACTCGGCCCGCTGGCGTTTCCTTTCTTAAGCCCAGGTGAGTTCGGTCTTCATGGTAGTAGCGGATGTAATCGGCAAGCAGGCGCTTCAGGTGGCGTTCATTGAAGGCAATAACGTGATCGAACAAGTCCCGCCGGCAACTCTCGACCCACCGCTCAGCAATTCCGTTTTGCCAGGGACTTTGGAACGACGTGCGAACCGGCCGGATGGCCATCGAGCGTACCGCGATCGGGACCTGCAAACCATATTTGGCATCCCGGTCAAAGATGAGGAACCGAGGAGCCGAATTGATAGGGAAAGGCCTCGCGCAACTGTTGCACGATCCAGATGCTGGAGGGATGATTTCGCTTGTGGAGAGCAACATTCCATCTTGTTGAAATCACAAGCGGACATAATTTTGGCGAAGGACAAGGCTCTAAGACGACAATTCAAGGAGGCTCGACTCTGAAACACTTGCTGCGCTGCGTGCGTACGCTCACGCACGTACCTCCGGGGAGGGTAGTTGGGCGCGGTGGCCGGGCCGCGGTCGGCAAACCCGCACCCAACAATCGGGAATAGGTTACGCGAGAGCCTTTCCGTACAGTACCAGTAGACGGCTCCATGCCTTCTCGGCCTGCGGCTCGCTGTAGACGCCCGAATCCGGCGGACACCAGCCGTGCATGGCCGGGTATACTTCGACTTCCCCGGGCAGCCCCGCCTTGGCGAAGGTTTCCTTCATCACATCCTTTTCGGTCGGGGCTTGCTTATCGTCATTTTGCGCAATGGCCACCAGGAACTGCGCCTTGGTGGTCGCGGCCTGAAGATGCGGACTGTCCGGCTTATCGGTCACCAGCCCGTTGCCGCCGTGGAAGGAGGCCACCGCTCCGATGCGGTCCGGCACGGCATAAGCGGTGCGAAAGGCCATCGCCCCTCCCATGCAATAACCCTGCGTCCCCATCTTGCGATTCTTGGCAACTGAGGGCTGCTGGTCCAGCCAGCCGATGAATGCCTTCGCATCCGTCACCTGCGTGGTCACGTTCAGGCTTTGCGCGAGCGGCAGCAACTGCTGGATCGGAGTCGCTGCGCCCTGAGCCGCGGTCGGAGCTTTCTGGGTCCGGTAGAACGGATTCACCACGAGCACCGAATAGCCCGACTCGGCGAGCCGCTTGCCCATCTGGTGGAATGCCGGCCGCAGCCCGAAGATATCCGGCCACACCAATACGCCGGGCGCGGTGCCGGCAGATGGATGGACGAAGTAGCAGTCCGCAGTGCCGTCCGGCGTCTTCACGGTCACGTCTGACTCAGTGACCGTTACGGCGTTGGCCACTCTTGGCAGCAGCATGGCGATGCCTGCCGCCAGCATGACGCCGAACTGCTTTCGCGTGATCAAACCGCTGGCTTCGTACTTTTCCTGATCCTCCGCAGAATGGTCTCGATCGCACATAGTTTCGCTCCTTGTCTTTCGCTTCTCACCGGCGCTGGGCCGCTGGTTGAGTCAACAGTCACAAAGTCTAATAAAACAAGGCCCCCAGCCTTCTTCATGAGCGGCAGTCTATCTCTACTTTTGTGAGCGGCACAAGTTCGTTGACACGGCGACCTTTGGGCCACGGCCTGAGACGGGTTTCCGGAAACTGACTTTCGCCCAATTCCCAGGGTCGAAAAACCAGACTAACCTATTGAAAAGACGTGGTCGCTGGACTGTGGTTTTTCATCTACTTTCGCGGGACGAAGGCCCTTCCTGACACAATCCGGAAATCGTTTATCGGCAGTTGGTATAACATTGGCCCGTGAGGGGTAAACCGGCGACGAAGGCAAGCATGGTTTCGTCGCCTGGGCCGAATTTCTTCTACGCTTTCTACTTCGAGGCAAATTCAATTTGCCCTAAATAATTTTCTGAGATTGATCTTTCAAGGACGAGGAGAATCCAAATGACGCGAAAAGTTTGTCTAATTGCTGTCGTTTTTGCCGCGCTCCTCACACTATGCTCGGGAACTGACTTTGCTCAGACGGTGGACGCAAGGAAAGCACTGGAAGCAGCCGCTAAGGCCATGGGCACCACGAACCTGAAGTCGATTCAATTTACCGCCGATGGTTTTTTATCCAAAGTTGGCGAGCAGTATGATCTGACGACGGACTGGCCGCATTTTGAGGTTTCCGAGTACACGCGCACGATCGACTTCGACGCCAAGTATATGCGCCTGGACTATAACCAAAAGCAGGGAAGCTACCCTACCAACGGCTATCCACCAGTGCCGGGGGACCACGTCACAAACATCCTGAGCGGCAACTTCGCATGGGACATGAAGAGTGATACGCCCGTGCCCTACACGCGCCTCTATCTCGATGGCATGCCATATGCTGATCTGCGGCAACTCGAGATGGTGCTCAGTCCACACGGATTTATAAAGGCGGCCTTGGCCGCCACCGATGCAGTCGCCATTACGCAACCCATCGTGGGACCCTCGGACTTCGGTCTCTCGCAGTTTGGCCAGTGGGTGACGATCGTCTCCTTCCATTATGGAAAGTACAGAGTCAACGGCACGATCAACGATCAGAATCTCGTCGAATTTACCGGTACGTGGATTGCTAACCCGATCTATGGCGACATGCCTTATGAAATGCGCTACACGCAATACAAGAATTACAACGGCGTCATGTTTCCCGGCTTAACCCATGTCCATCAGGGTGATCCCCGGATCAACACCGCTGAAAATTATTTTCAGGTCTGGACAAGGGATGTTCAGCCCAATGTGGTTGTAAACAAGATTCCCGTTCCGGATGTGGCGCGCACGGCAAAACTCGATGCCGTCAAGGTAGACACGCAAAAGCTTGCGGACCATGTTTGGCTGCTGGGCGGAGGGCCCTTGAACAGCGTGCTCGTCGAGTTCAAGGAGTTCGTTGCCGTGGTCGAAGCGCCCCAGAACGAGGCGCGCTCGCTCGCGGTCATTGACGAAGTTCATAAACTCGTTCCGGGTAAAATGATTCGCTACGTCGTCAATACAAATCACCACATGGCTTATGCGGGTGGTCTCCGCACGTATTTCTCGCAGGGAACCACGGTCGTAACCCACCAGTCGAACAGAGACTACTATGTCGACATCCTGTTCAGTCCGTTTCCCAGAACGGTGGACCCGGATCACATGACAATTTTTAACCCCATGTACATGATCAGCCGCCGGCCTCCTCCGATTGAGACCGTGGGCGGCACAACGACGGTGGGAAAGTATGTCATCAGCGATGACGAGCGCCAGCTGCAGATCTGGCATGTGCAGGACATGGCTTACGAAGTGGGAGAGAGTTACCTCAAGATCCCCGGCCCATCGTTAGCCAGAGGGAATCACTCTGCTGACATGTTGATGGCCTATCTCCCGAAAGAGAAGATCCTGATAAACGCTGATCTCTATGTACCACCAGAACCGGGTGCAAAACCGGCTCCTCCGACGACGGGCATGCGAACGTTGTATCTAAATATGAAGAAGCTGGACTTGGAGGCTGCACAACATGTCTCGATCGTCGGGCGGCGGGTCGGGTCAAACGACGAATTCGTCAAGCTCGTCGGTAACGCTCAATAGAGGAATTTCCTTAAAGCTACGCACCGACTGACGGCCAAGTGAAAACTACTCGGGGAACAGCTCCAATCGGAGGCCGTTCTCCTGGACAAACTTGTTATGCTTCGCCTTCATTTCCGCAATTTTTGCTCGCATCGAGTTAACAGCCTCCGCTGATGCGCGGGCCGTTGGGCCTTCATTGCCGTAAGGGAAACGAACGCGAATCGGAACAACAAGGAAAGCAGCCGGGTCAAAAACGAAATTCGTAGCGCTCCTCGTGCCGCTTCTCATCACTATGATCCCTTGCAAGCCACTGTTCCAGTTGTTCTTTCAACTGCCGCATGGGTCTTATCGCAGCGATAGCGTTTTGGATGCCAAATTGTTCGCCGCATTCCTTACACGAAACGATTTCCGTATTTGGGCGTTGGGCCACGTCGCCCTGGCTTAGCTTCACAGCCATTGGCCACAGATTCTCGCCGGGATTGAACGTTTTCTTGTATTCAAGCGGCATTTCTTCAATCACTCTCGCTGCGGTTAAGTGCTACCGGTCACATCTGCTGTTTCTTAAGTTCCCCAAACGCATACCCCACATTGTAACAACGCCACCGACTACAATGGCACAAGGCAATGAAGTTCGCGCAGGGATGTCGTTTTTGACGCGGAGTTCTGAGCATCCCCCGGCATGGTCACGGCCCCGCTGTGGGCACAGAGGCAGCCGAATTGAGAAGGATTTCTGTCGCTTTTTCTGTTCTCGCGAGGTAGAGAACTACAAAAGATAAGTGCCAACTTCTCTGTCAGATGAGAGCATGGATGGAATTTTTGCATACCACAGCCCACTCGCTACTTTGCCGCAGACGGTAGCTTGCTCGCCGATGTGATTCTTGGCTTCGGCCGTCGTGAGCTTCTTAGCCTGCCCCAAGCCCGTAAAGCTCGCTCCGAGAAGGCTGATGGCGATAACTGCAGGCAGGTGCCTCGGTCGCACAAGCTCTACTTGGCGTCGGGTTTGAGCAGGTCGATGGTCTTCGCGTCCGGTGACGGCGCTATGGACCGCACCCACGTGTAAATGTCCAGGAACTCCTGCGCAGTGATCTTGGCCCCGGACGGCGGCATCACGCCCTTGGGTTGGCGAACGTAGGCGATGAAAGAGTCGAGAGTGTTGGAATAGCCGACCAGGCGCAGGCCAACCCCTCCCTCCGCCTCGTAGCCGTGGCAGGTGTAGCAAGTGTGCGCGATGAAGGCCTTTCTTCCGTTTTGGGCATTGCCGCTGGTCGGCGTGGCAGCTCGCACCGTATTCGGAGTCGTCTGCCGGGGCCGCGCCGGCGCCGGGCTTGGCGCGAGGGCCAAGCCCAGGAAAGCCGCTGCGAAAAGAGAACTGCCACGAGAGTATTTCATCGTTGTCCCCTTTTTATGTTTTATGTCGGCTGCGTGACGGTATCGAGCAATGCCGGCTGGCCTTTCTCGACCACGGCGAGCGCGCGCTTGATGGCCGGGCCCACCTCACTGGGATTTTCGATCGGCCCTTCGGCGTACCATCCCATGGACTGCGCTAGCTTGGCGAAATCAATCGGCGGGTTGTCGATCTTCGTAGGGATTGCCGCCGCGCTGATGTCGCGGTGTTCCCTGCCGGCGCATCTTTGGATCTCCATAAACTCGGTATTGTACGAACGGTTGTTGTGCATGATTGTCAGCATGGGAACCTGGTAGTGCGCGGCGGTCCACAGGACCTGGGGACAGAACATCAGATCGCCGTCGTTCTGCAGGTTGATGGAGAGCCGGCCATACTTCTTGTTGGCCAGCGCCGCGCCTACCGCGGCCGGAGAGTTATAGCCGATGCCCACCGATCCGGACTGCCCGATGTGGTGGTAGAACTTCTCGAAGCTCCACAGCCGCTGCGCCCATCCGGCCATGCCGTCGCTGCGGGAGATCAGCGACCAGTCTTTGTCCTTGATTTGCGCCCATAGCTCAGCGGCGACGCGCGCCGTGCTAATGGGAGACTCGTTCCAACCAAAGGCCGCCTGCGTGCGTGCCTGCGCGTCGGCTCTGGCGTGCGCCGCAGCCAGCTTGGCGCCGCGAGCCTGGATGGCCGCTTTGCGGTTCGAGGTCATCTGGCGTTTGATTTGCTCGATCAGTGCAGGAAGGGTTTCCTCCGCGTCGGCGCCGATCGAGAGATCTACTGCCTGGTAGCGCCCGAAATCCTGGTAATTGCTGCGGCTGAACAGGTCGAGAGAGCTGATAGTAATCAGTTTCGCTCCCGGCTGCAATCGGGAAGGGCTCGATGCGGGCGCGCCGAAATCCTCGTTTTCCGGCGCATGCACGGCGCTCCAGAGCAGCGGATTCTCCAGCGACAAAATGACGTCCGCTTGGGAGACGACCCCACCCGTTTGCCGCAAAGGATGGCGAGACGGAAAATTCATCCGCTGGATCGTGTCCACTACGCCGGCCTGCAGCAATTCCGCTAGTTCCACCATGTACTTCAATCCCGCTTCAGTGCGGGCAGCGCGCTCGGCGATGATCACCGGGTTCTCCGCGTTCACCAGCATCCGGGCGGCTTCAGCAAGCGACTCCTCGTCGCCCTGCGGGGCCTTGGTGGGGGAGTATTTCGGGATGACCAGCCTCGAGCCTTCGGGAATCGGACCCTCCTGAAGGTATTTGTCGATGGAGATGACCACCGGGCCATAGGGCGGCGTCATGGCGATCTTGTAGGCGCGCATTGCGGATTCGGCAAACCCATTTAGTGAAACCGGCGCGTCGTCCCATTTCGTCATGCTGCGGACCAAGGCGCCCACATCCTGCGCGCTGTGGGCCATGTCGACGCGGCTGCTGCGGTCGGCCATGTCGATGTCGTTGCCCACAAACATGACCACCGGGACGCGGTCGCACCAGGCGCTGTAGACGGCCATGACTGCGTGCTGTATGCCGACCGTGCCGTACATGAAAACGCCCATCGGCTTGCCTTCGATCTTGAAATATCCGTGAGCCATGGCGACGGCGGATTCTTCGTGCAGCGCGGTGATCAGCTGCGGATTCTTGTTCCCGCCATAGTTGACCGTCGATTCCATCAGGCCGCGGAAATTCGCTCCGGGATTGACGGTCACGTACTCAAAACCCAGCTGCTTGATGACGTCGATCATGAAATCGGAACCCGGCCGAACAGGAGGCAACGACGCGGGGCCGGTGGCCGACGCATCCACGGCGGACTTCGCGGCCAGCGATTCGGCAACTTGCGCTTGCGCCTGCGCGCTACTCGCCATCAATGCGCCGACTCCGCCTGTAGCAACCTTGAGGAAATCACGCCGGTCGAATGGACTCTTTCCTGACTTGTTCATGTCTACCTGACGCCTCCACTTCCGCTGGTGGGGTAACCGTGCTGAATAATAACTCCAAATTGCCTATCTCGCTTTTTATCTTGATTCAATTCTTGGCCGCACGCTGCACGGCCCTTTGCCTTGAGGGGATTCAGAGTAAACCCAACGAAACGAACTTCTTCGCGTCCGCTCGCTGCAAACCTTGTGTCTAGCCAAATAGAGTGGAAGGCCGTAGAGGAGACGAGAACTGGGGTTGCGTCGTCGGAGCCGGGCAATACATCTCAATCTTTATCGAACAGCTTTTGTATCCGCTCATATTGTTGGTAGATCTCTTCAGGAAGCTCGAAGCGTTCATAAGCCTCGCTGCACTTCTCAATGTACTCGCCTGGATATTCGGTGATGAAGTCGTCCCAAACGACTGAGATTACGGGATAACTGACTTCGTCTCCTTCATTGCCAACTTCGTAGCCTTCAAAAGTGACCTGCACATCGACGCCGTTGGGAGGCGGGCCGCAAGACTGCTTGATGTACTTGATCGCCAGTTCCGTCTCAACATCGTCAGACTCAGGATCGTCTCCCCATCCTGGGCATTCTCCGATAAATTCGCGTCCCATGTCGGTTCGCCTCCGTCATCTCTCGCTAGTGCTTTTCCTCGATTCGCTTCGATTCAGCAGGCTGACGGATGCGGGAAGAAACGAGAGTAGAAATATAAGCGTCGCGGCCCTGTTCCTTTGTGCGGCGCTGGGCTCGTAGTCAGCCACAACATCTCCTCCACCTGTAACAGGGTCGGCATCCTCGACGTGCGTCCCAAGGTTGCTCCACCTCAACAAGCCCAAAACCGAACTCACGCTCAGAATAATGAGAAACGTCTTCAGTCTAGACCCGTTGCTCTGATGAAGCTCTTTCCCTAACCGATACATCGCCATAATCCAAGCCGCAGCTAGGAAGTATTTCAGTGCAGCGTAGATACCGTCAGTGAAGCCCATCTGGGAGACCAAGACTTTCGCGCAAGAGTATATATCCTATTTTGGGATATAGCTGAGCGGCTCGCAATAATGCCGCCTTGAAGGACGCTTCCTACCGTCAGCGCTATCGCCGCTTTCTCAACCGCTTAAGGCTGGCTCGTGCTCAGGCAGGGCTCACCCAGGTAGAAGTAGCTAAAAGGTTGGGACAACCGCAGTCGTTCGTCTCAAAATGCGAATCCGGTGAACGGCGCGTAGATGCCGTGGAGTTGCTGGAATTCAGTCGGCTCTATCGGCGCCCTCTGAACTACTTCGTCGAATGAGGTCTGAGCTCCTTACCCAAACGTGGCACAAACGACGAAACGCAACAAAGGTGTCGTTCTGTTGCGTTTCAGCAGGCCTTGGCACTTATTTGTCTCGGGTTACGCAGGTCAATAAGCAAGTACCGAGTGACGTAATGTTGCATTTCAGCGGAGAAGCCGCCCTTACCAAGACCCCGAAATCGCTCTTGCTTCGGCTCGCCGCTTCCCGCAGGTAACCATTAACACGCCTGGCTCCCAAAGCCACAATCCGAGAATGTGACTTCTCGGGACTTGAGAAACAATGCTATTGCATTATCGTAGTCCGGTGGATGTCCACCTCATACCAAGATCAGTGCTCTTGAAAACGCAGCTGTCTTCGTTCGCGGCAAAACAGATTTGAGTGATCGCGCCCACGGATACCGCATCGGAAAAACTTTACACACCACACGATCCGGTAGCTATCCGTGTGTCAGTCCAATCTGACAATAACGATTTGAGGCGAACCACTGAGTCTCCAGCTTTCTCCCCGCATTAACGGCTAGGTAAACTGATCGCACTCGCGGAGGAATCCTATGAACAGGACCACCTGGCTCGTGGCATTTGTGTTCTTATTCTCGTGCTGCGTCGTTGCGGGTGATACTGGCTCGATCCGCTGCCAAGCCGGCGAAAGCTACGTCTATCTGTATCAGTCTCCGGGCAATTTTCAGGTGATAGCGAACCTAAAGTGCGGGCAGAAGGTCGAACTTCTTGAGCGACCAGGTAATGGCATGATGCGCGTTCGCGCCTCGGACGGCAAAGAAGGTTACGTATCGAACTCGGATGTGACCGCGATAACGCCAACGACTCAACAGCCAGATACGAACGCCTCCCTCGCAGCACCGCCCTCGCCGCAAGTCGCAACGTCGCAACCAGCCACTCAGCAGCCCGCCTCGCCCGGACCAACTCCGGTCGGAGCCGGAAGACTGCCTCTGACGGACAGTGAACTTTTGGCCCTGGTCGCCGGTAATGCCTTGAGCGAAAACATCGTTCGGCAGCTTAATTCAAGAGGGTTGGCGTTTCGACCCACCGATCCCTACCAATCGTTGCTGCAAACCGCGGGAGCTGACGCCGCTTTGATAGTGGCGGTGGCCAAAGCGACGAACACGAGGAGCGGACAAGGCGCTGCGAACGACAGGTCGCGGGACCCATTGCTCCAACATCTGGCGACGGCCGGCAAGCTGATTCGAGGCAACCAATATCAGGCGGTATCTCAGGAACTGAGCGCTGCTCTCGAATCAGGAGAAGGCTACGAAGCCGGTTTTGTCATGGGAGAGTCGCTCCGTCAGCAGGAGCGCTGGCTCGAAGCATCCGCCGTTTACGAGGAAGTTCTGCGGCGCGCTCCCGGTTTTCTCGAGGCACGCACGAAGTGGACTCTTGTGCTGTATCGGGGCGGTGATGCGGTAGACGCGCTGCAGCAGGCCAAGATCGTTCTGGCGCAAGATCCGGAAGATGCAGAGGCGCACAAGAATGCGGGATTGGCCCTGCAGGTTCTGCAGAAATTCGACGCATCGGAAAATGAGTACAAAGAAGCGCTGCGGATCAAGCCGGATTACGCGGCAGTGCGCTATGACCTGGGAATTCTGCTCTACAAGCAGGGCAAGTGGGACGAGGCGATCGAGCAGTACAGGAAAAGCCTCGCGCTCGATCCCAACGAGCCGGATTGGCATTACAACCTGGGCCTTGCTTATCAAGATAAAGGCAATCTCGATTCCGCGATTAGCGAATACCGGGAGGCCAAACGCCTGAACCCGAACAAGTTCGACGCGCGAATGAATCTGGGCAGCGCTCTCATGCAAAAAGGGCTGTATGCCGAAGCTGTGGTGGAATTGCGTGAATTGGAAGCCATGGCGCCCGATTCTGCCATGTGCCACGACTGTCTGGCGAACGCTCTCTATGGTAGCTGGCGTCTGGACGAGGCAGCGCAGGAGTATCACAAGGCAATGGAGCTCGACCCCTCGGACGCAAATGCCCATCGCGGACTTGGTAATGTCAAGGAAACTCAGAAGGACTACGATGGGGCGCTCGCAGAGTACCACGAGGCCGAAAAACTGGAGCCCACCGATTGGCGCACTCGGCGAAATGCGGGCAGAGTTTTGCTGGATAAAAAAGACGCTGCCGGCGCGGCCGAGGAGTTGAAACGGGCTGAGCTTCTCAATTCTGCCGATGCGACTACGCACGATCTCTACGGTCAGGCGTTGGATATGTCTGGGAATCGCGCCGGTGCCATTGCGGAATACAGGCAGGCGGTCGCGCTGGATGGCAAGGACCCGGAAGTTCGGCTGAGGCTGGCCGACGCTTTGGAGAAAAATCAGAATTGGGTGGAGGCTCTCGACCAATATCGCCAAGCCGCTGTCATTGATCAAACCCAACACGGGCCTTCCCCGGTACATGCCGATACACAAGCCGCGTACAAGGCGGCCAAAGCTAGGCTCGAATCGCGGATTGCGACGATGAAAGAATCCGGAAACTCCGCGGGTGCGGCAGAGATGAAAGCAGATATGCGCGCGGCGCTAACCAATCCAAGCATTTCGCAGAGAGTCGATGAGGCCATGCTGGCGGGAAGCGAGGCTTCCCAGGCGCAGCACTGGGATGATGCTGAAAAATTCTACAAGGAAGCGGCAGACCTAGCCGACAAACTTCAGCCTTATGACGATCGGCTGGTGACCTCTCTCATGCATCTTGGCGGGCTTTACCGAGGACCGTTTCTCAGGACCTATCTCGAAATGTCAGAGGAACCTTAGTTGTGCCCACATCGGAGCTGTCAAAATCAACTAGATAGAAGAGCCAATCCTTTTCGGAGTCAGCCATCCGCTTCACTTCTTGGATTTCAGCGGTCGAGTACTTTTCCTGACTGAGGGACGCTGGTCCAGATACGCCTTTTTCATTCCGGGAAATGAATGACTCTGGAATCTTCACCGACCGAATTCTGGCCACACGTAACGGATAAAACAGTTTAGGAGGGTCGGGGTAGGTTGAGAGAAACTCTACCCAAAGGTAATGGTCAAGTAGCAAACGTCCATGACCTTCGACATTGTCATTTTCCTTGAGAGAAGGCATCCCCTTCTCGTCCAGTGGGATGTCCGGTCGGGCCAGTTGCCGAGAACGGGACTTCCGGGGACTTGAGCATCGCACGCTCCGACATTGAGCATCGTTAGGCGCAGTTGCAATGCCAGAAGAGCTACCGTCGCCGACGCAGCCGTCTCGGCTCTTCAGGAAGGCCGCTCCACTGAGGGCATCCGGGTGTATGTGGTATGCCGAGTTTCTTAAATTCGGCGTATTGCACTTCGGAAACTCTGAGAGTAGCTTCCTGCTCATGCGTGACGATTTGAAGAAGAATCATGTCACCGACGTAAAACAGCCAGTCTTCAGGTAGGTACAATACATCGTAGGCGAGCAGGTCACCGTCTGTTTCATTCAATATCGCTTCTATACTCCGGTCGTCGAGCACCCAACAAGACCGTGGCGAAAAACCATCGCTGCAAATGTTTTCCAATTCCTTTTCGCCCGATGAAAATGGGGCCAACCGCTCGTAAAACTCCCGCATCAATCTTTCGCTTTCTTCACCTTTGACGAAGACGAAATTGACCGTGAATAGTGTCGCCCCAGCGGAACGGCAGAAGTTTAGTATGCCGCGACTCTGATCCGGCGTAAGTGACCGGCTGTTCATGCCCGCTCCGACGAAGTTGATAAGCATAGAGGAATTGTAGCTAGGACTGAGAGTTGCCG
>Ga0207022_10207_pt1 | contig 15395 bp, 14 predicted proteins | sample Alteio_BWMinCont_46_FD_153307 | JGI IMG/M metagenome (GOLD analysis project Ga0207022, IMG submission 153307) | Enriched cells from forest soil in Barre Woods Harvard Forest LTER site, Petersham, Massachusetts, United States -... | ecosystem: Environmental > Terrestrial > Soil > Temperate forest >... | reverse complement strand
GCCGACAGCAGCGATTCCAGCGCCGCCAGCGCCGCGATGACGAAGGCGGGCATCACTAATATTTTTAGCTCGTCATGCGTCGGCCAGGCGAACAATCCCTCGCCGCCGAAGAAATGGAACGCCGGCGGAAAGGGCGGGATGCCGCGCATGAGGCCATGCGCCGTCTCATAGCCAAAACGGTTGCCGATGGTCGCCACGCCGATGCCGGAATGCTGAAACGCCGCTGCCAGCAACGTGCCCGTCAGGATACCCAGTACCGCCGACGGCACGCGGCGCGTCAGGTGCTTACCGGTAAACATGACGATGAGGCTCAGCAGGCCGATGGCAGCCTCAGGCCAGCGCAGGTCGGGAACATGTTGCGCCAGCAGGATGACTTTATCGATATATGATCCCTGTAGTTTTTCGATGCCTAGCCCAAGCAGGTCGTCCAGCGACAAGGTGCCGAGGACGGCGGCGATGGCGGCGGTAAACCCCGTGGTCACCGGATAGGGAACGACATTGATGAAGCGCCCCAGCCGCGCCCAGGCCAGCACCAGCAGCATCGCACCGGCCATGATTTCGGCGATGATAATGCCGCGCAGGCCGAATTGCGCAACGATGGGCGCAACGATGACGACGAAGGCCGCCGTCGGGCCGCTGACCTGCGTCACCGAACCGCCCAGCAACGGTGCCACGATACCGGCGACGATGGCCGTGGTGATGCCGTATTGCGGCGGCAAGCCGACGGCAATGGCCAGCGCCATCGATAGCGGCAGCGCCGCCAGCGACACCACCACCGCTGCCACAAAATCATGCAGGAAGGTTTTTACCGAATAGCCACGCCCCACGGTTTCGCGCAGGGCGGTGGCCAGGAAGATGTGGGGATGTGAAGATGTGGAGATGTGGAGAGAAGTATTTTTTTCTATCTTCTCATCTTCACATCTTCTCATCTTCACATCCTTATTCATGCCGGTAACCGCGCTTTCAGCGCCGCTCCCAGCGTTCCATCGTCGAGATAATCCAGTTCGCCCCCCATGGGGATGCCCTGCGCCAGGCGCGAGATGCTGACATTGCAACCTTCCAGCCGCGTCGCCAGGTAATGCGCCGTCGTCTGGCCTTCGATGGTGGCGTTGGTCGCCAGGATGATTTCGCGCACCTCGTCTTTCGCGGCGCGTTCGATCAGCGGCTCGATGTTGAGCTGCGACGGCCCGCGGTCGTCGAGCGCCGACAGCACGCCGCCCAGCACATGATATTGCCCCTTGTAAAGATTGCAGCGCTCGATCGCCCACAGGTCGGCCAGCTCCTCGACCACGCAGATGACCGAGCGGTCGCGCCGCGCATCGCTGCACACGGCGCAGGGATTATGCGTATCGAGATTGCCGCAGACCGAGCAGGTGCGGATGGTGTCCATGGCGCGGGCGATGGCCGCGCCGAGCGGCGCCATCAGCGCGTCTTTGCGGCGGATCAAATGCAACACCGCCCGCCGCGCCGACCGCGGCCCGAGGCCGGGGAGTTTTGAGAATAAGCGGATGAGTTCGTCTAAATCGGTCATGAGTTATTGGTCATGAGTCATGGGTATGGGCTTTGGTCACTCATGACCCGGGACCCATGACCCATGACTAAAATGGTAGTTTAAATCCCGGCGGCAACCCCAACCCGCTGGTCATCTGGCTCATCTTATCGGACGTGGCGGCATCGGCCTTGCCGCGGGCATCGTTATAGGCCGCCACCAGCAGGTCTTCCAACACCTCTTTTTCTTCCGGCTTCATCAGGCTGTCATCGATACTGACTTTCAGCATCACGTTCTTGCCGTTGATTTTCACGCGCACCATGCCGCCGCCGGAGGCGCCTTCGTTTTCCTGGGCTTCCAGCTTCGCCTGCATGTCGGCGATTTTGCTTTGCATTTCCTGTGCCTGCTTCATCATTTTCTGTAGGTTCATGTTTGTCTCCAAACGGTAATTGGTTATTAGAATTTTGGTAATTGGAAAAAAGTTTATTCTAATTACCAATCACCGAAGTTCCAATTACTATCTATGCGTTCTCCTTCACACTGACTATTTTCGCTCCCGGAAATTGCTCCAACACGCCCGCGACCAGCGGATGCGTCGAGGCTTCCTGAAGCTGTTTTTCCTTACGCGCCGCTTCCTGTTCATGCAAGCTCGGGGCGCCTTCTTCTTCCGACAAAGTAATCTTCCACGGCTGCCCCGTCCAGCGCGTCAGGCAATCCGCTACTTTCGACGTGAAATCGCGCGGCAACGCCGAGGTCAATCGTATCTCGATTTTTCCCGGCGCAAAACCCACTGGCCGCGCATATTCCCTAAGCTGAGAACATAAAATCAATTCGCGGTGCTGCTCAAAGAGGGCGACGGCGGCGGCGAAATCGGTAAGAACTATCCCCTCTCCCTTGAGGGGAGGGTTAGGGAGGGGGTCTACAAGGGAAAGCTTTCCCCGTTGCGCCCCCCTCCCAGCCTCCCCCTCAAGGGGGGAGGAGTTAGTAGAGCGTATCACCTCCGCCGGTGTCGGCAGTTGCGCGGCATAGGCAATGCGCACCAGCAGCATGTCGAGCGCCGCCAGCGGCGACGGGCTGACGCGCACTTCATGGATGCCCTTGAGCAGCATCTGCCACAGGCGCGTCAGCACCGGCATCGGCAATTTGTCGGCCAAAGCTTTGGCGGCGTTGCGGTCATGCTCGGACAGCGACACATCGTCCACCGCCAGCGGCGCGACCTTCACACGGGTGACGAGATGGGTGATTTCCAACGCATCCTGTACGATAAGCAGCGGATCGGCTCCGGCATTATATTGCACGCGTAACTCGGCCAGCGCTGCGACGATATCGCCTCCCAGCAGGGATTCGAGCAGGCGGAATGTCGCCGTATTGTCGGCGCTGCCGATCATCTGGCGCACCGAGGCGGCGGTGATGGGCGCATTATCTTCGGAACCGCGCGCAATGGCCTGGTCGAGCAACGACAGCGCGTCGCGCACCGAGCCTTCGGCGGCCACGGCAATGACTTTAAGCGCTTCGTCTTCGATTTGGATTTGTTCTTTGGCGGCGATGTTACCCAAATGTTTGGCCAGCGTCTCCGTATCGATGCGCTTCAAATCAAACCGCTGGCAGCGCGACAGGATGGTGACGGGAATCTTGCGCGCTTCGGTGGTGGCGAAAATGAATTTGACGTGCGGCGGCGGTTCTTCGAGCGTTTTGAGGAGTGCGTTGAAGGCGCTGGTGGACAGCATGTGCACTTCGTCGATGATATAGATTTTATAGCGCGCCGAGGTTGGAAGATAACGCACCGTGTCGATCAACTCGCGGATGTCGCCGACGCCGGTATGGCTCGCCGCATCCATTTCCAACACGTCGACATGGCGGTCTTCGCCGATCATTTTGCAATTGGAGCAGGTGCCGCAGGGATTGATGGTCGGACCGTTTTCGCAATTCAGCGCGCGGGCGATGATGCGGGCGGTGGTGGTTTTGCCGACGCCGCGAATGCCGGTGAGCAGAAACGCATGGGCGATGCGCCCGCTTTTGATGGCGTTGGACAACGTGCGCACCAGCGCCTCCTGCCCGATGAGATCATCGAACGTGGCGGGGCGGTATTTGCGGGCGAGGACGCGATATTCCATGAAGTAGTTGACAGTTAGCGGTTTGCAGTTTGCAGTCAGAAAACAGGCGCATTACTGCCAACTGCTAACTGCCAGCTTATAAGTGACTGATGGCGACCCAACGCAACTCCGCTACGGCTGCTTCCTTTCGGACCTGACCGGGTTCGCAGGCGCGTTGCCCGCCACCAGCCTCGGCGGATTATGGGATAAGAGCGCGGGGGGTGCAAGCTAAAAAAGTTAACAGTTGCCAGTTGTCTAGTCGTTAGTCGATAGTCTATAGTTGACAGCCGAAACGCTTACTCACGACTGATTATGGCACGAACCGCATCCTTACCCGCCGACCAATCCCGCCATCCGCTTTTGATGCTGGCCGGGTTCGGGCTGTGTTTGCTGGCGTTTTACCTGTTCCTGTGCCTGATGACTTACAATCAGGCCGATCCATCGCTCGACCGTGCCACCGGCAATGCCGTTACTAATGCTGGCGGCTATTCCGGCGCGCTGATCGCCGATCTCACCTTGCAATTAATGGGCATGGCCAGCGCGCTGCTGGTGCTGGTGCCGGGCGCATGGGGATTCAAGATGCTGCGCGGGAAACGCGTGCCTTACGTCTGGCTGCGTTTTTGCCTGCTGATACTCTCGCTGGTGATGAGCGCCGCCTTGCTGTCGCTTGTCGAGCCGCCGATGGCATGGCCGATCGCCAGCGGCTTCGGCGGCTCCATCGGCAGCGTGCTGCACGATATTTTCCGCCATTTGTTCAAAAGCAAACTGTTTGTCGCCATCGTCGCCGCCGCGGCGTTGCTGGTGATTTCGCTCGCCTTCGGCATGAGCTGGGCGGAATGGAAAACGGCGGGGCGCGCCGTCAAGCAAGCGTTCCTGTTCATCTCCGGCCTGGCGATGTCGCTGATTTCGCGCCATCGTAATGATGAAGAGGATGAGGATGACGATGCAGAATATACGCCGCTTAAAGAACGCCTGAAATTCTGGAAGCATGGCGACGATGACGACGATGAGGACGATGAGGACGAGGAAGCCGCCGTCAAGCCGCAACCGCGTGTCAGCAAAAAAGAAAAATCCCCGGATAAAAGCCGCTCCTCGCCCAAGGTACAATCCGCGTTACCTTTGCCGCAGGGCGATTACGAGCTGCCGCCGATCAAACTGCTGACCAACGCGCCCAAAAGCCGCAAGAACCAAGTCAGCGAAACGGCATTGACGCAGAACGCCAAATTACTCGAAAGCGTATTGCAGGATTTCGGCGTCAACGGCGACATCATCGAAATCCGCCCCGGCCCGGTGGTGACACTTTATGAACTGGAGCCGTCGCCGGGCACGAAATCCAGCCGCGTCGTCGGGCTCTCCGACGATATTGCCCGCTCGATGAGCGCCATTTCCGCCCGCATCGCCGTCATTCCCGGACGCAACGCCATCGGCATCGAGCTGCCCAACAGCAACCGCGAAACCGTTTATTTACGCGAAATGCTGGAGAACGAGACCTACGAGGCCGCCGACGCCAAGCTGCCGCTGGCGCTGGGGAAAGACATCGCCGGGGCGCCTGTCATCGTCGATCTGTCGCGGATGCCGCATCTGCTGGTGGCGGGCACCACCGGATCGGGCAAATCGGTGGCCATCAATACCATGATCATGTCGCTGGTCTATAAGCTCACGCCCGAGGAATGCAAATTCATCATGATCGACCCCAAGATGCTGGAACTCTCGGTCTATGAGGGCATCCCGCATTTGCTGTCGCCAGTGGTGACCGAGCCGGGGAAGGCGGTGGTGGCGCTCAAATGGACGGTCAAGGAAATGGAAAACCGCTACCGGCTGATGAGCAATCTCGGCGTGCGCAACATCGAGGGCTACAACAAAAAAATCCGCGAGGCCAAGGCCAAGGGCAGCCAGCTGACGCGCACGGTGCAGACCGGATTTAATCCCGATACCGGCGAGCCGATTATCGAGGAACAGCCGCTGGAAATGGTGGAACTGCCGTTCATTGTGGTGGTGGTCGATGAAATGGCGGATTTGATGATCGTCGCGGGCAAGGATATTGAATCTTCCATTCAGCGCCTGGCGCAGATGGCGCGTGCAGCGAGCATCCACATCATCATGGCGACGCAACGCCCGTCGGTCGATGTCATCACCGGCGTCATCAAGGCCAATTTCCCGACGCGCATTTCCTTCCAGGTGACGTCGCGCATCGACAGCCGCACCATCTTAGGCGAGCAAGGCGCGGAACAATTGCTCGGCCAGGGCGATATGCTCTACATGGCCGGCGGCGGGCGCATCACGCGCATCCATGGCCCATTCGTCTCCGACAAGGAAGTCGAACAGGTCGCCGACCATCTGCGCGCGCAGGGCCAACCGACCTACCTCGAAGACGTCACCCGCGACGACGAGGAGGAAGGCCTGTTCGGCGCGGAAGGCGAACGCGACGAAATGTACGAACAGGCCGTCACCATCGTCACCCGCGACCGCAAGGCCTCGACCAGCTACATCCAGCGCTGCCTCAAGGTCGGCTATAACCGCGCAGCTTCGATTATCGAACAGATGGAACGGGCGGGCATCGTCGGCCCGGCGAATCATGTGGGCAAGAGAGAGGTGCTGGTGCGGGAGGATAGTTAATTGTCAATTTGATGGTACGGAAAATACCTAATATCTAAAGAGACCTATGAAAAACTGGCAGCGTTTATCGATTATCATGGGCATTCTAGCGGTCGGGTTCGTTTCCGACAAATCGAGCCTGCCTATAGCGCTTGCCGACAGTGAGGACTGGCTCAGAATGGTTATACTGCAGGATCATACCTATTGCCTGCGGCGACACTCCGGAGACATTGTCTTTTCAAAAGTATATCTCCGGATGATTCCACCGGTCGATATATTAAAGTTAACCCAATCCAAGGAATGCCGGGATCTACCCATGGTGTCCACACGGGTTCATTCACGTATTCCTTATATTATCGTTATTAATTATGCCATTGATAATGAGAAAAAGAAGATTATGAATGTTCCGTTTTTCACCTCTTACTATTTGTCACTGTTTGGTTATGCCTTAAATATCGGAGATTCCTTTTTAACGGTAAGCACGCCCTATAAAATTCCGGACCTGTTTTAATTGGAAACACTCTGGCAAAGCGCCCTATTGTAGGATAATGTAAGGCGATGCTGAAAAAAATATTTTTGCTCATTTGTTTGTCGGGTGGAGTTACGGCTACATCTGTTGCGGCATTTGCGCAGGAAACCACCTTCCTTCCCGCCACCGAATTCGCTCCGCACCAGAAAACCATCGACCGCATTCAGGATTATCTTACCAACCTCACCACCATCGTCTCCGATTTCACCCAGGTGGCGCCGGATGGCAGCCTGACCAGCGGGAAGTTTTATTTGCAGAGACCGGGGCGGATGCGCTGGCAGTATAATCCGCCGACGCCGATTTTGATGGTATCGAGCGGCAGCGAGCTGGTTTATTACGATTACGAGCTGGAGCAAATCAGCCACATCCCGCTCGACCAGACGCTGATCGGCTTCCTGGCGCGAAATCCTATCCGCTTCGCGGGAACCGTCGGCATCACGGAATTTTCGCAGGAGCACGGCGTCATCCGCATCGGCCTGGCGCAGATCGACAAGCCCGACGACGGCGAGCTGACGCTGGAATTCTCCGATAATCCGCTGCAGCTGCGCAACATGGTCATCCGCGACGCCACGCGGCAGGTGACTACCGTTTCACTCAACAACGCCCGCTTCGGCCTCAAGCTCGACCCGCAATTGTTCGACTTCCGCGACCCGAGGAAGGGAAGGAGGAGGTAGATGTCAACTATCAAAGGACAAAGGGCAACATATAACCATATGGATTATATAATCTTTCTTTTGACATGTGCCCTTTGTCCTTTGACATCTGTTGGCCTATCGGCCAACTGTCATTGAAACTTCACACAACTCACCCATATTCTATGCTATACATAATCTATCAACGGATAATTCCACGCCAGAAAGGCACAAACATTTTATGAATACATCGGACAATAAAACCACGGCTCAGGAAATTTACTCCATCATGCTCAATTCCCTGCCCATGGCGTATGTGCGGCCGGTCATCACCGAGAAGGGCACGAATTACAGCGTATGCGACGCCGCCGGAACGCAGCTTGCCCTGTTCGCCACGCAAGACGCCGCCTATTTCGCCGCCAAGCAGCATGAACTGGAGCCGGTGTTGCTGAATTAAACCCTATGCGGTTTTGGCCCAGAAAAAAAACTCCGGAAGAACAGAAGGCAGCCTTGATTACCAAAGCTGTCAAGAAACTAGATTGGCATTTTGCGGAAGACTCCGGTTGGGCGTTCGTTTCTTCCAAACTTCTTGATAACCCGCTATTCTTAAAATGCCAAGAGCAAGGCCTGACCGACTTGGTACCGATAGGTGCCGGACGCAGTCTCTTGGCGGCAGTCGATCCTGAATTGGAAGCAGCCATCAATAAGAAAAAAGGATTCTCCGCCCATGCCGCCGCAGACAAGGCAGCGCAAGAACAGCGATCAAGCTCTTCTTATCATCCGGCTTATGACCAAGACAGAAAATCGGGTGAACAATTAAGGAATAGCGGCGATCAAAGGGAAGGACTAAGCCCCTCCTAATGCATCGTCGTCACATGCGCGAATCGCCGTACCAATCCCATCATAAAAAATAAAACCAGCAACCATTTCCATTTGGCAAAGCGATTATAGGAATGCGGTAGCCGGTCGCGGATGGCGACGCGCGCTTCCGGATCGGTGACTTCCCTCATCTTTTCGCCGCGTTCGTCGAATAGCTCCTTGTGCTTGCCCAATGCGCTCAAGCGAATGCGCTTGCCATACCATTTCACTTCCACCTGGTGAACGTCCGTGCCCTCAGCTCCCACTTCGTAGCGATAGCGCTGGGTCACTTCGGCCAGCGCCACTTCCTTGCGGCTTTTGAGGGGAACGACCATGATATCCTCCACCTGCAACCCGGCATAGAGTTTCCACAGCCGCTCGGTTTTGCGGGCGACGGTTTCCGGTGGGTCGTCCGGGTGCAGCGCCTGCAAGAGATGCCTCAATTCGGCCGGGCTATTGATCAACGACAAATCGGGCAGATCGCCAAACGGCAGGGTCAGCGCGTCGCGCTCGCCAATATGGACTTCTTCTTCGGGCGTCAGCGATTGATACAAAATCCAGATGGTCATTATAAATCCTGTGGGAGCCGAAGGCGAGGCACAGGATCCTGCGCAGCCTCACGGCTCGCAGGATCTTGAATTCCATTCTCCCTAAACCCCTTCATCCGCAGCTGGCAGGAGTCGCAATGGCCGCAGGCCCTGCCCTCTTCATCCGGATCATAGCAGCTCATGGTCATTCCATAGTCAACGCCGAGTTCCATGCCTTTGCGGATAATCTCTGCCTTGGAAAGCTGTATCAGCGGCGTGTGGATGGTGATGCGTCCGCCGCCCTCGGTGCCGTAGGCCGTGGCGAGATTCGCCATCTCCTCGAAGGCGCGGATGAATTCCGGGCGGCAATCGGGATAGCCGCTGTAGTCGAGCGCGTTGACGCCGATGAAAATATCGTAAGCTTTCAGCACCTCCGCCCAGGCCAGCGCGAACGACAGAAATATGGTGTTGCGCGCCGGAACGTAAGTAATCGGGATGCCCCCCGCTTTATCCATGTCGCGATCCTTGGGCACGGCGATGCCGTTTTCAGTCAATGCGGAACCGCCGAAAGCGGCAAGATCGAAGGTCAACACGCGGTGTTCGCGTACGCCATAATGCGCGGCGATATGCTGCGCCGCCGTCAGCTCGCGCTTATGCCGCTGGCCATAGGCGAATGACAACGCATAAATCTCAAAACCCTGCGCTTTGGCGATGGCGAGCGTGGTAGCCGAATCCAGGCCGCCGGAGAGTAAAAGCGCCGCTTTTTTCATTATTCAATCCCCAAAATCTTGTGCAGCTGCAACGAAAGCCGGTAGCCGTGCTGTTGCGCCAATTCCGAGGCGTAGGCGAGGTTCTCGGCATTGCGCGCCGCATCGTATTCATCCATCGGCTGCACATAGACCGGGATGGGGCATAGCCCCTGCCCTACCTCGCCGACATGGTTATAATTTTCATCGCGTTTTGAAATAATGAACTTGAGCGCGGTCACGCGCGGCAGCAAATCCTCGCGGATGGGAAAATAGCCGCCGCCGGTATTCTTGGGCGAGCAAACGATGTCGACGCCCTCCGGCAATTCCCGCCATAATGTGCCGTTGGTTTCGATCTGCACCTTGAAACCTTCTGCCAGCAAGGCCTCGCATAACGGCACGATATTCTGCCGCAGCGGCTCGCCGCCGGTGATGACCACGAGATGGCGCACGCGCTTTCCGTGCTCACACGAAACCGAACCTACATTTTCGACAATAACAGGGGTCGGTATGGCCCGGAAGCCCTCAAAATCGGTATCACAGAAGCTGCACGCCAAATTGCAGCCGCCCAGCCGCACGAACACCGCCGGATGGCCGGTAAACGGCCCCTCGCCCTGCAACGTCGGGAAGATGCTTTTGACCTCAAGCTGCAAGCCGTCATCTAGTATCGGCGCACGTATGGGATTGGTGCCACGCATCAAAATCTCCTTGAATCGCAACGATTATCACGCAATGATGCCACAGGGGAAACAAAAATCTTGAAGTCACAAATTGTGACTTCAAGTCGTTATTATATTGATATTTATGAAAAAAGATAAAAAACACTGGAAACTTTCCACCAAGCTGGTGCGCGGCGGCAGGCTGACCAGCCAGTTTGGCGAGACGTCGGAGGCGCTGTTCCTCAATTCCGCCTATAGCTATGAGAGCGCCGAAGCCGCCGAAGCGTTGTTCGCCGGAAAAATCGAGGGCTTCAAATACGGGCGCTATTCGCATCCCAACCTTGCCATGCTGGAAGAACGCTTAAGCCTGATGGAAGGCGCGGAGGCCTGTGTCGTTACCGCATCGGGCATGGCCGCCGTGTTCGCCGCGCTGATGTGCCAGCTCAAATCCGGCGATCACGTTGTAGCGAGCAAAGTATTGTTCAGCTCCTGCCATTACATCATCACGCAAATCCTGCCGCGCTTCGGCATCAGCACCACGCTGGTCGAGGGCGATGACATGGCAGGGTGGCGCAAGGCGATCACGCGCAAGACGCGCTGCGTATTCATCGAAACGCCGGCCAACCCGACGCTGGAGCTGGTCGATATCGCCTTCGTGGCCGCCTTATGCAAAAAAACCGGCACGCAACTGATCATCGACAACGTGTTCGCGACGCCGCTGCTGCAACACCCGTTGCAACTCGGCGCCGATGTGGTGATTTATTCGACGACCAAGCATATCGACGGGCAAGGCCGCACGCTGGGCGGCGCGATTCTCGGCAAGCGCAAATTCATCAACGAAACGCTGATGCCGTTCGTGCGCCATACCGGGCCGCATATGAGCGCATTCAACGCATGGCTATTGCTCAAAAGCCTGGAGACGCTGGAACTGCGCGTTGCAAAACATTGCGACAATGCCGAGGCGTTGGCGAAACTTTTGGAAAACCATCCCAAAGTCGGCCGCATGTTATATCCCGGCCTGAAAAGCCATCCGCAATATGCCATCGCCAGAAAACAGATGTCGCGCGGCGGGCCGATGATCGCGTTTGAACTGAAAGGCGGCAAAAAAGCCGCATTCCGTTTCATGAATGCGCTGACCGTGTTCGATATTTCCAACAATCTCGGCAACGCCAAAAGCATCGTCACCCACCCCGCCTCGACCACCCATGCCAGCCTGGGTGGGGCGGAACTCAAGCGCATCGGCATCGGCGACGGGCTGGTGCGGCTTTCGGTGGGCATTGAGGATGTGGAGGATTTGAAAAAGGATGTGTTAAATGCGCTCGAAGGATAAATACGTCGCCCCCCGCCCCGCCTTCAGCGCCTTTTGCTCATAGCGCGTGGAAATCCAGTCTCGCCAGGGATTCAGCCAGTCGTCGCAGGTTTTAGCCGTCCATTGGAAGGCGGGGTGGGACAGCAGATGTTCCAGCATCCACGTGCCATAATCCTCGTCGTCGGTAGCGAGGCGTAGCTCTGCGCCTGGCTTCATCACGCGCGCCAGCGCATCCAAAAATTCCATGGAAATCAGGCGGCGCTTGTGATGGCGCGCTTTCGGCCAGGGGTCGGGATAGTTGATGAAGATTTTATCGATTGAATGATTAGGAAGTTTTTCAATCAGCAGCCGGGCGTCGCCTTGGTAGATGCGGACGTTCGACAGTTGGCAGTTTGCAGTTTGCAGTTTGCAGTCTTCTTTTTTCTCTGCCAACTGCCGGCTGCCAACTGCCAACTTTTGCAATAGGCTTGCAACGCCATTAATATACGGCTCGCAGCCGATAATGCCCACGTCCGGATGCAGCGCCGCCTGATGCGCCAGATGCTCGCCCGCGCCGAAGCCGATTTCGAGGAAGATGTGGGGATGAGAGGATTTGGGGATGTGGGGAAAAAGAGATGCGGCCATCTTCTGCACATCTCCACATCCCCACATCTCCACATCCCCCAGCGCAAGCTCAAGTTCAGGCAACAGCGACTCCATCAGCCCCTGCTTAACCGGACGCAACTTACGCCCGCGGCGGCGACCGTAGGAGGCTAAAAGCCTTTTGGATTCGAGATGCTCAGGCAACCGACGATACTGCCGTTTTGGTTTTCACGCCGAAATGATCGCGCAATGCCTGGGCGAGATCGAGTTTCTCCCATGAGAAGCCGCCGGTGGCGTCCGGCTCACGGCCAAAGTGCCCGTAGGCGGCGGTGCGGGCGTAGATGGGGCGGTTGAGCTTCAGATGTTCGCGGATGCCGCGCGGCGTGAGATTCACCATTTGCTGCAAATGTTTTTCGAGCTTCGCTTCATCGACCGTGCCGGTGCCGCCGGTACTCACGTAAAAGGAAATCGGCTTGGATACGCCGATGGCATAGGACAATTGGATGGTGCAGCGGTCGGCCAGTCCGGCGGCGACGACGTTTTTGGCCAGGTAGCGCGCCATGTAGGCGGCTGAGCGATCAACTTTCGTGGGGTCTTTGCCGGAGAAGGCCCCGCCGCCGTGCGGCGCGGCGCCGCCGTAGGTATCGACGATGATTTTGCGGCCGGTCAGCCCGCAATCGCCGTCCGGGCCGCCGATGACGAATTGGCCGGTAGGGTTGACGTATAATTCGTTTTCGCTGCACATCCAGCTTTTATCGGGCAGCGCCGCCATGACATACGGGCGCACCAGTTCGCGCACTTGTTTCTGGTTCAAGCCTGCGGCGTGTTGCGTCGAGACCACGATGGAAGTAGCACGCACCGGCTTGCCGTTTTCATAGAGCAGCGATACCTGGCTCTTGGCATCGGGGCCAAGCCCTTTGGCCTCGCCGGAATGACGCGCGCGCGACAAATTCAGTAAAATGCGGTGCGACAAATGGATCGGCGCGGGCATGAATTCTTTGGTTTCGTTGCAGGCGAAGCCGAACATGATGCCCTGATCGCCCGCTCCCTCATCCTTGTTTTCCGCGGCGTCGACGCCCATGGCGATGTCGGCCGACTGCTGGTGCAGATGCACGTAGACATCAAGGTTATCGGCGTGGAAACCGTCCTGCAGATAGCCAATTTCGCGCACTTTGTCGCGGGCGATTTTTTCGATCTGCGCCTTGGTGATGTCGTCGGCGCCGCGGGTTTCGCCAGCGATGACGATGGTGTTGGTGGTGGCCAGGCACTCGGCGGCGACGCGCGCCTGCGGATTCGCCTCAAGGAAAGCATCGACGATGGCATCGGAAATCTGGTCGCAGACTTTGTCGGGATGGCCCTCGGCTACCGACTCGCTGGTGAACACATAGCTGCTGCGATTGGAAGAAAACTGACTGGACATGCGACTCCCCCGTTAGAAAAATTGCGGGGGATTTTGCTGGTATCTGGATTGCCGCGACAAGCGGCGATGCCGGATAGCTTAGACCATTTTTATAAAGGTGGCGGCAAGCAACCAAAATCCCCACCTGAAAATCTTTCCAACCCTAGCCGTTCCGGCGGGCAAGTCAAGCTATTCCATAATCGTCTTGTTATCGGCGACGGCGCGCACGAGGTCGGCCAGGCGCTTGCGGATGACCTGTTCCTTGATGCGCTTGAACGCTTTCATGATCTCCAGCGACTCGCGGTCGGAGACGCCACGGTTTTTATGATCGAAGGTGGCGCTTTCCTCGGCGAAACCGGTGGCATGGCCCGACGACTGCTCCAACCCCTCGAAGAAATAGGCCACCGGCACATGCATGAACTGTGCGAATTCATAGAGGCGGTTGGAATTCATGGCGTTGGCGCCCTTCTCATATTTCTGCACCTGCTGAAAGGTGATGCCGACGGCTTTGGCAATTGCCTCCTGGCTTAGGCCCATCATGGTGCGGCGCAAGCGCAACCGCTTGCCGACATACATATCAACATCCTGCTTTTTCATAATGTTCCTTGAATTTTTCATCATAATACCTTACAAATTGGTTCCATAATATTTCCTAATTTGGCACAACTTGCAAGCGATATTTATTAATTCTTTTGTCTTTTTCGTTCATTTATAATTAATAGTAACGCCATAGATATTAAAATGAGCATAATCATGTTATTACACTTACTATAAGTTGTATAGACGTTTTGTGCCCTGGGCAGCTTTCCATCGAGAACCCCTTGCGTTCCCAGTTTCAGCGAGGCGACGACGCGGCCATAGCTGTCGACGATGGCGCTGATGCCCGTATTGGCCACGCGCACCAGCGGGATGCCCTGCTCGGCCGCCCGCATCCGGCTCATCTCAAAATGCTGGTACGGCCCGGAACTCATGCCAAACCAGGCGTCGTTAGTAATGTTAAGTAATAATTGCGGGCGATGCTGCGGATCGGCCACCGATTCCGGAAAAATCACCTCATAACATATCAAGGGAGATATAGGCGGCAAACCCGGAAATTCAAGGGTCTGCACGCCCGGCCCGCGCGAAAAATCGGTATCGCCCACCGGTGTCAGCCAGGCTTTGGGCAAGAGGCTGCGAAACGGCAGAAACTCTCCGAACGGCACCAGCCGCGCCTTGTCATAAGAGCCGGCGATAGTGCCGTCATGCCTAAGCGCGACCATGCTGTTCCATATTCTTACATCCTGCGAATCGCAAGGCGATTGCGCAGGATCGCGCTCACCTGATCCTGTGCAGCCGCTTGTGCGGCTCACAGGATTTATACGCAACGCTCCGGTAATTAAAATTTTTCCCTCCGGAATGCTGCCGCCAAGCTGGCGCACCAGCGGCGAGCCCGCTTCGATGGCATAGGGAACGGCAGTTTCCGGCCAGATAATGTGCGTCACTTTGTCAAGCCCGGGCGACTCCGTAAGGCGCACGTGTTCGCGCAATCCCTCCATCTGCAATTTCGGGTCCCATTTATGCGGCTGGGCGATATTGGCCTGCACCAATCGCAGGGTGACGCCCGGAACATAGCGCTCGTTTTCGGGGGTTTGATCGGCCTGGTGCAGCCGCCACTCTCCCCAGCCCATCCCCACGGCGAATATGCTCCAAACTATGGCGATGAATAATACGCCGCGCTTTTGGCCAAACGCCGCAAACGACGCGCCCAATAGCACCGCAAACCAGGTCAGGCCATAGACGCCGATAAGCGAGGCCAGTTGCAGGCCGGCATCGGAAAAGCCGAAACTGTAACCGGCGAGGTTCCAGGGGAAGCCGGTGAACAAATGCCCGCGCGCAACTTCGACGCCGCTCCAGATGACGCTGAAGATAAAAATTTTAACCGGTGCGCCGGCTCGAACCCGCGAGGCCAGCCAGCAGGCCAGCCCTGAGTAGATGGCG
>Ga0207022_10206_pt1 | contig 15396 bp, 12 predicted proteins | sample Alteio_BWMinCont_46_FD_153307 | JGI IMG/M metagenome (GOLD analysis project Ga0207022, IMG submission 153307) | Enriched cells from forest soil in Barre Woods Harvard Forest LTER site, Petersham, Massachusetts, United States -... | ecosystem: Environmental > Terrestrial > Soil > Temperate forest >... | reverse complement strand
GTAAGTTACGATAACGGGTTGATCCGGAGAAGAAGTATATGATCCGGACTTTGAGCAGTGATCTTCCAACTTTCAAGAATTTTAAATTCCATGCAGGATTAAACATTTTATTGGCGGAGAAGAGTGAACAGGCAACGGATCGCCAAACGCGAAATGGTGCTGGAAAGACGAGTTTTATCGAGCTGATACACTTCTTGTTAGGAGCTAATAAAGAAGGATTATTGAAATCCGAAGCATTGAGCAAAGCTTCTTTTAGTGTGTCTTTTGATCTTGCAGATATTACATATGATGTAACGCGTGATGTAGCTAAATCATCCAATGTATATGTTAATGGAGATGTTTCAGCGTGGCCAGTTACACCAAAATTTGATGATAAATTGGGCGTATATATAGTTCCAAATAAACTATGGAAACAGATCTTGGGGAGTAAGTGGTTCGGATTAGATGAGTTTGATGAAGATGAATCTGAAAAGACATTTAATCCAAGTTTCCGGTCATTAATATCGTATTTTACAAGACGTCAATTAAATGGGGGATTCTTTAGCCACCAGAAACATGCCAATATTCAACAGCCGTGGGATATACAGGTTGCACTAAGCTATCTGATAGGACTTGATTGGCATATACCACGGAATTTTGAAATATTTCGTAAACATGCCAAGATTGCAAGGGAACTTAAAGCGGCTGTAAAAAAAGGTGATCTGGGGCCATACTTTGGTACTGCTGCTGATCTACGAACAAAGCTTACATTAGCGACTGCAAAGCTGAAGCGGTATAAAGAACAATTGGCGTCTTTTAAAGTGGTTCCAGAATATGAAAAGTTAGAACAAGAAGCCTCTTTATTGACTCGCAACATTAGTGAGTTGAATAATCAGAATCTTACAGACCGTGAGCTTTTATTGGACTTAAGAGCATCATTAGCCTCAGAAACGAATCCAGAACAGAGAAATCTTCAACAGTTATATACTGAGGTTGGAGTGGTTTTGCCCGATTTAGTCAAAAAGCGTTTTGATGAAGTTGAGAAATTTCATACAGCCATTATTGAGAACAGACGCGCGCATTTGAATTCTGAAATTGATGCAGCCGAAAATCGTATAAAGGAACGGGATAAGGAAAAATTCCATCTGGATGGGCGGCGCGCTGCGGTTATGGCAATATTAAAATCAGGAGGAGCATTAGATCATTATACTTTGTTGCGTGAAGAATTAGGGCGTGCAGAAGCAGATTTTCTTACACTTCAGCAGAGATTGCAGATTTCTGAAAGATTTGAGAGCAGTAAAGCAGAGTTAGATATCGAACGTGCTAATCTAATAAAGTCCCTTAAAAATGATATTCATGAACGTAGAGATATTATTAATGAAGCCATTCTGACCTTTGAAGCGTTATCAGAGGCATTATACGTGAATGAACGGGCTGGAAGTTTAACAGTTGCTGAAACTGAAAGTGGCATTGAATTTGAAATAAAAATAGATTCCAGACGGAGTACAGGCATAAGTAATATGCAGATATTCTGTTTTGATATGATGCTAATGGAACTCTTGATGCGCCGTAATATGGGACCCCGGTTTTTAATCCATGATAGTCATATTTTTGATGGTGTAGATGAACGACAGATCGCCAAAGCATTGCAATTGGGGGCAGAGAAAGCGGAGAAACTGGGGTTTCAATATATCGTTACCATGAACTCAGATGCTATCCCTGCAGATGGTTTCAAACCAGGATTTGATCTCAAGCAATACATACTGAATCCTTGTCTCACAGATGCCACCGAAGATGGTGGATTATTTGGATTTAGATTTAATTAAGGACTGCTCTGTCCTTCTTCATATCTTGAGATATTTTCTAATATACACTGGACTTCCTTCCCAAAGGAAGCATTGCTGTCGTTACGGGCTGACCTCCATGACCCGTAACGCAGCCCGGGCGATATCCCGGGCTTGTGTCAGTACAAGCGCCGGAATCATTCCGGCGTACAACACATGGAGGAAATCATGAAGAAAGTTCAGAAGGCAAAAGCTACGGTAGCGACCAAGATAAAAGCCAAGAATGGCGTACAGAGCACAGAATCATATATAGGAAAATGTTCCGATAATCTTATCGTGGAATCTACAAAAGATCCTGTAGTGGATGGTGCTACGGATACTGGAGGCCAACGCACGGAATCCCCATCAAAGGACATAACGCCATCCCCGGATAACACCCCTCCTAAGAAGCCTTCCAAGCAGATCATTCTCATACAATTGCTTCAGCGTTCTGAGGGTGCAACGGTTGCCGAACTGATGGAAGCAACCAACTGGCAGAAGCACAGCATCCAGGGGACAATGTCTGGGGTGTTGAAGAAGAAACTGGGCTTCGCCATTGTTTCCGATAAGGAAGGAGAACGTGGCCGGGTCTACCGTATTACGGCTGCCCAGGAAGCAGCATGATATGCAATATAGCACGCATTTACTCCGCCAGATGCGGCTGATCATTGGCCATAATATTCACCGGTTCCGCTTCCAGAAGGAATTATCGTTACCTGATCTGGCCCATCTCAGTGGTGTTTCCGAACGCCGGTTGAAACAGTATGAGCTCGGCAAGCATAAGATTGACCTTGATAATTTGTTTCGAATCGCCTCCGTACTTTGTGTACATATTCGGGAGTTTATGGACGAATCCGGGGATGGATCTTTATGAGACGTCCTCAGATAACCCCAGAGAATCTTGGCAGAGAACTGGCAAGGATTGCCCATATGGAACGGGATGAGCTGATAAGGCGCTGGTGGCAGCTGTATGATGCAGCGCCACCGCCTTTTATCAGCCGCAAACTGATGATACGGATTCTTGCCTATAGAGTGCAGGAGCAGGTGTTTGGCGGACTTCGGCCCGCCACGCGCCGCATGCTGGAACGCATTGCGGCAGAAGCGGCAGAAACCAGTAAAGTACCCTTGCCCTACGTCCTGAAGCCAGGTACCCGTCTGTTGCGGGAATGGCATGGCTTTACCTATGAAGTAACAGTGCTTGAAGAAGACGTCTTGTTCAATGGCAGGCAGTACGCATCTCTGACAAAAGTTGCTACTGAAATCACCGGTGTGAAATGGTCGGGACCGCTCTTCTTTGGGTTGAAGAAAAGGAAGGGTAGCACATGACTCTTCCTGCACCTCAGCCAAAACGGTGCGCCATTTATACGCGCAAGTCATCCGAAGAGGGGTTGGAGCAGGAGTTCAATTCCCTGCATGCTCAGCGCGAAGCCTGTGAGGCTTATATCAAAAGCCAGAAGCATGAAGGCTGGCAGCTTGTAAAAACCGCCTATGACGATGGTGGCATATCCGGCGGTACCATGGAGCGTCCTGGGCTACAGCTGCTGCTGAATGATATTAGGGATGGCAGGATCGACATTATCGTCGTGTATAAGGTAGACAGGCTGACACGTGCTCTGGCGGATTTTGCTAAGATGGTAGAGCTATTCGATAAACATAATGTTTCCTTCGTATCGGTTACCCAGCAGTTCAATACCACCAGTTCCATGGGCAGGCTTACGCTGAATGTCTTGCTATCCTTCGCCCAGTTCGAGCGTGAAGTTACCGGCGAACGCATCCGCGATAAGATCGCCGCATCGAAGGCCAAGGGTATGTGGATGGGAGGCAATGTACCCATCGGCTATGACACGGTAGATAAGAAGCTGGTTGTTAATCCCCAGGAAGCAGAAACGGTACGCCTTATCTTTCATGCTTATCTAAGGCTTACATGCGTGCGCCTGCTGAAAAAGCATCTGGATGAAAGAAATATTCGGAACAAGAATCGTATTCGTAAAAATGGCACCGTATCGGAAGGAGCCCGTTTTTCACGCGGCTATCTTTATCATCTGCTTAACAATCCCATCTATATAGGACAGATCCGCCATAAGGACATAATCCATCCGGGGCAGCATGAAGCGATTATTGAGCCGGAACTATGGCAGGCCGTACAGGCCATGCTCTCCAGCCGTGCGACACGCAAGGTATCTGCCCACAAGACTGAATCAAGTCCTTTAACCGGTAAATTGTTTGATGCTGCCGGAGAAAGGCTGGTGCCCAGCCATGCCAATAAGAAAGGAAAGCGGTACCGGTATTACATTTCTCATCATCTTACCACAGGCCTTGTCGATGCAGCCAGACCTCACTGGCGTCTGCCGGCAAAGGATATTGAAAAGATCATTTTCCATGCCATCATTTCCATGCTGGCGGATCATACGGCAATTAGTGCCGCATTGAAATCCGCTAGCGTTCCCGCACGTATTATCCAGGCAGCATTAAAAGAAGCCGAACATCTGCACAGGGAAGCCCATCTCACTCAAGCCAAACGGATTGCCATGCTGGAGCGTGTAGAAATCAGGGAAGATGGGCTATGCATCCGAATTCAGCTTACATCACTGCTGCCAGATGGGTACGAAACAAAGCCGGTACTGGTCAGGAATATTGGCATGCGCATGCAGCGGCGCGGTATTGAGACTCGGCTCGTTATCGAAGGTAATAACCCGTCCAATGTCGATCCGCTGCTCATCCGTTCCATCGCCCGTGCCCGCCATTTACTGCAGGCAATCATATCCGGGAACAAATCCATTGTAGCCATAGCGAAGCAGGAGAAGGTATCGGATCGTTACATCGGCAACCTGCTGCAGCTTGCCTTTCTGGCACCGGATATCATCGAAGCCATACTGGTAGGACGGCAACCACCGGAGCTTACCAAAGAGGAACTGGTGAAGCGAATAGATATACCGATGGGATGGATGGTGCAGAAAAGTAAACTGCTAAAAAATTAGCATTTATTTTACCGCCGCAAAAATTCTTTGCTGATAAGTATTTGTAACCCCAAACCGAACCGTCAAACTGACCGACAGAGATAAAACGGACAATTACCGTTATTTTGATAATGAAATCGCTCTCTCTCAGCCGATTTAAAGAACGTATCGCCCACACAGCGGGATACACGGCACCATATTGTCAAATTACTAAAGTGCCACGACTTAATGGCGGGCGATAGTAGACGATTTTCGACAGAACCCTGCCTCCCGCGCAACTATTATCCAGTTTCCCTTTCATATTGCAACACAGGAAGCACCTGCCTCCTATAATTTCAGGAGGCCGTATGAGCAATAACGCGCCTCGTTCACCTTTTTGTATCCGTCTGACGCTTGAAGAGCGGTCACGTCTTGAAAGGGAGGCCGGAGATATGTCGTTGAGCGTTTATGTGCGTTCGCGGCTGTTTGCCTCCGAAGAAGTCTGCAAGCCCCGGCGGGGTAAACGTGTGGTAAAGGATTGGAAAGAGGTTGCACGCCTGCTGGCGTGGCTCGGGCAGTCCCGTATTGCCAGCAATCTCAATCAGCTTGCCAGGGCGGCCAACAGTGGCGCTTTGCCGGTCACTCAGGAAGTCAGCGACGAAATCCACCAGGCCTATGAGCATATCGTCGATATACGGCGGACGCTGATGGAGGCTTTGTTTATCAAGGCAAAGCCCGGGAAGGACTTTGTATGAACCTGAAAGGCAATCAACGCGGCGGCGCAAGAGAACTGGCGGAGCATCTGCTTAACGTCACTGAGAACGAGCATATCGAGGTGCATGAGGTGCGCGGTTTCATGTCTGTCGACCTGGAGCAAGCCCTGGAGGAGATTCATGCCATCAACCGGGGGACAAAGTGCAAGCAGCCGATGTTTTCCCTGAGCTTCAATCCGCCACCGGACAAGGACGTACCAATTGAAATCTTTGAAAAAGCCATAGAGAAGGCCGAACAAAGATTAGGCCTGGAACAGCAGCCGCGTGTGGTCGTGTTCCATGAGAAGAAAGGCCGCCGTCACGCGCATTGCGTCTGGTCACGCATCGATGCCGACAAGATGACGGCCATTAACATGCCTTTCTATAAATTCAGGCTGCGCAATCTATCGCGGGAATTGTATCTGGAGCATGGCTGGAAGCTGCCGAAGGGTCTGGAGAACAGCCAGAACAGAAACCCATTGAATTTCACGCTGGCGGAATGGCAGCAGGCAAAACGGCATGGTGAAGATCCGAAGGCCATTAAGACGGTCTTTCAAAAATGCTGGCGGCTTACGAAGACGGATAAAGCCTTTTCCAAGGAACTGGAAAGCAACGGCTATTACCTTGCGCGTGGCGACCGGCGAGGTTTCGTCGCAGTCGATTGGCAGGGTGAAGTCTATTCCCTGACAAAATGGATAGGTGTTGGCAGCAAGGAAATGAAAACCCGCCTGGGTGATATACAATCCCTGCCTTCCGTTATTGAGACGAAAGCCAAACTTGCCAAGCATATGACGCAGAAGCTGCAAGGCTTCGTGCGGGAATCCGAAATCGCTAACAAGGAAATATCGGCACGGATGGTGCAGGAGCGTACCAAAATGGCGGAACGTCACCGCGAAGAACGCACCGTTCTCTACACCAGGCTGGAAAAACGTACTCAAGAAGAAAACAAGATACGCGTTGCACGGTTTCCCAGTGGCATTCGCATTGTGTGGTCTGTCATAACAGGTCAATATTGGGCCATCCGCAGGCGAAACGAGGCGGAAGCCGCCCAGTGCCTTGCGCAGGATCGCGCCGAAAGGCAGACGCTCATCGGACGGCAACTGAAAGAACGCAGCAAGCTCCAGCAGCAGATGACTGTCTGGTTGGAACAACACTGGCAGAAAACTGCTCTCTTCAAGCAGGACATTGCCTATTACCTCAGCATGGATGTGCAGAAAGACCTGCGCGACCGTGCCGCTGTTACCCGCGTGGCTCCCGAACATGTTCCACTAAGACCATCAAATTCCACAAGAAACGACTTGAACGAACATCGATATGGAGCGACAGACAGAGACCTCTGATTACATACCGCTTGTCCGAATGGACAGGCTCCCCGAACACGATGCGGCGTTTCTGCTGTGCGTGTGTCCGGAACATCCATTCCGGAATTTTTTAACCGACTACATAGAGAGGACTTTTTTATGAGTGATAATACAAGCAGCACCTTCCAAAGCATTTTTGGGGCTCCCAAGAGTGCCAGTGAGTTGTTCAATGCCGGGGTAAGCAATCCCGGATATGTGCCAAACAGCACTGACTTCAGCAGCAATGCCGCCAGGGAATCATTCCTGAGCGGACAGCAGAGCAGCTCGCAGAAGAGCGGCTCTTAATAGCTGAACTTGCCTAACGGAAAGGCCGGGTGCATTTATCCCGGCCTTTTTTATTATCGACATATGCAATCACCGATCTGAAAAGGAAATTCATGTCTAAAGATAAACGCACAGCCCTTGACCTGACTCATGCGCTGAAACGCTATAAACGTATGAAGCCGGAGAATGCCTATACAGCGCTGTGGAAGGAATGGCCTGCCAATATAGCAGCGGCAGTTGAAGGCGTTATGTGGAGCAAGATTAAAAGTCGTAATATCGAAGATATTGCACAGGAAACTGCCATGCTTATGCAGAAAGCTGGCACGGCTTACACACGGATTCAGGCGGCCAAGCGACGACTATCGGGCCAGCAGAGTAAAAAACAAAACTCAAGGTGGTGAGATATTTAGTCGGCCTAAAAAAGACGGAGTAGATAGCTCCTTGCTGAGAGATAATGTGCCACTTTTTCAAGGTTCTATATGGCTAACAGGCAGTTAACGAAAAAGGCATTGATTTTGTATGCAGTAAATTAAGCCTCCACTAACCACCCCCGCTTTAGATTGAACGACTTTCAAAGATTCAATTTTCAGGCGGCGGGGCTCCATATGAGCGTGCGGGGAACGAAGAACGGGCGTCGGTCGATGACGCGGGTGATGCGGCACTTCAGTTCTTCCAGAAATATTTTCACTGTTATTGCTTTTGTCATTGTTTGTATAGCGGGAGCATCCCCTGCACACGCGGAAATAACGCGATGGACTTTGCAGAGTATAACGAATGCTCCTGGTGTAGGGAGTAATGCACAGATAACAGTCTCGGGCTTCTTTGATTATAATACCGTTACGAATGCAGACGGTATAACCAATGCCATCCCTAACTGGAACATTCAGGTAACTGGCACGACGTCGAACGGCCAGAGTTTAAGTGTTGATTTTACGCCTGGCCCTAACGCCACTGCCAGGGGCCTGAATATCGGGCACGAAGTTGATTTTCAGATACAGCTGGGAAACAATATGTTCGCCGCACTTCAGTTAAGTACGAGCGGACAATTTAGTGTGCCGGAAGCCAGCCTTACAATCGAATCAAGTCTCAGCCTGTTCGAAGACGGGGCTGTATTTGATAATCTTGTGGGCTCACTTGTAAACGGGACTCCTGTTCTGGTTGTCGCCGCCAACAACCTCGGCGTCGCGGATGCATCGCTGACGACCGGCTGCGGTTGTACGGCATCGGGCGAGCCGGTCAATGCCGGAACCGGGAATGAGTTCGAGACGGAAGTCGATTTCACCGGCGCGCCTAACACCGGCCTTGGGCTGACGCGGTATTATAACAGTCAGGACACGACGAAGTCCGCGTTCGGCACCGGCTGGCACAGTACCTGGCATCACGGGTTGGCCTTCAACAACAATGTCGTGACCGTGACGCATGCGAGCGGCAGCGAGGATACGTTCACCAACAACGGCTCCGGCGTTTATGTACCGAGCCCTAATGTGACCAGTACCCTTGTGCCTGTGACCAGCGGCGGCGCGCTGACGGCGTGGAAGCTTACTCTGGCCGACGATATGGTTGAGATGTATCTGCCGAATGGCGATCTGGCGAGCGTCACCACTCGTAATGGCTTTGTGACCAATCTCTCCTATGACGCAAACAACAATCTGGTGTCGGTCACCGGGCCGTTCGGCGCGGTGATGTCGTTCACCTACGATCCGGTCAGCAAAAACGTCACCACCATGACCGACCCGACCGGCGCGGTTTATGCCTACGCGTATGATGCGAACAACAATCTGGTCTCGGTGACCTACCCGAACAATACCAAACGCCAGTATGTGTACGAGAATACCAGTTTCGTGAATGCCTTGACTGGCATCATCGACGAACTGGGCAACCGTTACGTGACCGTCGCCTACGATGCGCAGGAACGTGCGATCAGCACCCAGTTCGCAGGCGGAGCCGGTCTCACCACCCTTGCTTACAACTCAGATGGCAGCACTTCTGTCACCGATGCCAACGGCAATACGCATACGTTTAACTTCACCACCGAGTTCGGCCTTGTAGATTTAGGGTCTGTCACCGGAGCGCCAGTGCCCAGCGCCGGAGGCAGTGCTTTTACTTATGACAGCAACGGCTTTGTCGCCAGCAAGACGGATTATGACGGCAACGTCACGACCTATACCCACGATGCGCGTGGCGATGAGACCTCGCGCACCGAAGCCTCGGGTACTCCGCTGGCGCGCACCACAACCACGACATGGCTCTCGACCTTCCATTTACCAACCCAGATCACCGAACCCAATGGCCGGGTGACCACCTTTGCCTATGATACGCACGGCAACCTTCTGACCAAGATCGTTACCGCCGGAACACAAGTGCGGCACTGGACTTTTACCTATAACGCCAATGGCCAGGTGCTGACCGCGACTGATCCGGACGGTCATCTAACTACGATGACCTACGATGCCAAGGGCAATATGGCCACGGCTACTGATGCTCTTGGGCATATCGCCAGCTTCACATCTTACGATGCCGACGGGCGGTTGCTCAGTTCCACCGATCCCAATGAGCTGATCACAACCTTCACCTACGATACGCGTGGCCGTCTCCTGTCGCACACAACAGGAACCGAAGTCACAGCTTCTGTTTACGATGCCGCGAGCAACCTCACCAAACTGATACGCCCAGACGGTTCGTTCCAGACTTACGTCTACGATCAGGCGCACCGTCTGACGCATGTGGTCGACGCGCTGAACAACCAGTTGGCCTTCGCGCTCGACGGCAACAGCAATCGCACCAATATCAGCGCCTTTAACCCGTCACAGGTTCTGACGCAAACACGCAGCTTCACCTACGACGATGTGAACCATCTGGCGCAGGAAATCGGCGCATCGAGCCAGACAACCGACTATGCCTATGACGCCCAGGGCAACCTGACAGGCGTGACCGATCCTCTGGATCATACAAATACGTTCAGTTTCGACGCCTTGAATCGCAAGGTTCAGAACACCAATCCACTGAACGGTCATACCGGCTTTGGTTATGACGTTGTCGATCGCCTGATCGCCGAGAGCGACCCACGCAGCCTGACCACGGGTTACAGCTATGACGGGCTCGACAATCAGACAGCACTCAATAGTCCTGATGCGGGCGATACCACCCGCATCTTCGATGCGGCGGGCAACGTCCTGACCTCGATCGATGCGCGCGGCAAGAAGACCGTTTACAGCTACGATGCCCTCAATCGTCCAGTCGAGGCTCTCTATGCCGACGGCACGCGCACACTCTACGAATACGATCAGGGCAAGGACGGAATCGGGCATCTGACGAAGATGATTGATCCCTCCGGCGAGACCAGTTTCACCTACGACCAGCATGGCCGCCTGACGCAGAAGGCGCAAACAACGGGCGATCTGACGCTCGTGACGCGCCGCGCCTATGATAACTTCGGACGCCTGGCAAGCCTTACCTATCCATCGGGCCGTGTTGTGAATGTCGGCTATGACGCCAATGGAAAGGTAAAAGCCCTGACTGAAGGCCGCGCCGCATTAGTTAGTGGAGTTTTGTATCGTCCTTTCGGCCCCGCCAATGTCTGGACGCAGGGTAACGGCGCAACGCTCACCCGCGCCTTTGATTATGACGGCAGGATCGTCAGCATCGGTAACGGTGCCGACACCCTCACTTATACTTATGATGCCGCCAGCCGCATTACCGCTCTGACCGAAACCGGCGAGCCGAACCAGAGCTTCGGCTACGATGCCCTCGACAGGATCACGAACTTCGTCGATGGCACAGCAACAACTGCTTACGCATACGATGCCGACGGCAACCGGTTGCAGCTATCGGAACCGACGGCAGCAAGCTCATCGGTTTATGCCTATGCCGCCAACAGCAACCATCTGCTGCAACAGGTCACCGGCACGGGGCCGCGCGCTGACGCCGATGCCTTTGCCTACGATTCTTCTGGGAACACGCTTTCCGACAGTGACCATGCCTATACATATAATGCACGTGGCAGAATGGAAAGCGCATCCACGCTGTTCGACGACAACCATCCGCGCTGGTGGCACGACCTGTTCGAGGCTCATCTCAACGAACGGTTTGCAACAAGTTATGCCATCAATGGCCTCGGCGAACGGGTCGGCAAGTTCACGCATGACGGAGCCACGATCTACACCTACGATGAATCCGGCCATCTGCTCGGTGAGTATGACGGGCAAGGTCGCACGATTGAGGAAATCGTTTATCTCAACGATATTCCTGTCGCAGTTCTGGGCAATGGCGGCGAATGCGAACGCCCCGATCATGGCCGCAATTTTGGCAACGCCGCGAATGCCTACTACATCATGGCCGATAACATCGGAGCCCCGCATACTGTCACCGATGCGCGTAACCGTATTGTCTGGCACTGGGCTCACGCTCCGTTCGGCGATACCCAGCCTGTATCCGTCGACGGCTTTACCCTCGACATGCGCAATCAGGGCCAGATCGCCGACAAGGAAACCGGCACCTTCGACAACGGCTTAAGAACCTACTTCCCCAGGGATGGCCGGTATGGACAATCCGATCCAATTGGACTTTTGGGCGGGGTGAATACCTATGGCTATGTTGGGCAGAATCCAGTTAGTAGAATTGACCCGAACGGCCAAGCTGCTTGGGGCGGAGCAATAACTGGTGGTCTAATTGGTGGTGGGTATGGAGGTTTGGGTGCGTATATTGCTAATGGTGATATTTACGCAATCTCAGGAGGTATCATTGCAGGCGCATTCAGTGGTGCCGTGACGGGGTATTATACCCCCACAAATCCAGCTACTCTTGGCATTATTGCCGGTGGTACTGACTTGCTAGGACAATATATCGCTCACAGCATGGCTGATTCTGCACAGAACATGTGTACACCGTTCCGTCCCAACTACGGTTCGATCGCGGGCTCTACGCTTAGTGGCTTGACACTTGGTATATCTAATCCTGTGGTAGCCGCCGGATTACAAGAGATGGGCTTCGATGTTGCCGCCATCAATGGCACATTAGCTGCTCGGACAGCCGTTTATTCTATACTTCCGCCTACGGTAGGCTCTTATATATGGGGCGCGTCCACACAAAATATGACGCCGATCCCCCAAGGGCCGCAGATGACCCCCATACCTGTACAATAACGGTTCATCTTGTATATTGTGCGTTCGATTAGTGGCCGCGCATACCGCATGTCGGCATGTGTAGATGCTGCTTTAGGAGACAGAGATGGATGGAATAACTGAAGCTAGACTAATGGTACTGCTCTTCGCTTTGCTTGAATGGTTCATCATTGCATCAGTTATTTTATATTGGAGCTCATTTCCACAGTCTACCTTGCACCAGATGTGCTTGATCGTCACCGTATGCTTTGCGGGAACGCGGCTCAATTCCAGGGGGATGAACGCGATGTTGTTTTCCTTTCTATGGTAGATGGCCCTGGAGAAGATGGGCCTCTAAGTCTTCGTGACGCGGGGCCAAAAGATATATATAAGAAGAGATATAATGTTGCAGTGAGCCGTGCACGCAACCAACTTTGGGTCGTTCATTCCTTAGATCCAGTTATGCATCTTAAGAACGATGATATACGTCGTCGTCTGATCGAACATGCGAGAGATCCACAAGCCTTAATGCGGGCTATGGAAGCGCACGGGGCAAAAACTGATTCAGTCTTTGAAAAGCTTGTTTTGCAGCGTCTCATCGGTGCCGGGTATCGGATAAAGCCTCAATGGCATGTAGGTGCATATAGAATTGATCTGGTGGTTGAAGGGCAAACAAAGCGGCTTGCCGTGGAATGCGACGGAGAAAAATGGCATACACCGGAACAGCTTCAGCAGGATTTAGAACGCCAAGCTATTCTGGAGCGGCTTGGTTGGAAGTTCATTCGCATTAGAGGAAGCGTATTTTTCCGTAACCCTGATGCAGCTATGGCTCCTGTTTTTGCCAAATTACAGCAATTGGATATTGAACCTTTGGGGGAATCCACTGAGCCATCTACCCATCAGAAACAATCTGACGCTGTCGATAGGGTTAGGAGAAAAGCTCAGTTAATTAGGTTGGAATGGCAAAAAGCTAAAGCCGAGTCATCACCTATACCAGATGAAGGTGAGAGCAAGGCTGCCTAAAAGAAACGATTTAATGCGCCACTTCACATATCAATCTCATGATCCGAAGAAAAACGCTCTTTAGAGTTTTCGTGTACCTTTTCTACAAAGCTTTTCAAGCGCTTTAGAATCTCATCGAAGCCAGGCTGGTCTTTGTAATAAAGCGCTCGCGTGGCAGCATAAGCCTCTGCATATTCCTGCCGTGTTTCAGGATTATTCAGATGAAAAGCCTCATTTTGTTTTAAGTCTGGATTATCGCCGGAGCGGAAGCGCTTTTGTTTGTGTGCGTAATATTCTGGTGTGCCGATGAAGGCCTGCACTTCTGGCACATTCAGCAGGCAGTAAATATCATAGTAATGGCGCATGAAGTTGACTGGCATTGTGCCGTCCTTCTGCTGCTGCCGGTATTTCGTGGAGATGGTTTGCAACTTTTCCACCAGTGTATAGCCGGGATGATAGCAGGCAACTGCTTTGGCGCGGTTGTCCGTTATCGACACTTTTCCTACCGCATAATCATACGCCCAGGAACTGATATCCTTCGGCGCATTTGGTGTCACATCATCGAAGCCGGTTTCCAGAAGGATGCCATCTTTCAGGCCGGTGATCGGCCCTGTCAGGTTTTTGTAAAATAGCCGGATGCCGCCACTGCGGTATTTGGGGTCATCAAAAGTATGGTCGCGCTTTACGATGTCGATGCCATCAATCTTGATGGTTTCTGCCAGCCAGTCATAGAAACGCCTGCGGCTTTCACAATGCGCAGGACTGTCCTGATTGCGGCCTGTCTTGACGTCCATGCTGGCAAGCGGTTCAATCCGGATATCAATGTCTTCGGAGAAGCGGTCGATAACGCCGTATCCCTTGGATAGCGATGTGCCGCCTTTCAGTTCAAAGATCATGCCCAACTGTTGCAAACCATAGAGGCAGTGCATGATCCAGTAGTCTTTTTCCACCAGCGCAGGCTCGATGGAATGTTCACGCCCGACAATGCGGATCAGGTCGGAAAAATCAGAATGATGATGCAAAAGCTTTTCAGAGGGCATAGGCCAACGTAGCGTCTCCGAGCGTTTGTGCAAAGAATTTCCTGGCACGGAGGTCACCATAGTTGCGGACAGTGCGCCGGAAAGCCGGTGTATCCAGTGCCTTGCTCTTGTCCTTGACGTGGCTCAGTACGGCGTCGGCATTCTCAGCAAGCCGGTCAAGATTATTGACCAGATCGACGAGGAGAAATTCTTCTGACAAGGCTTTCGGGAAATGCGGCTTCACACGGAAATCGAATGTCCGTCCGCCAAGCGGAAAATGGCCGTGCCGCTTGTGGTTGTAGACCACCGTTTCATTATATAGCTGCGTCGTTCCCACCCCCAGCGCGTTAAAGGCGTTGGGTGAACTGAGCAGGAAGCGCTTATCTTTTAGGAATGCTTCCACCAGCTTTTCGTCTTCCACCGGTGCTTTGCCGAATGCCGTTTGCTTTGGACAATAATATAGACCGGCGGAAAGTTTGGTGAGCTTTCCTTCTTCCTGCAGCTGGTGCAGATGGCGATCCACGGCGTTTGACCATTGCGCTAGATCGGCACGGCGATACACCTCGCCTGGGTGCAGGTGTTTTTTGAGTTTGTCTAACTGGACTTTCAGCATGAGAATTGCTCCTTATTGTAAAATAACAAACATTTTATTATTTTGCAAGTATTTTCATTGAAAATTCATGCAATATATGCACTAACATACTTATTATACAGCGCAAGCAATGACTTATAAATGGAGAGGGCTGATAATGGTCAGGTTTATTGAGCTTACAGTAGCGGACGGTGGACTATAAGAAATAACTGGCCAGCACCAATTCAATTCTCATCATAACGGTCAAAGATAAAAATATCTTTTCGCAAAGCAAAAGATAGTTTGTGTAGCTGATAGTTTGCTGGAGACCTGTTCCACCCTTGCCGACTTGATAAGTTATTTCTTTTGTATCTGGGCGGTACAAAAAACCCCCGTGATGTGAAGCATTGCGGATTTGATTGTCAACGCAATCGCAGAGATCATAATATTCCTTGTTCATAGGAAAAGAACCAAGGGGCCTGCTTTGATCGTTAGAACTAATATCCAGTGCGAAACTTGCCAATGTAAATATACGCTGCGCATAGGACTTGGGCGAGATGAAAAACAAAAGCATACATTTTCATGCCAAT
>Ga0207022_10205_pt1 | contig 15510 bp, 13 predicted proteins | sample Alteio_BWMinCont_46_FD_153307 | JGI IMG/M metagenome (GOLD analysis project Ga0207022, IMG submission 153307) | Enriched cells from forest soil in Barre Woods Harvard Forest LTER site, Petersham, Massachusetts, United States -... | ecosystem: Environmental > Terrestrial > Soil > Temperate forest >... | reverse complement strand
AGTTGCGTTGGCCTGGCTCCTGTCCCGTCCCACCGTCACGGCGCCGATCGTCAGCGCGACCAGCCTGGCTCAGCTCGACGACTTGATCGACGCGACGAGGCTGCAACTGGATCCCGAGAACGTGCACATTTTGGATCAGGCGAGTGGCTGAACAGGACGCGGCTTCACGGTTCGGTCGCGATCGCGTATCAGAGGCTGGTATGGTGATCTGGAATCACAGTCCCACCACCGCCTGTTGCATTCCCTTGCAAGCGATCGCATTCCATCACACGTCTCATGCTTACGGCGAATAGCCCCGCCGACGCACCCGCCACAGCCCTGCCGGAGGCCTCCCCTGGCCCGTCTGGCTGAGCGTGAGCTCCGCTGACGACGCGAAAATGACGTCTGGCTGGCGGCGGTCTTTGGCGGGGCTGCAAAGACGTCTGGCGCTGAGCCCCGCAAGCTAAAGCGGGGCCCGTTCCCCGGAATTTCTGGGGACGGGAGAATCCAGTTGCCGTGAACATTGAAGACTTTACTTTAAGTACCGGCGATCAGTTACGGCTTAATGCGGGGGCGCGGACTGATCAGCCAGACGACGAACAGCAATGCGAACAGCAGTGAACCCAGGCCTGCCCCAACGGTTGCCGGCAGCCTGATTTTTGAATCGGCCTTGTGCGTTGAGTGTGCTTCACTCTTCAAGACCACGCGCGACCCGCCGCCAGTCCTGGCATCAGATTGCATTTCGACGCGGGTGCGCTCGAGCTCGGTCGACAACCGGCTTACGACATCCTGGACGGCTGCGATTTCCATTCGCATCATCTCGACGTCAATCGACGACTTCCCGATTTGTTTCGCTGCCGCTTCGAGCTCGCCGGACTTCCTCTTGAGCTGGGCTTCCAGAGCTGTCAACAGTTTTATTTTCTGTTTTAGCGAATCGATCTCAGCCGCTGCAGCTTCTCTTTTATCTTCGATCAGTTCCTGGCGCAGCTCTGTCTTACGGGCCTGGTATCGTTCTTCACTGATCGCCAGACGTCGCTCGAATTCTGCCTGTTTCGGATCAGCGACATCCTCGTGAGCTTGTACCGGCAAGGCTTGCACGCGATCGCGGATCTTTGTTCTCTCGGCACTGATTCGCCGGGCCATGGGGTCGGTTCGCAGTGCCAAGCGCAGCTCGCGATCGGAGAGCCGCATCTCTATCTCTGCGTCGGGCGCATGTTGGGCCGCCTCCAATTCGCCTTCGGCCTGCATCATTTCAAACCGAACTTTGGCGTATTGTTGCTGGAATGCGGCAAACTGGTTGAGTGAGTTCTGCTGGACGAAGGTTAGCGCGGTCGAGTCGCCGGTACCGACACGTTCGACGAGCATCCGCAGATCGTTGCGTTTGGCTCTGAGCTCGGTATCGGCTTGTCTATAGGCAAGCTCCAGGCCGCTGAGTCGTTCTCGCTTTCTATCCCCTTCTTCATTGATGATCTCATCGAAATAAGCCTTGACCACTGCATTCACAAGCCGGTCCAGGCCCTCAGGATTGTGGCCCGAAAGCGAGACGTGCATGACTTCGGACTCGTCGGGAAACGTGACGCTCAGGTTCGCTTCCAGCCAGTCGGCGGGATCGGCTTCGTTTCGAAACACAGCAAGCCTTTCCAAGTCGGCCGTGTCTCTCAGGGCTCGAATGAGAACGAATCGGCTAAGCATCCATTGGCGTTGCGACCGCTTGAAGATTTCGAAAGCATTGGGGCTCGCGGGCTTGTTTTCGGCGGTCTCGAATAGCAACCGGCTTTCCGTGGAGGCTACTCGCAAAATGGCAGTGGCCGTATAGATCGGCGTGAAGTTCGACCAGACGACGAATGCTGTGATTGCCGCTATGGGAAGCGCGACGACAATCCCCGTCAGCCAGCGCCGTCCCACAGCAGGCACAATTTGAGACACAACCGCGCCGGTTGCTGACGTGTCTCCCGCTGACCACGAAGATTCCTGCAGAATGGTTCCCCCTTTCGTTTCACGCTCAGCAGAGGTTGCATGCGGGTCGCTGGACGGATCCCGACTGTTGTTTTCTGCAGGAGTTGTGGTCAGGAGCCATAGTGGTCCAGTCACCAGTAGAAATCGAGTTGTCGGCCGATTCGCTAAATCTCTGTTTTTCAGATCGCCTGCATGACTGAAGCGTTGTTTGTTCTTTGACAGAACGAAAATGCTCTCAAATTGATATCTCGTTTTACGTCGGACTGCCACTCATTCAGTATGGGCCGTGACTGACCACCAAACAAGTCACAGTGTGGTGTGTCGTTTTCGGAGCGTGGCCTGGACGGCAGGGACGTGACGACTGGGATTCATTCCGCGACCGGCCCGCGGTATCCTGAGGGCATGTCGACCCCATCTCTCGGACCCCGCTTCTCTTCGAACCGCCTGCCGCGGCCGACGTGTAACTTGCACAACCTGTAATTGCCGGCGACAGAGGCTAGAATGCGAAAAGGAACGTCTTGGCTCGTGATTGTCTTCGGTTCGATGGCTCTGGGACTGTCGTTCCCTTCGCGCGCTCCTGCCCAGACCGAAACTATCGTCGTCGATCCGGGCGACGATCCGCTGGTGATCAATGGCAGACTGGACGGGCAGGCAACCACATTCAGTGGCAACGTGCGTCTGACGGCCACCGAGGACGTCATTAGCCTGATGATGCTCGCTGAGGACCTGCGACTTAGCGGGCCGGACCAGAACGTGATCATCGCACGCACGAATATCGCGATCGGTTCGGGAATCAAGCTCAGTAAAGACCAACCCCAGGATGTACGGGTGACCGTCAGCCATGTTGCCCAGGCGGGCGAATACTACGGCAAGCTGACGTTTCTGGCGCCCGGCAAGCCGGAAGCCGACGGACGAGCGATCAAGCTCAGACTGAGAATCCTCCGCGCCCTGGAAGGCACAGTCCTGCGAATCGAAGCCAGCGATTCACCGCTGGTCATCAAAGGGACCGTGGATAAGAACACGTCCACGTTCAACGGCTACGTGCGCGTGACGGCCTCGGGTGGCGACGTCGGCGATCTGCAAATGCAGTCTTCCGATTTGCAGCACAAAAGCGCGGCGAGTGTTGTCATCGAGCGCAGCAATGTCACCATCGCGCCAGGCACCAGACTGGCTCGCGGAGTGCAGCGGGAAGTCCGCGTCATCGTCGCCAACGTAAAACGGCCGGGGCAATACACGGGCCAGGTTCAGTTCCTGCTGCCCGGCGAGCCGCTCGATCAGAAATACATTGTTCCGTTGCAACTGAACATTGACGCCGAGCCGGACGTCATTCCCATGAATGAGAACCTGGCCATCCAGCTCGTGCGCACCGGTCTTTGGAACCGGTGCGAGAGCTTCCTGGCCAGGAGACTGCTTGGCGAAAGCGTCGTCCGCGACGCGCTGGATGTGCAACTGAACAATCAAACGCTGCTGCCGGTACAGATGCTTGACGGAACAGTCGTGGCGCGCGGCGAAAAGTCGGGCCACGTTGTGGGGGGCGAATTGACGCTGAACGCGAAAAAGGTGTTGCCTGAAAACCAGATCATTTCTGTGCCGCTCATGATCCATCGCAACGAATTGCCGGCCGACCGATACACGGGCACGCTACGGTTCAAAGTGAAAGATAGCGTTAAGCCGGTCACCGTGAATCTGGACCTCAGCGTGCGCGAAGGCCCCCTGCTGCCGCTCCTGGTGGTCGTTTTCGGAATCATTTTCGGTCGGCTGGCGCGCAGCATGGAGACGCCCACAGCCAAGATGCAGGTGACGCTGTTACCCAGGTTCTACAACTTGCAGGATAAGGCCTCGGTCGTCAGCGACGCCACGTCGGCCGAGTACCTGGCAGGGCGCCTGCGCAATATCCGTAAGGAAATCGAGGCGGCAACGCTGACCGAACAAAACATCACGAGCGACCTCGACAAGCTCGAAATCGAAATCGAGAAACTTGCCAGCCTGCAGGCGCTCACGACGGCGTTGCAGAAATTCGCGGCTTTACGAGCGGAGCTGGGCCCGACCATAACACAGGCTCGTACGGCATTGATTAACGGGCAGGTCGACCAGTTCGATCTGCTGCTTAACCAAATCCAAAACCGAGTGCAGCAAGCGCAGCAAGACGGGGCGATGGGCGGCGAGGGCGACGCGGCTATCCAGGCCCTCAGCCTTGTCGGCCCGACGCTGGCACACGTTCAGCAGCGTGTGACTGCCGCGCAGCCTCCGACTGGATTTCCGGCAATTCTCGCGAATTTCCTCGCAGTCGTTTCCGGAACCCGCATGGTCGGGGCGGGGATGCGCTACTGGCTGTTTCGGCCCTTGCTGTACTTGACTTTGCTGCTGCTGCTGGCCCTGCTGGGCCTGCAAACCTTGTATGTCAACGCTGGGGCCACGTTTGGCGCCAGCGGCGTGTATGACTACCTGGGTCTATTTCTGTGGGGCATCAGTGCCGACGTCGCCCAGCGCATCATGCAGGTTCAGCATTAACGATCGTCCACGCCGGCCCGAAACTCGCGGCATAGAGCAGCACCACGACCAAGGCCACAGCTGCCCAGAACGCCACGCCGGGTTTCTTGCGGTCGATCATAGGCTGACTCGTTGCTATTCCCAATTGCCAGTGGCTGGGTTGTAGTACGGTAAGTCCACATGCGATAACCACCAGCCGAGATAATGACTCCACGAGTCACGCACGCAGTCTGGAGATATGTCAAGAACCCATCTGAGGGGGTCATAAGCATGGTCGGCCCATACGGGAATCCGGCTAGATCCTATTAGCCACGAGGCCGGCCCCCACGACAGCGGATACAGGATCAGCCCGGCGGCGATGACGATTGCCCAGAGCCCGGCGCATTTCTTCCGTTCCTCGCTCATCCGCGATCTCCTGAAAACGCCGTCGGCTGTCGGGCCGCTCATGCCGCGATTGTAGCCGGCGTGGCACTCAGACGGGAAGACCTAGCCGACCACAAAAGGCTGACTGGGATTCAATTCGACGACCAGTGCGATTATGCGAAGTCGATGTCTGCAACACCTAAGCACACCGTAGAAATCAGAATTCAAGGACGTGTCCAAGATGCGCGGCGCGTTCCGCCGTTCGCATGGCATGAACGACCGTCCGGGATTCCTCTGGGGAGATGACGGTGGGCTTGTCACCGGCGAGCACGCACTTGAGAAAATAGTCGAGTTCTTCCTTGAGATAACCGCGGCGCTGACCGTGGACCTTCGGCCAATATGTGGATTGTGGATATTTCAGGCCGTCTCGCGTCAGGAGAGTGTATTGGCTGCCCGAGTTGTCGATATAGATCGCTCCTTCGGTGCCGACGATTTCCATCCGCGCATCGATGGCAAAAGGCGCGTTCTCGGGAAGGCACCAGACGTTCTCAATGACGGCGATGGCGTCGTTGTCCAGGCGGAACATCGCCCAGCCGAGATCATCGTGCGCAAGTTCAGAGCGCGTCTTCGACGTTTGCGCGAAGACGCTTTTCGGCTTGGCGCCCGTGTACCAGAACATCAGATCCAGATCGTGGACGCCGTCTCCGAAGAGCGCGCTGATCTTCTGCAGATGGCTTTCCGTAATCCACCTGGCGAGATTTCGTCGGGCATGCAAGCTGACGATTCGGCCAAGTCGGCCGGCGGCGATCTCTTCCTTGGCAAGGGCATAGACTGTGTCAAACCGGCAAATGTGTCCGACCATGAATGCCTGCCGCGTTGACTTGAGCGCCGCAATGATCTGATCACACGCTTCAACGCTGTCCGCCATCGGCTTCTCAAGGAATACGTGTTTTCTGGCTTGAATCGCGGCCAGCGTTGGCTCCACGTGGTCGCCGACATGCGTCACGATATTCACCATGTCGATGTCGGGATCGGCAAGGAGTGCTCTGAAATCGGTAAACATTTTGGGGACACCGTATTTTTCGGCAACTTCCCGGAGCCGCTCCGGCCGCCGAGTACAAACCGCCGTCAGTTCGGCCTGTGGGAGTTGCTTGAGCGTGTCCACATGATGTTCCCCGAACCAGCCAAGTCCGACCACGCCACAGCGTACACGATTCATGTATAGTCTCCCTGACGGAAAAAATTTATTGATGGGGACATCCTGAGCATTGCTGGGTTACGGCCGAAATGCAACGCGACTCTTTCCGGTTGTTCTGGAATCACTGTCCTACCGTTGACCAGGCAACAGCCCGACCTGACAGCGCCAGCCGGCAGTCGTCTCGGGCAGTCCGTGGTCTGCGAGCTACGCCGCATCACTGGAACCGCGGTCCGCCTGTTCGCGCACCTGCAAGTGGCCTTCCATCTCGGCACTCGGCGTAAACTTCACGACCAATCTTTCAGGCACGAACACCTTTTCGCCAGTCCGTGGATTCCTGGCGTTGCGTGCCGCCCGCTTCTTGACTTCGAAGACGCCGAATCCTCGCAGCTCGATGCGACGCTTGGCGATCAGCGTCGCCACGATGGCGTCAAACGTCTTCTGGACGACCTCCTGGGCCTGATTAGCATGGACGCCGCTCGTCGCCGCAATGGCTCTGGCAATGTCTTTTTTCGTCATGATTCCCTTCTCTTGGGGATGGCCACGGGCGCCTGGCTCGTCGGGATTGTACACGCCCTAGCGAATCGGCGGAAACGTCAGCCTGGCCCACATTTGCATTCCATTGCAAACTTCCCCATTATGCCCGTCGCCCGTCGGGCCGCGCGGGTGGGGGCTGGAATGCGGGAAGCAGCGGGGATAAACTGACTCACATCCGTCCCGCAAAAAGGAGAAGTGCAATGAAGTTGCACAAGATAGTCACAGCCGCTGGCGTACTGCTGTTGTTTTCGCAAGTTCTCCTGCCGGCAGACAGGACAGTGAAGCAGGCAGCCGAAGAGGCGGCCATTCTGAAGACATTTGTCCGCGCCAAGGTGAGGCAGGATGCCCCGAAATGGGCTGTCGATCATTTCGCCAGAGTTGATGCCGAGCGGCTTCGAATTTGCCAGAACTGCTTGGAAACCTTGTCCCAAGAGAAATCTGGCATGCTCAACGCCAAGCGGATGCGTGGAGACAAAAAAACAAGAGATGCCGCAGTTGCAAAAGAAGAGGAAAAGGCAGACCAGGCCCGCGAACTACTGCGATTCACTCTGAATGACGCCCGCTCGGCTGTTCCCTTCATGGAGCATGTTTCTTCTGTCGATTTGCCGAAAGTAGGAGACACTGGCAAACTGCGGCAGCTTGTCGTTAAGCAAGTCATCGGCGCTGAGAAAGCACTGATGATTACTGCCGTACTTAACCGATGTTGCGCAGGTCTTGAAGAAAATTGCCGGTTTTGAACCGCCGACGCTGCAGATCACCGGCGTTTTTGTAGTGGATGGCCCCGATTCGGTGTGTAGTGAAGACCTAGCCTCTTGATTTGCTGGCCTCCTCCTGGCCATTTTGTCAGGAACAAGGAGGGGGCGATGTTCCTTCGTCGCTATAGCCGGACAAAGGATGGCAAGACGCACTTCTACTATGCGCTCGTCGAGAGTGTTCGCACAGACGCTGGGCCGCGACAGCACATCGTTGCCCATTTGGGTGAACTGAACCACGACCAGGAGCGTCGCTGGCAGCGGACTGTCACCTTTTACAATCGGCAGGGAGATGCCCAACAACTTCGACTCTTTCCCGAGGACGACAGCATTGCTCTGCCTGCCGATCCCGACATCGTTCGCATTCGTCTGAGCTCCGTCGGTTGGAGCAACGGCCGTCGCTTCGGCGATGTCTGGTTGGCACGCTGGTTGTGGCACTATGTGGGGCTCGACGCAATCGTTGCCCGCCATCTACCACAGGGAAAGGAAACTGTACCGCCCGCCGATATCGTGGCCATCGAGGTGATCAATCGTCTGTGCCAGCCGTGCAGCGAATTTGCCTTGGCCGAGCACTGGTATGCCTCCACGGGTTTAGAAGATCTCCTCGGCGTCCCAGACAGCGAGGTCACCAAAGATCGTTTCTACCGGACCCTCGATCGCCTGCGGCGGGCTCAGGAACCCATCGAGGATGATCTCAAGGACAACTTCGGCACACTGTTCCATATCGATTACGAACTACTCCTGTACGACCTGACCAGCAGCTACTTCGAGGGGCTGGCCGAAGTGAACGTCCTGGCAGCACGCGGTTATTCACGAGATCATCGTAGCGACTGCCCGCAAGTCGTGCTGGCTCTCGTCGTGACTCGCGAGGGTTTTCCTCTGGCCCACTACACGCTGCCTGGAAACAGCCAGGATGTGCAAACGGTCGAGAAGGTCGTCAAGGCCATCGAAAAGCGTTTCGGCAAGAGCCACCGTGTTTGGGTCATGGATCGCGGAATGATCAGCAAAGACACCGTGGCGTTTCTCGGAAAATCGGGACGCCGTTATCTGCTGGCTACCAAACGCTCCGCCTTGGCCTCGTTTCAGAAAGAACTGCGTACGGCTGGCTGGCAGCGTCTTCCGAACCGCGAGGTTGACGTCAAGCTCTTCAAACGTGGCCGGGTGCACTACCTCCTGGCCCGTAGCGAGCCACGCCGCCATAAGGAGCGCGCCATGCGACGTCGGCAACGACGTGGTTTGGCCAGGGATCTGAAAAAGCTGCAATCCCGCGTGGCCAAAGGTCGCCTGAAGAAACGCGACAAAATCGCCGAAGCGATCGGCAAGCTCAAGGAACGCTACCCCAAAGCCCGGGGCTTTGTCGACGTCACCATCAGCGGCAATCCTCAATCACTGACCTACACCTGGAAGGTGGCCAAGTTCAAGGCGGCACTGGCGCGTGATGGTGCCTACCTGCTGCGCAGCAATCAGGGTGGCTGGTCGGCGCAGGAGTTTTGGGAAACCTACATTCAGCTCACGGTGGTCGAACGCGCATTCCGTGTGCTCAAGAGCGAGTTGCTGTTGCGACCCATTTGGCACCATTACAGCGGCCGCACGGAAGCGCACATCTTCGTCTGCGTGCTCGCGTATGCCTTGTGGAAAACACTCGACCATCTGGTGAAACGAGCCGGGCTGCAGACACTGATCCACAAGACTGACCCGGATCGCGACACGGCGGCCCCAGAGCCGCGACCGATGACGCCGGAGGCGGTGCTTCGCGAGCTGAGCAAAATCCAGATCGGCGACATCGAACTGAAGACGATAACCGGGCAAAAACTGGCGCTGCGGCGAGTCGCCCGCCCGACCGCAGAACAGAAACGCATCCTGGAGGCTTTGAACCTGGAACTGCCCGAACGATTGAGCTCCGACCGCCTTTTGTAGTGAAGACCTTGAGGCCAGAATGCTAAAATTCCGCGGGAATTTAAATGGCTGCCCCCACCAAGTGCGCAACATAGGTTAATGCTCAACGCTCTTTGACTGACAAATTCGCATTTTTATTCATCCTCAATGGAGTGTCAACAAAGGGCTGGGTCGACGGCGGCAACAAGGAATTGAGTATTCCGCTATATGTCAGCGGAACGGAAACGTACAAGACTGCGACCGGTTCGAACACCGTTCACGTTCTCGAACCATTTGACCCGGAAGATTTCCTTGACGACGGCGATGCCCGCGCGAAGGTGGAAGCAAAGGACATCAAACGTCGAAGAGATGCTTTCGCAGGGCGATGGAAAATTGTAAACGACAAGGGGGCAGTCGGGAGCTACTTCACGCTCGATGATTCATTCACTGCCAAGAAATCCAATGTGCCCGATGCGACTGGGAAGTGGGAGGTTGTCGGAAGCGAAGCCCGCATCACGTGGAGTGATGGATGGAAGGACATCCTGCGACCGGAAAAGGACCGCATCGCCAAAATTGCGTTCGGACCTGGCACGAGTTGGGACGACAAACCGGCCGACTCGCAATTCGCGATAAAGGAAGGAAAATGAGCAACGCGGGCGACAGGTTAGGGCGATCGGGACGCACGATGTACCACGAGCGTCCCGGCGTGAAGATCGGCTCGAATCGGCCGAGGGGGGCGAGTTGAAATGTGAAAGGCGCCGCACGGGACTAGGATTCACTGTTCCGCCCGAGAGCGGTAGACTTCTCGCATGGCCGCCGCGACGCCCGATCCGCCGCTTACCTGCAACATGGCCCTGCCGACTTATGCCGACGTGCTGGCTGCGGTACCCGTCGTCAGCCAGTTCATCCGACCTACGTCGCTCATTGAGTGGCCGGCCCTCTCGAACGCGTTCGGGTGCCGGTTTTACCTTAAGCATGAGAACCATAACCCGACGACGGCATTCAAGGTCCGCGGTGGGATTTATCTTGTCTCACGCCTGAGCGCCGAACACAAAGCGCGCGGCGTCCTGGGCTGCACAACAGGAAACCACGGGCAGTCGCTGGCATATGCCTGCCGGCAGTTCCGAGTTCGATGTGTGCTGGTTGTGCCGATGCACTCAAACCCTGACAAGATCGCCGCCATGCGGGCGCTGGGTGCCGAGCTCATCGAGCATGGCAGGGACTTCGACGAAGCACGCGAGCACTGTGAAGAAATCCGGAACCGCGAAGGGCTACGGTACATCCATTCCGCGAACGAGCCCGACCTCATCGCCGGCGTGGGAACGTACGCTCTCGAAATCTTCGACCAGCTTTCCGATCCCGACGTGATCCTGGTGCCCGTTGGGCTGGGGAGCGCCATCTGCGGGACAGGGCTCGTGGCGGCTTTCCGCCGCCCTGAAACAAAGATCATCGGCGTGCAATCGGAAGGTGCTCCGGCAGTGACTCTGTCGTGGCGTGCCAACGAGCCGGTCGAAACCGGCATTCCACAGACCTTCGCCGAAGGGATGGCGACGCGCGTCCCGGCCTCTATGACGCTCGCGTTGATGCGACATGTCGTACACGAGATGGTGCTTGTCAGTGACGTCGCCTTGCGCGAAGCGGTCGTCCGACTTCTGCGTGCAACACACAATCTGGCGGAAGGGGCGGGAGCTGCTTCGACGGCCGCCGCCTGGCAGTTGCGCGATCGGCTCGCGGGGAAAAAAGTTGTGGGAGTATTATCCGGCGGCAATCTCGACCTGCGGGAAATGGGTAGAATTCTCTCGCAGTCGTGATGGACTTCGCAATTCAGGCTACGGGGCACGCGACAGCCGATTCTTCGGGCCGATTGCGTTCAGTTCGATCATCGGCAAGAAGCTCTGACGAGGCAGGAGATTTTGGGCTCCAGAGTTGCAGGGTGTTCACAATTTACAGTCCCACGAATGGCCCGCGTTCCGCATGCGGCGGTCTTCCTCTAGCGGGACGCGCTGTTAATTCCGCCAATTAGCGCCTGACCGCTTTCATTTTTACGTCGTCGATACTCAGACTCCCGGTCCCTCCGTTAAGCCCTACACGCAGTATTGCTCCCTGCGTTTCTGCCGGTACGGGAATCAGCTTTGAAACCCGCGTCCAGTCAAACGTTTCCTCCCAGGGGCCGACGATTGCGATTTCCAGCGGCTTACGGTCGGCGCCGTAGAATTGCACTTGCAGCGAGGGCCTTTCCAACGGCGTCCGCCCGAACTTCAGATTCTGACCTTTGGCTTGCACGTCGACCTGCAACGACGCGACCTCTGTGCCGTCGAGCGGAAACCCCTGTGACGCCATCGCGGCACGGCCAGACTCGCGGTTCGTGAACGTGACGAAAGACCTCCCTTCTGGAGCTTCCCCGGTCTCATACGTCAACTGCCTCCGAAAATGCCATCTTTTCGGGCAGCCGTTTACTTCGTCTTCGAATCCTCCGTTGCGTATCGTCGACTGCGACGGGTCCGGAACGCTGCGGTTAGCATCGGAGATGCCCCTCATGGGCGCGAACGATATGGGGAACAGTAAGAGCTTATTCTTGACCAGCTCGCCCCCTTTCTTTTCAACGATGCAAAGCTCTTGGTCGAAGCCCTCGCCTAGCGGAATAATCAACTTGCCGCCGTCCCGGAGTTGGTCAATCAGGGGTTGCGGCACATCTTCGGGCGAGCAAGTAACGATGATTTTGTCGAACGGCGAGTGTTCGGGCCAACCCCGGTAGCCATCGCCAATGCGTGGATAGATGTTGCGATATCCCTGCTCTTTGAGCAGACCCGCTGCTTTCTTCCCCAACGCCTCGATGATCTCAATCGTGTACACCTCCTTCACCAGTCCCGAGAGCACCGCGGCCTGATATCCGCTGCCAGTGCCAATTTCCAGGACCCTGTCGTCCGGCCGCGGGTCCAGCTTTTCGGTCATGTAGGCGACGAAGAACGGGGATTCCATCGTCTGTCCGTGGCCGATGGGAAGCGACTGGTCGAAGTATGCTGACTCCCGCCATTTCGGTGCGCAAAACAGATGCCTCGGAACCGAGCCCATCGCGCGAAGCAATGATTCGTTCTTGATCCCCTCACGCGCTAGATTAGTTTCGACCATCTTCAGGCGAGACTTGGCGTACGGATCATTGGACTGCGCCATGACGCCCGCAACCGATGTCAGCATGGCCACGACGGTCGCCAGAGAAAGCAAACTGGCGGCGATCTGGCGAGTATGCGAGTGGTGCTGAGACATTACAGCGGATCCCTGCGTCCGCGGTCAACGAAAACTCTGATCGTCCACGGCCCAGGTGTGGTGCGTCGATTGATGTCTGCCATTCTATCCCGCAAGGAGTCGAGGTTGGAAGATCGCCTTGTCGACAGCGAGCAACCCGCAACCTCTGGAGCGGCCAGTAACTGGGATTCATTCCGATCGTCTGGCGCGGTAAGCTGGCGGTGCCCCCGGGATCCGTTCGCGCACTCAGATGAGCACATGAATGCGATACTTACCAATTCTTTTTTTCAGCCTGTGCCTCGCGACGAGCCTGTTCGCGCAGCAGACATTATCTGTCCCGCGAGCGCCATTGGCTGAAAACACTGCTGATCTGATCGGCCAGATTCAAGATGCCTTCACCTGGAAACGTGATCCGCACGATTTGCAGTTCGGTCCAAGTATTTCCGAAGCGTATGGAACGCTCTTCCAAATGGCCGGCGCTGAGGGTCTACGGAAACTGCAATCGCACGCCAATAACAGCACTGCAATTCAGGCGGCCTGGCGCGAAGTCGCCCTCGCCGTCCCCGACAACGATCCTGCACCGACGAGGCGCCTCGATCCTCAGAAGGTGAGTTGGTTCCTCGGGTTCTTGGAGGGAAGGGTACGAGTTCGCTCGCCCCAGTGGTGGGTAGAATCCGTGCTTGACTCGACGGCGTATGGTCCAAATAACATTTGTCCTGGGAAGCCGAAGGAGCGGCCGTATCACGAAGCAGGGTTGGGATACCTTGCGCCCCTTGGCACGACGTTGAAGCGGGAAGGGGATAAGATCGTGCTCGGTATCGGTGCCGAATCTGTCAGGTTCGGAAGCGGACTTCTCACAAAGGAGCCTAAGCTTCATCGCGATGTCAGTGCCGCATTGGCCCGTGAACGAGTCTACATTGCGACGCACAGTGACCTTGGATACCCGTTCACTCTGCGATGCGTCGATCGCGAGTCGGGCTCAATTTGTTGGAAGGTCGACGTATGGGGAACGTGTTGGGCGGGGGGAAGCACGGGGAGTAAAGCCGACGCATGGGTCTCGATCGTTGTGCACGAAGACCGCGTCGTGGTATTTGGGGCAGCAGTAACGGGGATTCATGTCGAGGCGTTCGCTGTGAAGGACGGAGCCAATCTCTTCAGATTCGCCAGCTCCTACTGAACCAGCTTATCGAGTCGTAATGTTTGGCATTCACCCGATCACCGATCTCGGGTAAAGTGCCGACGAAATGACCTTATTCTGTGAGGGTCTCACGTGCGAATTCCCTTGATAATGGCCGCCCTCGTCATCGTTTGGAATAGCCCCGCGAGAGCGTTTCCGGGTGCCGTCCGCGAAGTGACGCCCGCCGATCCGAAAGTCCAGGCCGCTCTGCGGGAGGCCAGTGAGATTGCCCTTAAACAGGCGAACCATCAATACTTTTGGACCAGTCGTGTGCTGCGTCAGATCGGAGAGCTGCAGATCCAGGCGCGCGATTTCGATGGTGCGCTGCGGTCGATCCAAGGGTGCTCCAGGGACGAATCTGATCGCGAAGCAGGGACGTTGCACCTCGCCAAGGCGCTCGCCGGTGCCGGAAAATGGGAACGCGCTCTCGACATGTTGCGACTGCTTGGAACCGATCACGGCTGGGACCAAGATGGTGTTGACGACGACGTGCGGTTGCAGTGGATCGAGTACTTGATTGAAACCGCCGACCTCGACCGTGCCGCCGAGGCCTTCGAACAACTGAAGTCGAGCCAGAATCGTTCGATTGGCCTGCGGAAGCTGGCGGTTGCCTGCGCCACGTCAGGCGACGCAAGTCGGGCTGCCGAGCGATTTGCCCTCGCCGTCGCCGCGACCGCCGCGATGAAGGAGCCTTTTGACCGCGCGCGGGGCCTGTGGGAGATTGGTGAGGCACAGCTCACCGTCGGAAGCGTTGACGCGGCGAAAACGACGATCCGCCGGCTCGTCGACGCGATCGATCCCAAGGATGCGTCGGCGCATATCCACGCCCTGCGGGAGGCCGCAGTTCTGACCGCCAAAGCAAACGACGCAGAGGCCGCACGCCAGCTCTTTCAGCGAGCCGTCGCAGCCGCGGGCATAGTTGACTCCCGGAACAGAATCGACGAGTTAATATTCATTGCCACGGCTCAGGCTGGCGTCGGTTACATCAACGACGCCCGGCAAACCGCGGCAATGCTGATGGGCGACGAGCACCAGGGCAATCGGGATCAGGCCCTGCTGGCGATTGCCCTGGCTCAACTGAAGACCAACGATGGCGACGGCGCAGTGCAGACCGCCTTCTGCATCAAGCGCTACATTCAGTATCGCGATGACGCACTCCACAAGATCGTCGAGTCCCAGATCGCAAAGCACGATCTCAATGGAGCAGTGGCGACGGCCGAAAAGATCGACAATCCGTCAAGCAAGGCGACCGCCATTCTCAGAGTGGCCACAGCGTACGCGCAAGCCGGCGACCGCAAAATAGCAGGCGACGTCGCGGCGCGGGTTGAGCTGACCGCCAAGGACAGATTTCCCGGACTGATCGGAAAGCAACGTTTCGACTACCGACGGCCGCTCACTTGGGGCGTCTGCTACGGAGCCGGCGCGGCTTTCACGATGTCATCGATTCACCTGGCGAACCAAGACGCGGCAGAAGTCGCGGCGGCCGCGATGACGCTGGCGCAGGAGCTTGGACAGCAGCCCGCCACATCGTACGCCGTTTCATTCAAGGACATCAACACGGAAGTGGTCATTCAGGCACTCGCCCGGTCGCATGCTGCCTCCGGAGACGTTACCGCAGCTCTGAACTGGGCCCGACAGATCGGCCAAAATCGCAGGGTCCCTTCGGAAGACGACTTTACCACGCTTTGGGCAGTTGAGCAGCGAATCCACGCGCTCATTGGCGTCGCCGAAGGAATTCTCTGCCGATCCGGCGAAGAACAGCCAGGTAGACATCCGTAAAGCATTCGCGGCCCATTCGTGTCGCAATGATCGGAAGTCATTTGTCGGGAGCCAGCGCATCGGCCGGGTGCTGGCTTCAGAAGTCTCCCGAATTGTCCTGACCGTCGCGCGTGAAGAGCGCGTCAAACGTAGCCTGTTCCAGTGACGCATTCATGAAATGCACG
>Ga0207022_10184_pt2 | contig 15721 bp, 13 predicted proteins | sample Alteio_BWMinCont_46_FD_153307 | JGI IMG/M metagenome (GOLD analysis project Ga0207022, IMG submission 153307) | Enriched cells from forest soil in Barre Woods Harvard Forest LTER site, Petersham, Massachusetts, United States -... | ecosystem: Environmental > Terrestrial > Soil > Temperate forest >... | reverse complement strand
TCGCGCACGCCCGCCGGAGTGCTGGCTGATTTCCTCGAAGTCGATCCGCAATATGAGAATGTCGTCGAAGATTTTCTGCGTGATGAACTGAATTACGTGGTCGTGAAATCTTGGGACGCTGCCGATGAAGGCCTGCGCGTGCTTTCGGGTAGTGTGGATGGCCGCGCGACATTCTTGGTGCATCCTTCGGACGCACAAGCACGATTCAGCTTCGAGGTGGATGAAGCTCGCAAATCCGCGCAGACCTCGCAAGCTCCGAATCTGCCGGTGACGCCACTCACGCGTTGCGTGCGCGTGCTCAACGGATTCGGCCGGTCGCTCGAGGTCATCCTGCCCAAACTGGGCAGCGGATACATCACGCAAGACGCCTCCACCGCTCGCAATATGGCGCTCGGCAATCCGGATGCGTTCTTCCTCGCGCCCAACGGCGAAACATTCCACAACGTGACCGTGACGGGTGGCAAACAGCGCAGCGAAGGTCCGTTGACGCTCAAGCGCGAGTTGCGCGAAGTCTGCCAGTTGATGGGCGACCTCGAACGCGCCATGCGCGACGAAGATACCCGCGTGGCAACGCTCGTGCATGAACTTGCGGAATCGACCGCTCTGCTCACGCGCCTTGAAGACGAACTGCGCGCTGCGGAGATGGAATCACTCACACACGGCCACGCATTGCAACAGATGTCGAGCGAGATCGAGCGCGCGCAACAGCGCGTGGAGTCCCAACGCATCGAACTTGACCGCGTGATGTCCGCGGGCGCGGAAAAAGAAAGCTTGCTCACTTCCCTGCGAGAACAACTTGATGGTTTCGAGATCCAACGCGCTGAACTCGAGCAACTTTCCGTCACCCATGCGGAGTCCGTAATAAAACTGCGCAGCCTGCGCGACCTCTACACACAAGCCGCGAGTGAAGCCGTTGCCGCCCTCGCCGGACTCGAAGAGCGTCTGCGCGCCGCGCAAGGGGCACTCGAACGTATGGAGCAGATGGTGGCCGAAGTTGCGCAACGCGTTTCATCGCTCGAGTCGCAACTGGCAGCGTCGCATGCGGAAAAAGATCAGCGAGTGCGCGAGAACGGTGAGTTGTCCGAGCGGTTGGTAGCGTTGGCTACAGAACACGCTGCTGCAATTGCGCGTGCAGAGACATTGCAGATGGAATCCGTTCAACTGCGCGCGCGCCTGGCGGAGATGGAAAAACAACTTCACGATGCTCGCCAGCTCCTTGACGCAGCCCGCGAACGGCGTGGAGAGCTTGCTGCTACGCTGGCACGGTTGCAGTCAGACATGCAGCACCTCGGCGAAACCTGCCTGAATGAACTGAGTCAGTCGGCGGATGAGCTCCGCGCCGACGTTTCCATTGCGCTCATCGAAGGTGAAACACTCACGCTGGAAGATGAGAACGCAAAGCAGATGCGTGCGCGGCTTGAAGCGATGGGTCCCGTGAACATGATGGCGCTCGAGGAGTACAACGAGATCGCCGCGCGTCACCAAATCCTAGAAACGCAGCGCAAAGACCTCATCGACGCCATTGAGAACACGCAGAAAACCATCCTTGAGATCGAGCTCGTCTCAAAGCAGTTGTTCGAAGAGGCATTCCACCGCATCAACGAGAACTTCCAGTTCACATTCCGCAAACTCTTTGGCGGTGGACAAGGTTTCATGCGCCTCACCGATGAGACCGACCAGGCTGAGAGCGGCATCGACCTCGTCGCCTCGCCTCCAGGCAAAAAGATGCAGAATGCGCTGTTGCTCAGCGGAGGCGAGAAGGCCATGGTCGCGCTCGCTCTGCTCGTGGGCATCTTCCAATACAAACCCAGCCCATTCTGTCTGCTCGATGAAGTCGATGCCCCGCTCGATGAGGCCAACGTAGGGCGGTTCACCGAGCTCGTCCGCGAGATGTCTGCGCGCACACAGTTCATCGTCATCACGCACAACAAGCGCACGATGAACGCGTCGCCTGTTCTGTATGGCGTGACCATGCAGGAGCCAGGTGTGTCTAAATTGGTGACGGTGAAGTTCGGAGAAGTGAACGCTGCGTAATCCAGATAACTGGGTTTGGTTAGAATGAATGTCTTGCCGTGTACACGAGCTTCGTGTACACTATTTTCGTATGAAGAACATCACTTTCAGTGCGGAGGAAGACCTGATCGAGCAGGCTCGGGCGGTCGCACGCGCAAAGCGTAAAACTCTGAATGATGAATTCCGCGAGTGGTTGCGGCAATACACTCGTCGACGAACCACCGCAAAGGAGCTCGAAACATTCATCAATTCATTGAAGCACATCAAGATCAGCAGGAAATACACACGGGAAGAGATGAATGAGCGATAGATATTTTGTTGATACAAATATCTTCGTCTATGCCTTTGAGTTCCCTCCGTCTGCCAAATGCCAGCGGGCCAAAGACTTGATCCATCAAGCCATAACAACTCAAAAAGGCGTTATCAGTTTTCAAGTGGCACAGGAGTTCATCAATGTTGCCCTGAAACAACCACAGACTTCTTCCACCCGCATTGAATTGGAGCACTACATTGCAAAAATATTGAGTCCGATGATGGAAGTGCATTCATCGCAAGATCTGTTAAATGAAGCCCTTCATATTCACAGAAGGTATCAATTGCCATGGTACGACTCCATAATTGTCGCAGCCGCGCTAGAAGCTCAATGTGAAGTCTTATACAGCGAAGACCTCCAACATGGCATGAAGATTAGGACTATGACCATCAAGAATCCGTTTTTATGACTGCTACTCAGTCGCGCCCCACCAGATCGCATTGAACAACATCTTGAATGTGCCTTCGGTCTGGGCGCGGTGTTGCACGCGGAAACCGAACATCACGATCTTGCCTTTGCCCACTTCGAAAGCCACGGCTGCGGCTTTGTTCTCAAGCTTGTCCGCGCCTTTGATCCATCCGGAGACGAGAATGTCCTGCTCATCCGCCGGATACCACGCGAGCACAGTGCGCTTCACACCCGCTGGAGGCGTGGACGTTGCGAACGCCATCGGTGCGTCCACAAACGCGGCGGCTTCCTTCGGCATGCCATAATTCACAGGATGATTCACATCAAGATTAATGCGCAAGAGCGAGCCGGGAATGCTGACTTCATCTCCGCCGCCGAGTCCGCCTTGTGTACCGGTGCCCTGGCTGCCACCGGCTGCTGCGCCGCCGGTTCGCGCGAGTGCGTTGCGCACGGGAATGTTGAATGCTTCGGGAATGATGTCAGATGATCCGGCGAGCGTGATGAGTGTGCCGCCGGCGTCCACAAAATCATGCAGCGCTTTCACGCCTTCGCGGCCGATTCCGCCCATGTACTCGGGAGGCAGTTCTTCGGAGTAGCGTCCAGTCTGCACGCGGTTGCCTTCGAGGATGGCAGCGGTCGTCATATCCGGCAGCACGATCACGTCGAAGGAATCGTGTAGTCCGCCTGCGCGCATGGCCTTGTTTTCGATGGTCTTAGGCGCAAAGCCGTATTGCTCGAGGACCCAGCGCGTCCAACCTTCATCGATGTTGCCGGTGTAGGACTTGTAGAGGCCGACACGGGGAGAGTGGATAGGAGAAAGCGTTACTTGCTTCTTGCGAAGTTGTATGACCGTTACATGATATTTCTTTGCTAATGCAGTCGTAGAACTGTTTTCATCGATCTGCACACAACCTAAGAACGAGTCACCTTGTGATGGAATCACCAGACTCGCTTTGCCGCCTGCACTGAGATATTCATTCAGGAATGAACTCCGACTATTGAGATTCGGAGGTATGCAGTATTTCTTATCAATACCTAGTGGATCATCATGCAAGAACGATCCATTAGGCCAAAACTCTTCCCCGTCACTTAGAAGTTTTGGCTTGCCATTCGTCGGTACCATAACTGCTGTTTTTTCCACTTTCACGCCCATCATTAACGGCAACGACCAAGCTGCTACATCGTATGGTGGCAGAATACCTCCACCTGCCACCGGGCGTACCTCCGGATACCGTTGGACACTGAACATTTCTTCAACGAATTTTCCGTAAGGTTGATAAATTGGAATATAAAACCTGCCTAGAACCCCGTGTGGTTGCCAATAAACTTCGACGTTGTGTTCGCGCATGAGATAAGCCAGTCGGGTGGCTACTACCGGATCGTTTTGTGCTGAGCCAGTATCTATCATCCAGTATTGGTCAAAACCTGGAGTATTTCCGCCCTTCACCGCATCCATCGCCATCGTGGCCACGCCGCGCAGGAAATCTTCGCGGTAGTTTGAGGCGATCTCGAGCGTCGCATTTGAGACGATGAGTTCGTAATCCATGATGTCGCGCAGACGCCATATCCCGCCCGGCCACGGATTCGGAAAGTTGATCTGCCGGTGATAATCCACCAGTCCTTTGCCGCCGCCAGCAAGTTCCGTCGGCGCAACTTCGATGGGCGTGGCCATGCGCGCGCTGGCTGTCTCCGTCAGCACGCCAAAGACGTTCTTCCACCATCCTGTATTACGGGTTGCGCCGGGCCAGTAGGCGTCGAAGGAGTAGTTGTAGATGACGCCGCTCTTCTTCTGTTCTTCCAGCCGCCAAGCCATGTTCGTGCCCAGAAGGTTTATGCCCCTGAAGATCACCGGATTCACCGTGTTCGCCACTGGGTCAGCGTTCGGCGGGACGAAGATGCGCGGCCCGTTCGACCCCATCTGGTGCTCATCGATCCACACCTGTGGGAACCACTCGTGATAGACGGCTTGGTTGAGCATGCGTGTTTCTTTTTGCGTGAGCATGTACCAATCGCGGTTGTTGTCGTGTCCTACATAATGGTGGTAGATGAACGGATTGCGCACTCCTTCATATTTCGTGCCAACATATTTGCGGTACCACTCCGTCTCCATGATCTGCCCATCGGGGTTGAGCGAAGGCACCAGCAACAAAATGACGTCGTTGAGCCTCTTGAGAGTGGTTGGGTCTTGCGCGGTCACAAGCTGGTAAGCCCACTCCATCGCCATCTGGCTGGCGCCGATCTCGCTCGAGTGGATATTGCACGTGACCAGCACGATGCTCTTGCCTTCATGCGCGAGAGCGTTGATCTGGTCTTGTGTGAGCCCGCGTGGATCGGCGATCTTCTTCGCGATCTCTTTGTAGTGCGCAACATTCTTGATGTTTTCGGATGACGAGATCACCACCATCTGGAAGTCATTGCCCAGCGTGGTCTTACCTAGGTTCAGTGTCACCATGCGTCCGCCGGAACTTGCCGCCAGTGCATTCATGTAATCGGATATCTGGTGGTAATCGGCGAGCACGCGGTCCGCACCCACGGTGAATCCCAAGAATTCGCTTGGCGTTTTGGGTTTTTCCGGTGCCGCAGCTTCATCGGCAAAAGCTGCACAACAAACAATCAGCAGAACGCAGACCAGAGAAAGTTGGTAACGATTACGCATGGCTCGCCCCTTATATGAGAGTGGATGATCACTTTCGTGTGACAGACTGAACATCTTAGGCGTGAATCAGGTAACGGGCAAGGTCTACTCGGCGCAACTTTTAAACTACACAGTGTTTATGTTTACATTTGCTGCCACGCTGGCCATCCACATGAGCCATTTGGTACAGCCGAGCATACGACACTAATGTAACTTGTTCAGCAAGCTGGTTATGTTAGATTGCACGTAAACATCCCCCAGAATTTTGTACGGTCATCGGGAACCGCATTCCGTTTCCCAGCAGTTAGCAGCATATGTTTGTTGAATTTGGAGGAGTGACACATGAAACGCTGGTCCTTATTCTTCAGCCTTGGTTCCCTGCTTCTGTTCACCGGATGCGGCAGCATGATGACCACCACCTCAGAAGCCTCACCCGCTAAAGTTTCCGTCACAATCGGTTCTGCAAATCCAAATATCCGCTCCGGCGCTACTGAACAATTCACCGCTCATGTCGGCGGCACAGCGAACACATCGGTCATTTGGTCCGTGAATGGAGTGGAAGGCGGAAGCACGGCATTCGGCACCATTGATTCGAACGGGCTTTTCATGGCACCCAACTCGGTACCCTCACCGAACCGTGTCACGGTCACTGCCACCAGCGTGGCTGATTCCGGCGTCTCCGGCTCCGTTTCGCGTGACTTGCTCAACCCGGTCCCGCAGCTCTCTACCGTCAACACACAGAACACTGCGACCAGCATCATGCTTGAGGCGGATGGCAACAATTTCCTGCCCACTTCGGTCATCGTAGCCAATGGTGTCCCGCTCACTACGGTTTTTGTGGACAGTTCGAAATTGACTGCCGCTTACATTCCGCCGCTATGGGCAGCAAATGACCCGAATTTCAGCGTCCATGTGAATGTCAGCAATCCATCGCCCGGCGCTGCACTTTCGACCGTCTACATTATTAACTTGTACCGCCCTACACGTCAGCCTTTTGGTGCGTCCATCAATACCATCTCCGCTGCCTCGCGTTTACTCGATCAAGCTTCATTCGGACCGACCAATGGTGTGCCATTGGGAGGATCGGTGATGGTGAATGATGTGGCCACGGTGAACCAGATGGGCATGTCGCAGTGGATCGCGGCGCAGATGAATCCCGCCACCACTCCACCCTCAACTTGGACCGATTTCGCACCCGGTTCTACTGCGTTGACCAACAATCCCCAATGTAATAACAATGGAATGATCTGCTTGCAGGAGCAGTGGTTTCAGAACGCTTTGTCTGGACCTGACCAACTGCGCCAGCGCACCGCATTCGCATTGAGTGAGATCTGGGCCGTCGGCGGAGGTACAGTTAACTTGTCGCAATCCTATACGCCGTTCTACCAGATACTGAATAACGATGCTTTTGGCAACTACCGCGACCTGATGAACGACGTGACCCTGAGCTCAGCCATGGGCTACTGGCTCAATATGGACGGCAACGATGGCGCACCCACAGCTGGCACTGCCAATGAGAACTACGCCCGTGAGATCATGCAGTTGTTCACTCTAGGCACTTCCCTTCTCAATGACGATGGCACCTATCAAGTGGATGGAAATGGCAACCCTGTTCCAACCTATTCAGAGACTGACATTCAGAATTTGGCCCGTGTCTTCACCGGATGGTCGTTTGCTGCATGCACTTCACCGGCAAATGCACAGATCGGTTGCACTGGGACTACAACTCCCACTTGGAACATGGCTTGGGGCGGCTCCAAGACTGACCTGACCCAGCCTATGGTCGCGTATTCAGCCCATCATGACATAACTTCCAAGACTTTTCTTGGTATGACGACTACGGCCGGTGTACCGGCGGCGACCGATCTGACCACGGCCCTCGACACGATCTTCGGCCATTCTAACGTGCCTGCCTTCATCTGCACGCAGATGATCCAACATCTGGTCACCAGCAATCCCACGCCGCAGTATATAAACCGTTGTTCCAAAGTATTTGAGAATGACGGCACAGGACGTATGCCCAATTCGACCACGAACTCATCCTTCGCTGGCCGCGGCAACATGGATTCCGTCATCACCGCCATCCTTCTCGACCCCGAAGCGCGCCAATATGATGAATCCGTAACCCTTGGCAATAATGGACACTTGCGTGAACCTGTGCTTATGATCACCAGCATCCTGCGCGGCTTGGGATTCACAAACACCAATTCGACCGCTTGGGGAACAAATCTCTACAACTCGGGTACTAATATGGAACAGGACATTCTCTTCACACCTACAGTATTCAATTATTTTCCATCGCAATACATCATTCCCCAGACCAATCTCTATGGCCCGGAATTCGGCATCTATGACACGGGAAGCACAGTAGAACGTGTCAATTTCGTTAATACGATTATCGTGAACGGTATTCTTCCCGGTGGTCTGCCTGGTGACAATATGACGATCAATGTATCTGCATATTCCGCGCTGACCGGAACTTCAGCGAGCCCGGCTCCAGCAAACATGGTGCAACTCATCAACAACAATTTCTTCCATGGACAGATGTCCACCGGCTTGCAGAACTCACTGATCGCAGCAGTCAATGGCATGGCGGGTAAGACCACGACGCAGATGGCACAACATGCGCTTTACCTTGCACTAACAAGTTCTGAATACCAGATCATCCACTGATGTAACGATGAACAACGATCCTCGAAAGAAGGCGATGAGACGATGAGCAAAATGAACCGGCGCAAATTCCTCAAGACCACATGCAAGGCCTGTTCGACCATGGCCGCTGCTGCCGCTTTCTCCAAGCTGGGCATGATCGATGCCTATGCTCAGAACGTGAGCGGATTCCAGGCGCTCGTCTGCATCTTCCTTTTTGGCGGGAATGACAGCAACAATTTACTTATCGCCAACGATGGACCTGGCTCTACTGCATACAGCACTTACCGTGGCGCTACATTGATCCCTACAGGCTCAGTCTTGAATCTCAATTACACACCGCCGAATGGCACACAACCGAATGGCACACAGCCACAGCCTTACACAGTGTTCGGCGTACATCCCACCATGCCCGAAGTTCAATCACTGTTCAACAACAAGAATATTTCCTTTATCTGTAATGCAGGTACGTTGGTCGAGCCGATCACTAAAGCACAGTACACAGGGAATAAAGCGCCATTGCCTGCCAATCTCTTCTCTCACTCTGACCAGCAGAACCAATGGCAGACCGGCGCAGTCAATAGCTACTCCACCACCGGATGGGGCGGCCGCATGGCTGACGTTTTCATCAATGACAATCCAGCCCCCGGCGCGTCCGCGATTCCTTCGATCATCTCATTGGCTGGCGCGCCCATCTTCGGCTCTGGAGCGCAGACCCAGCAGATGGCCATTGGTACCGGCACAGTGAGCGCTGCGACCTGTGGAACTGGAAAGAACAGTTCGACCTGCCTGAGCAACGAGCAGTCCATCTTGACGCTCGATTCCGGTGCAGGCATGATCGCGCAGGCCAGTGCCATCACGGGCAACGCTTTCAATTATGCCAATACGCTATCTACAGATTTAAACGGTTCTGGTGTCCACACATTCACTACTCCTACACCTGCTGTCCCTAATAGCCTCGTTCCACAGTTCTTGCAAGTGGCCAAGATTCTCAGCGTGAATGGGTCATTGGGCATGAAGCGCCAAGTCTTCTTCCTGTCATTGGGTGGCTTTGACACTCATACATCTCAGGGAAATTTTGACGGCAACACCGCGGGCTTGCAGACTACAAAATCCACCGGTACGCAGCCCTATCTTTTGCAACAGTTGAGCCAGGGTCTGAATTATTTCTGGAACCTGCTCGGTGAGTTGCCAAGTATGCAAAACCAAGTAACGACATTTACCGTATCTGATTTCTCTCGCACATTCCGTGGCAACAATGGCCTTGGTTCTGACCATGGCTGGGGCAGTCATCACATCGTCATGAGCGGTGCCCCCACATTCGTTGGTGGACAGCTCTTTGGCATCTACCCCACACTGGCCCTCGGTGGAACTACTGGCAACGATGCAGACACCGGCTCGGGTAACGGACGCTGGATCCCCACCACCGGCATGGCACAATATGGGGCTGCTCTCGCATCTTGGTTTGGTGTGCAGCCAGGAAATCTTGCCGCAATCTTTCCCGAATTGCCGAACTTCCAGGGCGGGAAACTCGGCTTCATCTGATGATCAAGTTGCATACAATCATCATGGGGTCATAACGCATGTGGTCGAAGCCAATGTTCAGAAGTAATAAATGGAACTGCGTAAAGGCCATAGTGATCTCGGCGTTAGTCATTATGCCCTTTGTCCTTGCACCTTCCTTTGCATTCGCAGCAAACCATGGTGTGATCGTCGGCCCTTCTAGCTGCCCGAATAATCCGACTGACCCCACATCGAATCACTGCTTTGTCGATTCCGTTTCCGGCACGAACATTACTACTATCAATGCTGGTGACGTTATAACCTGGACTTGGCAATCTGGTGGACATTCCGTTACATCCGCATTGCAACCTAATGATCCACAGTGGTTTGATTCCCAAATCATTAACGGTCCTACATTCCAACACGAATACGATATCCCCGGTACTTATCCTTACACATGTATTCCCCATGAAGGGGATGGCATGGTCGGTACAGTCATCGTCATGCCCGCAGCCTTTTCTAATATCAATTTGAACTTCGGAAATTTCGTGGTCGGCTTGTCAACCCAGCAGACTGTCACCTTCACCAATCTCTACACTAATCCTTTGGACATGTCTTCACTCGCCATCTCTGGCGATTACACGCAGACCAACAATTGCCCCAACCCGCTTCCTGCAAATGCAAGTTGCACGATCACGGTCACTTTTTCACCCTCCGCAATAGGCGCGCGCACCGGAACAATTACCCATGCAAACGCCATCACCGCTCAGTTGACCGGAGTGGGGACCAACGAAAGCATCAATCCCACTCGCCCCACACGTCCACGTCCGCCCGGTGATTCATCTTTTAACAACATCCTATCTCCCATGAATGTTCTGGGTGCCGTTGTAGGTTTATTGATTGTGGCCCGGATTACATTTTTGGTGTTTTGAAATCATCGAAAAACAACAAACACCCAATTCAAGTTGATTCATAAGTTTAAAAATAGTTTTGATTATTCAATTTTTTCCGGGATATGTCTGCTAATTATTTTCAAATTTTATAAGCAAGCAACGATTTTACGCTGGAGTTCATCTACTGATACAGGGGAAGCTTCAATCTATGAAGTCAAAATTAACATTTATATATTTACTATTTTTAACATTAGGACACTCACTGGCTCTCTTGGGACAAACGACCCACAATGTGGACGTTGGGCCCAACAATAGTTTCACTTTTGTTGATCTAGCATCTGGCACTAACACAACTACTATCAACGTTGGTGATACCGTTGTGTGGACATTTAGAACCTGTGATCACACCGTAACCTCTACGAATCCATCATTTGACACTGGGGAGTCGCCGTTTGCGGCCTGTGGAAGTACTTTCTCACACACATACACCTCAGCTGGCACATTCGGCTATTTCTGCACCCCACATCAAGCGATCGGCATGGTCGGCACTGTGGTCGTGAACGCAGCCCCGGTCGCCGCGTTCTCCACCAACGCTTTGAGTTTCACGAGTATCAATGTTGGAGTACCCGGCACCAATAAGACTGTGACGTTCACCAACTCGGGCAGTAACTCTTTGAACATGTCATCCCTGGCCATCACGGGGGATTTCTCGCAGACCAATAACTGTGCCAACCTGCTTCCTGCTAATCAAAGCTGCCCCATTACCATTACATTCACTCCATCCGCCACCGGGACACGGACCGGCGCACTCACTTACCCAAACGCAACCTCGGTGCAATTGACTGGTTCGATTTTGAATCCTTCCATCAATCCCACCCGCCCCACGCGCGGACGACCGCCCGACGATTCAGGATCAAGCGCCATTTTCTCGCCCTTGAATGCATTGGTAGTATTGGCAGGACTTTTAGTATTCATCAGGTTCAGGTTTATGTATTCCTGATCTTTGCTTGTTGGAGGTATATTCCCGTGAAGTCACTTTTTTCCTCGTTGCTTCTGATATTTTTCATCATGATTGGCCTTCCGATGTTCATGCTGGGCCAAACTACATACAATGTAAGTGTCGGCCCCGGAGGGACTATATCTTACGGGAATGGTGATCTCACCATCAATGCCGGTGACACAGTGGTTTGGACGTGGATGACCATGACACACTCGGTTACATCAGGCACTTGTAGCCCGGGTGGTGGCTATTATGGGTCTTCATGCAGTGCAGATGGCAATTTCGATTCTGGAGATCGTAGTGCAGGCGCCACTTTCTCGGTCGTATTCAACACGCCCGGTTCCTACCCTTATTATTGCGATATCCACCTCTCTGCGATGGTTGGCAGAATTGTTGTGAACGCAGCCCCGGCTATCGCGTTCTCCACCAATGCGTTGAGCTTTACGAGTATCAATGTCGGATATGCCAGCACCAATCAGACTGTGACGTTCAGCAACTCAGGCAGCACTTCTTTGAGCATGTCATCCCTTGCCATCACTGGTGATTTCTCGCAGACCAATAACTGCGCCGATCCGCTGCCAGCAAAACAAAACTGCACCATTACTATTACATTCACTCCATCCACCACCGGGACACGCACCGGAGCACTCACTTACCCAAACGCAACCTCTGTGCAATTGACTGGTTCGATTTTGAACCCTTCCATCAATCCCACACGCCCAACGCGCCCACGACCGCCCAGTGATTCATCGTCAAGCGCCATTTTCTCGCCTATGAATGTATTGCTGGCAGTTGTAGGAATATTGCTATTGGCCAAATTCACATTCGTGAATTCTTGACTTGTTTTATCTGTTACAACATACCGAGGATTATTACTTCGATACAAAATTCAATTCATCCAATAATATCTGGCGCGCCCTGAGGGATTCGAACCCCCGACCCTCGGTTCCGAAGACCGATGCTCTGATCCGCTGAGCTAAGGGCGCACTCCACTATTATCTCGCATCCTGTCGATCCCAAACGCCCGCCGCGTAGCATCACATCTGCGTCTTCTTGAACTCATCGAACGACTCCAGGAAACGGTCCACATCTTTCTTCAGCAGATAATAAGGAGTCGAAAGCCGCAGCTTGCTCGGCTCCCCGCCACGTATCCTGATCCGTTTCTTTATCCACAACCAATTCTGCAATGTCATTCTTTGGATCGGCGGAACATTCACCGTGGCGATAGCGCAACGCATCTTCGGGTCCGGAGAAGTCCAACTCTCCGCACCGCGCTTCACCATCTCCGCGTGCAGGTAATCGGCCATCGCGCGGTGCCGCTTCTCAATGCGGTCCATGCCGATGCTGTTCGCCATCTCCACCGACGCCCTTAGCCCCATGATGATCGGCACATTCGATGACCCAACATGCATGAACCGCTCACCGAGCAATTGTGGTTCATCCCATCCATGCGTCACAATCGTGTTCCACATGCGGTCGATCACGGTGTCACGCACATAGAGGAAGCCAGTTCCCTTGGGCGCTTGCAGCCACTTATGCGGCGACGCCGTGTACATATCGCATCCGATCGCATCGATGTTCAGTTCCATCATGCCCGGAACATGCGCTCCGTCGAACGCAGTGACAATGCCTTTGCTCTTGCATAGCCGCGTGATCTCCGTCACCGGCTGTACCACTCCGGTCACAGTTGAGATGTGTGAAGTGAACAAGATCCGTGTACGCGGAGTGATCGCATCATTGATGCGGTTCAATATCTCGTCTGCATTCTTCGGCGGCTTCGGTATCTCGTACTTTTTCACTACCACGCCATACCGCTTCGCGCGCAACTGCCACGGCAACTCCCCGCCCGGATGCTCCTGGTCGCTCATCAGCACTTCTTCGCCGGCCTTCATCTCGAAACCGTTGGCGATGTAACTGTTCGCCTCAGTCGCATTCCTCACCAGCGCCAAAAATTGATACGGCACATGCAGAAAATCAGCCAGCGGCTTGCGGTACTCCACATACGGCTCATACCCCCATATCGGATACGCCTCCGTATTGTCATTCTCCATCTTCTCGGTTTCCATGAAGCCTTCGAACACGGCCTTCAGCACCGGCATCGGCGAGGACCCCACCGTCCCATTGTTCAGGTACACCATGTCTTCCGGGATGAGGAACAGCTTGCGCACCGCCGTCCAATACGCTTCTTCGTCTTTGTCATAGAGCGCGCGGTCAGGCAGTTGCGTAGGATGGTCCGCCGCCGTCAGCAGCTCGGCTTTCAATATCTCTGGCTTAGCGAATGGGAACAGCGCAGCGAACCCTGCGGCGGATTGCATGAACGATCGGCGGTCGAGCATATGTGCCTCCAATGACGATTCGGTAAGTTGAGAGTTGTCGTGAGAATTGTAGAGCCGAAAAAGAAAAAACGATAGTCAATCCAGAGACAGGAAACAATGAATTCATGTCCTCCGACTTTAAATGAAACGAAGAGGGCATACCAAGCATGGAAGAATATGGTTTTGAATTTGTTTACTGATGACTGAAGATCGATGACTTGTTTTGATTTACTCCAAATACTTCACGAACACCACTTCATTCTGTGCTTCGTTATAAAGCAATTCATCTACGAGCGATTGCGTCATCAATATTCCCAATCCACCCGGGCGCAATCCTTTTTCTTCACGGATCCTCATATGCCCGATCGGGTCATCCGGAGGATTCGACACCGCCGCGTGCGCCAGCCCTTCGAAGTTGAATCCCTGACCCGGGTCGGCGATGCGGTAGAGCAAGAACTTCTTGAAGCGTTGGAAGCTGATGCGTACTTTACGTGACGCATCGAGCTTGCCGCCCCATTCGATCGCATTGAGCAGCAGTTCACGGAAAGCCTGCCCAACGGAGTCACGCACATCCTCCGGCAGGTCGAGTTTCAACTTCCACAGCACGCCTTGGATGCGCTCGGCGCTTCTGATCTCGCATGGGATCAGCAGCTCCACCCAATCTTGCCGTGCTGAGATCACCTCGATCGGAATTGCGGCGCCCGCGGCCAGCGTGGCTCGGACAAGGTCCAGCATGTCCGTAGCTTTGAATGGCTTTGAAACCACATGCACGGCCTGATTTTTGATGGCTTGCAAGATCGTATTCGGCGTATCGTCCGCCGTCATGATGATCACCGGAGGAGGCGCTGGCAACTCCCGGATTTTTTCCATCAGTTCGAGTCCTGTGAGCGTCGGCATGCGCACATCGCACAGCAAAAGATCGTAAGTATTTTTCTGGATCCGTTGCAGCGCGGTCGCACCGTCCTGCACCGTTTCCAGCTCCGCTCCTTCACGTTTCAGGATGTCGGTCAACAGCAATAGCACTGCCGCATCATCATCAGCGATCAGTACGCGTTTCCGATTAGGTTCTGCCATTGCTTGAATCCTAAGTGGGATGAATCCGCCCGTCAAGGGCACTCTGGTAATGGAAATCGAAGAGTATTCACGCGTCTCTACTGTGTTTGAATGGCCTGTAAAATACTTTTACCGGCAAAAGTGTTTTACGGTACCATCGCAAAGAGGCATGCCATGGCAAACGACCCTCGTTTTCCCAATTACGCAGCGTTCTTCACCTACTACGTCCGCGCCCACAGCCACCCTGCCAACCGCATCATGCACCTTTGCGGCACCGTGCTCGGTCTGGCAGTGGTCGTCGCCGCCATCGTGACCGCCCACTATTGGTACATCTTGCTCTTCCCCGTCGTCGCGTATTCCTTTGCCTGGACCGGCCACTTTCTGATCGAGAAAAATACACCGGCCACCTTCGGTCATCCTATGTGGTCCTTTATCAGTGACTTCCGCATGCTGTACCTCATGCTCACAGGTAAATTGGGGCCGTACCTGAAACAAGAGCATGAATCAATCACCCATTACCAATGACTTCCCATTTTGGGAAAATTCCGGATTCCCGAAATTGAAATAGAACCCGATCTTTTAGGACGTGAAAAAGCATGAGTTCCACCCAGCCATTTGTTCACCTTCATCTACACACACATTTTTCCCTTTTGGATGGCGCCTGCGAACCGGAAAAATTGGTGCGCCAATGTTCGGGTTTCGGAATGCCCGCTGTTGCCATGACCGACCATGGCAATATCTTCGGGGCCTACGAATTTTACAGCTCTGCCAAGGCCGCCGGGGTCAAACCCATTATCGGTTGTGAGCTGTACATCTGTAAGAACGCTGACCACCGTCAAAAACCTGATGCCGCTGAGATCGAAGGCAAGGGATACAACCACCTTACCGTGCTCGCCGCTACCGAGGAGGGCTACAAGAACCTCGTCCGCATCACCAGTG
>Ga0207022_10201_pt1 | contig 15799 bp, 9 predicted proteins | sample Alteio_BWMinCont_46_FD_153307 | JGI IMG/M metagenome (GOLD analysis project Ga0207022, IMG submission 153307) | Enriched cells from forest soil in Barre Woods Harvard Forest LTER site, Petersham, Massachusetts, United States -... | ecosystem: Environmental > Terrestrial > Soil > Temperate forest >... | reverse complement strand
CATCAAAGTCGGCAATGAGGACATCTACTCCAAACCGGCCGTCGAGGTCCGCCGCCGCATCGGCATGGTCTTCCAGAAGCCGAATCCGTTTCCAACGCTGACAATCTATGACAACGTTGCCAGCGGATTGAAACTCAACGGCATCCGCGACCGCAAATTGCTCGATGAGACCGTTGAGCGTTCGCTCAAGTCGTCCGCATTGTGGGAAGAGGTGAAAGACACGCTGAAGAAGAAATCCGGCGCCAGCCTCAGCGGCGGACAGCAGCAGCGTCTCTGCATCGCCCGCGCGCTCGCCGTCGAGCCCGAGGTCCTGCTCATGGATGAGCCCGCCTCCGCGCTCGACCCCATCTCCACCAGCAAGATCGAGGAACTCGTCTTCGAGTTGAAGAAGAACTACACCGTGGTCATCGTGACCCACAACATGCAGCAGGCCGCCCGCGTGGCTGACACCACTGGCTTCTTCCTCATGGGCCGTTTAGTCGAGATGGATAAGACCGAGAAGATCTTCACCAATCCATCGGACAAGCGCACCGAAGACTACATCACCGGACGCTTCGGATGACGATGATTTCGCTATACTGCTTGATCGCATCAAGACTGCTGGATAAAGAGAGGTTGGGATGACACGAACACGCTTCCATCAAGGGTTGGACGAATTAAAAGAAAAGCTGCTTGAGATGGGCGGCCTCGCCGAGATCGCCGTCGATAAGGCTGTGGACGGCTATCGCCGCAACGATGCGTTGTTGTGCGAAGAGGTCTTCAACCTCGAAGACAAGATCAACAAGGCCGAACGTGAGATCGATGAAATGGCGCTCGACCTGCTCGCCCTGCAACAACCCATGGCCGTGGACCTGCGCTTCCTCACCGCCTGCATGAAGATCAATGCCGACCTCGAACGCGTGGGCGATCAGGCCGTGAACATCGCAGAGCGCGGCATACAGGAATCAAAGCTCCCTCAGGTCGATCTGCCCGTGGATATCCCCCGCCTCGCCGGCACCGCTGCTGGCATGGTGCGCCGCGCGCTGGAGTCCTTCGTCGAAGGCCGCGCTGACCTCGCGGACGCTGTCCTCAAGATGGATGACATCGTGGACCGCATGAACGATGACGTGTATCTCGCCATGGTCAACACCATGCACAAGGACTCCGAGCACGTGCAACAGGCCCTCGATGCCCTGCTCGTGGCCCGCAGCCTCGAACGCGTCGCCGACCACGCCACCAACATCGCCGAGGATGTGATCTTCTGGGTCAAAGGCGCTGATGTCCGTCACCACGCGCAGGAACTCGAAGAGAAGATGCTGGCTGAAAAGGCTGCGAAAGAAAATGCTGCGAAGGTGGAATAATACTCAGATATGTGTGAATCTAGGGGAGCAGGTCACCACATCAACCGTTAGCCTGTGGTGGTGGATGTACAATCACATGTCGAGACATAATTGCAACAATGAGAGATGTAATCACAAGAATAAGTATGATTACTCTAATCACATCTACTCTATCTTCTCGTAAAACTGTTATGAAAGCAGGCACAAAGTATGAACACAGAAAAGCACTCCCAACAATTGGGAACAATCGTGTCCACTCTTTCGATGTTGTCCACCACAAAATTGATCCAATGAGAAGAACTAAACTTCCAATGTATAACACCACGTACCAGCGTGAGAATGGAACCCCGTACAAACCTGTCATCGTAAGATAAGCCGCCCAATAACAACCTACAAGCGCAGTAATTAAGTAAAGTGCGCCAATGATATGCCTCATTGTGAACACACCTTCTTTCCCTTTTCATCAGTTGTACACTGAGGTGTTGCTTTTTGTGTATTTACATTCTGATCTGGCTTAAAGAGTGACAATGGTGTCGCATCTGCATCTGGTTTGGATTGATAGACAGCAGTAGTGTTTCCATCTGCTCGTGTAACATTCAGTTCTTCAGCCGGAAACTGTGATGCGGTACCAGTAACTTGGGCATTCGATGCATTTTGCGGAACTGTGACTGTTAAATCAGCTGTTATTCCAGGAGTAACGACTTGTGGTACTGGCGAAAGAGGGTTCTTTACATCTTGCTGGATATTAATAACAGGATTTCCATTCGAATCTCGTGTACCTGTAGCAGTAGGCAGTCCTGTTTTAGCAGTATCAGTTTTAATCACACTGCCACTAGCATCAAGTTTCTTAGTTTCACCTGCGCTGCTAGTCTGACTAATAATTGGATTTCCTGGTTTCTTCGATGCATCGGTTTCAATTGTGATAGTAATTGTGGTTCGGGAAGAAGCATTCGAGGATGTACTGAAGCCTCGATTATCACCAGCGTAAGTTGAACCTGCTATTGAAACAGTTTTTTGTGGAATGAAAGTTCGATATACAATCGTTATTTCCTCCATTCCATTTGGGTCAACCAAAGTTAATGGATTATTCAATACATACGTGTACTTATTTAATTTTTGGGGATTCAATAAATGGCGCAGTGATATACCTTTGGGATCAGTAGAAACCCATCTTCCCATCGAGCTGGCAAAGTATCTTGCTCCGAAGTAATCCAGCCCCGATTCACTGTCCCGTTCCTTGCCCGTGTATTTGAACTCCATAAACGAACATGCGCCAGAGATGCAATGCTCTTTGCCGTAAGGATAGTAATCATCTTCGGAGTAAATACTCCCATCCGCATTGATCAGTAGACTCGTGGAGCCGATGTTGTCACCCAGGTAATAGCGCAGTGTGCTGGATGACCCATTGATCTCGCGCTGGGCCACGCGTTCTGAGCCGAAGAAGTAATATTCTGTGGTGGGCACTCCTGCGTCATTGGTGATAAGCAACGGTGTACTGCCCGCTCCATACCAGTACACCACATCATTGCTGGTACCGCGTTTGCCCACGCGACGCCCTTCCGGGTCATAGACGTAGTTCTGACTACCCGAATTATCGAGCATGTACACCCGATTCTCAGCATCGAATGCATAGTGGTGATTGCCGTCGAAGATCGAATTCCCGGCCGTATCATAATTAACCTGTGAAACCAGTTGATTGTTGGTGTTGACTGTGTTGATGAAGTTGTCGGGTGCTGGGCTGTTGCTGAAACTCGTGGACGGAACGCGGTTCGTCATATTGCCCCACGGGTCAAGCAAATAGTTGATGTCCCAAGCGCCGGGAGCCGTGCCGCTCAATGTGGTGGACCAAGCGTGGGTCAGACGGTTCAAGGAATCGTACATATAACTCTGTGACCTGGCTGTATTCTTCAAATTATTCATCACGTTGATGTTGCCATTGTTGGCCGTGCCGTAAGCGTAGTCATATGCGATGCTCTGAAGCGTTGTGCCACCGTTCACCGCATTGATGGAATCGAGTTGCAGGCGCGGGTTGTAGTGGTCCGTGAGCGAGATTGCCGTAGAGCCTGAAACAAGACCTTCACGGCCTGTCCACATAGCGCCAGTGGGGGCGAAGGTATCTACTTGCTTATAGACCGTGCCCGAACAACTATTCACGCTGCTGGCACATTGCAAACGGCCAGCCGTATCATAACCGTAATATATTGTTGTCCCTGTAGTTGGATATGTGATGCTGGCGGTACTACCATCGAAATTGTAGTTATATGCTGACCACTGCCAACCGGTTCCTGTGCTCTGCATCCACTCATAAACGATAAGAGGATGGCCCATCACGTCATAGCTGAACATCCTCTGCGCGTGCGGAGCGTTCACGCTCCAGCTACCCGTAAGTCTGCCTATGCCATTCGTCGATACGAACCCATTCCATCCGGGGCTAACGTCATAGAGGAAAATATCTTCCTGCGTGCCGTCTGAATGGGTGCGGTCATACATCCGGTTCAGAGCGTCATATAAGTACGTGGTAGTAATGCCACGATTATCGGTTTTAGAGCTTACGTTGCCATTTGCGTCATAAACATAGGAGATTTTGCCGACTTCCGGGTTGACGGACGCAGTTAGACGGCTGAGTGAGTCATAACTGAATTTGCGCACACGCCAGTTGCCACCATACGTTGTGAGGTCAGCGGGGTTCGAGCAATTGGCGGAGGATGAGCTTTGATCTCCATGTTGCTCGACACAGAGCAGGTTACCTAATGCATCGTAATAATAATATGTCGGGTATGCTCCACTGGTGAGTGAGCCACTCGCTGGATTCGGTTCCGTGACCTGGGTCAAACGACCGAGGGCATCTGAACAACTGATGCGTGCATGGCCGACTTCATCCTTGACCGTGGTGCAATTGCCGGTATAGCTAGTGGAAACATTATTGGTGCTTGAAGTGCCGTCTTGAGGAATGACCAAGTTGACACGTCCGAGCGCGTCATATTGTGTGGTTGTGATCCCATCTGTCGGCAATGAAGACAAACGATGAGGGTTTGAAACTGTAGAGACACGGCCTAACCCGTCATACGTTGTATCCACAAAATCATCGCCTTGTGGATCTACCTGACGCGTTTGTTTTATGTGGCCCAATCCATCAAGATAAGAATAAGAGACAATGTTCGTTCCGGCAGTTTGTTTCACCGTTTTTTGCACACTCAATGCGCCGGGAGTATCTGTGTAAGCTAAAAATGACTGACCACCGTCGGGAGAATCTGTTTCTGTCAGGCGCAGGAATACATCGTTGTATTTATATTGCGTACTATTTCCATTCTCATCCGTGGATTGACGCAATTGCCCGTCATTGAACCCATATAGGAAGCTTGTGATGTGATTCACTCCATTGGTGACTGGACGAGTGACACTGGTCAAATATGCATTCGTATTACCGGATGGAGTTCCGGTGCCACTGGCGAAGTTGTCTGCATATGAGAACTGCGTCGTGTTGCCTTTGGGATCAGTTGCTGTAAGGATCTGGCCGGTCTCATCGAATGTGAACGTTGAAACTACATTTGAACAACCAGGGAAACATTGATGGGTGATGGTAGTAGCATTGCCACGTGCTGGCGTGGCTCCTGACCCATATTGAGTTTCGTTGTGTGTGCCGGTTGGCAAAGACGAAACTGATGAAACAGCAGTCTGATCATAAGCAAAATCAGCTTCGGCTACGCGGTTATTGCTACCATCGTAAGTGATCGCGCTCAGTGGTCGGTCGAGAATGAAATTCTGCATTGGTGCGCCATTGATGTTATATCCAAGAACATTGGAATAATCAGCATAAGTGGCCATGGTTTTACGCATCAATGCACCGGGCGAACCGCTGCCATAACCATAGTCATCTTTTTCAGTCATTAAATTTAAAGAACCCACATTGTATTGAACCAAAGAACTTGGCCTATTGGCATAGGAATAATTTGAACTCGAAGTTAAGCCATTATCCAATGTGACCTGTTCACTACTTAAAAGGTCTGTCTGCAACCATTGTTTGGCTACTGTTCTAAGCACGGGACCACCAGTGGCCTGATAGGTAATCAATGATTCGATCGGCATGGGAATAATTGCAGAAATACTCGGGTTGATCGGATCATTACCACCATTTTGCAGTGCACCATAGTTATAAGTAGTGGTCGTGCTTTGATTTGTGATGAGGTCCTGAGTGATAACAATGGTCTGTTTGGCCGTCCAAGTTTGTGCTGATGTATTCCATGTAGTGGAATAACTGAAAGTCTGGTGAGAAGCAATATTGACACCATCGTAACTTACATCCCGAGTAGCTAACGCATACCAATCATGGGAATAGTAACAATTAAATGATGGGGGTTGCCATTGCACCCAATTCACACCGCCCCCGACCCATTCCGATTGAAATGGAGGCAGAATAGTTGCAATGTAAAGATCTGATTGGGTATTTTTCTGCCATGTATATTTGATAAAAGCGCCTGTAGGATAGGTGATCTGCTGTAACAAGCCATAAACAGGGTCATAGCTGAATTGATATTGCTGTCCGTTCGGTAATGTGATCGCTGTGACCACATAGACACCATGCATGGTTGCGGGCAATGTGGGACAAACATCATAAGAAACAGGTGGAGGTTGAGATAACAAAGTACCATTTATGCTGGCATTCGCAGAGATAGTTCCCCAAGTCAAAGTATAAGGTTGAGTGAGACCCGCAACGCTTATGGTATCGCCATTGTTCCCGAACCCAGAGGCTGTGACCGCCGCACGGCCTAATGTATCCGTGACAGTGAAAGAACCTCCATTGCTTCCAACCCCAATGACGATCCGATTGCCATTACGGTCTTGAATAGAAGAAGGCAATTCAGAATAAACGCTTCCTGAACGAGGATTTGTCGGCGGATTGTAAGGTGTGAAGTTATAAAATGTACCATCCAAACTATTGATAGATTCCATACCACCAAGTCCAGTGCTATATTGTGATATGTTTCGGTCATTTGCCGTTGCCAGAAAAGAATGATCTCCCGCTGTCAAAAATGGTTGAACATTATCATCGTTATAACAGACTTGGGTATTACTTGTACCATCTTGTTGCTGAGCACTATAAATGCTCACACTGTTGGCTAGATTTAAATTATGACCAACTCCATTACTATCATGGAAAACATAATTCGCGTAATAATTCCATGCACAATTCAAAACAATTGTTCCTTGCGTATATGTGACACTCGGAACTGTATACGACCATCCCCATTGCGAATACGGGGATCCATCACCAATACCATCCATCACAAACCACCCTTGATCGAGCGTATAAGTAAGAGAATGCGCTGTATTGGAATCATAGGCAATTGAGAATGGCATACTGATTCCCCTGCCCGCAGGTGGGTCCACGCTGATGCGCACACTTACTTGTCCATTGGCTGGGTTCGTGGTCTCGTTAAACTCACTGATGTAATTGTGGCCTGAGCCGGGCACTGGCGTGGAAGTCTTATTATTGACTTCAGTGATCTGCGCCAGTGCAGATAGACTACAAATCATGAATATGGATACAACACGAAGACGCATAGATAGACCCATGATTCCTCCCATTATAAAATAGATTCTTGGTTTTATACGCGGATACAAAACATCCTGTCAATAACTATTTTTCTACAATAGGAATTGCACAATTACATGACCATATTATTATTTGGCGGGTGGCCCACCTTTTGTCCTTGGTTTTGTATTTTGTTTCACATCCAGACGAACAAAGGATGCACCATCCTTGCGCAGCAAGGGTGGGAACTTCGAAATCTATTTCCACGCTTTTGTCGAAGGTTGATGGTTGTTGGATGAAAAATTACTTATGGGATATTAATATTCTGCGTTAGTGCCTTCGACCTTCCGCCTACAGCCTTCAGCGGTTTTGAAATGGTGGCCAGAGACGGGATCGAACCGCCGACACACGGATTTTCAGTCCGTTGCTCTACCAGCTGAGCTATCTGGCCACTGTGTGGAAATTCACAACGATCACAACAGGGGAAGTACATCGTGGAGCAATCCATCCATTATAACAACGCGCATCCGCTTCCCACAATTCGCCGCGCCAACTTCGTTCGCGACACGCTGGCTTAACGCCTGCACCCGTTAAACTTTCGTTTCCTGTGGCATGCAAATCACGGTCCAGCCCAGTGAACCGTGCTAACATCAGCTTAGATTGCATCCTGTCCGTGTGCCTCCACGGCGGAACACTTCAGAGGGACAGATGAACCGTTTCACTTCTTCATTCCGATTTCCAGCACTGCCAGCCATCCTCGCCATTTCACTCTTGATCTCTGCAATTCCGGCCTCCGCGCAAGACAATAAGAATGTTCCCGTCACGCCGAACAACCAGACCAACAACCAGAGCATCAATTCCACGGTCGGCCCTGCGGAGCTACGCGCCGATCCGCCGCGCGGCACCGATACTGCCACTGTTTCCGCCATGCCCATGCAGTCCGCCGACCGCACCGATATCAAGATCGGCATCGGCGACCTCATCGCCATCAAAGTCTACGGCGTGACCGAGATGAGTGACGAAGTGCGCGTCAACGGCTCCGGTGATATTTCACTCGCGCTGCTCGGCAACGTGCACGTGGAAGGCCTGACCAGCGAACAGATCGAACGCACCCTGGAAAAAAGATTGGTGGACGGCGGCTTCGTGAACGACCCGCATGTCTCCATCTTCGTGAAGGAGTACGTGACGCAGGGCGTTTCCATGATGGGCGAAGTGACCAAGCCCGGCATCTATCCCATGATCGGCGCGCGCCGGCTCTTTGACGCCATCTCCATCGCCGGCGGGCTCACCATCAAGGCCGGCAATGACATCATCATCACGCACAAAGACCATCCGGAATCGCCCGTGACCGTACACCTCGGCCAAAATTACATGACCAACGGCGAAGCCAACGTGCAGATCTTCCCCAGCGACATCATCATGGTCACCAAGGCGGGCATCATCTATGTGGTGGGAGACGTCAGCAAGCCCGGCGGATACGTGATGGAAGACAACGCCAAGATCTCCGTCCTGCAGGCACTGGCCATGGCCGGCGGCCAGACCAAAACTGCTGCATTGAATAAGGTCCAGATCCTTCGCCGCACCAACTCCAACGGGGATGTTGAGAATATCCCGGTCCCGCTCGATAAGATCATGCGCGGACAGGAGAAGAACATGACTCTGCATGCCGAGGACATTCTGGTCGTTCCCAACAGCGGTTCCAAGGAATTCGGCAAAAGCATGTCACAGGGATTCATAAACGCACTGACAACATTGATGATCTTCCGCCCGTGAATCAATTTTCTTGAATTCTTTGCCTCGCATGTATAGTAAATAAAATCTCCCCGAGGGCTATACATGGTACATCTTGCGATCGACTCCGTTGCCGAACTGAACCAACGCTGTAAGAAAATGCGTGCCGAGATCGTGAAGATGATCGGCCTCGCCGGCAGCGGACATCCCGGCGGTTCGCTCTCAGAAGTCGAACTTCTCGCCGCACTCTACCTCAACGTGATGAAACACGACTCCGCCGACCCCGCGTGGCCAGACCGCGACCGCTTCATCCTTTCCAAAGGACACGGTTGCCCAGCGCTCTACGCCGTGCTCGCCGAATGCGGATACATCCCCTACGAAACGCTCGCGACATTAAGAAAGATGGGGTCGCCGTTGCAAGGCCATCCTGACCGGCGAATGTTCTCCGCCATGGAAGCATGCACCGGTTCACTCGGCCAGGGATTGAGCATCGGCATCGGAGTTGCCCTCGCCGCCAAACTCGACAAGAAGGATTTCCACACATTCGTGATGGCCGGTGACGGCGAGATTCAAGAGGGCCAGAACTGGGAAGCTGCCATGTTCGCGCCGTATCACAAGGTGGATAACCTCACTCTCATCGTGGATTACAACCACCAGCAACTCGATGGGTTCCTGAAAGATATCCTTGACCCCGCACCGCTCGCCGCCAAGTTCGCTGCTTTCGGATGGGACGTGGTGGAGATCAACGGACACGACATGAACGCTGTGCTGCTCGCGCTCAAACGTGCGCGCAACGAACGCAAAGGCAAACCTGTGTGCATCATCGCGGACACCATCAAAGGCAAAGGCGTGAGTTTCATGGAGAACAATCCTGATTGGCATGGCGTTGCGCCCAAGCCTGACCAGGTCGCTGCGGCACTCAAAGAACTGGAGGCGAACTGAAATGTCCACTGCTCCGGTGAAAGCGAAAATCGAAATGAAGATGGGAATGGCCACACGTGAAGCCTACGGCGCGGCGCTGCTCGAAGTCGGCAAGAAGAACCCGAATGTGGTCGCACTCGATGCTGACCTGATGAAGTCGACTTTCAGTGTGAAGTTCGCCAAAGAGTTCCCTGACCGATTTTGGACCGTGGGCATCGCCGAAGCGAACATGGTGGGCATCGCCAGCGGACTGGCCATGTGCGGCAAGATCCCCTTCGCTTCCTCGTTTGCCGTTTTTATTGTGGACAAAGGTTTCGATCAATTACGTGTGGGCGCGGCGTATCCGCATGTGAATGCGAAGTTCGTCGGCTCACACAGCGGCATCTCGCTCGGTGAGGACGGCCCCAGCCAGATGTCCGTGGAAGACATCGCGCTGACCTGCGCGTTGCCGGGGTTCGTTGTGCTGGTGCCGAGTGATGAAGTCTCAACGCGAGCCCTTGTTCACAAAATGGTCGAGCATGTCGGGCCGATGTATCTGCGCACCAGCCGTCCAAAAGCACCCATCATTTATTCCGAAGGCGAGATCTTCGAGATCGGCAAAGCGAAGGTGCATGGCAGCGGAGCCGATTGCGCCATCATCGCTTGTGGACTCGAAGTCGGATTCGCCCTGCGTGCGCAGGCAGAGTTGGCCGATGAAGGCATCCACGTGCGCGTGATCGACATGCACACGCTCAAGCCGCTCGATGAAGCGGCGATCGCTTTGGCCGCATCCGAATGCCGCGCTATCGTGACAGCGGAAGAACATCTGCTCGATGGTGGACTCGGCTCTCGTGTGGCGGCAGCTGTAGCGAAATCGCATCCGGTGCCGATGGAGTTCGTTGGAATCCGAGATACCTATGCAGAGTCGGCAACACCTGACCAGTTGTTGGAAAAATATGGATTGTCCACGCCGTACATTGTAAAAGCTGTGAAAACAGTGTTGATGCGCAAGTAGGGGCGAGGCATGCCTCGCCCCTACATTATCAATCCAACGTCCGCAACTCGCTGCGCACTGCAAAGATCAAACTTATTCCTACGATTCCCACCGCCGCCATCCCCGCGATGGCGTGCGCGGGAGAGATCCATTTGGATAGGTGTCCCGCCAAATAACTCCCCAACGGAGGCAGCCCCAAATAACAGGATGTGTAGATGCTCATCACGCGCCCGCGCATCACGTCGGATGCGAGCAGTTGCAAACGCGTATTGATGGCAGCGACCATGAGGATGAGGCAGAAGCCAGCCACCATCTGCAATAGACCGCTGAGCAGGAAATTCCGCGAGAAAGTGAACCCAATGATGGCGACAAAACACATAACTCCATTCACTAGAATGAACATTCCTCGCTGTCGAAAACGTCCCAGATAAGCGACCGTGACCGCGGCTATGAAGGCGCCCAGTCCGCTGAAAGCCATCAAGATACCGAGGCCGCGTTCGCCCACATGGAGCACATCGCGGGCGAAGTATGGGACAAAGGAAAGGTACGGCACGCCAAACAAGCTGCCCACGATGACGACTTCGATCAGCTCGCGCAATCTTCGATCTGCGAGTGTATAGCGGAATCCCTCTTTCAGTTTGATCCAGAAATCCGTTTCGTGTGGGACCACCATCTCAGGGAGTTTCACCTGCATCAATGCGATGATGAGCGCAAGGAAGCTGAGTCCATTGAGCAGGAAGTTCCCACCCGAGCCGAATATCGCCATGGAAAAACCGCCGATCGTCGGCCCTAATACGCGAGAGAGGTTGAATTGTGCGGAATTCAGGCCCACGGCGTTGGTGATGTCCTCACGCGGAACGAGCATGGGCAGCAACGCTTGCTGGCTGGGAGCACCGAGGGCGGAAGCGACTCCGGTAACGAACGCGCACGCGATCACATGCCAGACTTGCACAGTGTGGCTGAACACCAGCGCAGCAAGAACGAACGCCGAGAGCATGGACGCGATCTGGGTTGCAATCAGCAGTTTGCGGCGGTCCAGATGGTCGGCGATCACTCCGCCGATGAGTCCGAAGACCAGCATGGGCGCAGCCGCCGCGAAACTGACCACACCGAGCCAGTAGGCGGAGTTGGTGAGTTCGAGCACCAACCATCCTTGGGCCACGTTCTGCATGAACGTGCCGATGTTGCTGAGGAAATTGCCCACCCACATTTTGCGGAAGTTGACATGACGTAGCGCGCGCAAGATCCGCGGCGGCTCGAGCGCTTCTGCAGTGAGTTCATCGATGGCAACTTCATGCTCACCCGTGCCCGACGATTGCGGATGGGGTTTGTGCTCAGGCGCCGATAGATGCCGTGCTGACATCTGCACCGTCTGGTTGAGCAACTCGACTTTTTCCCCGGCTTTTTCTTCAGGCAAGCGGTGAAGTGTGCTTCTTTCCCAAGTTAATTGGATACAGAGCGCTGTTGACTAGTGTAATCTTTCTTCTTTGATGTCCGCAGCACAGACCTTGTCGCATTCCAACCAAAAAGGAAAAAACGCATTATGCGCATGCTCCGTTCGCCCTTCGTCCTCATCATCACTGGGATAATTCTCTCTAGTCTTTCTGCCGCGCAGACCAGCGCTCCACAAAAGCTTGCCGGATATCGTGATTCAGCTGCACAGGTGGCCATCGACAAGAAATTCAATGCTGTGCCAGACCCCAAATTGGCCGAGGAGCATCTGCGCATTTTGACGGCCGAGCCGCACATGGCAGGCTCCGTTGAGGACAAGAAGACGGCCGATTACGTGGCCAAGAAGTTCCGCGAGGCGGGCCTCGATACGGAGATCCTCGAATACAGGATCTGGATCAATTATCCCAAGGAAGTGAGTGTGGATGTCACGGCGCCTGCCGGAGTCAAAATGCATGGCCCATCGCCCGAGCATGTTTCCAGCGATCCGTATCAAGACGACCCGCGCGTTACGCCTGCCTTCAATGGCAGCTCCACAGACGCCGATCTTGAAGCGGAAGTGGTATATGCCAACTATGGCAGTCCGGCGGATTTTAAGAAGCTGAAGGAACTTGGCATCGATGTCCGCGGCAAGATCGTGATCACGCGTTACGGCGGCAACTTCCGCGGTGTAAAGGTCTATGTGGCAGAGGAGAACGGCGCGGCCGGGGTGATCATCTACAGCGATCCAATCGATGATGGATACTTCAAGGGCGATGTGTATCCCAAAGGGCCATGGCGTCCTGATTCAGCAGTTCAGCGCGGCTCAGTGCAGTACATGTTCAAGTATCCAGGCGACCCGCTCACGCCCGGCGTTGCATCTTCGCCGTCGCTTCCCGCAGATCAGATTTTGAAGCCAGAACAAGCCGGCGATATGCCGAAGATCCCATGCGTGCCGCTCAGCTATGGGGACGCAAAACCTATACTCGAAAATTTAGTCGGCCCTTTGACCCCGCGCGAGTGGCAAGGTGCGCTTCCCTTCGCGTATCACACCGGCCCTGGCCCGGTGAAGGTCAAGATGCACTTGCGTCAGGAATACAAATACCGCACCATTTGGGACGTCATCGGCAAGATCAAAGGCAGCGAATTTCCGAATGAGTGGGTGGTGGCGGGCAACCACCGCGATGCGTGGGTGTATGGTGCGGTCGACCCGAACAGCGGAACAGCATCGATGCTTGAATCCGTTCATGGTATTGGCGAACTGCTAAAAGATGGATGGCGGCCGAAGCGCACCATCGTCTTCGGCAGTTGGGACGCAGAGGAAGAAGGTCTGATGGGGTCCACCGAGTGGGTGGAAGACCACATGAAAGAGATGGCGAATACTGACGCTTATTTCAACGTTGACGTATCAGTGAGCGGCCCGAACTTCGGCGCGTCAGGCGTGCCGAGCTTGAAACCGTTCCTCATCGAAGTGGCGCAGAGTGTTCCCGCAGCTAAGGGTGGAACTGTTTATGACATCTGGAAGACTTCGAACCGGCGGCGTCCCACGGCAGCGATCGACCCGGTCAGCGGCCCGATCAATAAAGGTGAGCACGAGATCAACGTAGGCGACCTCGGCAGTGGCAGCGACTACACTCCGTTCTTTCAACACGCAGGAGTGCCATCGAGCGATATCAGTTCCAGTGGCGACTACGGCGTCTATCACTCGGTCTTCGACAACTTCGCGTGGTTCAAGAAATTCGGCGACCCTGATTTCACTTTGACAACCCAGATGGCGCGCGTTTTGGGCATTGAAGTCTTGCACATGGCAGATGTCGATGTGCTGCCCTTCGATTACAAAGGCTACGGTGAAGCCATCACCAAGTATCTGACCGATGCTAAAACTAAATCAAAGGAAGCATGGGGTGAGAAGAGCCCCAACTTTGACAGTGCGCTGGCGGCGGCAAAGCGGTTCACATCTGCCGGCGAAAAACTGGCAGCCGAGCAAGCATCTCTGCCAACGGATGTGGTCAAGATCAACCGCACCCTCCGCGAAGCAGAGCGCGCGTTGCTCACGAGTGATGGATTGCCAAAGCGTCCGTGGTTCAAGCACACGGTGTTCGCGCCGGGTGAGTACACCGGATACGCCGCAGTTGTCATCCCGGGCGTGAATGAAGCCATCGACGCCAACGACGCAACGCGAATGGAAAAACAACTTGCCGTGCTCACGGCAGCATTGGCCCGCTCCGCACAAGTAATGGAAGACTACAAGTAATTGCACATTGTGCAGTGCGGTAGAGACGCAGCATGCTGCGTCTCTACTTTTTGCTGTGACCAAAGTCTTTCGCATTCATCTATTTCATATTTGATTTTGTCTTGGTGCATGATAATTTTTATTGCATGTCATCTTACTGGCTGTCAAAACTCGGTGCGTTGCTTTGCGGCGGAGGCATCGTTTGGGCCGCACGCATCGCCACCGATGGCCTTGAATATACCGATTATTTCGATGTGCTCCTCTCGCGCGCATTCATCAAAGTCGTACTTTCACCCGGCCCGGTGGAAATGCTCGGAGCTGGACTGATCCTATGGATCATCGCCAAATGGCGTGCATCGCTCGATATCAGAAAAGTATAAATCCCTTCCTTCAAGATGTTGTTCCTGCCGACCAGGCTCCTGCTCAGTTGTTTACTTGCGATGCTTGTGTCAGGATGAATGTCGCTCCACGAATGGAGAACTCATGCGCAAACATCGTCAGCTATCACTTCTCTTGGCCTGCTCGTTCAGTTTATTGGCCATTGCTCAAGGGCAACAATCTGCCGCACCAGCTTCAGGAAGCGCCGCACAAGATTCCGGCCCGCATACGTACACGCTCAAAGCCACAGCAAAGACCGTGGCTTGGGGGAATTATGATGCGGCGGCTGAAGCGGTGTTGCACATCCAATCCGGCGACACGGTGATATTTGAAACGCTGCTCACCAATAGTCCTACAGGTTTGGAACGTGCTGGCGTTGCTCCGGACCAAGTGCAACAAAGCTTGCGCGATGTCTATGCTGACTTCCCCGCCAACAAACGTGGCCCCGGCGGACACATTCTTAACGGCCCTGTCTTCGTCGATGGCGCAGAGCCCGGCGATACGATCGAGGTGCGCATCCAGAAGATCGACCTCGCCATTCCATATGCCTATAACGGATTCCGATTCGGTGCCGGCTTCCTCACAAACGATTTCCCTTATGCACGGACCAAGATCATTCCACTCGACCGCGAGAAGATGATCGCCAAATTCGCGCCGGGCATCGAGATACCGCTGCATCCTTTTTTTGGAAGCATGGGCGTTGCGCCGCCGGAAGGGTATGGGCGCATCAACAGCGCGCCTCCGGGGATCCACGCTGGCAATATGGATAACAAAGAACTCGTTGCCGGATCAACGCTTTACCTGCCCGTGCATGCGAAGGGCGCGCTCTTTGAGATCGGTGACGGCCACGCCGGACAAGGCAATGGTGAAGTCGATATCACCGCGCTCGAAACATCCCTGACCGGCACTCTGCAATTCGTGCTGCGCAAAGACCTGCATGTGAAGTATCCGCGGGCAGAGACGCCCACCCATTACATCAGCATGGGATTCGATGATGACCTCAGCGAGGCCACGCGCCTCGCTGTCCGTAACATGATCGACTTCCTGGTGAATGACATGCACATGAACCGCGATGACGCCTACATGCTCATCAGCGTCGCCGGTGATGTGGACATCAGCGAGCTTGTGGACCAGAACAAGGGCGTGCATGTGATGGTGCCGAAAGTAGTGTTCGTGAAAGACAATGCAAAGCGTTAACTCATAACGAAAGTCGATCCATGCCATACCGGTTCGAATTCGACGCTGTGAACAAGATCCTACTTTGCAGATTGGAAGGAGCGGTT
>Ga0207022_10200_pt1 | contig 15832 bp, 11 predicted proteins | sample Alteio_BWMinCont_46_FD_153307 | JGI IMG/M metagenome (GOLD analysis project Ga0207022, IMG submission 153307) | Enriched cells from forest soil in Barre Woods Harvard Forest LTER site, Petersham, Massachusetts, United States -... | ecosystem: Environmental > Terrestrial > Soil > Temperate forest >... | reverse complement strand
TTGTCCGGATCGAACAGGGGGACATCTTCACCAGAGACCTGAGCAGCGCCGATGTGGTCGCGGTTTATCTGCCGCCGCGGCTCCTGGAGCGTCTGCTCCCACAACTGGCAAAGCTTAAGCCGGGCGCTCGGATCGTCTCCCATTATTTCGAGATTCCCGGATACCAGCCCGATCAGGCCGCCACCATCGAGTGCAAGGAGGACGGAAATCGGCATACGGTTTACCTATGGACGGCTCCGCTGAAGAAGAGGAACTGACCGATTCGGTCTCAAACGTAAATTACCACCAGAGTGTCGCCCGATGTGCAGTCGTTGTTTACGGTGCTGCCGTTCGTAACGTAAAGCCATAGACTCTGGAAGCCAGTAAAGCCGGTGTAGTTAAGGGCCGAATTTAGACGACCTGCCGTCGTGGCGGTATCGCTGACGTCATAGGTGTCGGTGGAACCGGAGTTGTCATCGCGCATGGAGAGCACATTACTGCCGCTGCCGCCAGTCACCGTCAACATTCCAACGATCGTGGCCAGATTCTCGACGGTCGGGCTTACATTAACCGTGTTATTGCCGTTGCCTGTATCGACATTCGTGAACCCATCAATCGCGTTTCCCGGTATACTCTCGATGTTATACGTCGAGTTCCCGCTGCCCCCGACAAGGGTCAGGTTCTTCAGGGCGCTGTAACTGACATTGAATCCCGAGCCGGTCTGGAGCGAGACATCCTTGATCGTGTACGTCTGAGCCGCACTGGCGTAGTTATCCCAAACGATCAAAGATGTTTCGGGGTTCCCGCCACCCACGATTGTCACGGGTCGAGCAAACGAAGCGAGCTGCCCGTTGTCATTGGCCACTCTTATGGCGTTCGCGCCGGTCCCGGCGGAGAGAATGACCCTCCCGCCGACTCCGTCGTAATTGATGACAGGCGAGCCCACACGCTGGACATTGGTCGCGTTGACCGAGTAGATCTGAGCCGTAGTCGTATAGTTATCCCAGACTATCAATCGAGTGCCGCTGTTGCCGCCGCCATGAATCGTCACGGGTTGGGCAAAGGAGCCGAGCTGCCCGTTGTCGTTGGCCACGCGGATGTCGTTTGCGCCGGCGCCGGCAACCAGGATAACCCCGCCACCGACGTGGTTGTACGTGATGAAGGGCAGACCTACACGGCCGATATTGGTTGCGTTCACGTAATACCTGTTGCCTGCAGTAGTGTTAGGGTCATACACATACATCAGCGTATTGCCTCGACCGGCCACACTAACGGGGCCCAGGATCCCGGCCAGCGTGCCGCTTCCATAACCAATAATGGGAGTGCCTCCACCGGCTATGACGTGCAGCGTCGTGTTCGGCAAGGTGTTTCGGACGAACAAAAAGCCACCGGCCATGCCGGTGCCATGGATATACACGTTGCCAACATGCGAGTATCTGATCATCGAGAAAAGGTAACCGGGCGTACTCGGAGCAATCGTCCCGACCGAAGCGTTGCTTGCGGTGTCGAGGCTGTAGTTCTGGGCGACGTTGTTCCCGTCATCGTAGAGGTTCAACACATCGGCGCCGCTCCCGCCATTGATTGTCAACAGGCCCTTGAGATTCCTTAGCGTGTGCGCTGTCCCGCTGACGTTCACAACATCTCTGCCGTTACCCAGGTTAACGGTTACCGGAACACTCGCAGCACCACCGCTCGTGTTCTCAATATTCACTGTGACATTCCCACCAAGCGTGTTAATGGCAATGCCCGCGGCAGAGCTCCACAAACCGCTGGCTTGCGCAACGTTGTTCACGAGGACTTCAAAGCGGTTGGCGGGATCCGCAGGCAGGCCATGAAGCGTGATCGTGTCATCACCGTTTGTGCCATTGACGACAACAAGCGAGCTATCGATGCCGTTCGCGATTACCGACACGGAGTAGGGGTCTCCAGCAAGGCCAGGCGGTAAGGTAAATTGCGTTGACTCGGCCAGGTTCCCGGTGGCCACGCCTGTGCTGCTCCAGTTGTATGTGCGCGCGTAGTAGACGTTTCCGGTCTTCTGATCTCGAATCTTGACGATGGGATAGTTCGTGTCCATCTCGGCATCATCGCCAAAAGAAGCGCCCTGGGAGATGCCATTGAGCTGCGTGCCGGTGAGCGTGAAGGAGCCATCGCTGTTTCTGGTAATAGAGGAAATGGCCGGCTTCCAGGAGGCAGAAGGAGATCCGTCGGGCGTGTATACGGCCAAATGGTCAACGTGGCCGTGTTCAGTTCCAGAGGTCCCATTCGTGTAAAGCACCTGGCCGGTTGGCAGCACCAGCATGCGTTCAAGTACACCCGAGCCGTTGCCCTGGGACAAATGAATAATAGTGTCCGGCGGCGTCACGTTTGTGTATGTGCCGGTGACCGGATCGAATTCATAAATATACTGCGGGCTTGACCCCAGCGGCTCCAGGCTTAGCAAGATCTTGCCATTGGGCATCATGGCGCCGGGCTCGTCGTCGGCAAGGAGCTGGCCTTGGGGACTGACCGGAAGAGGCGGGCCGTAGCTCCAGGAGTTGGTCGAGGGATCGTAGATCGCCGTCTTACCTGTCGAGCCGACCTGAAATACTTTTCCCGTGGGCAGCAGGAAGGCCGGTCCCATCTCAAAACGCCGCGCCTGGGGCCCGTCCGAACTCAGGTCGTTGGGCGCGCCGTTGCTAGCGTCCACCCAGGTGTTCGTCGAGGGAATGTAGCGTTGCGCGTAACCGTTTTTCCCGCCATGATCCCGGGCATAAACACTCGGCCAGATGTCATATTCGAGGATGCTGGCGTCGGCCAGTTTGATCCAGGTCTCCTCTTTACTTTGCTCCTGATAAAGCGAAGCGATCACGTACCTTGACGTGCCATCGGGGATTTGATTCCACGGAGCGTCGATCGTGAGTTGCGTGGAAGTATTCGAGGAAATTATCCGTACCTGACCGGCGCCGGCGCCATCCGTGATTTCAACCTTGAAGCCCCCTTGCAACTGCCATTGGTTAGGCGACCAATTCTTATTGGAATCGACGAGGGTCGTGGCCGTACTTACATCGGTCTGTTTAGGCATACCCGTGTCCCCGGAAGGCACGTTGTGACGCAGCAGCTTGATTGCGGGAGAGGAGGACCAGGCGTTGCTAACACGGTTATAGGTGTAGGTGTTTGCGTTGTCGATCGAGCTCACAAGGACGCTGCCGTCCGGGAGCAGTTCCGTGGGAGCGCCGCCGAGATGAAGCCCCGTCGGCGGGTCCGCCGTTTGCGTCCACAGATTGGTAACAGGGTCGTAAATCTCCGCCTCATGCAGGTTGTCCTGAGAAGCAATGTGCGTGGAGTATTCCCCGCCGAGAACGAGCAGGCGTCCGTCGTTCAGCATATTTGCTGGAAAGACATAGCGGGGGTCAATCAAGGAAGCAATGGACCCCTGGGCAGGCGCCACAGCAGACCACGTCCCATTGACGTAGCTGCCGGAAGAGTCGGGCCTCAGCGCGTAGACCTGCTGATCGTTGGCGGGGCCGCCGATGGAGTAAGTCGAGGATGCATCGGGAATGGCCTGGGTCCAGCCAGGCATGGTGAGGATGAGCTTGGTGGCGCTGTTCGATTGAACGGTGGCGGTCTCGCCGACACCCGTGCCGCCGGTGATGTAGACCATCTGACCGGTCCAGCGATTCGTTGTCCAGGCAGCCGTGCCATCGTTGAGCGTCGTTGCTGAATTGCCGCCCGTAGAGCTACCTTCCGAGGCAGCACGTATCCAGCCCGAGAACGCCAGGACGGTGCCGTCGGAAAGCAGCTCCATCGTGCCGATGCCGGTCGTTCCGCCGTTCGCGTAGGGGACTTGCGTGGGGGCGAGGTTCGTCACGGTTGACCAGGTGCCGGTAAGCGCCGTTCGTGTTTCGAGCCGCTCCAGTTGCGGTCGATAGCCACGCCTTCTCCCCCGGCAACGGTTGGACCCAACCTGGCGAAACCCCTTTGCCGTTAAGAACTCGCGCAAATGCCCTATACGCTTCCATAAGTCATTAGCCAGCATACGGTTCACGTCCTCGGAGAATTTGACGGAAGTCCCCCCCGGCAAACCCACCGGAATCCGGCGGGATGCGGCCATGGCGTCTACGAATTCCAGGAGTAAAGCTGCCCAGAATACAGGCGGGTTGTCCCATGCTTTTGCCGTACATGGGGCAACAGGGGAGAGTTTGCACGTGCTGACTGGGGATGGTCCGCAGTGTCTGCTGGGAGATGAATACTTTAGATGTCGGCACCGACCATTGCAATGAAAAAACGCCTTCTGATTCAACTAGCCCTGCAACCGGCGGTCAAGAGGGCAGCGGAAGCCGGTCCATGTTTTTCGACGCGAGTCACCTTGGCTTCCCGCTATTTCTGCCGCGTTAATTCCTCAATCGCCCTGTACCAGTAGTGCTGGTCGTGGCCCTGTGGCCGGCCGTCGCGCTCCCACAACTCATACGCTTTTGTGGCGATGGCTTCGTGAGGCAGCGCGTGCTCATGGACTTCAGGCTCTTGCGATTCCGCAGGCCGAAGGCCGCTCGATGACAGCAAGTTGTCGAGCCAGGCTCGGTTTTCGGGGCTCAGAGTAGCTGGAGGGCCACGCCGATAATCGATGCGCGATGCAAAGCCGGCTTGCTCAAAGACTTCGAGAGTTTCGGCGTGATTTTCCGGGGTCCGGTCGGGAAGGTAGGCGTGCATAAGGGGATTTCCCTTTGTACTTCGGTAAGCCATATGGCTAATCTGATAAGCAATTGCCTCAACCCGAGGCCTCACGCTCGTCAGAAGATTCCCGTCAGGGAAGGCAGGTGTGGCTCATTCCCGGTGGCTTATCCTTGGCGTTTGGCGACGCGGAGGCAAATGTGGACGAGGCTGAGTACTGGGTATCGCTGGAGTTCCGTGTCTGTCGTGAGTTCGCGGGGATGCCCCAGCGCGGCCTCCGCTACCTATGGTGCGACGGCTTCATCCCGAAACAGTATTTCCTTGCCGGACTGTCGCCGCGCATCACAGGCCAAGTGTGGATCTGCGATGACTCGAGGCAAGACCAATGGGAGTTCACACTGATTCTGAATAGTCCCGTCGAGTCGCGGGCCAAGATCGATTGGTCATTGCTGCTTCCACGCGAGAGCGCAACTCGGTGGCTCACCCTCGATCAGCCCGGCAAGCGCATTCAGATCGAGCCTTCGGCAGCAGTTGCCGACGCCGGGACGGACTTCCGCCCATCCCAATGAGGTATGATGAGTATCCAGCCCTTGCAGCAGACGATGGCCCTCAGCGAAGGAGGGTTGGGCGACCGAGCGGAGGTGGTGCGATGTCCGTAGGCTCCGGCGACCTCGTCGAGATCTATCGGGCGCGCGACCTCCCCGAGGCCCACGCGCTGCGGATCGACCTGGAGCGCGAAGGCATTTCGGCCCACGTCGACAACGAAATACTGCAGGGCGCCGTCGGCGAGCTCGCCGCCGGCTGGACCACTGCCCCCCGGGTCCTCGTCGGTCCGGCCGACGGGGTCGCTGCCCGCGCCGTCCTCGAGGAGTTCCTGCAACGGATGGGCAGCCGCACGGAGGGGGAGGACACGTCCCTGCGCTGCCTCGCCTGCGGGGCTTCGATGGGCGAGGCGAACGCCTGTCCGGCGTGCGGCTGGTCATATGGCCTGGAACCGAACGCGCCCCCTGACCCCGACCTGGACACTCCATTCGCCGAACTGACTCTGGCTGAGGACGAACCCTTGGCGGTTGGACCGGGTCGGGAGGACCCGACCCCGCTCGGCCTGGGGGGAAGTGCGGCCGCCCCAGCGCTGGCGCGCCGTGCAGTGTTGGGGGAGGTTGGCGCGGTGCTGGCTGTCGGCATCGTGCCGCAACTCTTCGGCGTGGTGTTCAGCGCGGTGCACTCTTCCCCGCTGCCGCCTTACTGGCTTGACGCGCTGCATCGGATGGTGATGAACGGCTGCACGATCTTCGTGACGCTTTACCTGATCTACCGCAGCGGTGAGCCGTGGGAGCGGTTCGGCCTGCCCCGACCGAGGCTCTGGGACCTGCTGATCGGGATTGGAATGTTTCTCGTGGCGCAGGCTCTCTGGCTGTTCTGCTGCAGCTTGGTGCGGTGGGAAGGCGGACCAACGCCCGGCTACGCCTTCCCGCGACCTCAGCAGACCGCGGACTACGCGCTGATGTTGCTCATGTATGGAGCGAGTGGGTTCGCTGAGGAGTTGGTCACGCGCGCGTACCTGGTCACCCGGTTCGAGCATTTGCTACGGTCCCGGGCTGGCGCCGTGCTGCTGTCTGCGTCCCTGTTCGCCGCCTACCACGCCTACCAGAGCGTGGCGGGCGTGGCATACACGATGGCGTTCGGCGTCGCGTACGGTGTGGCTTTCCTGCTTCTCCGCCGAGTCTGGCCGCTGGCCATCGGCCACGCACTCTGCAACATTCGCCTGGGCTTCGGGGTGTGAGCGCGGACGGAGGATTAGAACGCTGTCCTGCCAGGTGTGGCTCTGTTTGAGAATCCATTATCCTTGGTAGTCGGCTTCGTGGTCGTGGCGATCTACGCATGAAGCAGCATGCCGTCCCAGGCAAAGGAGCACAAAAAAATGACCCGGTGCATTGCAGCCTCGCTCCTCATTGCCCTGCCGGTCCTGGGGGACGTCGCGCAGGCGGCGGAAACGCCGGAAGCGCCGCAGGTTCGGGTGCATTCGCCGAACGGGCAGGTTCGCATCGAGGTTTTCCTTCAGCGGCGCCAGGAGGCTGAGGCAGCTCCGCACTACCGTGTATTCTTCAGGGACCAGCCCATCATCCTGGCGTCACGCATGAGCATTGACCTTGCGGACGGACCGCCCCTGGGCGGGGCGTGCCTCATCGAGTCTGTGGCAACGCGCTCCCACCGCGCCGAGTACGTCGTCGCGCCGGGCAAGCGTCGCCAGGTCCTGGACCACTGCACGGAAACCGTCGTCGCCTTGCGCGAGCGCACATCGCCCGGACGCCGGTGGGAAGTCGTCCTCCGGGCCTACGACGACGGCGTGGCCTTCCGCTACCGCTTCCCGGCGCAGGAGGGTTGGCCCGGCCTCGTCATCGCGGGCGAGCGGACGGAGTTTTCCCTACCGGACAACGTCCGTGCCTACGCGCTGCCGCTCAACAGTTTCACCACGTCGTACGAGAAGTATTACCAAAAGAAGCCGGTGACTGAGATTCCCAGGGACTGGCTCCTGGGTCTGCCGCTCCTTCTCGAATGCCCCGGCCGCGGCTGGGCGGCCATCAGCGAAGCCAACCTCACCGACTATGCGGGGATGTACCTGGCCAGGGCCGATTCACGACCGGCGGTGCTCAGCAGCCGTCTCTCGCCCCTGCCCGGGGAGCCGAAGGTGGCCGTCAAAGCTTCCCTGCCTCATGTGTCCCCGTGGCGCGTCGTGCTAGTGGCCCGGGAGGTCGGACGGCTCATCGAGTCGGACCTGGTCCTCAATCTCAACGAGCCCTGTGCGCTCAAAGACACTGCCTGGATCAAGACCGGCAAAACGACTTTCCCGTGGTGGAACGGGTTTCATTTGGAAAACGTCCCCTTCAAGCCGGGGCTCAACACGGCCACCATGAAGCACTACATCGACTTCTGCGCCGAGGCCGGCATCCCCTACCACTCCCTGGACGGCATCGACAATATCGGCTGGTACGGCTGCCAGATCATGCCCCACAAGAAGGCCGACCTCACCCGAGCCGTTCCCGCCATCGACATGCCCGAGCTTCTTCGCTACGCGCGGGCCAAGGGCGTTCGGCTCCGTCTCTGGATGCACTGGGAAGACGTCAAGGACTACATGGAGCGGGCTTTTCCCCTCTACCATTCCTGGGGCATCGAGGGCGTCATGCTCGACTTCATGGACCGCGACGATCAGGAGATGGTCAACTTCCTCCGCGCGGTGCTGCGCCAGGCGGCGGCGAACCACCTCACGGTGACACTGCACGGCATGTCCAAGCCCACAGGTCTGGAACGGACTTACCCGCATTTGCTGACCAGCGAGGGCGTGCTCAACCTGGAGTACGACAAGTGGGACAAGATCGGCTGTCCCCCGGAACACGAGGTCACCATTCCGTTCACGCGGATGCTGGCGGGGCCGCTCGACTTTCATCAGGGGTCGTTTCGGGGCGTGAGCGTCGAGCAGTTCAAACCGCGGAACGAGGCCCCGCTCGTGATGGGCACGCCGAGCCGCACGCTCGCCAGCTACGTGGTGTACCAGAACCACCTTTCGATGGTAGCCGACTACCCTTCCGCCTACCGCGGCCACCCGGGTCTGCCGATGCTGGCGCAGATTCCGACGTCGTGGGACGACACCAAGGTCCTGAGCGGCGCCGTCGGCGAGCATATTGTCGTCGCGCGCCGGGCCGGCGCGGACTGGTACGTCGGGGCCATGAACGATCGCCGCCGGCGCAGCCTTGACGTGCCTCTGCGGTTCCTGGGAGCGGGTCGCTATCGGTCGGAAATCTATGCCGATGATCTTGAAACTTCCACGCGTCAGCTTCTCCGGCGCAGCAAGGAAGTCAGTGCTGAGGACGTGCTCAAGGCTCGGCTCGAATCGGCCGGGGGGTACATGATGCGCCTGACGCCGCTGTGATGGACTTTGGGCTTCGTACCTTAGCTGCTGCGCCGAACAGGTTTTCTCGTGACAGGGTGGCCGATGCCGCTTATGATGCGCATTCCTTCCAATCATGCCTCCGGGCCGCATGGCCGTGCGGCGCTGGCTTGATGACCATGGTCCGTTTTTCCCAGAAGGAGGAATCAGGCGATGAGCGAGCAACGCAAGGTCCGTTGTCCGGAGTGCGGCGAACTAACAGCAGTGGATCGACGGGAATTCATGAAAGGGGTGAGCACGGCGGCGCTAGCGGCCTCCGCGGGCGTCTTGCCGGTCTTCGCCACACCGCGGCTCGTCTCGGCCGCCGAGGAGAAAGTGAAAGTCACGCCGGAGACCGCCGTCAAGCGGCTCTACGACAGTCTCAACGAGAAGCAAAGGAATGTCATCTGCAAGCCGTTCGACGATCCCCTTCGCGAGAAGTACGGTGCCAACTGGGCGATCACCAAGCCGACAATCGGCGAGTTCTTCACCAAGGACCAGCAGGAAACGATCCGCGAAATCTTCCGCGGTTGCACCTCGGAAGACGGCTACCAGCGCTTCCTCAAGCAGATGGAAGAAGACTATGGGGGCTTCGGGAACTACCACATCGCCATCTTCGGCAAGCCGGGCGACGGCGAGCAGTTCCAGTGGGTCATGTCCGGCCGGCACATGACCATCCGCGACGATGGCAACTTCGAGGACGGGACGGCCTTCGGGGGCCCGATGGTTTACGGCCACGGCACTGGCGACAGCCAAAAGGGCCTGCCGGGGAACGTGTTCTACTATCAGACGCTGAAAGCCAACGAGGTCTTCAAGATGCTCGATGGCAAACAGCAGAAGCAGGCCCTGCTCGACAAGTCGCCGCGGGAAGACGCCGTGCAAATTCGCGGCCCCAAGGCACAGTTCCCGGGCATCGCCATTGCCGAGTTGGCGGACGATCAGAAGAAACTGGTCGAAAAGGTCATGCACGAGTTGCTGGCGCCTTACCGCGCGGAGGATGTGAAGGAGGCCATGGGCTGCCTCAAGTCGGGCGGCGGCCTGGACAAGATGCACATCGCGTTTTACAAGGACCACGACATCGGCTCGGATGAGATCTGGGACATCTGGCGACTGGAAGGGCCGACCTTCGTCTGGCACTTCCGCGGCGCGCCGCACGTGCACACGTATGTCAACATCGCCAGCAAGGCGAAGGAGCGCAAAACGTAACCCCGTGAGCTGCCATGACCCACGCCACTTTCCAGGCCGGTGACCTGACAGCTGTCATTGGTGACAACAGCGCGGCCGGCATGCACCGGGCCGGCTACAACGGCCTGTGGAGCCTGACGCACCGCAGCGAGCCGATAAACCTGTTTGTCCCGTCGGTCGCCGGGATGAACCTGGAACACATTTTTGACGGTGACAAGCGTGACGCCGACGGCAGCCAAAGGATCTTCTTCGAGCCTCGCCATGCGCCGATGACGTTCCGGCGGCTGTCGGCGACCGAAGCCGAGCTTTACCAGCCACCCACGCCAACCTTCCACCTGGAAAGCTGGACGCGCTTCACACTGCTTGCGCCGCAGGCCATCGACTTTCACTTCCGTTTCCGGGCGACGCAGCATGCCTTCGCCCACGGCTACATCGGCCTGTTCTACGCATATTGTGGCCAATTGCCATGAAGGATGTTACCAGGATCCTGGATGCCATCGCTGAGGGCAAGCCGGAGGCTGCCGGCCGCTTGCTGCCGCTGGTCTATGAGGAACTGCGGCGGCTGGCGGCGCAGAAACTTGCCCTTGAAAAGGGTCAGCAAACACTCCAGGCCACCGCGTTGGTTCATGAAGCGTATGTGCGGCTCGTTGGCGCGGAGGAGGGGGAGGGGCGGCACTGGGACAGCAGGGGTCATTTCTTTGCCGCGGCCGCCCAGGCCATGCGCCGCATCCTGGTCGATAACGCACGCCGCAAACGCAGCCGCAAGCGCGGCGGCGATCTGGTCCGGCACGATGTCGCCGACATTCAGCTCGCCGCGCCGGAGCCTCACAAGGACTTGCTCGCCCTCGATGAGGCGCTCACCAAGCTGGCCGCCCGGGATAAGATCAAGGCGGAACTCATTCAGCTCCGGTACTTTGCTGGCCTGACGATGGATCAAGCCGCGCAGCTGCTTGGCATCTCTTCGGCAACAGCGGACCGCTACTGGGCCTATGCCCGAGCCTGGCTGCATCAGGAGATCACCGGAGCAAGCTAGCGATGGCTGACGCTCGGCTAAATTAATAATTCCTTGATGCTTTTTCTTCCTCGTTTTCGCATTAATAATGGGGCAAAGCCTGCGTCCTGCGAAAGCGAGTTTCCCAATGACTGAAGAATCCATTTTCAGCGCCGCCTTGCAGAAGTCCGACCCTGCGGAGCGCGCCGCCTTCTTGAATCAGGCCTGTGAGGGGAATGCGTCCCTGCGGGCGCGCGTTGAGGCGCTGCTCGGCTCGCACGAAGCGGCGGGCAGCTTCCTGGTCGAACCCGCTGTGGGCCAGGCTGCCACGCTTGCGCCTGACCCGGACGCGGCCGCGCCCACGTTGCCCCCGCGCTCCGGCGAAGCGCCCGGCACGCGCATCGGGCCGTACAAGCTCCTCCAGCAAATTGGTGAGGGGGGCATGGGCACGGTCTGGATGGCCGAACAGACGGAGCCTGTTCGCCGGTCCGTCGCTCTGAAAGTCGTCAAGGCGGGCCTGGACTCCGCCCAGGTCGTCGCCCGTTTCGAGGCTGAGCGGCAGGCGCTCGCGCTTATGGATCATCCGAACATCGCCCGCGTTTTGGACGCGGGAAGCACCGCGTCCGGCCGGCCGTATTTCGTCATGGAACTGGTCAAGGGGGTTCCCATTACGAAATATTGCGACGCCCAGCGGCTGACGCTGCGCCAGCGCCTGGAGCTGTTCATTCCGGTTTGCCAGGCCTTGCAGCACGCGCACCAGAAGGGGATCATTCACCGGGACATCAAGCCGTCCAATGTGCTCATCGCTCCCTACGATGGCCAGCCGGTCGTGAAGGTCATCGATTTCGGCGTGGCCAAGGCGACCGGTCAGCGCCTCACCGAAAAGACCATGTTCACCGAGTTCGGCGCGGTGATCGGCACGCTGGAGTACATGAGTCCCGAACAGGCGGAGCTGAACAATCAGGACATCGACACGCGTAGTGATATTTATTCGCTCGGCGTACTCCTGTATGAGCTGCTCACCGGCAGCACACCGCTCGACATGCAGCGGCTGCGCGGAGCGGCCTTCGCCGCCATCCTGATGCAGATCCAGGAACAGGAGCCACCCCGGCCAAGCACACGGCTAAGCGAATCCCGGGAGACGCTGGCCCTGATCTCTGCTCAGCGCCAGACCGAGCCGGCGCGGCTGGCGAAGCTGGTGCGCGGCGAGCTGGACTGGATTGTCATGAAGGCCCTGGAGAAGGAGCGCGGCCGGCGCTACGATACCGCCAGCGGCCTGGCGCGCGATATTGAACATCATCTGCGCGAGGAGCCGGTCGAGGCTGGCCGGCCGGGCGCCGTGTACCGGCTGCGGAAGCTCCTCCGCCGCAACCGCGGCGCCGTGTCGGCAGCGGTGCTCGTGCTGCTGGCGCTGGTCGGCGGCACGGTGGCCGCCATCTGGGGACTGGTGCACGCCCAGCGGGCCCTGGCCGCCGAGGCAGAGCAACGCCGGCAAGCCGAACACGCCCGCGACGAAGAGGGAAAGGCCCTGACCGCCGCCGAGGCCGAACGCGTTGCCGCCGCCCGAGCCCGCGACGCTGCCGAGCGTGCTCTGTACTTCAATCGCATCAACCTCGCCTACCAGTACTGGCTGGGCAATCATCTGGATCAGTCGAGCCGCATTCTCAATCTCTGTCCCTCCGCCGCGCGCGGCTGGGAATGGCGCTACCTCAACCAGCTTCACCACGCTGACCTCTTGACCTTGGCCGGGAACGGCCAATTCACCACGAACCTCCAGTTCAGCAAGGACGGCAAACGCCTGGCCGCCTTCGCGCGCAGCGGCGATGCGGGGGTACGCGTGTGGGATTTGCAAACCAATAAACCCCTGGCTGAGATCAGTTTGTCGCGGAACCAGCGGGCCTTCACCTGCTCGGCCCTCAGCGCAGACGGGAAGACCATCGCGCTCGGAGACGCCACCGGCGCGGTCACACTCTGGCAGGCCGACACCGGCAAACCTGTCCGCCCCTTCGCCCGCTTACCAAAACCGGTGAGTTCGCTGTCGTTCAGCCCAGATGGCCGTTGGCTGGCGGCGGCGCGGGCGGACGGCCGCAACGGTGAAATGTTGTTCCCGCTCGCCGAGCCGCCCCGGAACGAGGACCTGGTCGTCTGGGACGTGGCCAGCGGCAAGGAAGCGTTTCACCCGAAAGGATATGGTCTGGGCGTTGAGTTCAGTCCCGACGGCTCGCGTTTGCTTACGCTTCGCAAGAACACAGCCCTGCGTTTGAGTCCTGGCACGCCGGAGTTTTTTGTTGCCCTTTTTAACACGGCTACCTGGACCGAGGTGGCGCCGGGCCAGCTTGGCTCCGGCGGCAGCTTTTCCTTCAGCGGCGACGGCAAGCGCCTGGCTCTGGGCGGAACCGACCGGCAGCGCAATGTGCATTTCCTGCGCATCGTGGACCCCGCGACCGGCGCGGAGTTGTCTGCGTTCGTCCCGGCCGCCGTGGGAGACATCGCGCTTAATACCGATGGTACGATCCTGGCCCTCTCCGGTGCGTTCGGCTCAACACAGATCGAGATATGGGACGTCAACAATCGCCGGCGCAGCGGCAGCCTGCGCGGACACTCTCAGGCTATCAACGCGGTTGCCTTCGCTCCCGACGGCCGCCTGGCAAGCTGCGCCTGGGACAACACCATCAAGTTCTGGGACACGAAAGGGTGCCAGGACGTAGTCCAGGTGACTCGGCCCAGAGTAGATCTGGCAATGCCGGCGGCCCTTGGCCCCGCTGGCGCCGTTCTCGCCTATGGGCAGGTGAATACCGTCAATCTGTTCACGGGACCTGTTCGGACCGTCACACTTGTAGCTGCGGGAACAGGTCGTGTCACCCACACGCTGGCCGGTCACAGCGACGGCGCCCAGGCGCTGGCCTTTAGCAGCAACGGCGCCCGTCTGGCGTCCGGCGGCCGAAAAGGGGACGTCAAGGTTTGGGATGTTTCAGGCGGCGCTCTCCTCTGCACAATCCCCGGGCATGGCGAATCGGTCGCAGGCCTGGCGCTCAGTTCCGACGGCCGCCTGGTTGCCGCAACCCGCGAGCCCAGGGAAGTCACCGAGGCCCGCTTCGGCCGCGGCCAGTTCAAGCAAATCCCCGTCGCCGTCAAGGTGTTCAACGCTGAAACCGGTCAGGAGCGTCTGACGCTTTCGGGCCATCCATCGACCATCGAGCAAGTCGCCTTCAGCCCCAATGGCAAATTACTGGCCTCGGCCGGCTACCGGCTGGTGAAGATCTGGGATCTGACGACCGGCGCGTGGCTCCGCGATTTGAACCAGAGCGAATTTCAATCCGGGACCAACGACGCCCTGGTGTTCAGCAAATCCGGCAACTTATTGGCTACAGCCGGAAGTCAGACCGTTCAGATCTGGGATGTTGCCTCCGGTCGCGCGTTGGCCTTGTTCCAGGGACATGCGTTCTTGAAACTGAACGGCGTCGCCATCAGTCCTGACGAAACCCGTCTCGCGACAGGCGGCGCGCGCGAGGTGAAACTATGGGATATTGCCTCAGGACAGGAGATTCTGACTCTGCCGCTTCCTCCGCCCAGTACGCAGGAACAACCGGGGAGCATCGGCAGCCTGGCCTGGAGCGCCGACGGCCGGCGCCTGCGTGCAGCCCTGAGCAATGGCGCCGTCATAGAATGGAGCACAGCCGGAACGGGAGGCCTGGCCCTCGGTTCTCACGCGTCAGTCCGGCCGCGCCTCTCGAATGGATACTAAACTTCCACAAGGAGGTGTCCGATGACTGACCCGCAATACACGCAGCCGCCGCGGCCGCCGATCGTGCAGATTAGCCCGACGGAAATGGCAGGGGCGTGGCTGGAAGAAGTGCGCCGTAAGCTTGAGGAGCAGGGGTTACAACCTGCGCTGGCCGCACGGGTAGCCGATGAGGTGGCCCAGTTGTCCCCATCCCTTGTCGCCGACTAGAAGAAGGTCCGCGCCACGGCGCGTCTCTATCTCGTGCTCGGGCTGCTGGTCATGGCCAGTGCGCTTGGGAGTGGGATCTCGAACTACTGTAACTGCCGCAGGTTCTTGAGATCGCCTCCACCGGTGACGTCCCAGAGGCGGACCCAAAGGGGTGGTCCGGAAAACATCCCACCCGCGTAAACCAATGCCAGCTTCTTGCCATCCGCGGAGAACACTGGAATGCCAGTATTTCGCCCCGTGTCAGCGTTGCCGAGGACATTACCGGTTGTCAGATCCAGGACCTGGATGACCCTATCCCCGCCGGGGGCCTCGACCACCGTTGCCACGATCTTGCCATTTCGCGAACAGGCAAGCCCCCATGCATCTGCGCGCAGGCTGATTTGCGCCGGCCTTGTCGCAGGGCCGCCTTTGAGCGCTGGCTCGCCGGCAACCTCAGACATGCGTAGGAATTGCGGCCGAGGTGACAGTCTTCGTAATTCCTTCAGCAAACACGTATTATGGATAAATAATGTCCCAATAACCAGGGATCGTCTCAAAACGGCTTGTTTTGGCTGCAAACATGTTGACAATTGCCGTGAAACGCGCTCAACGCAAGATCATGTCTACTAATGGGTTAGAAGCGGCCTGAGCAACCCCAGGGACGTCGAAAGTGTCAACTTACTTCGGTGAGCATGAGACGGTCCCAATAACCACTACTGGCTGCTGCCTAGAAGACGGCGCAGCTCGGCGATATATTGCTCCTGTGCTTCGAGAAGCTGACGAAGCTGTCTGTTTTCCGCTTCGAGTAAGCGCTGCTTGGCAACCAGAAGTTCAGCTAGCCGTCCCTGCATTCGATAGGCGATCAATGGGGGCCGGTTCAGGTGCAGGAGCGCGATATGGAATCGCCCCGTCTCGCTCAACGCCTCCAGGCGGCCGGTTTGGTCGTCCAGGCGAACGTGGATGGCCAAGTTGTCCCGGAGCGGATGAAGAACACGCCGTCCTTTAGGCAGGTCCTCGGGTGCGGGGGCATAGTCCTGTTTGTAAAGGTTGCAACGAACACAGGCATAAACAAGATTATCGTCGCTGTCATCGCCGCCAAGCGCAGCGGGCCGGAAGTGGTCTACCGTCAGCTCACCGGCAACATCGTTCTCGCGCACGCCGCAGTATCCGCAGC